>SXGR01329773.1_pt1 | contig 10730 bp, 6 predicted proteins | sample 3174711 | NCBI WGS metagenome assembly SXGR01 (sample SAMN11356860, study PRJNA531348) | freshwater metagenome | isolation source: freshwater sample F1-60 | place: China: Fuxian Lake, Yuxi | collected 2017-12-25 | reverse complement strand
GCCCGATCCGTTCGGCCCGATGATGCCGACGACCGAGCCGCGCAGTACCTCGAAGCCGCAGTCGCCGACCGCCACCAAGCCGCCGAACCGCTTTGTCAGGCCACGCACGGCCAGCAAGGGTTCGGCGGCCCCCGTGTCGGGGCTGGCGGGCGCGGCGGCCCCGGCCATGGCTGGCTACTTCTTCTCCCAGGCGAAGGGCGGCATCGCCTGATACGTGCCGCCGGTGTCCTTCGCCACGCCGGCAGGGAAGATCGGCACCTTCTTGCCGTTCTGGATCTGCACGACGACCGTATCGATCGGCATGCGGTGGCCTTCCTCAAGCGAGGTGAACTTGCGTCGACCCCAAGCCGTATCGAAGCTGTTGGCCGCCAGCGCCGCGCTGATCTTCTCCGGATCGAGCGACTTGGCGATGCGGATCGCGGCGATGGCCACCTCCGCCGAATCGTGCGCCTGGACCGAGAAGTTGGTCGGCGAGGCGCCGGTCTTCTTCCTGTAGGCCTCCATCATCGGCTCGGACAGGTCGGAATAGCGCGCCGGCCACCAGCGGTTGTTGACGATGGCGCCCTCCATCAGCTTGGCGTTCTGCTGGATGAAGCTGTCGGCCGCGACCGTGGCGCCCATGTGCGCGATCACCGCCGGGACCTTGAGCTCGAACCACTGCTGGAACAGCACGGGCGCGCTGGCGCCGTAGATCTCGCCGATGATCGCCTGGGCGCCGGTGCGGCGGAACTTCGCCATCTGCGCCGTCAGGTCGGTCGCGCCGCGCTCGACATACTCGTCGGCCACGACCTCGACGCCGGCGCGGTTGGCCTTGTACCACTCGGCGACCGAGCGGGCGAAGTCGCGCCCGGAGTCGGTGTTCTCGTTGAGCAGCGCGATCTTGGTCGGCTTGACCGTCTCGGCGACCGCCGCGGCGACCGAACGGCCGATGTCATTGGCCGTCGGGCTCAACTGGAACACGTGGGTCAGCTTGTCCTTGGCGACCTTGTTGCCGATGCCGAGCGAGGCGGCGCAGCAATCGACGATAGGCACGCGCGCCTTCTGGAACTCGTCCATGACGCGGATGAACACGTCGCTGCTGATGAAGCCGATGCCGACATCGATCTTGTCGAGCGTCAGCGCGCGCGTCACCACGTTGAGCCCGACGTCGCCCTTGCCCTCGTCGTCATAGATCATCAGGCGGATCTTGTAGGGCTTGTCGAGCATGACGCCGGCGGCGTTGATCCGCTCGACCGCGACCTCCATGCCGGCGCGCATCTGCGCGCCGATGTCCGCAGTATTGCCGGTAACCGGCATGAAGGCGCCGACCTTGATCTCCGCCTGTGCCCAGGCGCCCGAGGCGCCCGTCAGTGATGCCGCAAGGACCAGACCCGCGCCCAGAACCCAGCTCGTCCGCATCGGCCTCTCCCTTCGTCGCGTGCGGGCGCGGCCAACCGTGCCCGTCGCGGATCAGGCTAGCGCCGGGCCTCTGATAGACGGTAATCGAAAATTGACGGCTTCAGTGATAGAGTTTTCCTATCATGAAGACGAACCTCGCGCAGTTCGAGACCTTCTACTGGGTGGCCCGCCTGGGTGGCTTCCACGCCGCGGCGCGCCGGCAGGGTCTGACCCAGCCGACCGTTTCGGTGCGCGTGCGCGAGCTCGAGACGGCGCTCGGCGTCCGCCTGTTCGATCGCTCACGCCGGCGCGCCGAGATCACGCCCGACGGCCAGGAGGTCCTCGAGCGCGCCGAACAGATTCTGCGCCTCGCCGGCGATATCGAGCAGTCGGTCCGTCAGCGCGGGCCGCTGCACGGGTTGCTGCGGCTGGGCGCGGTCGAGACGGTCGCGCTCACGACGCTCTCCAACCTCCTGCCGAGACTGCGCGCCGCCTTCCCGGACCTGCGGGTCGAGCTGTCGGTCGACATGGGCACCACGCTCAGCCGCAAGCTGAACGCGCGTGACCTCGATATCGCCGTGATCACCGACCCGCAGCTCGGCGACGGTCTCGTCGCCGAACCGGTCGGACGCATCGTGCTGCGCTGGGTCGCCTCGCCACGCCTCGGCTTGCCGCGTCGTTCGCTGACGCCGGCCGATCTGGCGGCCTTTCAGATCTTCACCGGCTCGGAACCCTCGACCCTGCGTTCGGTGGCGCTCGACTGGTTCCGCCAGGCCGGGCTCGAGCCGGCGCTCGTCAACAGCAGCAACTCGCACATGCTGATGGCCCAGTTCGTCGCGGCCAACCACGGTGTCGCCGTACTGCCGCCCGCCATTCTGGGCGCCGAGATCCGCGCCGGGCTGGTCCGCGTGCTGACGACCCGACCGCCGGTCGAGCCGCCCCATCTCTACATCTGCGGGCCGCGCGATCGACGGCGTGCCGAGCTGCGCCCGGTGGTCGAGATGATCCGTGAGGCGCTGCGGCGAAGCGGGCTGTTCGGGACCGGCTGACGTCGACCATCAGTTGAGGTCGATCGTCTCCGAGAAATTCTTGTCCAGGGTCGTGCCGGACATGGTGATGCCGTCCGTCCCGAACGTCATCGACTGGCCGCCAGCCTGGATCTCGATGGTGCCCGCATCCTTGTCGATCTTGATGTAGGTATTGTCGTCGACGCTCAGCAGAACCTGCGAGTCGGCCTGGACCACGAAGGATGGCGTCTGGCTGATCATGCTCGTGGCGCCGCTGAACGCGATCGTGTCGCTCGTCAGGGAGATGCTGTCCCTCGCCTGGATGTCGATATCCGCCGCCGAGGTCTGCTGCGTTCCCGCCACCGTCTTGGTTTCGTCCGCGCCGACGGAGACCTGCCGGCTCGCCAGGTAGATCTCGCTGGTGGCGCCGGTGACGGCGAAGTCGAAGGTCCCGCCGATGCTGTGATTGGCCGCGCCGTCGACGATCCGGGCGTCGTCGCCGACGACCGACAGCGTCTCGTCGCCACCGACGACGGCGACGCGCGATCCGGCGATCGAGGTCTGCCGGTTGGCGGTGACGTAGAGAAGCTGATTGCCGGTCACACTCATCGTCTCGCTGCCGCCGACCATATGGGTCCGGCCGCCCTCGACGCTGAGCAGCTGATCGCCGCCCACGGTCATGCGGTGGTCGCCGGCGACGTCGATCGTCTGATCGCCCTCGATCTCCTCGGCATGATCGCCGGTCACCCACACGGTCCACTGGTTCTCGACCCGCAGCGAGACTTCCTCGTCATTGGGCGAATCGTCGAACATCAGCTCGTGATAACGCCCGCTGTCGATGCCGATCGACTTCGTGCGGATGCCGCCTACGGGATTGACGTCGCTGACCGTGGGGTCGGTCGGCAGGTTGGTGCCGCCATAGAGGCTGGCGATGATGATCGGCTTGTCGGGATTGCCGCGCGCGAAGGCGACCAGAACCTCGTGCCCGACGCGCGGCAGGAACTGGATGCCGTACTGGCTGCCGGCCCAACCCTGGGCGCAGCGCACCCAGGCCGTCGTGTCGTCGCCGTCGTCGCGCCGGTCCCAGTGGAACTTGACCTTGAGCCGCGCCAGCTTGTCGGTGCGGATCTCGCCTTCGCCGACCACAAAGGCCGTCTGCACGCCGTAGGCGAACGGACGCGGCTGCGGCGGCGGGCGGAACACGACATTGGCGGGGATGCAGGTGAAGGTGACGGTGTAGTTGGCCGCCGCCGCCTCGTCCCCGGCGCCGATCGCCTGCTCGCAGACATACTCCATGCGCGTCACGACGAAATTGCGCGGCGTCTCGTAGCGGTCGATCAGCTTGAACTGCGAACCGGCCTTCAGCCACATGATGTTGCCGCGCCCGATCGCCTCGGCGGCCTGCGAGTCGAACGCCTCGATGACCGTGCGCGCCCTATGGCCGGCGGTCAGCCCGAGCTCGATCGGCTCGGAATCCTCGTAGAACTCGACGCCCGATCCACGGCGCTTGCTCTGCTGCTGGACCTCCAGCAAGTGCGGGCGCGCATAGTCGTAGTGGCGCAGCGTCACCCGGTCTGGCAGCACGGCCACGCGCGTGGCGAACTCGACCGCGCGCTCCTCGTCCATCCATTGCCCGGCCGCCTGCTGATAGCGGATGACGCGGTCGCCGGCCGGCCGGTAGCCGACATTGTGATCCGACAGAATGTAGCGCGTGCCGGCCGCGCCCTGATCGACGTAGTAGTAGATGCCCTCGTCCTCCAGCAGACGGCTGACGAAGCCCAGATCGGACTCGTGATACTGGACGCAGTACTCGCGCGCGTAGTTCGCGTGGCTCTCGTCGAACAGCACGTACTCGAACTCGTCGGCCGCGAACAGGCCAGAGCTGACCAGGACCTCGCCGATGATGGTTCTGACGGTCTTGTCCTGGAAAATGCGGATGTTGCGCCCGCGCGCGAGATACCAGAGCCGGGCGCGGATCGAGATGTCGTAGAGGAACTTGTGTTGGCCCGCGAACAGCGCCACCGCGCCCGGCAGGCCGGCGCCCCGGCCGTGGATGTCGCCGTGGTCGGTCGCTTCCGTGACCCGCCCGGTGAAATATCGGCCGGCATCGCCGTCGGCGTCGGGCCCGAGCCGGACGACGGCGGTCGTCGTCCGCAGCTCGTCGATGTCGATCGGCTCGTCGGCGAGGATCGTCACGTGCGTCTCCGACGGCATCGACAGCCCTTCGACGCCGCGGAATCTCAGCAGATTGACCTTGATATCCGGACGGGCAAGGAACTCGATCGTCGCGCGCGGCGTGGCCTGGCTCATGACGTGATCTCCTCGGCCGGCCCTCGACGCGGGCCCGCGCTCACAGCTTGATCCCCGTGATGTCGAGCACGGTCGGCGGCGTCACATAGGGGATCGGCCGATCGTGCTCGACAGACAGCTTCAGATCGATCTCGCGATGGATGCCCGGAATGAAGGTGCGCGGCGGCGCGATCTCCGCGACATAGGTCAGCGTGACCAGATCGTCGGCCGGCAGGCATTCGACGTTGTTGAGGCGCGGCGCCAGCGTCTGGATGGTGCCTTCCGAGATCACCTCGAGCGACGGCGGCGGCGGCAGCGCGAACTCGACCGTCCGGCCTTCCGGATGCACACCCTGAAGCTTGATCGGCGTGCCCGGGCCGATGCGCGAGAAGCACAATCCGATCGAGGCCTCCTGGTAGAAGCGCGGATGGGCCCCGAGCGGATCGCCCGCGTCGGACGAATCGCGCCAGTCGAGATAGTCCTGCGACACCACGCCCCAGTGCCGTTCGGCATAGGCCTCGTCCTCGGGCGGCGGGAACCAGGGACCGGACGTGCGCAGGTAGAAGAGCGAGCGCGGAAACATGCGCGCATGCAGCCAGTCGAAGCACCAGGGCACGGGCTGGCGATGCCAGAGCGCCGGATCACCCACGACCAGGCACGCCGGCGTCAGCGGATCCTGCGGCATTTCGAGATTGGGCAGCTCCATGCCGTCGCACGGCTCGCGCGCGACGACATAGCCCTTGCCGAAGGGATTGCGCGGATAGGCGCCGGGATGGTCGAGCCCCGTCGCCCACTTGACGAGCTGGCCCTCGCTGACCAGACCCGGTTCGACGCGCGCATCGACGCCGCCATAGGCGTTGTCGTAGCTGAGCGGCATCTCGACGAACGGCTCGGATGCGGAAAACACCGGCTGGCCCGCGTGCCAGGTAACGACGCGCCGGCCGAGCACGTCGATCTGCTTGGTGCGCGTGCCGACGCCGACGGCGACCCGCATCCGCTCGACCGGCCGGCCTCCGGGCGCACAGGCGGCGCCGATCACCGCGACATCGGTCCAGCTCTTGGCCGGCCAGTAGTCGGTCCCCGGTATCAGGGTCGGACGCTTCTTCTCGTCCAGCAGCGGGTGGCGCAGCGGCAGCGCCGGTCCCGGCCGGCAGGCGCCCGTGCGGGTCGCGTAGGTCATCTTGACGTAGGCGCGGACGACCTCGCGGCCGGGTCGGCCGTCGAAGCGGATCTCGGCGTCGTATGTCTCGCGCGCGGGCTCGCGCGGCGCGCTCACAAGGCCGGTCCCAGGGCCGGCGCGGGGCCGAGCCCGCCCAACCCGGCCGCGTAGCTGGCCGTGACGGCGCCGACGCTCTCCGGCGATGCGGCGATGCGGACGTTCGGCCCGAACGGCGGCTCGTCGCGCATCGACAGCCCTTGCCGGTAGCCTGATTGCATGCGCTGGCGGAATGCCGGGTCGTCGGTGGACGGATTGGGAATGCGTGAGCGATAGCTCGAACGCATGGCGTCGGAGCGCGCGGCCGGCCCCGGCGGCGGCTTGGGCGGTGGCGCCACCCCGTAGATGGCGTTGTCGGCGAAGACGTTGGCCGGGCCCGGCTTGTAGAGCGACACGGCGCGGCTCGGCTGCAACGAGCCGTCATGATTGCCCGGACCGTCATCCGAGGCCGCCATCGGGCCAGCGGCCTTCGATGACGCGGCCGCGGCGGTCGCGGGCGCGGCATTGGACCCGTACTCGACCGTCGGCTGGTTGCCATAGATCGCGTCCTTGTCGTCCTGCCCCTGGTTGGCCTGGTACGTGTCCCAGAGATGTTCGGGCGCCGACTTGGCAAATTCGAGAAGGCCCCTCTTGATCGAATCCTGCCAAGCGTCGCGCGACATCGCCCGCATGATCCGGAGCTTGACCTTGGCCTCTATCTCCCGCTCCAGCATCTCGCGGAACTCGGTCTTCAGCCGGGCGCGAATTTCGGCCTTGACCTGGGTCATCGCCTCCTCGGTCAATGTTCCCTCGCCCCGCTTCGCCGCGTCCGACAGCGCCTGCCCCATCAGCTCGTCGCTGATGCCCTTGGCCTTCTTCTCCCATGCGCCCATGGCCTCCTGGTCGAGGTCCTTCAGCATGGTGAAGCCGCTCAGCGACTCGAGTTCCTCCTCGCCCATGGGGCTGTAGAGGTCCGACTTCGCCGCGAAGCCGTCCGCGTCCTCGGTTGCCAGCTTGTCGAGCCGGCCCTGCTCGGCGTCCATTTCGGTCGCGCCGGCATGGCCGGACATGTAGTCGTCGAAGGCCTGATCGCCCTCAGCCTTGGCGTCCTTCCCGGCATTGGTGACACCATTCGCCTCGGCGCCGAGATTCTTCTTGAACTTCTCCTCGAGCTCGATGCGCGCCTCCTTGGCCGCCTTCAACCTGGCTCCCTGCGCCGCGAGATCGGCCTCGACCTGCTTCAACTTCTCGGTGCCGGTGCCGAGCTTGCCTTTCAGATCCTCGATCTCCGTGGCGAGCTTGTCGCGCTGGCTGGTCAGATTGTCGACCTCGTCGGTCGCGCGGCCGAGCGCCTGCTCGGCCTCCTGCTTGGTCTTGCCGGCGCTCGCGACGCGGTCCTCGAGCAGCTGCCGATCAGCGGCCTGCCGGTCTTTGAGGTCCTGGATCTGCCGGTCGCTGTCCTCGACCGTGGCGAGCGCCGCCTCGCGCTGCGCCGCCAGGTCCTTGTCGGTCGCGCCCAGCCTGTCCTTCACGCCCCTGTTGAAATCGTCGAGCTCCTTCTGCGCCGACTTCAAGCCGCTCTGCGCGTCGGCTTGAAAGCCCTTGATGCTGCCGAGCTTCTTCCTCGCCGCCTCGAGATCCTTCTCGAGCTGCTCCTGCTGCGCTGATTTCCGCCAGATGCCGCCCTTCTTCTTTTCCGCCGCGAGCTCGGACTCGAGCCGGCTGATCTCGCTCTCCTGATCGGCGGCCTGCTTGTTCCAGAACTCCGCGTTGCCCTTCCTCTCCTGCACGGATTTCAACTTCGATTCGGTCTCGACCTCGACCTTCTTGATCTCGTCGGCCTTGCTCTGCGCCTCGCCGCGCTGCTTCTCCAGGAACGATGTCTCGCGCGTGACCGATTCCTCGCTGTCCGCCAGCCTCGCGCCCCGCGTGTCGCGCGACGCGGCCGCGGCCGTCGCCTTGCTGTCACGCTCGGCCTGCTTCAGCCGCTTCAGGTCCTCGCCCTTCTCCAGAGCGTCCTCGGTCGCCCGCTTCTCCTCGCCCAGCCGCTTGACCTTGTTGCTCAACTCCTCGACCTCGTTGGCGGCCTCGGACTTGGCCGTGCGTAACCTCGCCGTCGCCAGCTCGTCGGCTTTGATGGTGAGGTCGCTCGCCTCCCGCGCCGCCTTGCGCTCTCCCAGTTGCTTGGCGCCCTTCGTCTCGATGTCGTCGGCCGATTTCTCGATCGCCTCGTTCATCGTGCGACTGGTCTCCGCCAACATGGCGCCGCGCTCGCCCTTGGCGGCCGCCTTCTCGGCCTCCTGGAAGCGCCGCTCGATATTCGCGTCGTCGAGCAGCTTTCCGCCCAGCTCCTTGCGCTGCTTCTCGATGATCTCGTCGCCGATCTTGTCGGCCGCGCGGCCATAGGCGCCTTCCAGCCGCTTCACCTTGCCGCCGATCTTCTCGGAGATCTTGGTCGTGACCTCGTCGACCTTGCTGCCGATGGCGCGGCCGAGTTCGGTCGATGCCGCCTTGGTCTTCAGCTTGCCGAGGCCCTTGCCGACCACGTGCATGACGACGGCGGTGCCGATCTCCATGGCCATGAACATGCCCAGGCTCTTCAGCGTGTCCAAGGCGCTGACGTCGACCACGTGGTTGTTCGTGTTGAAGATCCATACCAGCGGCAACGAGATCGGATCGGCGCAGCAGGCGGCCGGTGACGGCTGGCAGACGGCGACCGGTACGCCCTCGATGATCTTGCTGCTGGCGTCCGTGATGACCGAGCGGCTGGAGAAACAGGTCTGAAGAATGAGGTCGATGCTGCAGATCCAGAACGGCCAATGCGGAATGACGAAGCCGCAATCGTGCCCGCTCAGCATGATCCGCTCGCCGTGGCTGCGGACCGTCTCCGAGAGCGAATGGAAGGGCTTACCCGGCACCCAGGCGACGTTGGCCGGCAGGTCGAAGCTGGGCCAGTACTCCATCACCAGCGGCACGAACAGCGGCGGCGGCCAGTTGCAACTATGGACGCTGAAGAACGGGAAGATGATGTCGCTTCCCCGCCTTATGTCATGCCGCACGGGCACCCTCCCGTCCGATCGAGCGCGGCCAGCCGCGCTCCAGCCGCAGCCGCAGAGCGCGCGTCTGCTTGCGGCCGGCGCCGAAATTGAACGAGCGCCGATAGAGCAGCGAGAAGCGCCGCTCCTCCGCGTGGATCGTCAAGCGCTGCGGCCAGAGCTCGAGCGTGCCTGTGCGCTCGCCGACCTCGTAGTCGACCAGTATGGTGATCGAGGGCAGGCGGAAATCGAGCCGGGCGTCGCGCGTCAGGTTGCGCAGCGCGACGACGGCCTCGGCGGGCGGCAGCCCGATGCGCCAAGCCGGATGCGCCCGCACGGCGATCTGCCGCGCCACGGCGTCGGCGTCGGGCATCGTCGGCATCGGCGCCGCCGGATCGATCATGCGCTTGATGTCGATGCCGAGCGCATCCTCCAGGCCGAGGGCGCTCTGCAGGCTGAGGCCGGACCAGAAGACCGGCCGCGGCTCGTCGTCCCAGGCCCGAATCGGATGATCGGGGTCTTCGAGCTGGGGCAGGCGGCGCGGCTGGGGCCAACGTGGAAAACCCGGCGGGAACACCATCTCCTGGCGCAGCCCGGCGACGATCTTGCCGGGGTCGAAACCGACGCCCATGTCGTTGAACGGATAGAAGATCGGCATCACCGATTTGGCGTCGACCTGGAGCGGCACCGAGCCACCGAACGCCGCCTGCGGCCCGAGCGGAACGCGCGTCGCCGGTTCCTGCTCGACGATCCGCGCCTCCCGGCCCTCGCCCTGCCAGACCCGACGGCCGAACACGGTGATGCGGCGCGACTGCGCGCCGACGGCGAGTCCCGCCTGGAAGCTGCGCTGCGCGCCGCCGGGCGCGTAGGCGGCGCCGAGGAAGATGACCTCGAAGATCGGCAGCTGATGCGCCGTGTCCTCGCGCGGCTCGATGCCGAGCTCGCCGATCTCGTCGTCGGTCAGCACCGCCGCCGGCGCGTCACGCTCGACCCGCACCCGGCCGTCGGATCCAATCGCGAACGACGCCTTGACGATGATCGTTCCCAGGCGCGTCTCGTCGCTGCTGACAACCGATAGTTTCGTTGTTACTGGATAGACATTGACCAAGTCCATCCTACCCCCCATCCCCTATCGAACATCTTCGAGGTAATCCTGGCGGGCGTCCAGGCCGCGCCGGCGTGTCATAGTGAAGCAACGTCGGCCCACATGGCCGCTGGAGAGGTCGAGGCATGGTCGATCTGGTGACATTGACGGAGATCCGCGCGGCGGCCGCGGCACTGCCGGCGATCGTGCGGCGCACGCCGATCCTGCCGCTCGCCCGCGACAACGGCGCGATCGGCCGCGAGCGCCTGTTTCTCAAGCTGGAGAATCTCCAGGTGACCGGCGCCTACAAAGTGCGCGCCGCCTTCACCATGCTGGCCGCGCTGGCGCCGGCGCAGCGCGCGAAGGGCGTCGTGATGACGTCGTCGGGCAACTTCGCGCAGGCCTTCGCGCTCGCCGGCCGCGAGATGGGCGTGCCGATCACCGTCGTCATGCTGACCGGCACGTCGGCCTACAAGGTCGAGGGCACGCGCGCCCTCGGCGCCGAGGTCGACCTGTTCGGCGGACCGGCGCTCGACCGCCAGCAGCGCGTCGAGGCGCTCGCGGCCGAGCGTGGCATGACGGCGATCGACGCCTGGGAGGAGCGGCCGATCACGGCCGGCCACGGCTCGATCGGCGTCGAGCTGATGGCCGATCTGGCCGGCGTCGAGCAGGTGCTGGTGCCCGTGTCGTCCGGCGGCCTCGCGGCCGGCATCGCGACCGCGGTCAAGTCGATCGATCCGGCG
>SXGR01309334.1_pt1 | contig 10732 bp, 8 predicted proteins | sample 3174711 | NCBI WGS metagenome assembly SXGR01 (sample SAMN11356860, study PRJNA531348) | freshwater metagenome | isolation source: freshwater sample F1-60 | place: China: Fuxian Lake, Yuxi | collected 2017-12-25 | reverse complement strand
TCGCGAGCGTGTGGCAGGAGATCGGGACGCCGGCGGCCTTCGCGGCACGCGCCGCGCCGCGTGCCATCTTCTCCAGGTGGACACGTGGCGCGAACCGTCCCTCGTCCAGCCGCGCTTCGAGGTCCCACGCGAGTTTGATGATCCCCGCTTTGAGCTCGGAACCTTCGATGCCCTCGGTGATCTCGCGCGTGAAATGCGCGGCGACCTCGTCCTCCGTCCAGCCGAAGTAAATCGAAGGCACCCAGCGGTAGACGCCCGTGGCGCAGACGACGTTGACGCCGTGCTCGGCGTGGCGGGCGGCGACGGCCTGGAAGAGCCACATCTGCCGACCGAGGTCGAAGGGGGTGAGGTCGATCACGCTGTCGATGCCGGACTGGTGGACGCGTGCCAGCGCCTCCACGCAGCGGTCGACGATCTCCTGGCGGCGCGCGGGCGTGTCCATCAGGCCCGGGACGCGTTCCATCCCGCCGCTGCCGTTGGTGAGGTGTTCGTGCGAGAGCGTCCGGCCGAGGCCGGCACTATCGATCGGGCCGCGGATCGTGTTGACCTGTGACATCGGATCTCCCTCTGCCTGATCGAGGCGGCCTATCGACCTAGTCGAGGAGGCCGGTCAGCACCGTCCACATCGCCGTGCCCCAGCGTGCCACGCTCGCCGGGTCGCACGCCTTATCGAAGGTGTCCTGCGGCGAGTGAAAGTACCGGTGCCCGCCAAGGAAGGTGACATAACGGCCCTTGTACTGGGCGATGTTCCGCGCCTCGCCGCCACCAGGCTCGCCGACGGCCATCGCCTCGAAGCCCTCGACGCCGGCCGAGGCGAGCGCGGCGGTGGTCAGCGTGTGCAGCGCCTCGTCCGCCGCGCCGATGCGGGGCGTGCCGTCCTTCGCGCCGATCGACGCGCCGAGGTGGAGCCAGGCGTGCGCCCCCTTCGGGAGGGTGACGCGCTTCTTGATGAACTCCTCGAGACCGGCGTGGTGCAGTTCGTGCCCGGAGGAGGCGATGAAGTGGACGGTGCGGCGGCGCGTGGGGAGGGCGGCGAGCGCTTCGGCGAGCGCGAGCCAGATCGCCAGCCCGCCGCCGCGCTCGGCGGCACAGGTGAACCAGCCGGACTTTGGCGTCATCACCACGAGGGGCGCGGCCGCCTCGTCCGTGCCGGGGAGCGTGGCGACGACGTTCGTAGCGCGCGAGTTCAGCCGGTCGCCGTCAATTTCGAGGGTCGCCTCGCCGCCGAGGAGGAGCATGGAGGTGAGGCGGCGTCCCTCCTTCGCCGCGACCTGGAGGACGGGGAGGGTGAACGGCTGGCGGATGTGCTCGGCGTTGCGCAGCACGATCTCGCCCTCCGGGTCTCCGGCGGGGACGACCATGCCGAGGACGCCCTGCTGCTGGAACCCTGAATAGAGGGCGCGCGCGTCAGGTGCGGTCCATCGCCGGTCATTCCGCAGGGCGGAGGTGGCGATGAGCACCTTGCCGAACGGCTCGTCGTCGTTGTCCTCGCCGAGGTCGCCGGTGAGTCCGCCGATGCGGGTGAAGCCGCCGTCGTACATCGGCTCGCCGTCCACGCTGCCGTCACGCCAGGTCAGGCGCGCGCGTTGCACCTCGACGCGCGGGAAGGAGAAGCGCTCGGACTCCGCGGCGACGCCGGCCGCGCGCAGTTCGGCGAGGAGCCAGTCCGTCGTGCGGTCGTCGCCCGGCCAGCCGGTGCGGTGGACGCCGAAGCCCTCGTAGGCGCGGATGCGCGCCTCGATGCGGGCGGGGTCGAGGCCGGTCGGGACGGGGGACATGGGCCCTCCAGTGCATGCGTGCCGCGCGGGATTCGACGAGCCGGTCGCGTGCCTCGATGTACGCCCCGGCCCACAGCCGCGTCAAACCGCGTGGCGCGACGATGGAGTCCGGGCCCGCGGTATCGAACGTGCCTCCCCGGTCGCCGGTTACTCCGGTAGACTCGATCTAACACCGTTCGAGGGAGCCCGGCACCATGCGTCAGTACGCACGCGCCCTCCCGGGGCGCTTCTTCTCCGTCATCGCCGTGCTCGCTGCCGCGTGTCTGGCGCTCGCCTTGATCTCGACGGCCTCCGCCTCGGCCGAGGATGGCGACACGCATTTGGCGCTCGCCCCTGGTGAGACCTCGTTCGACGGTGCTGGGGCGGTGCTGGCGAGTGCGGGTGGCGTCACGGCGCCCGTCGAGCTGGTCATCGGGAACTTTTCGAGCAGCGGCCAGGGCGTGCGGTGGGCGTCGAATGCCATCCCCGTCTCGTTCTGCACGATCCAGACCAACCGGCCCTCCTCAGTGACAGCCGAGCAGTTCCGCGAGGCGGTCCGTCTGGCGGCGGAGATGTGGAACAACATCGAGGCCGCGGTTGGTGTCCGGTACACCGGGGACTGCCCTTCCTTCCGTCTGGACCTGAACAACAACCAGAACGAAATCGGATGGGACGACTCGCGCAACCTGGTCAGCGGATCGCAGGCGGGCGTGACGCAGGGGTCGTGGCTGACCGCGTTTGGGCGTCGGGACTTCCAGGAGACGGACATCGTGCTGGACAGCCAGTTGCGGGTGCCCGAGGCCTGTTTCCGCACCGTGATGGCGCATGAGATGGGGCACGCGATCGGCTTCGGGCACTCGGACTCGCGGGCCGACCTGATGTACCCCTCGTTCAGTTCGACTGACCTCTCCACCTGCCGGCCGTCGGCATCCACAGAGGAGGCGGCATGGCTCGCCAACCTGTACGGGGCGAACCGTAGACCGGTGGTGACGCCCCCGGGCGACCGGACGGTGCAGGCCGGAGCCGCGGTGACATTGAGCGTCCAGGCAACCGACCCGGAAGGGGACACGGTCACGTTCGAGTGGAAACAGACCGGTGGCTTGCCTGTCGCCCTGAGCGCCAGCGGGAACACCGTCTCCCTCACGGCCCCGGCGAGCGGGGCGGTCACGCTGGAGGTCTCCGCATTCGACCGGTACCTGCACCGCTCGACGGCAAGACTGACGCTGACCGCCACCACGCAGGCGCCGCCGAGCCCGCCCGCCCCGCCCTCGCTCCAGTCGATTTTGGCGAACGCCACCCGAAACGCGTCCACCCTGAAGTGGAACCTGGTGGACGGCGCGCAGTCGCACGAGTTCTGCGTGACACAGCGTGGGGCGACGACCTGCACCGCACAGACATCGTCCGCGGCTGAGGTCGGCTGGACGACGAGCCTGTCGTCAGGCGGCCGGGCGGAGGAACGGACGGTGCTTGCGCTCGATATGCGGACGACCGGGATGCGCGCCTGTAACACCGTCGGATGTTCCGCCTCCGGGTTGGGGCCGCAGATGGGCGGATTCCGCTGGACGAACTGGGGCATCTCGTACGACGTGGTTGCGATGGCCCTCGACGTGCCCGGGACCCCCGTACGGTTCACGATCGCCGGGGCGGTGAACATGGAGAGCACGGCGCGCCGCTTTTCGATCTACACCGGGCCGGAGGATGACCCGCAGCGGATGCTCGTCCGCGACTGCGGCGTCCTCGATCCCGGACAGACCTGCATCGGGTTCCTCGGCTCGTCGGACAACGGTCACGGCGAGTTCGCGGTCATCGGGTCCAGCGCTCCGGGCACACCGGGCGCCCTCCACCGCGTGCGTATTCGCTAGACGGGGCTACGCGGGCGGCGGTCACTCAGCCGTCTTGCGGGCCGGCGGGGGCGTCGCCGAACGCCATGAAGTCCCAGCGGTAGAGGATCGCGAACCACAACGCCTTCGATGGCCGGTATGCGACCGCGGACATCGCCACGCTGACGACGGCGATCGTCCAGAGCGGGTCGAGGCCGGTCCGCCCGATCGGGTGCCAGGCAACTTCAGCGATCCCCAGCACGATCCCGAGCAGCGCCCCAACGCCATAGCCGATGCCCAGCGCGCCGAGCCATGCGCCGTCCGAGGCTTGATAGCGCAGGTCACATTCTGTGCAACGGAGGCGCAGGCTGAAGAATCCCGCGAAGAACCTGCCCTTGCCGCAGTGCGGGCAACGCTCGCGTACGATGGTGCGCCAGCACGCACGCGGCAGGCCCGTCTGTTCACCCGGCCGGACACGAGGACTCGCCGTGCTCATGTATCGAGTCTAGCGGTCAGGATCCGGCCGGGCGTTCGGCTGTCCCTACCGATCGCCATGCCTATACTGGGCAAGTGACACAGACCACGGCCGTCGGACGCCCCACCTCCCGATACGGCAAACCAACGGACATATCAGCCCCGCTATTGCGTGCGCTGGGGCGCTTCGAACGGTGACGAGTGTGACGGCTCAGCCCGGCAGCCAACTCGCTTCGCGCATCGTCGAGGCCCGGCGGAGCGCCGCGGCCGGCGCCTTCGTCTCGATCACCCTCCCCACCGGATTCGACCCGCGCTCGCTGCTGGACGACCCGCAGGGCAATGGCGTGGTGGCGTCCTACGAACGCCCCGTCCGTGGACTTGCCCTGATCGGCGTGGGAGTCGCCGGGCGGGTAGAGGTGCGGCCGGGCGCGCACCCCACGAGGGCGAAGGACGAGGCGCGAGCGTTGCTGGCCGGGCCGGTGGGCGGGGATGTCCCGCTGCTGGCGCCGCGGCTGCTCGGCGGCTTCCGCTTCAATCCGGCCGCCGCCATCCGTGATCCATGGCGCGACTTCGGGGCGGGGTGGCTCGTGCTGCCGCGCCTGCTCTTCGTGCTGAACGGCGAATCGAACGCGGTCGTGGTCGCGCCGGGAGTCGACCCCGGTGCGGCGGAGGCGACCGTCGACCGTCCGGCGGCCTCTACGCCAGCGTCCGCTCCGCTGCGAGTCGAACGCGCGATGGACCGCGAGGCCTGGCTTACGAGTGTCGCGGTCATCGCCAGCGAGGTGCGTGCCGGGAAGTACGAGAAGGCCGTGCTGGCCTCCACCCAGCAACTCGCGTCGGATGCGCCAATCGCCATCGGCCGGGCGCTCGCGCGGCTGCGCGCGGGGTATCCTGACTGCCACGTGTTCACCATGACCGAGGGGGACACGACGTTCTTTGGCGCCAGCCCGGAGCTCCTCGTCTCACTGCTCGACGGGCGAGTGCGCTCGTTGGGCCTCGCGGGCTCCGCACGGCGCGGCGACACGCCCGAGGAGGACGGTCGCATCGGCGATGCGCTGCTCTCCTCCGCGAAGGATCGGATCGAGCACGAGGCGGTCGTGCGGGCCATCCGCGAACGCCTCGGGCCGTTGACCGAGGATCTCGTCGCGCCCAACCAGCCGGAACTGCGGAGGCTGAAGAACATCCAGCACCTCTCCACGGAGATCAGCGCTCGAGTCCGGCCCGGCACCGGCATCCTCGACCTCGTCCAGCGGCTCCACCCCACGCCGGCCGTGTGCGGCTGGCCGGCTGACCGCGCCCGTGCCGTCATCGAGGAGCATGAGACGTTCGACCGCGGCTGGTATGCCGGCCCGGTTGGCTGGATGGACGCAGCGGGTGACGGCGAATTCGCGGTTGCCCTCCGCTCGGCGGTGGTCTCGGGAGGCCGCGCGTGGCTCTTCGCGGGCAACGGGATTATGGGTGATTCCGTCCCGGCGTCTGAACTGGCGGAGGTCCAGCTGAAGTTCCGTCCGCTCGCGGAGGCGCTGGACGCATAGCCGGTGGACGCTGGCCGGTTCCCGGCCAGTACCCCATAGAATGAGACGCGATGCCCATCCCCGCCGACCGGTACGTCCACGCCCTGCTGCAGTCGCTCCGTCACGCGGGCGTCCGCCACGTCGTCATCGCCCCCGGCTCCCGCAACACCCCGATCACCGTTGCGGTCACTGCCCCCACCTCGCCGTTCCGCACATGGCTCCATTTGGACGAGCGTTCCGCCGCCTACTTTGCCCTTGGCCTCGCGCGCCAGGTGGGTGAACCCGTCGCCGTGGTCTGCACCTCCGGCACCGCCGCCGCCAACTTCCTTCCCGCGGCCGTGGAGGCGCGTCTCTCCCGCATCCCGTTGATCTTCCTGACGGCCGACCGCCCTCCGGAGGCACGCGACATCGGCGCCGCGCAGACCGTCGACCAGGTGGGGTTGTTCGGCTCGCACGTGAAGTGGGCGGTGGACATGCCCCCCGCTGACGAAGGCGCGGCGCGCGAACTCGAGCGGTACGCCCGCGTCACCGCCGCCCGTGCCGCCGCGGTCGCGCTCGAAGCGCCTCGGGGCCCCGTGCACCTGAATATGCCGTTCCGCGAGCCGCTCGTTGAGGCGGACGCGCCGCCGCCCGTGATCATCGATGGCCCGTTGGTCGCGCATGTGGCGGAGGCCGCGCCGTCCGCCGAGGTGGTCGCGCACCTGGTCGAAGTGTGCGCGGGACGCCGGGGACTGATCGTGTGTGGCCCGGAGTCGGCGGGGTTGCCGGCCGCGGCGATCGTCGCGCTCGCGCGCGCCCTCAGCTGGCCGGTCGTCGCCGACCCGCTCTCAGGGCTGCGTGCCGGGCCGCACGACCGCACGGACGTGATCGACTGCGCCGATGTGATCGTGCGGGCGCCGGAGGCGCTTCGTGCGCTGCCGGAGGTCGTCCTCCGCTTCGGCGCCGCGCCCACCTCCAAGCCGTTCAACCAGTGGCTGGCGGGCCAGGCGGGCGTGCACCGGATCCTCGTTGAGGAGGGCGGCGTCGCGACGGCGGGCTGGCGCGACCCCGACCTGCAGGGCGACGAGGTCGTCCCGGCAACCCCGCGTGCGCTGTGCGAGGCGCTCACCGCCGCCCTCTCCTCGGACGCCACCGCGCCCGGCGGATGGGCCGCCCTGTGGCGCGCGGCGAACGCCGCGGCCCGCGAGGCGATGCGCGAGGCGATCGCTGGCTTCGACGACACCTTCGAGGGACAGGCGGTGCTCGACCTGTGCGCCGCGCTGCCATCCGGCAGCACGCTCGTCGCGGGGAACTCGATGCCCGTACGCGACATCGACTCGTTCTTCTTCAACACGGAGAGCGACATCCGCATCGTCGGCACCCGAGGCGCGTCCGGCATCGACGGCGTGACCTCGACGGCGATGGGCGCGGCGGCGGCCGGTGGTGGGCCGGTCGCGCTGTTGATCGGCGACCTCTCGTTCCTGCACGACGTGAACGGGCTGTGGCCGGCGCACCGGTACGGCCTTGACCTCACCATCGTGCTCGTGAACAACCAGGGCGGCGGCATCTTCTCCTTCCTCCCACAGCGACAGGCTGTCCCTGACCGCTTCGACGCCTGGTGGGGCACGCCGCACGGCGTCGACCTGCGTCATGCGGTCGCGCTGCACCACGGCCGGTACGCCCTCCTGAATACCGGCGACCAGCACGAGGCGATCGCCGAGGCGATGGCCCGCCCCGGTCTCAACGTCCTCGAACTGCGGACAGAACGCGATCGCAACGTGGCGCAGCACGGCATCGTGTGGGCGCGCGCCGCCGAGGCCGTGCGTGACGCCCTCGCGGCGCACGCGTAGGACGGGACGAAGCGTGCCGCACGTCGACGTGGATGGGCTGGCATTGAACGTCGACCGCTACGGCATGGGGCCGCCGGTCGTTTTGCTGCACGGCTTCACCGGATCGCGCACCTCCTGGTATGACGTGGTCCGCGCCCTGGAGCGCGAGTTCACGACGCTGTCGGTCGACCTGGTCGGGCACGGCTGGTCGGGGTCGCCGCCGACTCTGGAGCGATACGAGATGTCGCGCGCGGTCGACGACCTGGTCGCGCTGATGCGGAAGAACGGTTTCGAGCGCGCCGTGTGGGTGGGGTACTCCCTTGGCGGGCGTACGGCGCTGCAGCTGGCCGTCCAGCACCCGGAGGCGGTCTCCGCCCTCGTGCTGGAGGGCGCCTCCCCCGGCCTCGCGACTGAGCAGGAGCGCGCTGGCCGGATCGCGGCGGACGAGGTGCTGGCGCGGAAACTGGAAACCGAGGGCCTAGAGGCGTTTATCGACTACTGGCAGTCGATTCCCCTCTGGGATTCCCAGAAGACGACCCTGACGGAGCCTCAGCGGGTCGCGCTGCGGCAGCAACGGCTCGCCCAGCGCGCGACTGGCCTTGCGAACTCGCTGCGGGGGATGGGGACCGGTTCCCAGATGTGGGTGGGGGACCGCCTAAGCGAGTTGGACGTGCCCGTTCTCCTGGTAGCCGGTAGGCTGGACACGAAGTTCAGCGCCATGGCGGCTGAGATGGGCCAGGCGATCCCGGGCGCGCGCGTCGAGATCATCGAAGACGTGGGGCACTGCGCCCACCTGGAGCAGCCTGAGGCGTTCAACGCCGTGCTGCTGGACTTCTTGCGAGGGATTCGCGGCCGGCTGTAGTCCTCGCACTGGCTGCGCCGCGCTCGACCGACGGGGGGGAACACCGTGAGCATCCGATGGCAGTCCGTGAAGCAGTACACGGACATCCTCTATGACAAGGCCGAGGGGATCGCGAGGATCACCATCAACCGGCCGGAGGTTCACAACTCCTTCCGCCCGGGCACGCTCGACGAACTGGCCGAGGCGGTCCGTGACGCGGCCCAGGACAACTCGATCGGCGTCGTCCTCTTCACGGGGGCTGGCGGCCGCGCCTTCTGCGCCGGCGGCGACCAGCGCGTCCGCGGCCATGCCGGATACGTCAGTGAGAGCGGAAACCCGAGCCTAAACGTCCTTCCGCTCCAGCGGTTCATCCGTGAAATGCCCAAGCCGGTGATCGCCCTCGTCGCCGGGTACGCGATAGGCGGCGGGCATGTGCTTCATGTGATCTGCGACATGACGATCGCGGCGGAGAACGCGCGCTTCGGCCAGACTGGCCCCCGCGTCGGGTCGTTCGACGCCGGCTACGGGGTGTCGATGCTCGCGCGGCTCGTCGGGACGAAGAAGGCGCGCGAGATCTGGTACCTCTGCCGTCAGTACGACGCGCAGGAGGCGCTCCAGATGGGCCACGTAAACAAAGTCGTACCCCTCGAACAGCTGGAGGACGAGGGCGTCGAGTGGGCGCGCGAGATCCTCGCGAAATCGTCCACGGCGATCCGGTTCCTGAAGAATGCCTTCCTCGCGGACACGGACGGCGCGACCGGGCTCCAGGTGCTCGCCGGCGACCTGACGATGCTCTATTACACGACGGACGAGGCCAAAGAGGGCCGGAACGCCTTCGTGGAGAAGCGCACGCCCGACTTCACGAAGTTCACCCGCCTGCCGTTCCACGGTTAGCGCGCGAAGGATCGAGATGGCCCCGACCGCCCGCCTCCTGCCGCGTCCCGGCTCCTTCCGCGCCTGGTTGCTGGCGATCCGTCCGCCTACGTTGACCGCGGCGGTGGTCCCGGTCCTCGTCGGCACCGGCGTGGCGATCCATGATGGCGTGCGCGCGCCGCTCGCGGCCTCCGCGGCGATGCTGGGCTCGCTCGCGCTCCAGGTGGGCGCGAACTTCGCGAACGACCTCTCGGACTTCCGGCGCGGCGCGGACAACGAGTCGCGCCTGGGTCCGCCGCGGGCGACGCAGCAGGGGCTGCTGACGCAGCGCCAGGTGCAGCAGGGGATACTCGCCGCGTTCCTGGTCGCGACCGTGGCCGGACTCTACCTCGTGACGCAGGGTGGCTGGCCGATCATCGCCATCGGGCTCGCCGCAATGGTCGCGGCGCTGACCTACACCGGCGGGCCATGGCCCTTCGGTTATCGGGGCCTGGGCGAACTGTTCGTGTTCATCTTCTTCGGCGTCGTCGCCGTGGCGGGTACCTACTACGTGCAGGCGGGTGTGGTGACGGGCGATGTCTTTGCGGCGGCGCTTCCGGTCTCGCTGACCGTCACAGCGATCCTCGTCGTGAACAACGTGCGCGACATCGACACGGACCGCCTGGCGGGGAAGTACACGCTGGCGGTCTACCTCGGGCGGCGGCTCGCGCGCTTTGAGTTCGTCGCCGTGGTGGTGATGGCGTACCTGTCGGCGGGCTCGCTCTGGCTGCTGGGGTCGTTCTCCGGCTGGGTGCTGCTCTCGTGGGCCTCCGTGCCGGCGGCGGTCGTGCCGGTGGCCGCGGTCGTCGCGCGGACGGACGGACCGAGTCTGAACAAGGCACTGCGCTCGACGGCGCGCCTCCACCTGCTCTTCGGAATCCTGCTGGCGATCGGCGTCTCGTTCTAGCGTCCCCGTATGACGACGCCGCTCCCGCATCCCGTCGTCGCCCTCCGCTGGCGGCCGTTCCGGCTCCCCCTGCGCGCCCGCTTCGAGGCAGCCCACGGCGCCACCGCCTCGCGTGACGGCGTGCTGATCGAGGTGCGCGACGCTGGCGGTCACACCGGTGTCGGAGAAGCCTCTCCCTACCCCAGCCTCGGTGGCGGCACTGTCGACGACGTGCTGGCGTTGCTCAATCGCCACGGGCTCGCGGTGTTCGAGGATGGGGTGCTGTCGAGCGGGACAGGCGCCGAGGCGTTGCGCTGTGCCGTGGACGTGGCCACGCTCGACCTCGCCGGGCGCGTGGCGGACAGGCCGGTCGCGGCGCTGCTCTCCGGCACGCCGGCGGCTTCGGTCGCGGTGAACGCCGTCATCGGCGGAGGGACGCCGGACGAGGTCGTGGGCTACGCCCTCGATGCCGTCCGGGCCGGCTACCGCGTGCTGAAGTTGAAAGTGGGTGTCGCTCCGCTGGCGGAGGAGGTGCGACGCATCGCCGCCGTCCGCGCAGCGTGCCCGGACGCCGCCATCCGTCTCGACGCGAATGGCGCGTGGGACGAGGTGGCTGCGCGCGCGGCGCTCGATGCGTTCGCGCCGTATGGCATCGAGTGGCTGGAGCAGCCGGTCCCTCCGCATGACTTCGAGGCCTTCGCCCGCCTTCACGCGGCCTCG
>SXGR01312793.1_pt1 | contig 10733 bp, 7 predicted proteins | sample 3174711 | NCBI WGS metagenome assembly SXGR01 (sample SAMN11356860, study PRJNA531348) | freshwater metagenome | isolation source: freshwater sample F1-60 | place: China: Fuxian Lake, Yuxi | collected 2017-12-25 | reverse complement strand
GCTGAGCACGTTCGGCGATCCGCACACCGTCCTCGAGCGATCGTCCTAGCGCCTCGGTGAGGGCAAGTTTGAAGGCCTGCGCGGTGATTGGTGGTACGTTGACGATAATCTCCATGGCGAGCGCGCGGGCACGCTCGAGCAACCGCTCCGGCTCAACCACCTCACTGACAAACCCGATGTCACGGGCCTGGTCGGCAGTGAGTGTGCGCCCGGTCACGCCCCATTCATACGCCTTCGCATAGCCGATCAACTGTGGCATGAGCGCCAGGCTTGCATCATCGGGCACGATACCTCGACGCGTAAAGACCCAGCCGAAGCGTGAGCGGGCGGATGCGATCCGGATGTCGCAGCCGGCGGCGATGCCCATGCCCGAGCCGCTCGCGGGACCGTTAACGGCAGCGATTGCTGGCTTGGACAGGCGGCGCAAATCGACCACCACCTTGCGGATGTCGGCCTCAAAGGGAAACAGTTCCTCACGCAGCGTGGGATCGGGCGGTTCGAGTGATTTTCCCTCGGCGGTCATCCTGCGGATATTGCCGCCCGAGCAGAAGATCGTACCCGACCCGGTGATGATTAGCGCTCGAGCGGTCGGGTCACGCTCGATGCGCGCGAATTCCTGGACCAGTTCTGCATTCATGGCCCAGTTGACCGCGTTTTTTGCGGCTGGGTCGTCAATGGTGAGAAGAACCACGCCATGATCGTCCTGCTCGACCCGGATGTATTGATAGCTCACGGGTTATCTCCACGAAAGGCTTGTGGGTCCTCGCGCAGTAAGCGGGCGAGGGTGCGCCGGTGGTCAGCGGCCGTACCGTAGCTCGCGGCAGCCGCGATTGCACGGTGGTAGCTGAGTTCGAGCGGATAGTCACGGTAGTAACCGACCGCGCCATGAATCTGATGAGCGGTGCGGGTAAGGGCTGGGACAGCGTCGCTCGCCTTGGCCTTTGCCATCGACACTTCTCTGCGTGCATCGCGTCCGCTCGACAACCTGACCGCTGCCTGGCGCGCGAGTAGTCGGGTGACGGCGAGATCGCGGGCCATTTCGGCGCAGTGGTGCTGAACGCCCTGGAAGCTGCCGATCGGTCGGCCGAACTGAATCCGGTTCCTGGCGTAGTCCACGGTGAGATCGAGTGCCGCCTGTCCGATTCCCGTCAGCTCAGCAGCCTTGAGGGCCGCCCCGCGGGCGATCATGGCCTGAATCGCTGGCCAGGCAGTATTCAACCCGCCGATCAGAGCGGACCGCTCACATCGCACGTGTTGGAATTCAAGTTGCCAGAGCGCCTCGCCCCCGGCTGCGATCATGCGGGTCCTCGAGATTCCACTCGCGTCGGCCGGAATCAGGACCAGCGAAAGGTCGGTGGGTGCCGGCCCGCTTCGCGCCACGCAGACGATGGCTGTCGCAGCCCCAGCATCGCGTACGAAGAGCTTGGTGCCGTGTAGTTGCAGTCCACCATTTTTCGCAGAGAGTTGGAGCGCTACGTCCTCTGGGGCGAGGCGACCGGAAGATTCAAGCAACGCAACAGTGAGTAGCGCCTCGCCCGTTACGATTCGCGGCAGCCAATGCGACTTCACAGTTCCGCTTGCAGCATCGGCTAGAAGCAGCCCGGCCTCGATCACTGTCGCAAACAGCGGGCTCGGCAGCGATGTCTGCCCGAGTGCCTCGACAATGAGGGACAGTTCGAGCAGCCCCAGTCCAGCGCCGCCGTATCGTTCGGGCAGTACGGCGCCGGACCAGCCCATTTCGGCCATTCGCTTCCAGGTGTGGCGATCAAAGCCGTGTGCGCTCGTTTCGAGTTCGCGGACACGGGCGGCCGGCGCGTGTTCTCTCGCGAACGCGAGCGCGGTGTCGGAGATAAGAGCCTGCTCTTCGCTGAGCGTGATATCCATTGAGTCGACTCCTATCGGGGAAGGCCAAGACCGCGCAGGGCAATGACGTTGCGCGTGATGTCAAAGCCTCCCGCAGCGAACTGAAAATAGAGCCGGTCGCGATACTCAAGCTCGATATCGCCCTCGAGTTGCGCGGCTGGTGAACCGTGGCGAAGCGGGCCAAATGTCCCCAGCATTTCGAGCCCCGAGGCATCTAGATGGCGGGCAGTCTCGCGCTTGACCAGTACGGCAAGTGAGGTTTCATGCTGGGGCATCAGCCCTTTGGCGTGGAGGGATGCGAGCCAGTAAGTGGTCAGGCGCGCCCCCTCGGATTCGATCGCGAGCCTCACGAACTCGTCCTGCACGGTGGGTTCATCAATGGGGGCCGGACCCCGGCCACTACCGTGCTGCGCCCAATCGAGCAGGCGATCCAGTTGAAAGGCGACGAGGCCATGGCTGGCCAGCGCCGCCCGCTCGAAATCGATCGCGCCCATGACGACTTTCCAACCCTCATTGATGTCGCCCAGCACCATGCTCTTGGGTACCCGTACCCCATCGAAATAGACCGCATGATGTGTCCAACCGGCAAGCGTAGGGTGACGGCTGATGTTCACGCCTGGTGCGTTCATGTCGACGATCATCAGCGTGAGCCCGCGATGCCTGGACGAATCAGGATCAGTGCGCGCGAGGACCAGACTATAGTCAGCCATGTGCGCATCGCTGGAAAATGCTTTCTGGCCGGTGACGATGAACGCGTCGCCGTCGTCGACCGCTCGGGTGCTTACGTTAGCGAGGTCCGAGCCCGCTTCAGGTTCGCTATAGCCAACAAACCAGGCAAGTTCGCCCCGCACAACTTTTGGCAGCAGCGCCTGTTTTTGCTCGGCTGAGCCGAAGGCAAGCAGCGTGTTGGGCACATAGGTGATCGAGCGGTCGAGCCCAGGCGCCCGGGCGTATTCCATTTCGTCCCAGAAAATCGCCTGGTAAATACGGCTGCGTCCGCCGCCGCCATATTCGGTGGGCCAACCCATACCGATGTAGCCGGCTGCGCCGAGCTTGCGGCGGAACGCCTTGGTGAACGGCACACTCCACATGCCTTGCTCGTCCGTATCGCGATGCTCAGCCCAGACCTCGGGGGTGAGCTCACGGCGCAAAAATTCCCGCACCTCGGCTCTGAAGCGGCGTTGGTCATCGGTAAATTCAAAGTCCATGACTGGGGTCCTTTCAGGCGAGTACGCCAGATTTTTCAAGCCGACTGAACTCGGCCTCCTCGATGCCAAGCAATGTGCCCAGTACCTCTTGTGTGTGTTCACCTAAGCGCGGGGCACGCTGGTATTGAAAAGGACCGCTATCCGAGCGCCATGGCAGTCCGAGCTGGGTGCGTTGGCCGACCAACGGATGATCGGTGGTGATGATGGTGCCGCGACGGGCGAGTATCGGGTCGCTCAGCAACTGGTCGACGCGTACCACGGGCCCCGCCGCAATGCCATGGGCCTGCAGGATTTCGGTGACTTCGCCCGAAGTGTGTTCGCGGGTCCAGGCGGTCAGGCCCGCCTCGAGCGCTTCAACGTGTTCACAGCGCGCTGCCGCACTTGCAAACCGCCGATCGCCAAGCCACGCCTGATGACCAATGGCCTCGCAGAATCGCTGCCAACTGCCCCCGTCGCGAATGCTGATCGCGACCCAATCGCCTTCCTTCCGGCAGCGAAAAATACCGTGGGGTGCGCACTGAGCATCGCGGTTGCCGGCCCGAACAGGCTCTCGACCATTCAGTGTGAAATCGATCACTGCCTCGGGGATCAAAGTGATCATGGCCTCGTACATCGCGAGATCGATGTACTGGCCGACGCCACTCGCGCGGCGTTCGGCAAGGGCTGCCATCAAGGCGAAACCGGCGTAGGTGCCCGCCAGCGGATCGGGGAGCACGCCACCCAAAATACGGGGAGCACCGCCGACATAGCCGGTGACGTCAGCCACACCTGAGTACAGATTCACCGCGCTGTGCAGGCCGCGCGCCATTCGCATCGGTCCACTGCGTCCAAACGCGCCGCACGACACGGCGATGAGGCCTGGGTTGTCATGGCGCAGCGTGGTGTAGTCGAGCCCAAGCTTCTCGATCACGCCCGTTGAAAAATTGTCGACCAGCACATCCACCTTGCAGGCAAGCGCGCGAACCAGTTGACGGCCCTCCGCCGTGGTCATGTCGACCCGAACGCTCTTCTTGCCGGCGTTAAGCAGATTGAAATAGCCGCTCGCGTCGGGGTTACCCTCTAGTCCAGGCAGGAAGGGCGGGGCGCTTCGGGAGGTCATGCGCTTTCCGGATTCGACCACGATCACTTCCGCCCCCATCCAGGCGAGCCACAGGGTGCAGAACGGGATCGCGATGAATTGCCCGACATCTAAAACGCGTACCCCTGCGAGCGGGCGGTGGGCGGCGCTGTTGCCTTGTGGCGTCCTGGCTGGTGTCTGCCAGCGGTGGTCGCGACGAACCGAAGGCCATCCCGCCGACCGGAGCTCAGCATCATGTTCGCCCAGCCGAGGGGCCTGTCGGCGCAGCGACCACGGCGAACGCTGCATGGCGAGGGGTGCCGCTGGGATTCGCGCTGTATGTCCGTCCAGTTCGATCGATACCAGCGACTTTCGCTCGCGAAGATGGTCGGCGCTCGTGACCGCCTTCACCGAGTGAAACGGGAAAATCGGGAGCTGCTGCCTGTTGGCGAACTCGAACAGCTGATCACCAGTCAGTGTCTGCGTCCATTCAATCAGCCGGTTTCTGAGCTCGATCCAGTTTTCGGTGCGGGCTTTAGGCGTTGCAAAGCGCTCGGAGATGGCCCATTCGGGGCGACCCATCCCTTCAACCAGTTTTTCCCAGTGCTCGACCATCGGTGCGGCCACAGTAACCCAACCGTCTCGACACGGCAGATAGAAATTGGGCATCCTGCCGATCACGACCGGGTTGAGCAGCCGCTCGTATTCACCGCCCAGGTAGGAATGGGTGGTGACATCACGATGCTGAAGCGATGCGACGGCTGCGTGCTGGCTCAGCTCGATGTGACAGCCTTCCCCCGTGGCGGTGCGGTGATGAAGCGCGGAGAGGGTTGCATTGGCGCCGACCAGTCCGGCCAGCGTCTCGGCAGCGAAGCAGTTGGGGTGCAGCGGCGGCTCGGTCTCGCGGTCATCCGCAGCGTCCGGAATGCCGGGCGTACTGTAGGCGAGCCCACCCATGGCAAAGGTCACCAGTTCATCGCCGGCGCGCTCACCCCAGACCGGATCGGGGCCGAACGGCGATAACGTGGTGATGACCAGCGCCGGGAATTGCTGTCGGAGCTTGTCTGGCGCCAGCCCAATTCGGGCAAGGGATGCTGCGGGCAGGTTGGTAACCAGGACATCACAACTTGCGAGCAGGGTCAGGATCGTGGCCTGGTCGGTCGTCGATTCGAGATCGGCAACCATACCGAACTTGTTCAGATTGAGGTAAGCGAAAGAACCGCTTGCCTCCGGATTGACCCGATCGCCGGGGAACGGGCCGCGTAGACGGGACGGATCGCCCGCTGCGGGTTCCACCTTAATCACGCAGGCGCCGAAGTCACCCAGCAGCTTCGCCGCATAGGGTACGTTGGTTCCTGTGCCGATCTCCAACACACGCAGTCCGGCAAGCGGTCCCGGGGCGTCGGTGTCGGACAGAGAAGTGTTCATGCCCATCTTCATGCGGCCCGCATCGACTGCAAACGACCCAGGACTTCTTCGGCTTCCCGCACCATGCCGAGGAGAATCTCGCGCGCCGGGCGTTTCTTCTTCAACATCCCGCCGATCTGTCCGACCGGGTTGTTGATCAGGTCCGCGCGTCCCGCAGCATCGGCGGCAGCAATGAAGTCGTCCATCAGAACGCCCTGCAGCGGCATGGGCAGGGGCTTCAGGCCTGACTGGTCCCAGGCGCGGATCACATCGTTGTCGTAGTCGCGAGCCGTCTTGCCGGTGTAGGCACGGGTGATGACAAAATCCTCTGTCACCCCGCGAATGATCTCCTCCTGGTGAACCGGGTAGAGATCAGATTCTTCAGCAAGAAGGAAGGCCGAACCCACCCAGGCGCCAACCGCGCCTAGCGATAGGCCCGCCACCAGCGTGCGGCCATCGGCGATTGCGCCAGCAGCAATCACCGGGGTTGGAGAGACTGCATCCACCACCATCGGGATGAGCGGGAAGTTGGCAATTTTCCCAGTGTGGCCGCCTGCTTCGTAGCCCTGCGCGATGACGTAATCGACGCCCCCCTGTGCCTGGCGCTCTGCCCCCCGCACGCTTCCTACCAGCCCCATGACCTTCATGCCGACCTGATGGGCAAGCGGCACGACCCATGACGGATCACCGAGGCCGGCTGCGAACACTGCAATCCGCTCCTCCAGGCAGACATTGACCTGTGCGCGAATGAATTCAGCCGACATCACGCCGCCTTTGGCCGTGATCGGTGTGAGGCTGAAGCGATCCATCAGGGCCCGGACAAATTCGACATGTTTCGGATGGTCGCGCTCGATTCGGGCGCGCATTTCGTCGCGATCCGGTGAGGCATCAGCCATACTGGCTGGCAACAATAGATCAACACCGAAAGGTTTGTCGGTGAGGTTGCGGACTGCACGAATCCGTCGCCGCACCTCGTCGGCATCCAGCCACGAGCAGCCCAGAATACCCATGCCGCCGGCCTCTGATACCGCAGCGACCAGCTTCGGGGGGGTGGCCTTGCCCTTGACGCCCATGCCGGCCAGAAAAATCGGGTAGTCGATACCAAGATCATCGCAAAGCGATGTATGAAGCGCGCTTCGGGTCATTGTGAGTCTCCGTTCAGGAAAGGAACTGGTTAGCGGCCGCGCAGTCGCGGATCGGTGAGGTCACGGATGGCATCGCCCAGGAGGTTGGAGGCGAGCACAGTCAGACAGATGGCAAGGCCAGGAAAAACTACGACCCAAGGTGCTGTGAGCGCAAGTGATGTTGCGGGTCCCGCCATCATGAGTCCCCATGATGGGTGCGGCTCCTGGATGCCTGCGCCCAGATAATCGAGTGCTGCCTCCTGGACGATCGCAAGACCCAGGTAGGCTGTGGCAATCACGAGCAGCGGTGCGAAGGTGTTGGGAAGAATATGACGGACGATGATCCGCAAATCCGAGCAGCCAGCGACGATTGCAGCCTCGACCAGCGGGCTCGCTTTCAGAACCAGCACGCTCGAGCGCGCGATACGCGCTGCGCGCGGGATGATCGGTAGCGACAGCGCCACAATGACATTAGGCAGTGACGGGCCAAGCACCGCTGCGAGTGCGAGCGCAAGCAGCAGCATGGGAAAGGCAAGGAGCGCATCCATCAGTCGCTGAGTGAGGGTGTCGGCCCAACCGCCTCGGTAGCTGGTCACAAGACCAAGCGCTGATCCCGTACACACGCCCAACAGGCTCGCGCCTAGACCAACCATCAGTGATACTCGCGCGCCGTGAATCAGTCGCGACAGCATGTCACGGCCAAACGGGTCGGTACCTAGCCAATGCGCCGCGCTAGGCGGCGCATTCAATAGCTCGTGGTTTCCCTCGGTCGGATCGTAGGGGGCGATCCATGGCGCCCCAATCGCGAGCACCGCCATCACGAAGAGAATGAGTGCACCGATCGCACCGAGTGGCTGCTGCCGCGCAGCTTGAATGAGTTGCCTGCTGAGGCCAGGCGTGTCGGCCGAGGAAGAGGCGATCATCGGCTCACCTGTATGCGGGTCCTGGGATCGAGCCATCCGTAAAGCAGATCAACAGTGAGGTTGCCCACTACGACGATTGTTGCAAGGATCAGCACGATGCCCTGTGCTGCTGGGTAGTCGCGATTGAGGATGGCGGTGACCACGTACTGACCGAGCCCTGGTACATTGAAAACAGCTTCTGTGACGATGAGCCCGCCAAAGAGTGCCGAGACTTCGAATCCAATCAGCGTAACGACCGGTAGCAGACCGTTACGAAGCCCGTGCCGCAAGACCACGACTTTTTCCGATAGTCCTTTGGCTCGTGCGGTACGAATGTAGTCCTCGCCCAGCACTTCAAGCATGATTGAACGTGTCATCCGGGCTATCAGCGCGAGCTGCCGAAGGCCCACTGCAATCGCTGGCCAGATCATCTGCGTAAGGCTCTGCCAGGGGCTCACCCAGAAGGGCTCCCAGAAGAGAGGTGGACTCCACCGAAAGAGCCATACCAGCCCAAGGATCATTAGCAGACCTATCCAGAACGAGGGGGCCGCCAACCCGCCTACCGACAGCGCCCGCAGCGTCTGATCGAGCCAGCTTCCCGCCCGCGCTGCTGAAATCACCCCAGCCGGTACGCCCAGGGCGACCGCTATCACCATGGCCATGATCACGATCTGCAGCGTGTAAGGAAAGCGCCGGGCAAGTTCGGACGCCACCGGCTGGCCGGTTCGAAGCGACGTTCCGAGGTTCAGCTGCGCAAGTTCGGTCAGCCACGCGCCGAACTGAACGGCGAGTGGGCGATCGAGCCCCATCTTGCTACGCACCTCGGCGAGTTCCTGTTCCGAAACGGCACCTGCACCCGCGCCACTCAACATTACGGCTGCATCGCCAGGCAGCACCCTCATCAGGAAAAATGTAATCGTGGCTACACCGATCAGGGTAACCAGGCCGATCACAAGCCGCCGGGCGATGAAGTCGAGCATGCGAAGGGCTCAGGCGCTTAGCCAGACGCGATCCATCTGCATGTTGGCGTACAGATCGTTCAAAGCCTTCCAGCCTTGCACGGTGTTGAGATGCGCCGCCCCGTAGCCCACCCAAGCCAGATTGATCTGGTAGTAGGTCTTGAGAAACTCGAGCTGGAAGCGGCGGATCAGCTGAGCGCGCTTTGCCGGATCGAGCTCGCGCGACTGCTCGCTGTAAAGCTTGTCGATTGCATCGTCCTTCCACATGCCGTAGTTGCGGCCGCCATAGCTGGTGTAGCCTTCGCCCAGTATTTGATCAACCGCCGACCCACCCATGGCGACCGAGTGGGTGACAAGGTTGAAGTCCCCCCCGGTTTCCATCTTGTAAAAAGCGCCTGCGTCGCGAATGTCGACGGTGACCTCAAGCCCCACCTGCTTCAGCTGACCCGCGACGGCAATTGCCGAGTCGCGGAAGGCGGGTACATCCCCCCGCGCGAGGATCGAGGTCTTGAAGCCCCTGGGAATCCCTGCCTGATCGAGAAGCGCCATCGCGCGCCTGCGGTTTTCGGCAACGTCGCCCCCGAGCCCGGGGAGCGAGTCGTAGCCGCCATAGGCCTTGATCTCCTCCACGCTCAGGGTGTGCGGACTCTCAGGCGGCATTAATCCCCGGCCGTGGAAGAAGGCACCCGCGAGGGGCCCCACCGTGCGAATAAAGGCGTCGCGGTCGATTGCAAGTGAAAGGGCTTCGCGCACTCGCGGATCATCAAAGGGTTTACGTGTGACATTGGGAATCAGGTTGATAAAGGTGGGCGTGGGGCGCCTGAGCGCGGTGATGCCCTGGACCTTGCGAAGTGGGTCGAGTACGGCTTCGTTGGCGAAGAAGAAGCAGGCGTCGATTCGACGGCTCTGCAACGCTGCGCCGCGTTCGACCTCGCCACGGATCGGGAAGAACTGAATCCGGTCGAGCATCGGGGCTGGGCCGAAATAACGGTCGAATCGCGTGAGCTCGTAGTACTGCCCGTCCACCGCCTGGGTAAGCCGGAAGGGGCCAGTGCCGACTACTTGGCGTTTTACGCCCTGACCCTGCGCGTCTAGCGGTTCTGCGACCGCCTTGGACACGATGACGTTGAACGGGTTGCTCACCAACATCAGGAAATCCGGTTGGGGGTGGGCAAGGTGGATGGTCACACCGAGTGCACCGTCCGAAGTGATCTTCTCCACATTGCCGAGCAGGCCCTTTCTGGGACTTACGATGCCCTTTGGTGGAGATTTGATCCGATTCAGGCTATAGATCACATCTTCAGCGGTCAGTGCGGAACCGTTATGAAAAACCACACCTTTGCGAATCTGGAGCGTGACGGTTCGTCCATCTGCTGAGACGGTGGTTTTTTCAGCGAGGTCTGGGAGCAGTCGTCCGGGATTGTCCGGGTCGACTTTCATTAGCGTGGAGTAGCAGGGAGCGCCGACGAATTGCGTCAGGAAGGTTGCGGTCTGGTGCATATCGAAGTCGGGTGGATCCCCGCCGTTACTCACCTTGAGGGTGCCGCCCCGCTTCTGCGCTGATGCTGGCTTCCAGGCGGAAGCTGAAAGACCGGTGGCGAGGGCGCCAGCGCCGCCCTTCAGAATTGAACGACGTGAAGCACGAGTTGACGAATCGTTGCGTTCGCGATGCTTAGATTTGCTCATGATCAGTTCTCCTGGTGATGTGAGGACGAATTGGATTGGGCGCCATCCCGATCGTGCCTGGATCGCGAGGACCGGTCGCTCTGAAGCGCGACTCGAACATGGCAGGCGACCCAATGGTCGGAAGCGATCTGTTCAAGCAGTTGTTCTTTTGTTGAGCACTCGGGTTGTCGCATCGGGCAGCGGGTGTGAAACCGGCAGCCCGAAGGCGGGTCGACCGGACTAGGCACGTCGCCCTGCAGCAGGGTCCTTTGCCGTTTGTGGCCTGGATCCGCCACCGGCGCGGCATCCAGGAGCGCTTCGGTATACGGGTGTGACGGCGAGTTATATATTGAGCGTGTCGAACCGATCTCGACTATCCGTCCCAGGTACATCACAGCCACGCGGTCGGAAAGGTGTTCGACGACCGATAGATCGTGCGCTACAAAAAGATATGAGAGCCCGAGCTTTACCCGCAGATCATCCAGAAGATTGACGATCTGCGCCTGGACCGATACATCGAGTGCGGAGACCGGTTCATCACAAACGAT
>SXGR01135142.1_pt1 | contig 10733 bp, 10 predicted proteins | sample 3174711 | NCBI WGS metagenome assembly SXGR01 (sample SAMN11356860, study PRJNA531348) | freshwater metagenome | isolation source: freshwater sample F1-60 | place: China: Fuxian Lake, Yuxi | collected 2017-12-25 | reverse complement strand
TTGTGCTTCGGCAACAGTTAGACGAACTCTGCCGGGCGAGAGATTTACCATGCGGGGTTGTGGTTTTCTGATTAGGCGTAGTGGCTGGCGAGGGTTTCGTAACTATTTGTTTTTATTGGTATTTTTATACCCTCCCCCCAACCCTCTCCCGCAGGAGGGAAAGGGTGTTACGGAGGGGTGTAGCGGTAGCAAAGGCAGGAATAGCCTTGGCCTTACGCCGTCTTTTCCTTTTTCGCCGCGGTCGAGCTCACCGCGTCCACCGGCTTCACCACCGGCACCACGGGCGTTACGTCGCCCATCAACGCATTGGGCACACTTTGGATCAACTCATCCACCGTGAACATGCCTTCGTCGCTCCACTTCTGCAGGAAGCGTGAGTCCTCGCCGAAGAGTTCGGTGTTGATGCGGCCACGCTCGACGTGGATCACCTGGCCGTTGATGTAATAGGCATCTTCAGTGGCAAGGAAGGCCACCATCGGTGCAATGTACTCCGGCCCGCGATTTTGCAACGTCAGATCGTACTGCTCCTTGGTCATCAGGCCTGCCTCGAATTTGCGACGGCGGTTTTCCTTCACTTCCGGCGTCAGCGTCATGCGCGTGTCGGCCGATGGGCAAATCGCGTTGGCGGTGATGCCGTTTTTGTAGGCCTCTTTCGCAATCGAGCGCGTCAGGCCAATGATGCCCGCCTTGGCGGCGCTGTAATTGCACTGGCCGACCGAGCCTTTGAATGCATCCGACGAAAAATTGATAATGCGGCCATGCCCTGCGGCACGCATGTATTTCACCGCGTGGTGGCAGGTGTTCCAGTTGCCTTTCAGATGCACTGAAATCACCGAGTCGAAATCGTCTTCCGACATGTTCCAGATCATGCGCTCGCGCAGATTACCCGCGACGTTCACCATAATGTCGATCTTGCCGTAGGTATCGACGCACTGCTTGATCATCGAACCAGCCTTCAGGTAATCGGAAACCGAATCGCGATTGGCTTCGGCCTTGCCGCCCATTTTGCGAATCTCCGCGACAACTTCGCCCGCCGGATCTTCCTGCGTCGCCTGACCGCCGCGCCCGACACCCGGATCAACCACGATCACACTGGCGCCTTCTTCGGCGAGTTTCAATGCGATGGCGCGGCCAATACCGCGGCCCGCGCCGGTTACGACTGCTGCCTTGCCTTGCAAATGCTTGGACATCTTGGTCTCCTCTGGGGTTGGCGATGCGTAAAAGTGGAGTATACCGGGACAGCGCGTATTGCGAACGTGCGCGAATCGGCACAGACTAACGGTCGTGAAAAGCCCACTATTTGTAACTGCCCTTTTCTCGACTCTGGGCTCCGCCCTGCCCGGATTTTCGCAGGCGCAGCCGGCGGGTGTGGGGCCCACTTACCCAACGAAACCGATACGTCTGGTCACGGCCACCGCGCCGGGCAGTCAGCCCGACGCCATCGCCCGCCTGTTAATCCAGAAACTGAGCGATACCTGGGGCAAGCCAATCGTCCTGGACAACCGCACCGGTGGTGGCGGTCTGCTGGCTTCCTCGCTGGTTGCTAGGGCTGCGCCGGATGGTCACACGCTGTTATACGTGCTGCCCAATTTCGTGATCAGCCCGGCCTTGCAGCCGACCGTTACCTTTCCGCCGGTGAGCGACTTTGTAGGCATCGGGCAAATCGGCTTCAGCACCAATATTCTGGTCGCGTCGCCGATCATCGGTGTAAAAACCGTCAAGGACCTGATCGCACTGGCCAAGGCGCAGCAGGGCAAATTGATCATCGCGTCCACTGGCGCCGGCACGGCGGGCCATTTGAGTGGCACGCGCTTTAACCTGCTGACCGGCATCAAGGCTGTGCAGGTTGCCTACAAGGGCGGCCCCGAAGTGATGGTTGAATTGATGTCGGGGCGCAGCCACTACGCAGTTACGACCATGGGTTCGGCACTACCTTTTATCCAGGAGGGCAAACTGGTTGCGATGGCAGTCACCAGCCCCAAGCGCGCGCCGGTGTTGCCGGATATTCCATCGCTTGGCGAAATACAACCCGAGTTCCGGCAATCCGAAACCTCGCACGGCCTGCTCGCGCCGGCGGGCACGCCCCGTTCCATTCTTAACTAGGTCAACCGGGAAGTCACGCGTACACTCGACCTGCCCGACATCCGCGAAAAGTTGAACGCGATCAGCTTCGTCATCGCGCCGAGCACGCCGGAAACCTACGACAAAATCGTGCGTGAACAGATGAGCATGATTTCTGCGCTGGTCACCGCCGCCGGATTGCGCGGGAAATAATCCACCAAAGGAGTTGAATTGTGAAGGTCATCCGCTTGCACCAGACAGGGACATTGCTGACGGCGCTCATCGTGGCAGCGCCGGTATTTGCGCAGTCTTTTCCAACGAAGCCGATACGCCTGATCGTGCCTTATCCGCCGGCCGGCACCACCGATTTTGTCGCGCGCGAAGTGGGCGCGAAAATGGGCGAAGCCATGGGGCATCAGGTCATCATCGACAATCGCCCCGGCGCGGGCACGCTGCTCGGCCTGCAACTGGGCGCGGCGGCGCGGCCCGACGGCTACACCATCACCTTCGCCACGTCATCGGGCCTGGCAGTCAACCCCGCGCTAGGGGTGAAAATGCCGTTCGAGCCGCTGCGTGACTTTACGCCCATCGGGCTGCTGGTTTACGTGCCGTACTTTATTGTCGTCAATCCCACCCTGCCCGCGCGCAACATCAAGGAACTGATCGAATATGCCAAAACCCAGCCCGGCAAACTCAACTTTGCTTCGCCCGGCGTGGGCACACCCAATCATTTGGGCATTGAAATGCTGAACCAGATGGCCGGCGTGAAATTTGTGCACGTGCCGTACAAGGGTGGCGCACAGGCTATTACCGATCTGGTGGCCAACCAGGTGCAATTGATGTTCTCCGGCACTCCGCAGTTTTCTGCATTTACCAAGGTGGGGCGGCTGCGCGTAATCGCGGCTTCCACCACCAAACGCACCCGCGTGGCGCCTGATGTGCCGCTGGTCGCGGACGTTTTTCCCGGCTTTGATTGCAACACCTGGTTCGGGCTAGTCGCGCCCACCGGCACGCCGCTCACAGCGCTCACGCGGCTCAATACGGAAATGAACCGCGCGCTGGGCGACCCCGGCGTGGTTCAGCGCCTGCTCGATCAGGGCCTTGAAGCCACGCCCGGCACACCAGCGGCAATGCGCCAGCTTATCGTCAGCGAAACCGAGCGCTGGCGCAAGGTGATCAAAGCCGCCGGCATCACAGCGGAGTCGGCAAAGTAAACGCGTCACGCAGCGGGCCGCAAGTTCGGTTATGCTTTGCGTCCTTCAAAATTCGCCTTCACCATTCTTTTTGCCCTCCACTTCATCAGAGACGATCGCCATGCCAGCCTATCAAGACACCCAACTTTTCATCAACGGCGTATGGGGCCCCGCTGCTTCAGGCCGCACACTGCCCGTGGTCAACCCCGCCACGCACGCACAAATCGGCACCGTGGCCTACGCGGAAAAAGCCGACCTGGATCGCGCACTCGAAGCCGCGGATGCCGGCTTTAAAGTCTGGCGCAAGGTTTCCGCGTTCGAGCGCTGCAAAATCATGCGCAAGGCCGCCGACCTGTTCCGTAGCCGTGCAGACCGCGTCGCGGAGTTGATGACACTCGAACAAGGCAAGCCTGTAGTCGAAGCCAAGCTCGAATGCCTCGCCGGCGGCGACATCATCGACTGGTTTGCCGAGGAAGGCCGCCGCGCTTATGGCCGCGTGATTCCGGCGCGTGCCGAGGGGGTGTATCAACTGGTGGTGAAGGAGCCCGTCGGCCCGGTGGCCGCATTTACGCCGTGGAACTTCCCCATCAATCAGGCCGTGCGCAAACTGTCGGCGGCGCTGTCCACCGGCTGCTCGATCATCCTGACAGCGCCGGAAGAAACGCCCGCCTCGCCCGCCGAACTGGTGCGCGCTTTTCATGATGCCGGTGTGCCCGCAGGCGTAATCAATCTGGTGTACGGCAGCCCGTCGGAAATCTCGAGCTATCTGATACCGCACCCGGTGATCCGCAAAATGACCTTCACCGGCTCCACCCCCGTGGGCAAGCTGCTCGCGGGCATGGCCGGTCAGCACATGAAGCGCGCGACCATGGAACTCGGCGGCCACGCACCGGTAATCATTTTCGACGACGCCGACATCGACATCGCCGCCAAGACCATGAGCTTCATGAAATACCGCAACGCGGGGCAAGTGTGCGTATCGCCCACGCGCTTTCTGGTGCAGGAAGGCGTCTACAAACAGTTTGTCGAAAAATTTGTCGAAGGCGCGAAGGGTATGACTGTCGGCGATGGCTTCGACAAGAACACCAAGATGGCGACGATGGCCAACCCGCGCCGCCAAACCGCCATGATCAGTAACGTGGAAGACGCCGCAAAACACGGTGGCAAACTGCAAATCGGCGGCCATCCCATCGGCGAAAAAGGCAACTTCTTCGATCCGACGGTATTCACCGAACTCGACAAAAGCGCCGCCGCCATGAACACCGAACCCTTCGGCCCTCTGGCGATCATCAACCCGTTCAAGACATTCGACGACGCTGTAACCGAAGCCAACCGTTTGCCCTACGGCCTCGCCGCGTACGCGTGGACCCGCTCCGCCAAAACCGCCAACAACATCGCCGCGCAAGTCGAAACCGGCATGGTCACCATCAACCACTTGGGTTTGGCGTTGCCTGAAGTGCCTTTCGGCGGCGTGAAAGATTCAGGCTATGGCTCGGAGGGTGGCACCGAGGCGCTGGAGCCTTATCTGGTGGGTAAATTTGTTACGCAGGCGGGGTTGTAAAAAACTCAATTAAAACAGAGAGTTACAACAACAGGGTGCGGCGAAAGTTGCGCCCTGTTTTGTTTCAGCCCGGCGGCCAGCCAAACCCGCGCCCCGCCAAAATATGCAGATGCAAATGAAACACGCTCTGCCCGGCGTCTGCCCCGTTGTTCACCACCAGACGAAACGCGTCGCCCGCGCCCAGTTGTTGTGCAATTTTGCCAGCGGTAAGCATGAGGTGCCCCAGTAACACGGCGTCTTCGGGCTGGCCGTCCACCAGACGCGGGATTTCTTTTTTGGGGATGAGTTGCACGTGGGTGGGCGCTTGTGGGTTGATATCACGGAACGCGATGCACAGTTCGTCTTCGTAGACGATGGTGGCGGGGATTTCGCGATTGATAATTTTGGTGAAGATGGTTGGCATGTAGCTCCTTTGTATTTTTCCTAGGGAGGTTAAAGCGGGTTTCCGTGTGCTGCCATTGGAACTTCCAAAAAACAGCCCAACCTTACCCTGTCATTCCCGCGAAGGCAGGAATCTATAAGCCTGTCTCACATGGCACTGTGTTTTGGGTTCCCGCCTGCGCGGGAACGACGGGGTTGGTGTGTCACGTTCCCGAATTCAACACGCACGTACGCGCGCTCAGCCACCATTTACTTCTTGATGTTCTGCACGGCCCAAGCCACCAGCTCCTCGATCACCGCGTCGCTCGCTGCGGCCAGCGCTTGTGCCGCGCCGGGCGCGTTGGGCGCGGCCGGGCGTTCGGCGCCGAACGTGCGCTGTGCGTGAAGGGCGCGCGTATTCTGATCGATCAGTGAAACCCGCAAGCGCGCCGTGGCTTTACTCGCCTTCGCGGATTCAAACTGCTGGCTGAAATCTTCCAAATCAATACGCAGCGTGTAATCGGCGCGCGCGCCGTCCTGCGCCGTCACCACCCCACGTGAAGCGGCCGCAAAGCGCGCTCGCACGCGTTCGGTCAGCATCAGCGCGGGCGACATGGCCCAGCGGTTTTGCGCGTAGGCATCCGGGCGGCTGGCGTCCTGATACATCATCCGGTATTGAATGTTGGCGTTGTCGAGCCACGGGCTGGCCGCCACCGGCGGGATCAGCAGCGTGGCGTTGATGACGGGCTTGGCAGCCGCCTGCACACGTTGGGGGCCAAGGTCGAACACGGTGGGCGCGTCGCGCTTTTCCGGGCCGAGCGCGCATGCACCCAGCATTGATGATAAAAATATAAATAAAAACAAATACTTACACTTATTCATACGATCCGCCTTTGGTTATCGTTTCTGCGGCTCAGTGAATCCCGCTTCACCTGGCCCCGGTCTGCCACTGGGGCGGCCAAACACCAGGCCCGCCGGTTGTTCATTCAACTCCGACAGCAGCCGGTCAAGATTACGCGAATTGCGCGCCAGTTCTTCAAGCAGCACATTGACGCGCGGTGCGATGTCACCAGAGATGCTGGCGGCCGCACCCTGCGACGCCGCACCCACCTGCTCGACCCCCTTGGCGGCACGATCCAGCGCATCGGCGCGCTGTGCGTATTCACGCGCGAGTTTGTCGATGCTGGCGAGCGTGGTCTTGGCTTCTTTCAAGGCCGGCGCCAAATCGCGTATCGCCACGTCGGCGTTGGCGATCATCTTGCGCGTGTCCGCCGTCAACGCCGGCACGTTTTTCATGCCCGGCTCCAGCGCCTGCGCCAGCGAGCCGATGCGGTTGGAGGCGCCTTCGAGTTCGGCGACGGTATTGATGAGCTGCGTCTGATTTTTGTCTTCAAGCAGCTTGTTGACGCGCTGCGCAACCTCGCCGAACTGCGTGATCAAATCCTTGCCTGAGCCGGTGAGTTCGTCGAAGAACGATTTTTGCACGACGATGCGTTTATCCTTGTCGTCAGACGGCAGCAACAGGGTTTGATTTTTGCCGTCGTCGTCCAGCACAATGTACGCTAGCCCGGTAATACCCTGCGTGCCCAGTTGCGCCGTGGTGCCGCGGGTGATGCGCGTGCCGCCCTTGACGTTGATTTTGATGAGGATATTGCGCGGGTCCGTCTCGTCGAATTCGATGGCATCGACCTTGCCGACTTCCACACCGCGCAGCCGCACCGCCGCCTGCACGTTAAGCCCCGACACCGAGTGGTTCGACACCAGCGTGTATTGCACTTTTTCGTAGTTATCCCGGCTGAACCATTGTGCAGCAATCAGCACGCCGATGCCGAGCAACAGCGTGAACAATCCGGCTGCCAGCGCGTGTGCGCGGTTTTCCATGTCTTAATGTCCTTGCGTAGTGGGGGGTGTGGCAGCAACTGGCGCACCCACGCCCATGTCCTTGATCGCCTCGAGCGCGCGTTTGCCGCGCTCGCCCTGAAAAAAATTCGTGATGAACTGATGTGCGGCGCCGGCGATCTGCCGCACCGAGCCGATCGCTACAATCTGCTGATCGGCCAGCACCGCCACCCGGTCAGACAGCGACACCAGTGTATCAAGATCGTGCGTCACCATCACCACGGTCAGCCCCAGCTCGCGGCGGATTTCTGCAATCAGCGTGACAAAACTTTCGCTGCGGTCGGGATCGAGGCCCGCCGTCGGCTCGTCGAGAAAAAGGAGTTCCGGTTCCAGCGCCAGCGCGCGTGCGAGGCCGATGCGTTTGATCATGCCGCCCGACAGCGCCGAAGGCATTTTTTCGGCATGCTTGGCTTCGATGCCGACCATCTCCAGTTTCAAAATCACCAGATCACGGATCAGGCCTTCGTCCAGCGCCTTCAGCTCGCGCAGCGGCGTGGCCACGTTCTCAAACACCGACAGCGCGGAATACAGCGCACCTTCCTGAAACAACACGCCCCAGCGGTTGCGCAGCCGCCGCAGCTCAGCCGGATCGCCGCTGATCAATGAATGCCCGAACACCAGCACATCGCCGCGCGTCGGACGCTCCAGCGCGAGCATTTGCCGCAGCATGGTGCTTTTGCCGCTGCCCGAACCGCCTACCAGCGACAGAATTTCGCCGCGCTGCACGCACAGACTGATATCGCGATGCACCACCTGCGGACCGAATACGGTCCACAGATTGCGCAGCTCGATCACGCACTCGGTCGCGCATTCGGCCATCAGCCGACTCCCACGTGTGAGAACATCACTGCAAATATGGCATCCACCACGATCACCGTGGTGATCGCTGCCACCACTGAGCGCGTGGTGCCCGCGCCGAGGCTTTCGGTATTCGGTTCAATGCGCAGCCCATAATGGCACGCCAGCAGTGCGATCAGCACGCCGAACACCACGCCCTTGGCCAGCCCCAGCCACAGGTTGGCGACCGGCACGGCTTCCGGCAGCGCGCTCAGGAAATAACGCATGCCCAGACCCAGCTCAATTTGTGCTGCGACCATGCCGCCGAGCAACGCGATGGCGTTTGTCCACAACACCACCAGCGGCATGGCAATCGCCAGCGCCAGCATTTTCGGCAGCACCAGCCGCAACGTGTGCGGTATGCCCATCACCGCCATGGCATCAATTTCCTCGGTGACGCGCATCACGCCCAACTGCGCCGTCATCGCCGAGCCGGAACGCCCCGCGATAAGAATCGCCGCCAGCACCGGTCCCAGCTCGCGGATGATTGCCACACCCAGCAAATTCACAATGAAAATATCCGCGCCAAAGGTCTTGAGTTGCTGCCCCGTGAGATACGACAGCACAATGCCCACCAGAAAACCCACCAGCGCGGTAATTCCCAGCGCCTGCGTGCCGGTGCGGTACACATTGGCAGAAATTTCCTTCCACGGAATGCGTGACGGGTGGCGCAGCATTTCGAAAAAATTCAATGTCACCGCGCCGAGCAAGCGCACCACGCCCACCACGTGTTCCCACAACGACAGCACCTGCGCCCCCACCGCGACAACAAATGCAAACCGGTCGCGCGTCACCGCCTCCACCGGTTTGGCCGACACCAGCTTCAGATGCGTGAAAATGATTTCGTGTTCGGCCCGTAGCGTGAGATTCGCCACGCGCTGATAGCCCCACACGCGCCACAACATCATCGCGCCTGCGTGGTCGAGGCGCGTAACGCCGCTTAAATCCCAATGCGCGCCACGTGGCGTTTGCGCGAGACGCGCCACCATGCCGGCCATCATCGGCTCCAGCGAACGCAGATTCCACGCGCCCACCACCATCACCGTGGCCGTGCCGTCACGCTCGGGCGCGACACGTAAATCAGGCGGTATCCACGCGGGTGTGGCGCTGCCGGGCAAATGGGTTGTGGCGGTGGACATGCAAGGATACGAAGGACGTAGTTACCGGGTTACGACGTGACGAAGTTGCGGAGGGGAAAATTTCGGGGTAAATCAGGACTAATGCTCCAGGTCCCTGATTGTTATGGTTTTTTTGATAGACAGCACGGTTTTGATGCTAATGGTAAGGCATCAGGAAGTCAAAAAAAGCCCGCCAAAACCCACCTTTGCGGCACTGCACAAAATATTTCGTACAACCCCTTGACATTGTGTTTTCTGCTCTTATAATTTGAATTGTGCATCGCAGCAATAAAAAATATTTCTGCGATAAAAAATTTACCGATCTTATTTAACTATCTGTTTTAAAAGGAGATTTAAAATGTATCAAGCCCCGGAACAACTCGCCGCACTGAACAAAGCCAATCTCGAAGCTGCTGCCCGCTTTGCCAACGTCGCCTTTGGCGGCGCGGAACGCCTGATTGAAATCCAGATGAAAGCGACCAAGGCCGCGCTCGCCGGCGGTGCCGACACCGCCAAGACACTGGCCTCGATCAAGGATTTTCAGGAATTTGCCAGCGGCAAGGACACCGTCGCGCAGCCCGCGCTGGAACAAGCCGCTGACTACGTGAAAAACGTCTACGACATCGCCGCCGAAACGCAAGCCGAATTCGGCAAGCTGATCGAACAGCAAGTCGCGGATTTCAACAAGCAAGTCGTGATCGCGCTGGACAAGTTCGCGGAAACTGCCCCGGCAGGTTCCGAAGCCGGCATCAACGCGTTCAAATCGGCGCTGGTTTCTGGCAACGCCGCCTACGAAACGATGTCGAAAGCAGCCAAGCAGTTTGGTGACACCGCCAAGAGCAACATCGAAGCTGCCACCAAGCGTGCTGCTGCTGCCCCGGCTGCGAAGAAAACCAAGAAGTAAGTTCTACCCTTCGCAGTTAAGACGCCCCAAGGTTTCGCCTTGGGGCGTATTTTATGGCACTACGCCTGCGCTGCCCCAAACTTCGGCGCATCCACCCACGGAAAATTCATCGCCGTCACGCCGGCCTTTAGCTCGGCAATTGCCGATGCCACCTGCGCCGGATCGCCACGCGCACCGAGTTCGATAAACCGTTCCGGCGATACGCGCGGAAGGCTGAACACCTTGACCGCCGCGTATTTCCCCTGCACCGCTTTCATCAAATCAATCAGCAGACTTTCCCCCGCTTCGCGCACGATGATGGCGGATTCGCCGATGCGGTTGGCGTCGAACAGATGTTTGTAGTGCGTGTCGAGCACCCAGTCGATCATCGGCCACGCCATTTGCGGAAAGCCCGGCACGAAGTAAATATTCTTGTAATTGAAGCCGGGGATGCGGTTGAACGGGTTGGGAATAATGTGCGAGCCTTCGGGATAAGTGCCCATTTCCAGCCGCTGCGGCGTGACGCCCTTGGGGTCGTCGATGAAGCGCGCGCGGATTTCCGCTTCGGCATCCGGGTGCAGTTTTAGCCCTACACCTGCGGCGTTGGCAGCACACTGGCGCGTGTGATCGTCGGGTGTTGCGCCAATGCCGCCGAAGCTGAACACGATATCTTCCATCGTGAACACGCGTTTTAACGTGGCAGTGATGAGTGGCGTGTCGTCGCCAAGATATTGCGCCCACGCCAGTTCCAGCCCGCGCGCGGACAACGCTCCGATCAGTTTCGCCATGTGCTTATCCTGCCGCTTGCCCGACAGGATTTC
>SXGR01279440.1_pt1 | contig 10735 bp, 12 predicted proteins | sample 3174711 | NCBI WGS metagenome assembly SXGR01 (sample SAMN11356860, study PRJNA531348) | freshwater metagenome | isolation source: freshwater sample F1-60 | place: China: Fuxian Lake, Yuxi | collected 2017-12-25 | reverse complement strand
TGGAGCTGCTCGCGCAGGCGGAGGCGCCGACCAGCTTGACAAAACTCGCCACGCAGACCGGCCTGCAGAAGAGCAACGTGCACCGGCTGCTCGGCACGCTGTGCGAACTGGGCTATGCACACCGCGGCGAATCGAGCCTCTATGGGCCGAGCTTGCGTGTCTGGGAGCTGGGCCAGCGCGTGTACTCACGCCTTTCCATCGCCAGCACGGCGCGGACGCACCTGCACAAGCTCATGCAGAAGACCGGCGAATCGGCGCACCTCGCGGTATTCGATCGCAGCGAAATCGTCTACCTCGACCGCGTCGAGACGGCGAACCCGGTACGCGCCTATACCGTGATCGGCGGGCGCGCGCCGGCCTACTGCACCGCCTCGGGCAAGGCGCTGCTCGCCGCGCAGCCGCCGCAGACGGTGCGCGCGGTCGCGGCGACGATCCGGCGGCAGACTGCGGAGACCATCGCCGACCACGCTGCGCTGGTGAGGGAACTGGCGAACGTGCGCAACCAGGGCTACGCGATCAACATCGGCGAATTCAGGTACAACGTCGCGGGTCTCGCTGCGCCGGTACGCCTGGGCAATGGCGAAACCATCGCCGCGGTCGGCATTTCCGGGCCGCTGGACCGGCTGCGGCCGCGCAAAGTCCGCTCGCTCGCACCCATCATCGTCGCGGCGGCGGATGCCATCGCCCGCGCCATGCACCGGATGGAGGGCTGAACGCATGTGCGGCTCAACTTTCCGCGAGGAAGACGGCATGTTCTACCGCGCCTTCGTGCCGCCGTCAGCGGAACTCGTCGCGCGCACGCGCATGGTCGAGGCGTCAATGCCGGGCGAGCACGTGCCGGAGGAATCCTGGCGTGCGTTCTTCAGCCCCGCCTGCGGCGCGATCGCATGGGCGCACTTCGAGCGCATGTTCGCGGCGCGAAAGTCCGCCGTGACCTACCTCGCGATACAGACCTCGGCCCGCCGCCGCGCGCGCCCGCTATCGGTTTTCCGCTGCGTCGCCGACTGAAACCCGTGGTACAAGAACCTTACCCCCAAGGAGATTCCCCATGACCGGCCGCAAAACGCTGTTGCAACAACTCACCGTCGCCCTGCTGCTGCTCACGCCGGCAGCCTGGACCGGCGCGCTCGCGCAGGACTATCCGAACCGCCGCGTCAACCTCGTCGTCCCCTTCCCGCCCGGAGGCGGCGCCGACATCCTCGGCCGCCTGCTCGCCAGGCACATGGGCGACACCTGGAAGCAGCAGGTGGTGGTCGAGAACAAGCCCGGCGCGGCCGGTGCGATCGGCGCCAACGCAGTGGGTACCTCGGCACCCGACGGCTACAACATTGTCGTCGCCGCAAGCGGCGCGATCACGGCGGCGAATGCAAAGACGCTCGCGCCGGTGTCGCTGCTGTCCGCACCGCCGTACATTGTCACGGTCAACCCTTCCTCGCCGATCCACACGCTGCAGGACCTCGTCGTCTACGCGCGGACGTATCCGGGCCAGGTGTTCTTCGCCTCTTCGGGCGCGGGTTCGGCCTCGCACCTCTCGGGCGAGCTGTTCATGGGTCTCACGCAGACGAAGCTCACGCACGTGCCTTACAAGGGCATGGGCCAGGCGGTGCAGGACCTCATCGGCGGCCAGGTGACCGTGATGTTCGGCCCGCCCCCGGTGCTGCTGCCGCACGTGAGGTCCGGAAAGCTGCGCGCACTCGCCGTCGCCAGCCCGCAGCGCTCGCCGCTGTACGCAGAGATCCCCACCGCGGGCGAAGCCGGCGTAGGCGGCTTCGATGCAGGGGCCTGGTACGGGCTGCTCGTCGCGGCGAACACGCCGCGCGAGGTGATCGCGAAGATATCCGAGGAGGCGGCGCGAGGCCTGCGGAATCCCGAAGTGGTGAAGGCGCTCGCCGCCATCGGCGCGACGCCGATCGGCAGCACGCCCGAGGCATTCGCGCAGCATCTCGCGGCGGATATCGCCAAGTGGGACGAGCTGCTGAAGAAAGCCGGCGTACCGCAACCGAAATAGGTGCGCAAAAATCTTCGAGAAGTACGAATCGCACGCCGAAAGCTGCGGCCGGCTTCCGGCTGCGAGATTCGCGAACGATGAGCGGGAAACCGGGTAGATTCGCGAGCTTGCCGTATTCAAGGAGCCGGACATGGCGATGAAACTCTGGGAACTGGCAGCCGCGGAAGACGACAGGTTGTTTTCGCCCTTTTGCTGGCGCGCACGCATGATGCTGGCGCACAAGGGGCTGGTAGCAGAGACCGTGCCTTTGCGCTTCACCGAGAAAGAGAAGATCGCCTTTTCCGGCCAGGGTCTCGTGCCCGTGCTGATGGACGACGGGCGCGAGGTGCACGACTCCTGGGCGATCGCCATGTACCTGGACGAAGCCTATCCCGGAAAGCCGCGCCTTTTCGGCGACGCCGAGGCGCGCTCGCTCGCTCTCTTCTTCAGGCAGTGGTGCGAGCGGAATGTCCACCCGGCGATGCTGAAGGTGATCCTGATGGACGTCTACGCGCACATCCACGAGCGGGACAAGGCGTACTTTCGCGAGTCGCGCAAGCAGCGCTTCGGCAAGCCGATCGAGGAGGTCGGCGGCGATCCGCAGGCCGCGCTCGCCGCGCTGCGCGCCGTGTTCGACCCGGTGCGGCCGCTGCTCGCGCAGCAGCCCTTTGTCACCGGCGCCGCCCCCGGCATCTCCGACTACGTACTGTTCGGGCCGTTTCAGTGGGCACGCGCGGTCTCGCCGACGCGCCTGCTTGAATCCGACGACCCGCTGTACGCGTGGCGCGAGCGCATGCTGGATCTGTTCGGCGGTGTGGCGCGCAGCACCAGAGCTTATCCTGTTTAGTTGCGACAAGAGGACAGGCGCATGATCAAGGCACTCACGTTTGACACCGGCGGCACGATCCTCGACTGGCACAAGGGGATCAGCGGCGCGTTCGCCGCCGCCGGCGCGCAGCGCGGTGTGAAGGCCGACTGGTCCGAGGTGACCAACGAGTACCGGCGCCGCTCGATGAAGACGATGGTGAATTCCGTGCACCCGAACTTCAACATCGACGACGTGCACCGCGAGCAGCTCGACAAGGTGATCGCGGACTTCAAGCTCGACGCGCTGACGAAAGACGACCGCCATGCGATCTGGCGCACCTGGCACTCGCTGCAGGCCTGGCCGGACTTCCCCGCCGCCGCCGAGCGCATGCGCAAGCGCTACGTCTTCGCCTCCTTCACCATCCTCACGACCTCACTGGTGATCGACGTATCGCGGAAGAACGGCATCTCCTGGGACGCGATCATTTCCTGCGAGATGATCGACGTGTACAAGACCAAGCCCGAGGCCTACCTGCGCGCGGCGAAATGGCTGCAGGTCGACCCTTCCGAGATCCTGATGGTGGCCTGCCACAACTTCGACCTCGACGCGGCGCGCGTCTGCGGCTACCAGACTGCGTTCGTGCGCCGGCCCGACGAGTGGGGCCCCGGGGGTCCGCCGGATCCAAAGCCCAATCCCGCCTGCACGATGGTGGTCGACACCTTCGACCAGCTCGCCGAGAAGCTGGGCGCCTGAACTTGCGCCTGGCGATTGCGGCCCTGGCGATTTTTGCGCTGCCCGTTGCGGCGCAGGTCGCCTCCACGCAGGAACACAAAATACGCGTGGTCAGGCTGGTCGAGGGGCTCGACCATCCCTGGGGCCTCGCCTTCCTGCCCGACGGCCGCATGCTCGTTACCGAACGCGCGGGACGCCTGCGCATGGTGGCGAAGGACGGCCGGCTGGAAGCCGCGCCGGTAGCCGGGCTGCCGCGCGTGGACCCCAACGGCCAGGGCGGCCTGATGGACGTCGTGTTGCACCCGAAGTTTGCCGACAACGGCTGGGTGTACTGGACCTACGTGCAACGCGACGGCGGCCACGGCACTGAGCTCGCGCGAGGGAAACTCGCCGGCCAGCCCGGCGCCTATCGCCTGGAAGGCGTGCAGGTGCTGTTCCGTGCGCTGCCAAAGTCCTCGGGCGGACGGCATTTCGGCTCGCGCATCGTGTTCGCGCGCGACGGCAGCCTGTTCGTCACGCTGGGCGACCGCGCTGAAGAAGACCAAGCACAGAAGCTCGACGACCACGCCGGGAAAATCGTGCGCCTCACCGAAGACGGCAAGCCCGCGCCGGGCAATCCGTTCCTGAATCGCGCGGGCGCCCGCCCCGAGGTGTATTCGTACGGCAACCGCAATGTTCAGGGCGCGGCGCTGCACCCCGTGACCGGCGCCTTGTGGGCGCACGAGCACGGCCCGCAGGGCGGTGACGAGCTCAACCTCATCAAGCCGGGCGCCAACTACGGCTGGCCGGTAATCACCTACGGCGTGAACTACGGCATCGGCACGAAGATCGGCGAAGGCACGGCCAAGGCCGGCATGGAGCAGCCGGTGAAATACTGGACTCCTTCGCCCGCGCTTTCGGGGATGGCCTTCTATACCGGCGACCGGTTTCCGAAGTGGCGTGGCAACCTGCTGCTGGGCGCGCTGCGCGGCGAGACGCTGATCCGCGTGCGGCTGGACGGCGAAAAATTCGCCGGCGAGGAATTCATGCTGCGCGGCACGCTGCCGCGCATACGCGACGTGCGCAACGGACCCGACGGCTTCGTCTACCTGCTCAGCGACGAAGCGCGCGGCGCGATCATTCGGCTGGAGCCGGCGGACTGAACACGGGCGCGGCCTCAGCCGATAACTTCGACCCGGGCGGTGTGCCCCGGTACGGAAGCCAGCGCTGAATCACAGGTCACCAGGGTAGCGCCAAGCACTTCCGACAGTGCGAGATACGCGGCATCGTATGCCGTTGCGTTGTCACGCAAGCCCCAGATCCGGGGCAACAGCATCTGGTGTGGATAGCGCGTCAGCGGCAGATCGGCGAGGTCATCGAACGCCTCCAGCGCACGCGCCAACGCCAGTTCGCCCTTTCGTTCCCAGCGGCGCAGCACCTGCGCGACTTCGAGATCGATGAGGTGCGGCGCGTGCAGAGATTCGCGCGGGTCGAGGACTCTCCTGGCAACGCGTGCCGCGGCCGGCGTATTAAGAAGGAGCTCGAGCGCGGCCGACGCGTCGAGGACGATCACCGCGCCTCGCGCTCGCTCCGTATTGCCCGGGCGGGCGAGGCGCGCGTGACCACGGGCTCGCGGCCGGCGAGCCTTGCCTGCAGTTCGGTGAGCGGGGGGCGCTCTGCGACGCGCTTCGCTTCCTGTAGCAGGAAGTCCGACAGCGACAAGCCTTCGAGTGCGGCGCGCGCCTTGAGCCGGCGGTGCAGCGCATCGGGAACGTGGCGCAACTGGATCATTTTTGGCATGTGCGAAAGGCTAACTGCATGTGCAGCACATGTCAACGCCGTTACGGCGTGTCGCGGAACAATTTGCCGCCGCGTGCCGCAGCGGGATCGCGCGATGGCATATCATTGCGCGCTCCACCAATGCAAATTCTCCTACGCGCCGTCGCGCGACTGCCCCTGCCTGTGCTGCACGTCCTCGGCGCGGCGCTCGGCTGGATCATCTACCTCGCCTCGCCGACCTACCGGCGGCACCTCGCGGAGAACCTCGCGCAGGCGGGCTATGCGGACGCCACGGTACGCCGCGCGGCCATCGCCGCCGCGGGCCGCATGGTGCTGGAGCTGCCCGCGGTGTGGCTGCGCACGCGCGCGGAGCTCGCCGCGTGGATGCGCCCGATCGAGGGCGAGGCGCTCATCGACGACGCGCGCGCCGCGGGCAAGGGTATCGTCTTCCTCACCCCGCATATGGGTTGCTTCGAAATCCTCGCGCAGGCCGCGGGCGAGCGCTTTCCGATCACCGTGCTGTACCGCCCGCCGAAACTGAAGTTCCTGCAACCGATGATCGAGGCAGGCCGTGCCGGCGCGAACGTAAAACTCGCGCCCACCGACGGCTCGGGCGTGCGGCAACTGGTGGCGGCGCTGCGCGCGGGCGAATCGGTGGGCATCCTGCCCGACCAGGTGCCCGGCGAGGGCGAAGGCGCATGGGCGGAATTCTTCGGCCGTCCGGCGTACACCATGACATTGGCGATGCGGCTCTCTGAACGCCCGAACACGGTGACCTTCCTTGCCTTCGGCGAGCGGTTGCCCGGCGGCGCGGGTTTCCGCGTCTGCGTGCGGCCGCTGCCGGAGGCGCTGCCCGGCGAAACTCCGGCGCGGCACCTCAACCGCGCGGTGGAATCGCTGGTGCGCGAGAACCCCGGCCAGTACCTGTGGGGCTACAACCGCTACAAGCTGCCGCGCGCGGCGTAGACTTCCCGCATGGAGCTGTACTGGCTGCAGGATTTCCTCGCCCTGGTGCGCACGCGCAATTTCTCGCGCGCCGCGACCGAGCGCCACGTCACGCAGTCGGCGGTCAGCCGGCGCATACAGGCGCTGGAAGAATGGGTGGGCACGCCGCTGTTCGACCGATCCGCGCATCCGGTGGAACTCACGCCCGCGGGCCAGCAACTGCTGCCGATCGCGGTCACCAGCGTGGAACCGCTGCTGGATTTCCGCGCGTCGATACGCGCCAGCGCCGCCGGGGCGTCGCCGACGGTCAGCTTCGTCATGCCGACGCCCTGCTCGGCAGGGATCTTCCCGGTGCTGATCGCGCGCCTCAACCGCGAAATCGGCCCGCTGATCTGCCGCGGTTCGGTGCATCGCATCGAGGATGTGGCCGAGCGCTACGCGGCGGGCGAGGCAGACCTCGCACTGTCGTACCGCCACCCCGCGCTGCCGCGGCCGCCCGCGTTCGAGGGTTTCGATGCGGTCGAGATCGGCGACGACCCGATGGTGCCGGTGTGCGCGCCGCAGCGCCGCGGGCAGCCGGGCTACACGCTGCCGTGCACCAATGGCGTGCCGCTGGTCTACCTGCCCTACGGACGATCCTCGTTCATCGGCCGCATCGTCGACGAGGAAGTCGCGCGCCGCGTGCCCGCGGTCAGCGCGCAGAACCTGTTCGACGATCCGCTGATATTCGTGTTGAAGGAACTCGCGCTGCAGGGACTCGGCGTGGCGTGGATCCCGCGCTCGACGATAGAACGCAACCTCGCCGATGGCAGCCTGGTGCGCGCCGACACCGGGGGCGACTGGGAAATCGGCGTCACTGTCGAGCTGTTGCGCAGACGCAAGAGCTTGTCGCCCGCGGCCGAAGCGGTGTGGGCGCTGCTTGCGCAAAACACGGTACCGGCCACCCGTGCCACGGTGCGAAAACTGCGTACGATCGGCGAGAGCTAGGCGGCCAGCGCCGCCACCGGCCAGGCCGGCAGCATGTCGCCGGGTTCCAGCCCGCGCACCGTGAAGGCGAGGCGGCTTTCGGTGACGCCGGCCTCCAGAAAAACCGGCGATGCCACCACGTGGCCCAGCACATGCAGCGCGACGCTGCGCGCCTCGCCTTCGACCGCGGCAACGCCGCGCGCGCGCAGGATGCGCGTTCCGTGCATCGCGGCGAGCGTGTGCAACCAGTCGCCGAGCTGCGCCAGCGGCGGCGCACCGTCCCAGACCAGCGTGAAATCTTCCAGCACATCGTCACCCTTGGCACGGATCGCCGCCGGCGCAACACGCACGCCAGCCCGCGGCGCGGGTGCAAGCCAGCTTTCCGGTACGGGTGCATCGCGACCCGTCACCAGCACGCGGTCGGCGATGCGCGCATCCCCGCGCGTGCGCGCGGCAGCCGCGTCGCCGACCACCGCGACCAGCGCGTCGAGGCGAAAGGCGATGGCGAGCGCGGGGGACGCGGCGAATTCCTGCAGCACGGGCACGGCATCGTCCGCAGCGGCAACGACGAGGACGCGCTCGAATTCGGGTGCTTCGCCGTGCGCGGCGCGCCGCAACAGGTCCAGCAGGGTCACGGTGAGACCGCCGCGCACGCTGCAGCACACGCAGCCGACGGCGATCTGTCCCGCGTCGCCGCCGGCCGCGGCATCGTGCAGCACGACCGCCGCGCGCGCGAGCGCAGGGGCGGCGGCGGCGAGGAAGGCTTCGTTTGCACCCGTCAGCACCGTGACGGGAACCGGCTTCATCCGGCGAGGCGCCTGACGATGAGGTCGAGCGCGGCGCCCACCGCGGCAAGGCGCACGCCGTCGCGGTCGCCGGGGAACACATGGCGCTCGACCAGCGTGGGCTTGCCCGGCGCGGCGGCGGCGATATAGCAGGTGCCCACGGGATTTTTCTCGTTGCCGCCGCCGGGGCCGGCGTAACCGGTGACCGCGACGGCGACGCCGGCGCCGGAGTGGGCGAGCGCGCCCTCGGCAAGGCCCTGCGTGACTTCGGCGCTGACCGCGCCGTGCTTCTTCGAAATCTCCTCCGCAACGCCGAGGCCGGTGGCCTTTGCCGAGTCGTGGTACAGCACGAAGCCACGCTCGAAGATTTTCGAGGCCCCCGATACCGAAGTCAGACAACCCGAGACGAGGCCTGCGGTGCAGGTCTCGGCGGTGGCGATACGCACGTCCGCGGCCTTTGCCGCGTCCAGCGCCCGCGCCGCCTTGCCGAGAAGTTCAGTGGGAAACATGGCTACCCCTGCAAGGTGTTGGAGTACGCCTTGCCCGCCTTCATGACGAGCTTGAGGCGCTTGCGGTCCTCGAGGATGCGGATGTTGGCGAGCGGGTCGCCGTCCACGACGAGTACATCCGCAAAGCGGCCTTTCTCCAACAGGCCGACATCGGCGCGGCCGATGCATTCGGCGGCACGGCGCGTGGCAGATTCCAGCGCCTGCATCGGTGTCATGCCGAGCCACTCGACCATGAAGCGCAGCTCGGCCAGGTTTTCGCCCACCATCAGCCGGTGCGACTGGTCGGTGCCGAAAGCCACCTTGACGCCGCGCTTCACCGCGTCCTTCCACAACGGGATCTGCTTCTGCATGAGATCGTGGATTTCGCGTTCCTTCACGTCTTCGGTGGCGAGCTGCTGCTTGTCCCAAGCGGCGTTCTTCTTGCGGTGTTCGAGCGACAGCGGCACCAGCGCGAGCGTCGGCACCCACCAGGTGCCCTTCGCGATCATCGCGTCCACGCAGCGCTCGTCGATGAACCAGCCGTGCTCCAGCGAATGGATATCGGCGTCAAGCGCGGTGCGGATGCCGGCTATGCCCTCGGCGTGTACCGCCACCGTCTTCCTGCGCATCGCGGCCTCGGTGACCGCGACGCGGATCTCTTCGGTGGTGAACTGCTGCTCGTCCCAGGAATCGGTGACCGAGGTGATGCCGCCGGTGGCGCAGATTTTGACGAAATCGGCGCCCGCCATGAGCACCTGGCGCACCAGGGTGCGCACGGCGTCGACGCCGTCGGCCACCGGCGAAGGCAGCCAGGCGCGCTTTTGCACGCGCAGTCCCGCGGGCACCCAGGCGTCGCCGTGGCCGCCGGTCTGGGAAATCATCGCAATCGAAATCAGCAGGCGCGGGCCGGCGACGAAGCCCTCCTCAATCGCGGCGCGAAAACCGGCGTCGGCCCCGCCCATGTCGCGCGCGGTGGTGACGCCGCAGGCGATGGTTTCTTCGAGCACGGTGGTGGAGCGCAGCACGTTGTAGGTCGGCGTGTTCAGCAGGTGCTGGCGCATGTCGCGCGCGCGGTAGGTGCCGTGCACGTGGCAATCGATGATGCCGGGAAGCAGGGTGAGCCCCTTGGCGTCGAGCACGCGCGCACCTTTCGGCACGGTGACGGAGGACGCAGGCCCGGCGGCGGCGATGCGCCCCCCTTCGATGACGAGTACGGCGTTCTTCACCGGGTCGCGCCCGCTGCCGTCGATCAGCGTGCCGCCGGCGATCGCGATGGTTTCCAAGGGCTTACTCCTCCAGGTCCAGGAACACGTTTTTCACTTCGGTATACAGGGCCAGCCCGTGCATGCCGAGTTCGCGGCCAAGGCCGGATTTCTTCACGCCGCCGAACGGGGCGAGAAAGCCATACCTGCTCGCGCTGCCGTGCGAGTTTACGCTCACCATGCCGCTGCGCAGCGCCTTCACGGCGCGCATGGCGCGGCCGAGATCGCGCGTCCACACCGAGGCGTTGAGGCCGTAGGGGCTGTCGTTCGCCATGGCCAGCGCCTCGGCTTCGGTGTCGAAGGGAATCACCACCACCACGGGGCCGAAGATTTCCTCCTGCGCCACGCGCATGCTGTTGGCGGCGCCGGCAAGGATGGTCGGTGCGTAATACGCGCCCTGGTCCAGGCCGCTTTTCAACCCTTTTGGACGACCACCGCCCGCGAGCAGCCTGGCGCCCTCGCCGGTGCCGATTTCGACGTAGCGGTGAACGCTGTCCCACTGTGCGCGTGACACCAGCGGGCCGATCTCGGTCGCGGCATCGAGCGGATCGCCGACTTTTGCGGCGGCGGTCGCCTTCGCGAACGCATCGAGGAAAGCATCGTGCGCCTTGCGCTCGACTAACACGCGGGTGCGCGCCGAGCAGCTCTGCCCGGCGTTGCCGAAGCCGCCTTTCACCGCCTGCGCCGCGGCTTTCGCGATGTCGGCGTCGGCAAAGACGATGTTCGGGCTCTTACCGCCGAGTTCGAGCGTGATGCGCTTGACGCTGTCGGCGCCGAGTTTCTGCAGCTTCGCGCCCGTCGCAGTTTCGCCGGTGAAGGAAACCTTGTCGATCGCCGGGTGCGTGGCGATACGTTCCCCAAGTTTTGCGCCAGGGCCGGGCAGCACGTTGAGCACGCCCGCCGGCACACCCGCCTCCAGCGCGATCTCGCCCAGCAGCAGCGCGGTAAGCGGCGTGTAGCTCGCGGGTTTCAGGATCACCGTGCAGCCGGCGGCGAGCGCGGGC
>SXGR01417705.1_pt1 | contig 10736 bp, 8 predicted proteins | sample 3174711 | NCBI WGS metagenome assembly SXGR01 (sample SAMN11356860, study PRJNA531348) | freshwater metagenome | isolation source: freshwater sample F1-60 | place: China: Fuxian Lake, Yuxi | collected 2017-12-25 | reverse complement strand
TTCAGAATTTGGCTCAAACGATTCTGCAATTAATTCGAGCCCAAATAGCATGTCAGAACTGTAAGGATCTGTTTGGTGGATCTGAACAGCGAGACAATTAACTCCCACACGCAGTGCCTCACTAGGAAATACAAGGGTATGAACCGAATCATCATAATCACCTGCGCCTTCAAGAGCAGGCGAGTTAGAACTAATGAGACCCGTTGGCATGCCATCACGACCAAGCTCAATGCCATTGAGATAAAGCACGGCTCCATTGTCGCGCCTAAGATGGGCGACCAATCGACGTAGGCCAGAAAGGGATGACAGTGAAAATTCATGACGAAAATACGTCACGAGTGGAACGCGCTGCTGAGTAAACGGTTTCCCAATTATGGTGGCGTATGTTTTTTCCCGATTTGGTGCGTTGGGATTATAACCAAGGGGAGCTTTACCTTGTCCCCAATTTTTTGCGTCAAAGCCAGAAATCTGCCAACCTTTTGATAAGGCAACTCCGTCATCGCGGTACGACCACGTCGCATCGGACGGTATGAGAATTTGGCGTTGATGAGAAGCTTGTTGACCACCTGCTTTAACCAGCTCATTAATGCCAGTGGATATAAACTGAACCAGGCCTTCGTTGACCGTTAAAAGAGTGCGTTCCGGCTCCGCAATGACGCGGAACTGCGTGCCTACAACCACTAATTCAGCGCTCGGAGTGATGATACGAAACGGCTTTCCCTGCGGCTGGCGAGTCACCTGAGCATAAATGATGCCACGAGTGAGCCGAACTTTTTTTTCATTGTCTTCGGATAAAGACAGGGATGAATCGGGTTTGAGCTGAAAGCGCGAGCCATCAGCGTAACATAAAACAGCGTTTGAACCAGCAATCAAATGCGCTCCTGGAGTCAGTGCATTCGGAGAAGCTAGACCATTACCTTGCAACACCGTGGCCTCGCCTTCGAGCCACACGGTAGGCGCAATCGGTTTATCAGAGGTGGGCGACAAACTGAAGAGAACCACCATTACCACGGTTAATAACAATAAACTGCCCGCCGCAAAAAAACGCAGGGAATAACGCGGATGATGGCTGTTATTTCGTCCTGATGCTTTTGTGCGGCTCGATGCTTTGGTTAATCGTTGTGAACCGGCATGTTTTCTGGGGCCGTTGCTATGGCTCGGACTATGGTGATGTGAGGTGTTGCTGTCCTGCACGTGACGTGCAGTTCCGATGGGCAATACCATTTGTTCCTTGGACGTCGCTTGTTCAAGGAGGATACGATGGAGATCAAAATAGACCGCCGCGCGTCGCGCAGCAAGGGGATCGGATGCCAATAGCCGATCCAGCTCGCTTGCCATGGTGGGAGTCATTAAACCATCGCACCACGATTCTAGTAAATCATTCAAACGATCGGACGAATTCATCAGATCGGTTCCGTTCGACCCGTGCAATCAATTAGGACCTGGCGTATGCGGCCTAATTTTTTATTAATCGCATTGACGGTGCTTTTATGCAATTCGGCCATTTTGATTAAATCAAACTTTTGTTGATATCGTTGGTCGAGCAACTGGTGCGCTTGCTGTCCAAGTCGTTCCATACAATCTGCTAAGACCGTTCGGCGTTCACGTAATTCATCCTCAAGTTGCTCATATGCCACGGCTAGTGCGGCTTCTGCTTCAGGGCTAAATCGACGACGATTGATGGCACTCTTCGTTCGCCAACGGGCGATATGGTTTTTAGCAATTCCGAAAGCCCAGGCGATAAACGGACGCCTCTGATCATAGTGTTCATATTCGCGCCACAGCGTCAGGCTTAACTCCTGCATCACATCGTCAGCATCAGCGCTATAACCAACCAGCGTCTGAATGTACGAGCGCAAGGACCCCTGTGAGGCAACGAACTGGGCAACAAATTGCTCATGTGTTTTTTCCATGCGTCGCCCCTTGCCTGTTTCTTCCCTCAAAAGCACTCACTTGGCCGAGGAAGTTTAGGGGGCCCATTTTTAGGGAGTGACACACGGACCGAAGGACAATTACCCAACTTTTTTACACTGACGTAATTCGATCACGGCAAATCTTATATGGCAAAAAGAAATGGAACCGTCGTGCGGATGGTCATCGGTGATTTATCCGTCATCGCTCGGCGCAGACTTTCAGCCAATTTCGCCAACATAAATAGTCCTCCGTTGTCTTGCTTAAGTTCAAGACAATAACGCAGCAATCACTACGCATTGAGAGAAATTAATTTCTTTAAGTGCGTAGTTTATTTTATCCTCTCCGAAGACAGTCGATGACTAATGAGGTCCTACCCGTGTTCGATGCGTAAATTTCATCAAGGCAAATAGCGCCATAAATAAAATCGACGATAATCCACCTACTCTGCAGCCTCCGCCGTCGCTAACTGGTGGAGTACTTCCGCCAGTGGCAGCGATCATGACGGATATGGGATCGCTGAGTGGAGATGTACCACCAGCATTTTCTGTTATGACAGTTATGGTGTGCGAGCCGGTGGATAAACCAGTTAAGGTATAGGTCCATTTTCCATCTGAACCGGCGGTGACCGTGCCGAATTCAGTACCATCAACAAAAATATGCACGATTGCTCGGGTGGTGGTCGTGCCCGATAGGGTTGGCGTTGCGGTTCTATTGCCAGTTTGGGCAGGTAGTTGAACCATGCGCGGACGAAAATGGGATCGCCCCATCGGGCATTATATTGGTCATCCAAACGTATGGTAAGCTAGGTGCGTTTCCCGTCGGCGAGATCGCCCATGGTACCAGTATAGCATTCAGGTTTGGTGGTGCTGTAAGAATGAGCGATGGAATATTTATAACTAGAATTGACGGTATAATTTTTTAAATACACAGGTCCAAAGATAGCATCCATGTCGGTGATATTGACCTGATGTGAGCGGACAAATAAACGCAGAGGACGTGATGCATTTGGCGGAACTGCGTTTTTCGTGCCGTTCGGTACGGTAACGGTATAACCAACAACAATATCGGTCATGCCTGCGCCGTAGGTATCAGCCAACTATTTTACTTTGGCGCGGGAATCACCCGACATTTGTTCACCACCGGTAGCACCAAATCTACCTAATTTCGGCATGGCGGTTAATAGGGTGCGAACGCTTGCGCGGAAATATTTTTTGGATGTGCCGCTGACTTGTTTCGTGGCTGAACTTTGATCGTTGTTAACAATTCCATAACGATTTCCTTCGGTGTCATCAGTGTGAATATTCCAAGTGAAAATATATAGCCATGAAGGCGGCGGCGCACATGCAGATCATTCTGAGAATGAAAACGCATCCGACCCGTCGAATAAATCCCCAGGGCAATCTGCCACCATTATTTTTATCGTGATTAATTTGACGCCGTAATTCTAATTGATTGCAATTTGCTTTTATTAATCGTAAGGAAGATATACATTTCGACCTTTGTTCAACCGTGCTTATTGGTTTCTCATTTATCGTTCTCACCGACGCCTTCGTCAGTAATAGAGTGACCGTGACTTTCAGGCTTGGCTTGAGTTTGGCCGTCTTCTGACCCTATGAGTGGTTTGCCGTGTGCGAGTCCCACGCTGGTGACGTAAATTAGTGCGAGTGCCTTTGCGGATTCCTTACCCAAATCATTCAGGCGCGTTTGCATGGTAGCGACCTTATCGGGATGTTCGGCGGCAACGTTGTTTTTTTCGTAAGGGTCCTGGGCGAGGTTGTAGAGGTCAACGCTGGTGGGAATCAATGTTCGCCAGATTAATTTCCAATCGCCCTGACGTATCGCGCCGCGAAATGGTTCGACGTTATAAATCACTTCATTGCGGGGTGAAGTTTTGCCTTCGGCAATGGTGTCCCAAACATTGACGCCATCGAGCGGTTTGCATTTGGCGGTCGAAGCACCGGCGAGCGTGGCGAGCGTGGGGTAGAGGTCTACCGCGTGAATAATGCCATCTACGGTTTGTGGTTTAATTATACCTGGCTAATTGGCGCAGGCCGCGACGCGGCAACCACCTTCAAAGAGCGAACCCTTTCCGTCCCGGTATGGGCCGTTGTCGCACGGAATTATTGTTTTAGATAAATCCGCCATTTGTCCGGCAAACATCGCGTTGCGCGTGCCGCCGTTGTCGCTGTGAAATAAGATCAATGTATTGTTACGCAGACCTTTTTTTTCAAGCTCAGCAATCACGCGGCCAATTTCGTCATCAAGGCAGTTGACCATACCGGCGTAAGTACGGCGAGTGAGAGCTTGAATATTTTGATAGCGGTCAACGTAGTCTTGTGGTGCCTGATACGGAGTGTGCGGCGCATTGAATGTCAGGTAAAGATAAAACGGTTTATTCGAGCTTTGCTGATTGATGTATTTTACCGCATCATTGCCAAGGAGTTGGGTCGTATAGCCCTTCTCATCCACCGGTTTATTATTGCGGAACCAATCAAGTACGCCGGCGTCGCTGTGGGTGTAATAATCCAATTCGCCAATCATTGCACCATACTGGTAATCAAAGCCGCGTTGTTTAGGCCAATATTTGATGTCCGCATGGCCCAGATGCCATTTGCCAATAATGGCAGTGGTATAGCCAGCGTCCTTGAGACATTGCGGCATCAGATGTTCGCTGGTGTCGAGTCCGTAGCCCGCTGGGCCTGGAATAACAATAGTCTGCAGACCATAACGAAAGGGATAACGGCCAGTCATTAAGGCTGCACGCGTTGGTGTGCACATGGGTTGCACATAAAACTGGGAGAATTTCGCTCCGCCCTTAGCCAGTGCGTCAATATTTGGTGTTTTGATGTCGATGCAGCCATTAAATCCTACATCTTTCCAGCCGAGATCATCCGCGACAATATGAATGATGTTGGGTTTCTTGTCCGCTGTATGAACAGAAGCCATGAAGCCAAGAAGCGCCAAGCATGTTGTGAACAAGGATAAGCCGTAGTGGTGTAGTTTATTTTTCATATTGATCAGTTGAAATGTGTAAAAGGGGGATGAAAAGCAACTAATTACAGGTCAATTCTGCACTATGTGGCTGTTCAGCCTAAAATCTGATGATCGCTTTAGTTAGTCGTGCTCGCGCCATCCCGTAAACGCACGACTTGGTCAACGACGTGTTTCGCAAACGGCATGGAGCAGGTCCACGCAGGAGAAACGGCGTTTAACACATGCAGGGACGAGCGATCGCCTTCGATGACGAAGTCCATCACTAAGGTGCGCTTTTCTAGGTCTAATAATTGGGCGCGGATGCCTGGACGGCCCCAGTGAGTGTAATCTTCGTGTTGTACGCCGGTAATTAATCGTGCGGCTTCAGCGACTAAGAAAGAAGATGAAAATTTCTTCATTTCTAACCGCGCGAGACCACGAAAATCGAAACCGGCAGAAATCATTAAGCTTGCTTCACGTACGGCAATGTCGACTAACTCGGTTAGGGAAAAGTTCTCGATCAATCCGTATTGCTCGCGCCAAAATGCGGGAATTGCGGTTGGTCCAATTTTGCTTTTCCCATCAACCGTGACGGTGTAATGAACACCAAGAAAGGGGAATTTTAAATTGGGCACCGGATAAATATGGGTGCGCAGGGAAAATGGTTTTTCATCGCTGTAACGATAAATGCCTTTAAACGGCAAAATGGTATAGCGCGAACAGAAACCAAAATTACGTGCGATTTTATCGGCGTATAATCCGCTACAATTAATGACGTAACGAGCTTCAATGCGACCATTCGTCGTGATGACTTCGCCGGGTTGCCCGGCAAGATAAGTCGTTTGCGTTTGGATCTGGATACCGGCATCACGGGCATCACGTGCTAACGTGTTGATTAACTTTGCCGGATCAGCTGAAGCGGTGGTCGGTGACCATAAAGCGCGTTCATGCGTAAGTACACGTGGCTCAATGCGCCGTGCGTCAGCGGCGGATAACATTTTTACAATGACATCATTCGCCACGCCGCGTTTAAAGAGTTCATCTAAGCCAGGTAACTCTTCCGCGTTTTGTGCGACAACCAATTTGCCACACATAAACATGGGCACTTGCCGTTTGCGACAATATTCGCGCATGGTCTGGTTCCCATCACGACAGAAACGAGCCTTCAAACTGTCAGCGGAATAATAAAATCCTGCATGAATAACACCACTATTGCGACCAGAAGCATGTTGGCCGACCTCGTCTTCTTTTTCTAATACGACGACCGTGGCTTTGGCGAAGCGCCGCTTTATTTCAAGCGCTACGGTTAACCCGATAATGCCAGCACCTATGATGATGTAGTCAGCCATGGTCTGACATGGTTTGCATGGGGAGGGGATTGTCTATTGGGAAGTCCATCAGAGTCCAGAAGTCCGGAAGTGCGAAAGTCCGGAAGTCTTGCGTGTTCTAAGTTTTAGTGATTCGAGGAATGATAATATTGCAGCTGCAAAAATGCTGGACCCAATAGACTATTACAAAATAACGCCATTCATTTAGGGCGTAAGTGGCCCCGCCATTCTGCAGTTACAATTTACGCCACTCATAAACTAAAAGTCACCCGATCGGGCAAGACTTCCGGACTTCCGGACTCTGATGGAATCTGATGAACTCCGATGGACTCCCCCGACAGATCCATCTTGCACTCTTCCCCCCCAATAGACCATCACGGCGCGGGGGTGAATCGTGGCAGAGCAACAACCTCAATTAGCGCAATCTCATGCGTTTTCGGAAACGGCCTGGCTGAGCGAGCTCGCTGATGTGCGAACGCGTTTGCTGGCTTCCATTGGCGCTCGGATCGTGGGGCAAACTCAGACGGTTGATGCTTTGCTGACGGCGGTTTTTGCTCGTGGGCATGCGTTGCTCATTGGTCCACCTGGGGTGGCGAAAACGTTACTGGTGCGAACGTTGGCAGAAGCTCTCGGTTGGAGTTTTAAACGTATTCAATTTACACCTGATTTAATGCCGTCAGATATTACCGGAACGGAAGTGTTGCGTGAAGATAAAGTCAGCGGCACGCGTCATTTCACCTTTGTTTCTGGTCCAATATTCGCAAATTTAGTTTTAGCGGATGAAATTAATCGTACGACGCCTAAAACCCAGGCGGCATTATTAGAAGCGATGCAAGAAGGTATGGTCACGGCGGGTGGTGTAACGCATCATTTACCTAAACCATTTTTTGTGCTCGCGACGCAAAATCCGATTGAACAAGAGGGCACCTATCGTTTGCCGGAAGCGCAGCTGGATCGTTTTTTAGTATCAATTCAAGTGGGTTATCCAAACGCGGATGAAGAACGTGCGATTGCATTACTTGATACGAACGACCGTGCAGGTGTCGAGCCGATTCTCGCTATGGAACGATTTAGTGAATTCGCTCGCCTGATTGCGACGATTCCAGTGCCGCCCGTCGCAGTGGATTATGCCGTGCGTTTAGTGCGCGGTACGCGACCGGATGCGGAAAATGAACCCTGGGTGAAAACTCATATTGCTTGGGGTTGTGGTCCGCGTGCGACGCAGCATTTAATTGCCGCGGCGCGAGCACATGCAGCCTTGCATGGTCGTGCGGCAGTGGGATGTGATGAAATAGCGGCGGTGGCGCAATGGGTATTAGCGCATCGTTTAGTGCCGACTTTTCAGGCGTTGGGCAAAGGCACGACGAGTGCCTCCTTAGTGGCAGCGGTGCTTAAAAATACCAAGCCGTGACTATGCGCGAAAAACGACGTTCGGTGCGTTCTGATCCGGCAACGGCGTTGGCATTATCCACGCCGCGCTTGGGTCGTAGTAGTGGTTTGGAATTAGTCGCCCGTCGCGTGTTGGAGGGTTTATACGCTGGTCGCCATCGTTCGCCGTTTCATGGCTCATCCATCGATTTTGCTGAACATCGTCCGTACCAGGCTGGGGATGAATTACGAGCGATTGATTGGCGAGCATTTGCGCGCACGGATCGTTTATTAATTAAACGTCATCATGATGATCGGCAATTACCGTTAGCATTAATTGTCGATACCTCTGCCAGTATGGCCTATGGTAAGCCAAGCAAAGAAGAACACGCACGATTAACCGGAGCGGCCATGGGATTATTGGCTCTGGATCAAGGTGATGCGGTGCGGGTGATCATGGGCGATAAACAGACCTCAGCGCTTGGTTCAGCCGGTGCGTTGCCGTTATGTACGGCATTAACGTCAACTCCCAGTGTGGGTCATTTTGATGTCGCACAGGTATTAATGGGGGCCGTTCAGTCCTTAACTCAGCGCATGTTGGTGGTCGTAATTAGTGATTTATTGTGTGAAATTGAACCTGTCGCAGAGGCCGCGGCGACGGCGATGGCGCGCGGCCATGATGTGGCGGTGCTGCAGATTTTGGATCGCAGCGAAATTGATCTGCCCGCGGAATGGGGCCGCGTTATTTTAGATGATCCAGAAGGCGTGGTTAAAACGGTTTCCTGCGATGCTTCATTGGCGAAGGCCAGCTACGACGCAGAAATGGCCATTCATATGGAGCGCTGTCAAACCGTATTGCAAGCTGCTGGCGTCGATGTTCAGCACTGGTGTACGGATGATAATGTGGTGCACGTGCTAGGTCATTGGCTTGAACGTCGGCGGCGGCGGTAATTGCCATGGGCTTTCTTGCGCCAGCTGCATTAGCGGCATTATTATTTGCTGGGTTGCCGGTCATGATTCACTTGCTGACCAGCCGAGCAGCACAACGAAAATCTTTTCCCGCATTAGCTTTTTTGCGCCGCGCCCATGCCGGACAAGCACGCTTGCAGCGGTTGCGTGATCTGTTGGTGCTGTTGTTGCGTGTGCTGGCTTTAATTTTATTAGTTTTAACGTTGGCGGGTTTGTATTGGACGGGAAATCACGGGGCAGCTGGTCGCCCAGTGGTGCTTATTCTTGATGCATCGGCATCCATGCAGCAACGTGACGCCGGTGCGTTGGTGTGGGACCGCGCGGTAGCGACGGCGGCTCGGCTTAGCGAAGAATTACATGATCGGCCCGTCTTATTATTGATTGCTGGGCAAACCATCGAGCGTTCAGGTTTAGTGCCGACCATCGACCGTGGGCCCATGCGTTCATTGTTAGCGAATTCGTCCCCAGGGTGGGGTGTGAGTACCAATGACCAAGCCTTGGCCTTAGCAATCGGAGCATTGGACAACCATGGTGACATACACTTAATAAGTGATGCAAGTCGTGGTACTATGGCCGGAATTGATCCGCAGGCGATGCCCGAAGGTATTGGATTCCAGGTCATTAATGCCGGTGGTGGCCATGATAATCAGGTGATTAAATCCATCGCCCTAGAACCAGGCGTGGCAGTGGCTGGACGTTCATGTGTGATTCAAACCGATATTGGTAATTATGCTGTTCTGCCTGCGACATTGACGGTGGTCATCAGCATGGGCGTCGATCGTCGTTCGCAGGAAGTCACGATTCCAGCGGGTGAATCGGTGATTTTGGCGCAATCTTTTACGCCTCAGCGAACGGGACTGCAAACGGTTGAGGTGGCAATTATTGCTCGTGGTGCCAACGTCCAGGATTCCCTTCCTGCTGATGATCGTCGTGTGGGTGTGGTGATGGTGCGCGAAGCATTACCAGTTCGTGTTTATACAGATGAATCGGATAAACGGATCGAAGGTTCATTAAAACCAGTGATCGCGGGGTTAACCGCTGCTGGTTTAATTCCGACGGTGGTACGTAGTGATCAATTACGTTTTTTGCCACAATTAGCCGCTCGCGCTCATGACGCCGTGGTATTAACGGTTGGCTTGCAGATGTTAGGCGATGCGCGGGCAGTGGCCGGACATTTATTAGGTGGTGGTGCTTTAGTTCAATTTATTGTCAGCGATGCTGACGCGGCATTAACGTTAGCCTTAGATGGATTAGAGTCGCCTTTGTCGGTATTACCGCCGGTGGATTTAAGCCAACGTCCGCGTGGTATTGGTATACATGAAGTATTAACGGCTCATCCGTTATTAATTGATTTAGCCGGACGTGAGCCGTTATTGCAGCAAATCGACGCGCAGCGTTATCGTCCAGCGACGTTGGCCCCTGGGGCTACTAAATTGATGGCGTGGGAAGATGGTAGTATTGCCATGGCTGAACGGCGTGTGGGTTCAGGTCGTTGGATTATAATTAATATGAGCCCCGCCGATACCGATACGAATATGGCGGCATTGGAAATCCTTCCTTTGATCATGGCACGGATGGGACAGGTATTACAACCACGTCGACGCGATGAATGTTCCGTACCCTGTGGTTTTTCTATGCCCAGTGCGGTGCCAATGGTGAAAGACGGTGGCGGAATTATCGAGGTCGTGGAAGGCGCTTGTCTGCTTAATCAACCAGGTTGGTATCGCGGCGGTAACGATGTCGTCGCCGTGGCAATTCCCAGTAGTGAAGGTGATGTACGTCAGGTGCCCATGCCGACCAACACGGATGGTGCGACGGCGGAAGCCGCTATATCGTTGGCCAGTACGGTTCCACTGTGGCCGTGGTTATTACTTATCGCATTATTATTATTTGCGTGCGAATCCGTAATCGCTGGTGGCGTGCGTAGGCGTAACGCATGACGTTAGACCCGATTTTACCAATGTGGATGGTGTGGTGCGTCATGGCAATTGCCATGACGGCGTGCTTCGTCGCTTACCGCGCGTGGTCAGCATTGGTGATATTACGTATTGGTGTCATATTGGTGCTGACTTTGATGTTGGCAAATCCCGTCCGGGAAGTGGAACAAGCCACCACGCGCCGCCCATCATTACTTTTAGTAACGGATACATCAGGCAGTATGGCCACGGCTGATGCAGGTGATGA
>SXGR01054940.1_pt1 | contig 10736 bp, 8 predicted proteins | sample 3174711 | NCBI WGS metagenome assembly SXGR01 (sample SAMN11356860, study PRJNA531348) | freshwater metagenome | isolation source: freshwater sample F1-60 | place: China: Fuxian Lake, Yuxi | collected 2017-12-25 | reverse complement strand
GTCGCGTGGGTCGAGGGCATCACGCAGCCCGTCGCCGAGAAAGATGAAGCACATCAAAAGCGTCACTAGAAAACCGGCCGGTACCAGCAGCATCCACACCGCCGATTCCATTTCTTGGGCGCCCTCGTTTATCAGGCTGCCGAGACTCGCTTGCGGCTCCTGCACCCCGAGCCCCAGAAAGGACAAAAAACTCTCGAAGAGAATCATCTGCGGGATGGTGAGCGTAGCGTAGATGATCACCGGGCCCACCACGTTCGGCACGATGTGTCGCAGCAGGATTCCCGGAGTCCCCACACCACTCGCCAACGCCGCCTCGATGAACTCCTTGCGCTTGATCGAGAGCGTCTGCCCACGAACGATGCGCGCCATGGTGAGCCACCCGACCGCGCCGATCGCGAGAAACAGCACGTAGATGTTGCCGCGTTCGAACAACGTCGAGAGGATGATGACGATGAAGATGTAGGGCAAGGAGTACAGGATGTCGACGACACGCATCATGAGGTTGTCGATGCGTCCGCCCAGGTAACCCGCCGTCGCTCCCCAAAGAACTCCGATTAGGAGCGACACCAGCGTCGCCAGCAGCCCGATTTGCAAAGAAATTTGGACGCCAGCGAGCGCGCGTACGTACAGGTCGCGTCCGAGTCGATCCGTCCCAAGCCAATGATCGTTCGGCGCGCCAGGCGGCACCGCCATGTGATCCCAATCGATGGCGTCGAACGCATGGGGTGACAACGAAGGCCCGATGAACGCCAGCAAGGTGATCAATAAAATGAGCGTGGCGGCGACCATGGCCGCCTTGTTGCGACGTAGCCGGCGCCAGGCATCAGCCCAGAATCCGCGTGCTGCCGGCGCTGTCTCAGTCATAGCGTACCCGCGGGTCGAGCCAGCCATAGAGCAGATCGGCGATCAGGTTGAGCGTAAGCGTCAAACTGCCGTAGACCACGATCATCCCCATCACGAGCGTGTAGTCACGATTGATGGCGCCCTGCACGAGGTACCGACCGCTACCCGGCAAACCGAACACCGTCTCGACGACCAGCGATCCCGTGATGACGAAGGCCGTGGCAGGACCGAGATAACTGACGACCGGCAACAGCGCCGGACGCAGCGCGTGCCGCAGGATCACCTGCCGCTCGGGCAGGCCCTTGGCGCGGGCGGTGCGCACGAAATGCATCCGCAATACCTCGAGCAGGCTGCCGCGGGTCAAGCGCGCGATGTAGGCAATCACGGGCAGGGCTAGGGTGATCACTGGCAAAACCAAAAATTCGAATGCACCGTCCTCGTATCCCGCCACCGGAAACCAACGCAAGTGCAGACCGAAGACGAGAGCGAACAAGGGGCCCGTCACGAAGCCCGGCAGCGCGATGCCAAGCACCGCGACACTCATGATGCCGTAGTCCGTCGGACTGTTTTGTCGGAGTGCAGCGAGCGTGCCGAGTGGAATGCCGATCAGTAACGCGAGTAGCACCGCCGAGAGCCCAAGCATCAAGCTGACGGGCAGTCCTTGCGCAATGAGCTCGGTGACCGAGAAATCCTTGAACTTGAACGATGGCCCGAAGTCGCCGCGGACGAGGCCTGAAAGATAGCGCCCATACTGCTCAATGAGCGGCCGATCGAGTCCGTACGCGGCCTCGAGATTGGCCTTGATTTCCGGGGGCAAGGCCTGCTCCTCGTCGAACGGCCCGCCGGGCGCGATCCGAATGACGAAGAACGACAAGGTGATGATGATGAACAGCGTCGGGAAAACCCCGGCAATACGCCGCAGCGCATATCGCAGCATCATGACGGCACCGATCTGCTTAAAGGGACGGACGGATGTTCAAAGATTCTTGGTGACGATAAAAAGCGGCTCTTCGGCCATAATGCGGAAAGTGGCGGCGACTTTCTGCATGGTTTCGGTCGAGACGTCTTTGCCGAGTTGCTCGAGGCTGTTGACGTCGATGATCTCGATGTACTGGTACGGCGACGGCCCGCCGCTCAGCAAGCCTTCGGCCCTGAGCACCTCGAAGCGATCGACCGAGGGCAAGGCATTGACGATGGGCAGGTCACTCTCGCGCGCGAAGGCCTCATAGTCGGCAACGCTGGTGCCCGGCTTGAGATTGAACAGCACGATGATTTTGGCCATGGATCCTTCCGAAAGTGGGTTTGATGAAGCCTATCAAAGAATGCGGTGCTTACAGACCGAGCGCACCGGGATTCATGCGACCTGCCGGGTCGACCATTCGCTTCAGTTGCCGCAGGAACTCGGCTGCCGAGTCGGCGAGGCCCTGCTGATAAAAATAAAACTTGCCAAGCTGAAAGCTGACCGCGCCATGCTCCATGAAGGCCTTGGCGAGAGCGACTCGCAGGGCCGCCACGGCCTCGGCCGCCGCCGGATTCGGCGCAAAGCGCTCTAGCTTCGCAAGATAGACGGCATCGAGCACCCGTTCGTGAAACGGCAGCCGCGCGTCCGGCCAGTAGAGCACGGGCTCGAGCAAAGTGCCCGCACTGCCAACCGTGCTGACGAGGTAACCGCGATCGATGTCGTGTTGGCGCATCGACTCGGCATGCTGCTCGAACACGCCCTCACAGACGTCGTACATGTGCGAAGCACGCGAGAACGGCACGGTGCCATGGACGGGTACCCAACGCTCTCCGCCCGGCCCGAGCATGCTGTTAAGTTCGGCGAACGGGTTCGCACGCATGACTTTGGGAACGGTGTTCTCGACCTCGGTACCGGACACCGACATGATCCGTCGAACGATGGCTGCTTTGGCGTCGGCGTCGATCGCATCGCGACCATCGAGTGAGAGGTGCACCGAGAACGTGCCCTCTTCGAGAAATCCGCGACCCGCCATGACGACCTTGGCGCCTTCCTTCAAACCTTTGAGTACACCACCCGAATTGCTGACGACCTTGCCGAGTGCCTTGGCATCTTCGCGCAAACTCGCGCGCTTCATGCGTACGGCCTGCAACCCGGGATCGAAGCCGAACTGTTCAGACACCACGTCGGCGCGCGCCACATCAGCCATCGCCGCGAACAGATCTTGATGTCGGCGGAACGAGAACGACAGATAACGCGACTCGGGCTGCGGACGGATGAGCCGAAACGTCGCTCTGGTCTTGATGCCGAGCGCGCCGCAGTCGGAGAGGAACGTGCCGAGCGTATCGGGCCCGATCTGCCGGTAGAACGGCTCACCGTTGCGATTTGAATGAGCGCCGAGGTGGAGCACCGTTCCATCGACGAGCACGACGTCGAGACCAATCACGCTGTCGGCTGCCGCGCCGTAGCGACCCGATCCCAAAAACATGCTGCCCTGCGACAAGGCGCCACCGATGGTCGAGCGCAAGCCCGACAGCGGTCCGTAGTACGGAGTGCGTACGCCATGGGACGCGAGCGCGTCGAACAACTCTTTCCAGGTAGCGCCGCAATCGACGGTGACGTAGCCATCTTCAGCATCGATGGTGACCACTCGGTTCATCGCCTGCACGTCCACCATGATCGAGTTGTCGAGTGTCGGCAGATAGCCGTCGGTGTACGACATACCACCGCCGCGCGGCACGATCGGCAAGCCGGAGGCCGCGATCGCTCGCAACGCCAGGGCAAGCTGCTCGGTGCTCGTCGGCCGAATGAGCGCTGCGGGCAATTTGCCGATGCGATACACGTCTTGTGAATGGAACTCGAGCTCCGAGCGCTGCGTGACCACACGCTCGGCGCCGAGCACGCGACGAAGTTCGTTGAGCGCCCCTTCGACCGCGCCCGGCATAAGGTGAATGGCCTGCGACATGACTGCAACCCCGCAATGACATCAAACGGACCGCGGACGAAGCGGCCCTCGGAGGCGCATTCTAGTCAGCGCCGAGCGGGGCGGCCACCGAATTTACAATCAGGCGATAATCCGCCCATGGGCATCATCCGCGACCACATTCCCGAGTTCGAATTCAGCATTCCCGTGGCCATCGTCGGTGCGGGCGCGTGCGGTCTCACGGCCGCCCTTGCCACCCGCGATCAAGGTGTCGAAGTCATCGTGCTCGAGCGTGATAAACGCCCGTGGGGCAGCACCTCGATGTCGCTCGGCGCCGTCTGTGGCGTGCGAACCCGCGAGCAAGCCGCGCATGGCATCGACGATTCGGTCGACCGCTTCGTCGCCGACGTCATGGCCAAGACCCGAAATCAGGCCGATGCGAAGCTCACGCGATTGATCGGCGAGCGCTCGGGACCCACTCTCGATTGGCTCGCCGAACGGCATGCCGTGCCACTCGAGCTCGATTTCAAGTGGACGGGACTCGGGCACTCGAATCCGCGACTGCACATTCCGCCGGGCCGCAACGGCGAGGAACTTCTCGCGCTACTCGCCAACGCCTGCGCCAAAGCGGGCGCCGAGCTCATGACTGAGGCCACGGTGACCGATCTCTACGCCGATCACGACGACCGTGTTCTCGGGCTGCGCATCGAGCGGCCGGGCGGCCTCGTCGAACATCTCGGCTGCGAGGCGCTGGTGCTGGCTACCTGCGGATTCGGTGGCAATCACGAGATGGTCGCCAAGCACATCCCGGAAATGGCGAAGGCCAAATATTTCGGCCATAAGGGTAACCAGGGTGGCGGAATTCTTTGGGGTATGGAACTCGGTGCCGCGGTCGGTGACATGACGGCGTACCAGGGCCTCGGCACCCTCGCCGATCCGCAGCAGCTCGTGGTCCCTCACCCCTTGATGATCGAAGGCGGATTCATCGTCAATACGCTCGGCCGTCGCTTCACCCACGAGCTCGCGAACATCTCCGGCATGTGCGTGCCAGTACTGGAACAGCCGCAAGGTCTCGCCTGGGTCATATTTGACGAGCGCCGTCACTTGACCTGCCTCGAACACTCCGTCGAGCAACGGCAACTCGTCGAGGTGGGTGCCGTACGCCGTGGCGACACTTGGGCGGCGCTGGAAAAAGCCTGTGGTCTGCCCGCGGGTACGCTGCAACAGGAAAACACCGAGATCGATTCGAGTCGCGATGCGAGCAAGCCCGATCGATTCGACCGCTCTTTCGTCGGTCTTGCACCGCTCGCGCCGCCCTATTGCGCGGTGCGAGTCACCGGTGCGCTCTTTCACACGCAGGGCGGGCTTGAGGTCGATCGCGCCGCGCGAGCACTGCGCCCCGATGGCAGTCCGCTGCCCAATCTCTACGCCGGCGGCGGCACGGCGCGCAGCATCTCGGGTGCCGAGGTGACGGGCTACCTGCCCGCAGTCGGTCTTTGCATGGCGATTACTTTGGGGGCGGTCGCGGGTGAGTCGGCGGGGAGGCAATGCGCGTGGGTCTAGGCAAACGAAGCAAACTAAACGAAGCGTGGTCGATGGCGCTGCGCTCCGGGGCGTTCTTCTCCAAGGCCGTTTGCGCAGCCTGCACGTTTACCCTGTTGGGCACCGCAGCCGCCTCGGCTACACCCAGCGCCGCTTCGATCACGGTCACCGATACTGAGGTAGCTCGGGCAACGAACGCGGCTGCCATGCCGGTTCGGATCGTTGCGCCGCGCAGCGGTCGGACACTCCCCGTGGTCGTGTTCTCCCACGGAGCCTACAGTTCGAAAGACGATTACTCGGTGCTGCTCGATCATTGGGCGGCGCACGGCTACGTGGTCATCGCCGTCACGCACCGCGACTCGACGCGACTCGGTACAGCGCGTGGCAGCAACGATCCGCGGTACATGGGCTGGAGACTCGACGACATGAAGCAGGTGCTGTACAGCCTGCCGCAGTTGGTGTCCGCAGTGCCTGGGCTTGCCGAGCGTACGGACCTTTCAAAGATTGCGGCGACTGGCCACTCTTTCGGTGGACTCATCGCTCAAACCTTGGCGGGCGCCACGCTGCGCGATCCACTGACGGGCGCCGCGATCAGCCACCGCGAGCCCGCGATTCGTGCCGCCATCGTCTTCAGCGGTGCAGGCGCGATGCCGCCCGTGCTGGGTGCCGAAGATTTCGCAGCGCTTGCCGTCCCGGCGCTGGTGACCGTGGGCACGGAGGATCTCAAGCAGGCTCCGAACCTGAGCGGTTACGAATGGCGTCGACAACCCTACGACCTCTTTCCTTCCGGGCGGAAATATCTCCTGACCCTCGACGGCGCCGACCATTACCTTGGTGGCGCGGTCGGTCGTGACGACCTCACGCGTTCGATGCAGGCCGACGATTTCGTCGCTGCATTTCAAGCAGCCTCGACGCTCTTTCTCGACGCCTGGCTCAAAGATGACAAAGCGACACAGCGGCGCCTCGATAAGCTACCCCGAACGCCGGCAACCTTCGCTGCCCACGCCACGCTGCAGCAGCGTTGACGCAGGACGCGCGCCTACTTGGTCGCCGCTTTGAGCGCCGCGACGATCTGCCGCCGCTCCTCGGAATCGGTGATCGGCTTGTAGCGCATGCGGTGCTGTCCGCCGAGAAAGGCTTCAGGGTTGGCAATCAGCTCTTCGACACTGGCGTCGTCCCACACCAGCCCGTTCTTACCCGCTTCGACGAGTGCACCCGAGTAGTAAAAGCCGGACGCACTGGCGGCGCGTCGGCCGAACACCCGATGCAGATTGGGCCCCACGGCATGCGGCCCGTTGAGCTCGAAGCTGTGACAGAAGCGGCACCACATGAAGTTCTTCTGCGATTGCAGCGAGAGCTCTGGTGCTGCGGCGACACTCAGGTAAGGATCGACCGCAGGTGGCGGACCCGCGTCGACCAGCTGTTTTGACGTCGTGAACGGCACGACGCCGAATATCCGATACGGCATATAGGCCGCCACGCCGATCAGGCCTGCAAAGACGAGCGTGTGCGCCAGCCTCCAGGACGACGCCGTTCGCGCAGTGTCGGCCGTCACGGCACCACTCCAGTCGAAGCTCGGCAGCAGACGCCACGGACCAATTCGATACCTCAAGGCTTGCCACAGCGCGACCAGCACGGTGAATACGGTAAGCACGATGATCAAAAATCCGATCGTGCTGTGCAGGTATCCCATCGTGACGGACAAGCGATAACCCGGCGGTGCGAGTGCGGGCAGGTTCACCCAACCGAACCACGACACCGAGTGACCCTCGGACCACGCGAAGATGGGGCCGGTGAGGCAGAAAGCGGCAAGCGTGAGGTACAAGCCCGCGGTGCAAGCGCGCGCGAGGTCATCGGCCGCCACGGGAACACGCGTCGGGCGATTGGGATGAAGCAGCGTCATCCAGAGCCAAAAACGCGGGATCAACAGCAGCAATACCGTCAGCCCGTTCGAGATGTGCAGATGCTGTAGCGCTTCGCGTGCAGCGCTGCCCCGCGGCGTGACCCCGACCTTGGTCGATTGGTACATCTGGAACAGCACCAACGCAAAAATAGCGAGCGATAGCAGACGCTCGAGGAGTCGTAATCTTTGGGTACGTGCATCCGCGCTCATGGGGCACCCGTCGGACGGACGGCACGAATGATCGCATTAGGCAAAATAGCGTCGTCCCAATCCATTTTCGACTTACCGGTGCGGATGATGACGAGCTGCAACGACGGCACGACGTAGACGCGCTGCCCACCGAAGCCGTCGATGTACGCGATGTCGGCGGCTGCGAATGGCTCGGAATGGAAGGCCTTCACGGTGTAATCGTTGTACGGGCGCTCCGGCTTGGGTGGCGAGCCGAGCCAAATGTGCAAACCGAAATTCGGGTTGGTCTTCGCGGGGGTCAGCATTTGCGCGATCCAGTCGGCGGGGACTACTTGATCGTCGCCGACCCGCCCCTGCTCGAGAATCAGTCGACCGACCTTCAGCCAGTCGCGGCCACGCGCAAAGATGCAGCAGAAGCCGCGCGGCAGGCCGCCCTCTCGATCCATCCAGAGCGCCGCATCGTCAGCGCCGATCCGCCTCCAGAGTCGCTTCGAGAGATACTCGGAATACCTTTGACCCACCGCGCGCTCGAGCATGATCAGCAGCAACTGCGAGTTAGCGTTGCTGTACTGGAAGTTGCTGCCATGGGGCTCCCTCGCCTGCAAGCCGAGTGTTCCCTGCTCGAGGTCGGAACCGAGCAAGATCCGCGTCGATTTCCAGGTACGGAAAATCGGAATCTCGAGACCACTCGACATCTGCAGCAGGTCACGCACAGTGATGTCGCGGCGCGCATCGCCCTGCCATTCGGTCAGCCACTTCGACGCCGGCGTGTCGAGCGAATCGATCTTGCCATCGGCGATCGCGGCGCCGATCATCAAAGCGAGCACCGTCTTGTGCATGCTGTTCGGATTGGTTCGGGTATTGCTATCGAAACCCGGCCAGTATTTTTCGTGGACGAGCACGCCACGGTGGTAGACGAGCAGCGCCACCGATTCGGTTTTTTCGGCATAGGCCTCGGCGGCCTCGATACCGGAGGGGTCGATGCCGTCGGGCTGACCCAAGACGAAATCGTCGCGCAGGTCTCCCGGCACAATTTCTTGGGGTTGCGATTTGGCGACACCCGCAGGATCGGTAGGCGACTGTCCGAAAAACAGATTACGCACGATCGCCGGGTCAGCCACCCAGAGCGTCAACACCAACACCGCCACGAGCGTGACGAGAGCCGCGACCAGCGCGGCAATGGCTTTGAGGATCCAACGCAGAATTTTCATGGTATTCCTCTCAACGAATAACGACCGACGAGCCCTCGCCCATCAGCATGGCTGCAGCGCGCGACGCGCAGCGAGCGCCGCGCGGATCTGGTCATGGCGTACCCCATCGATCGGATAACGCCACATCAAGACCACGGGCACCAGCAACATGATCGCCGGCAAGAACGATGCGCTGAGACGCACGCCCTGCTCGACCTGCGGTGTCAGCCCCTGACTCATGTCCACGTAACCGAACAAGGACAGGAAACCGAGCCCCAAAAATAGCCCGAAACCCATGCCGAGCTTGAAAACCGAGGCAAGAAACGCCATGTGCCCACCCATCTGGGCGACACCGGTTTGCAGCTCGTCGGCATCGACGGCATCGGCCGTCATGGAGGGCGGCGTGATCATCGTGCCACCGTTACCGAACGCCATGAGCACATTGACGAGCAACACCGGCAGCGCGACGCCCGCGGGCACTATGAACAAGATGAGGTATGCGGCCGCCGTCAACACGTTGGCGTAACAGTAGGCCCGATGCTTGCCGACGCGATTGGCGATCGGCACCCAGAGCGGTGCCAACACTACCGCAGCAACGGTGTTGACGATCGCCACCGTCAGCACATGCTGCTGCAGACCGAGCGCCTGCGAGATCAACACCGGCTGCACGCCGAAATAGACCCCCATCGCCAGCCGATCGATGAAATAGGCACCGATCAGCCGACGAAACGGTGCGTTACGCGTCAAAACGTGGATTAGCTCGCTCCAACTCGGCGTACGCTCCTCGTGCACGGCGGCGGGCGGCACTCTGGCGAAACACCAAAGAATGGCGATCGGCAGCGCTATGGCAAAGAAAACGCCCACCGACTGCACGATCTGCGCGTAACTCGGAAAAGCTACGCCCTTGAACCATATCCAGTAGAAAATGCCGATCGCACTCGCGCAGAGGTAACCGAAAAACGCCCCGCTCTCGCGGAAGCCGGCGATTCGGTTGCGCTCGGCGTAGTCGCTCGACAGTTCACCGCCCCAAGTCTGATGTGGCACGTAGACCATGGTCCAACCCGCATAGAACGTCGCCAGCCAGAACAGCAGATACAACGGCGAAGCGCCGCTCGGCGGCAGCAACAAAAACCATGCGGAGACCAACGCGATCGGCGCTCCAGCAATCATCCAGACCCGCCGTCGACCAAAACGACTCTCAGTTCGGTCAGAGAGCGCGCCCACCAGCGGGTCGATGATGGCCTCCCAAAACCGACCGACGGCGAACAAGGTCGCCACCGTCAACGCCACCATGCCGACCTCGGCCGAGTAATACACCGGCGGCAAAAAGTTGTAAAGCGGTACCAGCATGGCCTGCAGCGCGACGGTCGGCGCCGCGTAGGCCAGCAGTTGTCCCGTGGTCATTTTCATGGAACCCCCCTCTTCGCCGGTAATCTTTGCGACTCAGATCACCGCACACACCGTTTTGGTCTCGAGGTAGTTGTCGACGGCCTGATGACCGCTGTCGCGACCCCAACCCGACTGCTTCATGCCGCCGATCGGCAAGCTCGCATCGAACATGGAGTGGCAGTTGATCCACACCGTACCCGCACGAAACGCTGACGCCAGGCGATGCGCGCTCGACAAACTACTGGTCCAGACGCTCGCCGCGAGTCCGTAGTCGGTATCGTTCGCGAGCGCCGTCACCTCGTGCATATCGTCGAAGGGCGTCGCCACCACCACCGGACCAAAGATTTCTTCGCGTACCACCTGCATCGCGGGCTTGACGTCGATCATCACGGTCGGCTCGATGAACGTACCCGCTGGGCCGAGCTGAGCGCCACCCGTCACCACCCGCGCGCCCTCGCGCCGACCCTCGGCGATATAGCCTGCGATCCGATCCGCCTGACGCCTACTTACGACCGGTCCAAGCTGCGTGCTCGGATCGAGCCCGTGACCGAGCTTGAGGCCGCGCGCGTACTCGCCCACGCCCGCGACGACCTTGTCGAAAATTTTTCGCTGCACATAAAGCCGTGAACCCGCGACGCAAACTTGACCGCTGTTAAAAAAAATTGCGTTGGCGACGCCCGGTATCGCCAGCTCGAGATCCGCATCGTCGAGCACGACCGCCGGTGATTTGCCACCGAGTTCGAGCGTCAGCCTCTTGAGATTACCGCGCGCCGCATCGAGGATGAGCTTGCCCACCTC
>SXGR01091211.1_pt1 | contig 10737 bp, 7 predicted proteins | sample 3174711 | NCBI WGS metagenome assembly SXGR01 (sample SAMN11356860, study PRJNA531348) | freshwater metagenome | isolation source: freshwater sample F1-60 | place: China: Fuxian Lake, Yuxi | collected 2017-12-25 | reverse complement strand
ATTTGTTTTGTTGCGCTCTGTTTCCGGCAGAGCCAACAATACAATCACAAGGAGAAGGCAATGCTTGAGTTCAGAATGTGCAGTTGTGGGGAGCAAACCCCACATGGGCATTTTTATTCGTCTGTAGGGAGCCGGCTAGGCGAAGCCGTGTTTTCCAAGCAGAAGGGGAGAGCGAGGTTCAAAAACCTACTCATTAGGAGTTGTTCTTCGCTGGAGTCCTCCGGACTTCCGGAGGAGTTTCAGCTCGAGCCAGTCACCGTGCTGACCGTTGCCCCTTAGCAAGGGACAAACTGTTCAGCAACAAGCCGTCCCGGTGTCGCGATCGGGACGGCTTCAAATTTTTCTGGTGCCCAGGAGAGGACTTGAACCTCCACGGGATTACTCCCACGCGTACCTGAAACGCGCGCGTATGCCAATTCCGCCACCTGGGCATGGGTTAAGTATAAGACATTATGTATAAAGTATAAAATCTTATACTTTATACTACTTTAGCACCCTTGTCTCGCTTAAATACCAATTCGGAATGTCAAAATATTTTTGAGAAGGCTCAAAAAGTTTATTTAAAATCAGTCCTTTTAAGTTGTTGTTGGTGACATAAAGGTATTGGGCTTGGGCTAAATAGACGGTTGAAATTTTTTCATTAAATAATTCATCTAATTGGGCATACTTTTCTTGTCTTAAATTTTGGTTAGTGGTGGCGTGCCCAGCGGTAAGGAGCTTGTCCGCTTCTGTGTCTTCAAACCCAGACAGGTTCAGACCGGGGTAATTTTTTTGGCTCGAATGCCAAAAAGCAAACGGGTCAGGGTCAGCCCCTAATTTTTGCCCATAAACTAACAAGTCAAAGTTTCTGGGTTTAATATGATTTTCGTTGAGTTGTTTAGTGGGTAGAATAGTTAAAGTAATTTTAATGCCAAAATTTTTAAAATTTTGGGCAAGCATTTCCGCAGTTTGGCTGTTGGGGCTAAAGTCATTGGTAAACATTTTAAATTCTAACGGCTTGTTATTTTTTACCCATTCTTGAGTGGTAGGGTCTTGCTTAAAGCCCGCACTTTCCAAATATTTTTTAGCTAAGTCTGAATTGGGTTCTAAGGGGCTGGTGGGGTTTGGCTGGTTTAAATAAAAGTTAAATAAAGAATTAACCGGCTTGGCCTGCTTGAGCCAGGCTGAATTAATAATGTCGGTTTGGGAGATGAGGGCTTTAAGCGCGAGTCTGATTTTGCGGTCCACTAAATTCGGATTTTTGAAATTAAAGAATAAGGCCTGAAATTGGGGCACAGGCAAGCTTAGCACACTAATCTCGTCTTGATTCCCTTCCAGTTTTACATCTTCACTAAACGGCATATAGCCAAAACCCTGAATGTCTCCGCTATGGAGAGCGTTAACTAAATCTGTTGGTTGGTCGTAAAATTTAATTATCCAATGGTTGATTTTAGCTCTCCCGCCGTGGTATTTTGTGTAGGCTTGTAGAGTAAGACTTTGAATTTTACCACTAGCTAATTTTTTTATTTCTAAAATTTTGTAAGGGCCGGTGCCAATGGCTTTTAAATTTAATTCCGAAGAAGCAAAAGCGCTGGCTGGGATTTTTGACCAGTTATATTTTGGTAAAATTGGCAGAGTAAGGTTGTGAAGAAAAGGGCCGGAAACTTCTTTGGTGGTAAATTTGACAGTGAAATCATCGAGTTTCTCTACTTGCGTGGTGCTCCAAGTGGGTTTTAAGAAACTTTTTGTTTCCGCATCCTTGATGCTTAAGAGGGTAAAGATTATATCATTGGCAGTAAGTTTTCTACCACTGTGCCAAAAAATATTGTTTTTAATTTTTATTGTGTATTGTTTTTGGTCCTCGGAGATTTGGGGCATTCCCTCGGCCAGATCGGGAGTTAAATTGCCCTGGTTGTCATACTTGTAGAGACCCGAGTAAATGAGGCGGTTTATGGACAGGTCGTTTTCAGAAAAAGCCAAGACGGGGTTTAAGTAAGTGGGCTGACCTAAAAAGCCTTCTGTAAAACTGCCACCAAAACCCGGGGCAGGCAAGGTTATGGCGTGGTATAGATTTTTAACTGTCCATAATAAAGTCGTAATTGCCACGGCAGTTAAGAGCAGTAGAATAGTTTTTTCTTTTTGACTCATTAATGAAAAAACTTTCCTGACTAAGGAAAGATTAAAATGTTTTAGGCTTTTGGAGAGAGTCCAAATGTGTCTTAAGCCCGAAATAAATTTTTGGAAAAAAACTTTCATGGGTATTCGCTTTATGACCACTTGGCCGTGGGCGATTACTTAATAAACAGAAAGCTAATATTTATAGCAATAAACAAAAAGCCACAGACCACAGTGGCGTAAAATAGCCATTTCTCAAAGCCTCTCCGAGTGGAGACCACACTACCAGCCCCGCCGAAAACATTGCCTAAACCCGAGGATTTACTTTGTAAAGTTATTATTATAATAAGTAAAACCATTATGATAATGTTTATAAATTGCAGTAATTGACGCATAAATAGGTTATTTGAAGTATTAAAATTTACTTGATGATTATACTAAAGATTGAGGTTTGTGGCAAGAGCAGTTGGGGGGGGAGTGTGAGTTTTGCTTTTGGTTTTTATAAATTTAATTTAATATTTTGGGCAAGTTTTTGGCCAACTACTTTTGTTAATTCATCAACATTGGCATTTTTAATATTCGCTATTGTTCCAAATTGAGTTTTGAGCAGTTTTTTGGTTTTGGGACCAATGCCAGAAATATCATCGAGCGCGCTTTTAACAGCTTGCTTACTTCTTAGGGCACGATGAAAGGTTATGCCAAAGCGGTGGGCTTCGTCCCGTAGTCGTTGCAGGAGTTGTAGTGCGGGTTGGTCGTGGGTAAGAATTATGGGTTTTGGTTGATGCGGTAGAAAAATTTCCTCTATTCGTTTGGCAAGACCGATTACTGGAATTGTAAGTTGCAAATTATAAGTTGTCAGAACTTCGACAACGGCATTAAGTTGACCTTTCCCTCCATCTATGACTATTAAATCCGGGAGGGGCCATTTGTCTTTACTCATAATTCTGTTAAGCCTTCGGCTTAACATTTCCTTTAACATTTCAAAATCATCGGGTGTATCTTTCCCTTGGATTTTAAATTTACGGTATTCGCTTTTTTTAGGTAAGCCATCTTGAAATACTACCATACTCCCCACGGCATTGGTGCCTTGGATGTTAGATATATCAAAACCTTCTATGCGTTTAGGTAAGGTAGGTAAGTGAAGTAAAGTTTGGAGTTCCGTTAAAGCAGTTTGAGTTTTATCTATTTGGCTGGCTTGGGAAAGTAAATAGTTTTTTAAATATTCTTTAGCGTTAGTTTGACCTAAAGTGAGTAAATGTTTGGCAACGCCTTTTTGGGGGAGTTTAATCTGGACGGTTTTTTTAAATCGATGGTTAATTAATTGGAAAATTAAATTTTGGTTGGGAGCTTTAAAGGGTAAACATATTTCTTTAGGTAAATCACTTGTTTCTGCATAGTAGTTTTCTAAAAATTGTTGTAAAACTCCCTCTGCCCCCTTCCATTCGGCAAGCTCAGGACATGCTTTGGCCAAACCTGCCTGGTTGGCAGACAGGGAGGGGGGGAGGGGGGAGTTGTAGATAAAGTTTTCTTTGCCCATCATTTTCCCTTGTCTGATTTTAAATAAATTTATACAAAAAAAGTTTTGCTCAAAGGCTAAAGCTACTATGTCCCAAGATACAGGTTTTTTTAAAATCATGTTTTGTTTTTCTGTGAGCATGGTAAGGGCTTTGAGCTGGTTTCTTAAACGAATAGCAGTTTCAAATTTTTTGGCTTTAGCCATTTGGAGCATGGCTGTTTGGGTATGCTTGAGGAGGGCTTGCACATGGCCAGTTAAAAAAGCTTTGATTTTATTTAAATGTTCTTGGTATTGCTCTTTGGTAATTTTGCCCATACAAATGCCGGGGCAACGATGCAAGTGAAAATAAAAACAAGGTTTGCCGATTTTTTGCGCACTGCATAAACCAAAAATTTTTCTTATGGAAAAAATTAAATCTCGGATTTTTTTGGTTGAGGTGTATGGACCGAAATAGGTTGTAGGTTTTAGGTTGTAGGTTGTAGGTGCGGAAATTTTCCCCTTCTTTTCTAAAGCATGTCCTGAGCTTGCCGAATGGAAGGGGGTGGGGGGAGTTATTTTTCTTTTTATAACTATTTGTGGAATTTGGGTAGTGTAATCAAAAACTAAAAACGCATAATTTTTGTCATCTCTTAAGTCAATATTATATTTGGGTTTGTGGGTTTGAATTAGGGTGCGTTCCAAATACAGACTCTCCAGTTCGGTATTTACCACTATGTAGTTAAAGTCAATCACTTCTTTCATTAAAAAGGGAATCTGGGAACGTTCATCTGTTCCATTAAAATATTGTTTGACTCGGGCAAATAAATTTTTAGCTTTGCCAATATAAAGAATCTCTTTGTTTTTATTAACAAATTGATACACCCCCGGAGATTTAGGCAGGGATTTAAGTTTATTTTTTATATTGTCATTAAGCATAAAACAAGTATATCTTTTGACTCTTTTTTCGTCCAGTTTTAATTATGGATGTAGGTGCTTTTTATCTGGCTGATTACCGATTAGCTGATGACTAATTAGTTTATTTTGCATTGACAAATCTCTCTCTCTGTTGTTAAACTGTTTTGTTGCGCGCCGGGAACCGCAAATCGTTTGCGAGAGGGATAACTAAAAGTTTCCCCCCAAATAGGGTATGAAAATCCCCCGGCAAAAAAAGGAGACGGTATGCATACAGTAGTTGATGTTGTAGCAATCACACTTGTTGTGGTTGTTATATTATACTGGATATTTGGCATCATTGATGATTCATAATATCCAGAACTTTTTGGTCGATCGTTTCGGAGGACGGTCGGCCTTTTCTTTTCTTGACAAATGTGATAAACTTTTTACTGGTTTGTTTTTTACATAATCCGAATTTACCTAATATTTAGTGCAATCCAAATGATCCAAATAGAATGCAGTATAAATTTGGAGAATTCGGATATTAATTCGGAGTATTAGGATTATATTGATATGCAAGAAAAAATTATTATTCGGGGAGCGCGCCAGCACAATTTAAAAAACATTAGTTTAGATTTACCCAGAAACAAACTGGTGGTCTTAACCGGTCTTTCCGGCTCAGGTAAATCGTCTTTAGCTTTTGACACCATTTATGCCGAAGGTCAAAGACGCTATGTAGAAAGCTTGTCAGCTTATGCTCGCCAGTTTTTAGGGCTAATGGATAAACCAGATGTAGATAAAATTGAAGGCTTAAGCCCAGCCATTTCCATTGACCAAAAATCAGCCAGTCATAACCCGCGTTCCACCGTGGGCACGGTGACAGAAATTTATGACTATATGCGTCTCTTGTGGGCTCGTATTGGCATTCCGCATTGTCCAATTTGCAATAAACGAATTTCCAGCCAAACGGTGCAAACCATGGTAGATAAAATTTTAAGTTTACCAAAAGGCAGTAAAATTATGCTTCTGGCGCCCTTTATAAAAGATCAAAAAGGGGAGCATAGGTTAATTTTAGAACGCATTAAAAAAAGTGGGTTTGCTAGAGTGAGGGTAGATGGCACGGTCATGGATTTAAACGAAGCCTTTAGTTTAAAGTTAGACAAGCAAAAAAAGCACACCATAGATGTAATAGTAGATAGGTTAGTTGTAGAGAAAACAGAAAAAGGCAGGATTACCGAAAGTTTAGAAAAGGCCTTGGATTTAGGGGATGGACTGGCCATAATCACCTCAATGAACACTGAAGGGAAAACGGATAAATCTGGAGAAGATATGATACTGTCGCAAAAGTTTGCATGTCCAGAAGGTCATGTGTCTTTGCCAGAGTTAGACCCCAGAGATTTTAGTTTCAACAGTCCGCACGGAGCTTGCGCAGAGTGTAAGGGCCTTGGACATAAACTTACGGTGGAGCCAGATTTAGTGATGCCGAATGTCAAATTAACTTTAGCCGAAGGTGCAGTGAGGCCTTGGAGTAAAACGACTTCCCGAGTTTCTTGGTATTCCCGGATTCTGGAAGCCGTAGCCAAAGAATATGGTTTTTCTGTGCATACAGCTGTGAAAGATTTACCTCAAAAATTTATAGATGTGGTGTTGTATGGCAGTGGAGAGAAGAAAATTCTTATTCAGGGCGAATTTGCTTCCCGGGAGGGGAATTTTGAAATGAATACACCGTTTGAAGGTGTGATTTCTAATTTGGAAAGACGTTATAAAGAAACGGATTCAGAATATATGCGAGGCGAAATTGAGCAGTATATGCGCATAAGAAAGTGCGATTTGTGTAAAGGGCAACGGTTGAAGCCTGAAGCCCGCGGGGTTATGGTTAACCAGATGAGTATAGTTTCAGTGTCAGCTTTATCCATAGAAAAAGCTGGAGACTTTTTTGCCTCCTTGCCAGCTAAGTTAAATGAAAAAGAAACGATTATTGCCAAGCAGATTTTAAAAGAAATTACTGCCCGGTTAAGTTTTTTGTTAAATGTGGGCTTAGCATATTTGTCTTTAGATCGGAGTGCGGAAACTTTGTCTGGCGGAGAAGCTCAAAGAATTCGTTTAGCCACCCAAATCGGCAGTGGGCTAACGGGAGTGTTGTATATTTTAGATGAGCCTTCCATTGGCCTCCATCAACGAGACAACGGGAGACTGCTCAAAACTTTAAAGGAGCTAAGAGATTTGGGGAATACGGTAATTGTCGTAGAGCATGACGAAGAAACTATAAGAGAAGCGGATTGGGTGGTGGATATTGGGCCTGGGGCAGGTAAGCATGGGGGAGAAGTGGTAGCCGAGGGCGAGCCTAGTAAAGTAGAAAAAAATAAAAATAGCATTACGGGTAAGTATTTGTCTGGGGTGGAAAAAATTGAATTGCCCAAAAGACGCCGGCCAGGCAATGGTAGGAAAATTTCTATCATCGGTGCCGAAGAATTTAATCTGCAAAATTTAACCGTAGAAATTCCGTTAGGTAAGTTTGTGTGTGTCACGGGGGTGTCGGGGAGTGGTAAATCTACTTTATTCAACGATATTTTAGCCAAAGCGCTGTATAAGTATTTTTACAATAGTAAAGATGAGCCGGGCAAACATAAAAAAATTTCTGGCATAGAACATATAGACAAAGTCATCAATATTGACCAAAGTCCGATTGGACGCACCCCGCGTTCCAACCCCGCTACTTACACGGGACTGTTTACACCTATTCGAGATTTATTTGCTACCACGCAAGAAGCCCGGATGCGAGGGTATCAGGCTGGCCGGTTTAGTTTCAATGTGAAAGGCGGGAGGTGTGAAAATTGTTCTGGTGATGGTGTTATAAAAGTAGAAATGAATTTCTTACCTGATGTGTATGTGACTTGCGAAGAGTGTAAAGGTAAAAGGTATAACCGAGAAGCTCTGGAAATCCACTACAAAGAAAAAACTATTTCTGATTGTTTAAATATGACGGTGGACGAGGCTAAAATATTTTTCACGAGTATCCCAGCGATTCATAAAAAACTTCACACTTTAAGTGAGGTGGGTTTGGGTTATATGCACTTAGGGCAAAATGCCACGACTTTGTCTGGCGGAGAAGCGCAAAGAATTAAATTAGCCACCGAACTTTCACGGGCTTCTACGGGTCGGACTTTGTATTTGTTAGATGAACCTACGACGGGTCTCCACTTTGCCGATGTGAAAAGATTAATTGCTGTGTTAAATAAACTGGTAGAAAAGGGCAATACTGTGGTGGTGATTGAACATAATTTGGATATGATAAAAACTGCCGACTGGCTGTTAGATTTAGGCCCTGAAGGCGGAGATAAAGGTGGGCAGTTAGTGGCCGTGGGCACACCTGAAGATGTGGTCAAAGTTAAAGCCAGCTACACTGGGCAGTACTTAAAAAAAGTTTTATAGATTTGCGATTTTAAAAAGGTCATCGGGTTTTTAACCCGATGACCTTTTTAAAATACTTTTGGAATTATCCAAAAGTAAAGGTGAAGATGTCAAAAAAGTTTTTTTGGATTTTTTCCACGGCTGTGGGTTTGAGTTCCAAAATTAATTCATGTTCTCCATAGTTTCCGCTGAACAGGGTGTAAAGCTCTGAGCCAGAGATGTTTATGGATGACTGTTTATTACCATCAACCGTGATGTCTAAACCTACAGATAGCAGGGAAGAGGCAACCATATGGACTTTGCCAGCAGAAAATTTGAGTTTTAATTTACAACCGTTTTCTAAACAAGATACGCTTTCGGAATTAAACTGCCATTTTCCTTGTAAAGCAAATTCGTTTAAATTTAGTTTTTGAGGGAAACTAAAGTCCGTAGCTTTGGTAGATTGGCTAGCAGAAAGATTCTCAATTCGGTTGGTTCCTAAGTACATTTCTGGAGAATTGACTTGGCCAGTCGTGGGTGTTGGATCGCTAATTATCGAGTTATTGATTTTTAGTAAATTCCGAATTTGGTTTTCGGTTTCTTCGTATTTGCCTTCCCCAAAATGCGTGTAAACAATTTGTCCGTTTTGGTCGATTAAATATTTTGCTGGCCAATAACGGTTTTGGTAAGCATTCCAAGTGCTAAAGGTATTATCTTGCCCTACTGGGTAAGTTATACCATGTCTTTTTATAGCCCTTTCAACGTTTTCTGTGAGTTTTTCAAATTCAAATTCCGGGGTATGCACGCCAATTACCACTAAGCCTTGGTCTTTGTAAGTGTCATACCACTTAGTGACATAGGGCAGGGTGCGAATGCAATTAATGCAAGAATAAGTCCAAAAATCCACGAGCACTACTTTGCCTCTAAGCTTATTTAAGGTCAGCGGACCTGCTTTTTCGGCAGGCAAATTTAGCCATCTAGAAATCCCTACAAATTCTGGGGCTGGAGTAAGATTGTTGGAGACTTGAGGCTTGGCACTCATTCCATCCAGTTGGGTGGAATCAATGTAAAAACCAGCGGATAAAAAAATGACTAGGACAATTAAAATGTAAGGTAAGTATTTCATAGATTTAGGATTTACGGAGCGTAAGCTTAAAGATTAATTAGCCTGCTAAAATTCCAAGCCGGAAAAATTTCCAAAAGTTTGGCTTGTAACAGTAGATCGTATTGAAAGAACATAGCTATAGCTAAACCTAAAATTAATAAACCAAAAATTTGTTGAATGCGGTGGGTGTATGGAGTGAGCCACCGGACTTTAGTAGTCATGTATTGTCCCCCATAAGCAATTATGACCATAGGGATGCCGGCGCCTAAAGCATAGGCAACTAGTAAAATACTGGCTTGCCCAGTTTGTTGTTGACTAGCAATTAAAGTAAGGATAGAGCCTAACACGGGTCCAGCACATGGCGTCCAAATTAGGCCCAAAACTAAACCCAAAACCAAGCCACCAAAGTTGCCTGTGCCAGCTTTTTGTGCTGTTTGGCTGGCTGAAGTTATTAGGCCACTCATTTTAAGCGTAAGTAGCTCAAAGGGTTTTGGCCAAAGCATCAGTAAGCCAAAAATGGCTAAAGCCAACACAGCCAGGTTCCTTATAGTATCCGGAGCAATCTTTAAGCTCGTAACAATAAAAGACAGGGTGAGTCCAGTTAAGGCAAACATTCCCACAAAACCTAAAGCTATAAATAGGGGTCTGGTTTTGCTGGTTTGGCCTATACTCGCCCCGAGTAAAATGGGCAGGAGAGGCAAAATACAAGGCGCCCCAACAGTAAGGATGCCGGCTAAAATGGCAAAAAGGATTTGGAGCATTTTTAGGGTTTGTAATTAGTGGTTAGCGTTTAGCCTTCACTATATAACAGGCTCATTTTAAGATTAATCATTTGTTGTCTGAGCGAAGTCGAAGACAGTTTTAGTTCCTTTAAATTTACCCATTCGATAAACTCAGGGATCAAATTTAAATTTTTTAGACGCACTAAGTTTAAAAACTAATAGAAAATTATTTTAGGTTGGTTCTGAGTGTATCTAAGTCACCACCATTCCACTTGGTCAGCATATTACCTTCGCCATCAACTTGCACAAAAGTGTGTTGGTAGGTCACGCCGTATTTGGTTTTCAAGGTTTTTTCTGTATCATAATCGGTTTTTAGAACAACTACATTGTCTGGAAGTTCAGTGGCTTTTAACAAAAAAGCTGCATCAGCTTTGATGCACTCAAGGCACCATTTAGCATGGAAGAATAAAACAATTTTTTGTCTATTGCTATTGGCTTCTGAAACTGCTTGTATTGAATAATTTTTATACACGCCTTTTATAGCAGTCGGTTTAACTGCTTCTGGTTGGCCTTCCTCTTTTTTTTCTACCACAACACTTTCGTCTGGAGTTTTTTCCACTTTGTCTTTAGGAGTCTCTGCTACTAGGTTTGCTTTGTCCGGAGTCTCTGTTAGAGTTTTTGTTTCTTGTTTGCTGGCAGTTATTATGGTGCCAACAATAATCACTAAAGCCAAAACCAACCACGCGCTTTTTTTCATAATTGAGTATAAATTAATAATAATTATTTTAATGTTAAGTGAAAAAAACTCTTCTGTCAAATTAATAGAGTGGTATTATCACTTGACCCTCGTTGTTTAGGCTCTGGGGTAGGGGGTTTAGAAAGTGCCCATTATCTTGGTTATAAATAGGTAACTTATTATTGAGTAGGGGTGTTATCACTTGACAGGGGAGAGTGATAATGATATTATCACTTCACCTAAGGAAGTGATAATTTTTTATGCATCAGGAAGCTGAAATTACCTCTAGGCAGGCGAAAGT
>SXGR01343130.1_pt1 | contig 10738 bp, 10 predicted proteins | sample 3174711 | NCBI WGS metagenome assembly SXGR01 (sample SAMN11356860, study PRJNA531348) | freshwater metagenome | isolation source: freshwater sample F1-60 | place: China: Fuxian Lake, Yuxi | collected 2017-12-25 | reverse complement strand
TCACCGGCACGCTGCTCGGCTCCGCCGCGCTCACGCTCGGCCTCGGGCTCTTCGGCTATGAGATCAGCCGCCGCACCGTGCTGTGCGGCGCGGTCGGGCTGATGGCAGGCACGGGGATCGGCTTCGCCACCGTCACGGCGTTCTGGCCGCTGCTCGCGATCGCCGTCGTGGGCACGCTCAACCCCTCCAACGGCGACGTCTCCGCCTTCCTCCCGACCGAGCAGGCGCTGCTCTCCGAGACCGTCGAGGGCCGCGACCGGACGGCGCTGTTCGCCCGCTCCACCCGCGGCGGGCTGTTCGCGGCGGCGGTCGGGGCGCTCGGCGCCGGGCTACCGGTGGCGGTCGCGCGCGCGGCGGGCTGGGACCTCGTCGAGGCCGAGCGGCTCGCGTTCCTGCTCTACGCCGCCACCGCCGTCGTGCTGTTCGCGATCTATGCGGGACTGCGCGTCGACACCGCCGTGGAGGGGCTGCGCTAGGGCGCGCCGCTACGCCAGGCGAAGCGCACGGTCTACCGGCTGACCGCGCTCTTCTCGCTCGACTCGTTCGGCGGCGGCTTCGTGGTGCAGTCGCTGCTCGCGCTCTGGCTCTTCGAGCGGTTCGAGATGCCGGTGGCGAAGGTGGGCGCGATCTTCTTCGGCGCGGGGCTGCTCGCGGCGACCTCGCAACTGGCGTCGCCGCTGCTGGCGCGGCGGATCGGCCTCATCCGCACGATGGTCTACACGCACCTGCCCTCGACCGGCCTGTTGATCCTCGCGGCGCTGATGCCGAACGCGCCGCTGGCGGTCGCCTGCCTGCTGGCGCGGATGGTGCTCTCGCAGATGGATGTCCCGGCGCGCCAGTCCTACGTGATGGCGGTCGTGCCGCCCGAGGAACGCGCCACCGCGGCCAGCGTCACCAACGTCCCGCGCAGCCTCGCTGCCGCGTTCGCGCCGCTGCTGGCGGGGGCGATGCTGCAGGCGACGTCGTTCGGGTGGCCGCTGATCTGCGCGGGCGTCCTCAAGAGCGTGTACGACGTGCTGCTGCTGTGGCAGTTCCGCGCGCACCCGGCGCCCGAGGAGTCCTCAGCGCCCGTGCCCGTTTCTCGTTGATCGCGGCGCGCCAGACGTCGTATGGCGGCACCTGCTCCTTAACGACGTAGAGGAAGTGGAAGGCGCCCATGTCGCCCATGAACTTGAAGTCCTTGCCGAGCATCTTCGCGCGATCCCAGTAGTCGGGCTTCGAGCGGAGGTACTTCCGGAAGGCGCCGTGCTCCTGTTCCAGTTCGAGCATCCGCGCGGCGTTGTGGAAGATCGCGTTCACCTTCGTGCGGTTGCGGATGATCCGCGGGTCGGCGAGCAGCGCCTCGACCTCCCGCTCGGAGAGCGCCAGCAGCCGCTCCGGGTCGAATCCGAGGAACGCCTCCCGCAGCTCGGGCCACTTCTTCTCGACGACCGTCCAGGAGATGCCCGTCTGCATGACGGACTTGCTCATCACCTCGAGGTAGTCCGCCAGCCGCTTCGGCGTGACCTGCGGCGGCGCTCCGTATTCGCGTGGCTCTGGCATGCGGGCCTCCGGTGTGGGGTGTCGAGTATCCCGCGCGCGTCCAGCCCTCGGTAGACTCGTCCCTCAGACCTTCGAGGCAGGAGCGAGCGGATGCGTTACGTCATCTACGGGGCCGGGGCGGTCGGCGGCGGCATCGGCGTGAAGCTGACCCAGGCGGGCAAGGACGTCGTCCTGATCGCGCGCGGGGAACACCTCCGCGTCATGCAGGCCGAGGGTATCCGCGTCCGCTCGCCGCGCGAGGACGTCCGCGTCCCCGTCACCGCCGTCGCCTCCCCGTCCGAGGTGGACTGGCGCGGCGACGAGGTCGTGTTGCTGACGATGAAGACGCAGGACACGGTGCCCGCCCTCGAGGCGTTGCGCGACGCGGCGGGGTCGCGCGTGCCCGTATTCTGCGCGCAGAACGGCGTGGAGAACGAGCGGATGGCCGCGCGTCGCTTCGAGCGGGTGTACGCGACGCTGGTGCAGATGCCGACGACGCATCTGACCCCCGGCGAGGTGCAGCTGTTCGGCGCGCACACCTGGGGGAACCTCGACACGTGCGTCTACCCCTCGGGGGTGGACGAGACGGCGGAGCAGTTCTGCCGCGACACGAACGAGGCGGGGTTCGAGTCGGTGGCGGACCCGCTGGCGCTGGAGCAGAAGTACGCGAAGTTGCTCTTCAACCTGAACAACATCGCGCAGGCGCTGTTCACGTCGGAAGACGACCCGGCGGAGCTGGTGCGGTTGCTGCGCGAGGAGGGGGCGGCGGCGATGCGGGCGGCGGGGATCCGCTGGACGCCACCGGAGGGGGCGCGGCAGGCGAACTTCGTCTACGGCGAGATCCCCGGCCTGAAGCGCGAGGGCGGGTCGACCTGGCAGAGCGTGGTCACCGGCCGGTCGCTGGAGACGGACTACCTGAACGGCGAGATCGTGCTGCTGGGCCACCTCCATGGTGTCCCAACGCCCGCCAACGCCACGATGCTGGACGTCGCCGCCCAGACGGCCGCCGAGCGCCGCCAGCCCGGCTGGATCACCCCGGAGGAGTGCCTTGCCCGCATCGCCCAGCGCACCTCGCCGGCCACGTAGAACCGACGGCCGCCCGGTGCTAGGCTCCCCTCGAACGAGCAGGGAGACATCATGGGCTGCCCCGTCCACATCTGGGTCCCGCTAATGGCGGCCGCCGCGCCCTTCGCGCGCACCGCCCGCGACCGCGTCCGCTCCCTCCTGCCGAAGTCCCAGGCGCCCGCCGAGGCCGCACCGCGCGAACTCCACCGCTGGGCCCCCGTCGGCTCAACGCAGGGCACCGAGGTCGAACAGCCCGCCCGATAGCCTCCAACCTGATCGCTCGAAAGGCGGCCGTGTGGCCGAATCCGTGTTCACGCGCGACGGCGACTCCTACGTCCCCACGCGCCATGCGAAGAGCCCGTGGAGCCCGGACGGCCTGCATGGCGGCCCGCCCGCCGGTCTCCTCGCCTACGCCATCGAACGGTTCATCGACGACCGCGAGATGCAGCTCTCCCGGTTGACCGTCGACCTCTTCCGCATGGTGCCCAACGTCCCCCTGCGCACGAAGGTCGAGGCGGTCCGCAGCGGACGTCGCGTGGTCGGTGTGGACGCCGTCCTGATCGCGGACGGCGGGGGGGTCGTGCGGGCCGCGGCGCGGCGCCTGCGACGGTCGGACGCGCCGGTCGGTGGCGGCGTCTATCCGCCCCCACCCGGCCCCGAGGGTTACCCGTCGCAGCCGGGGATCGGGCGCTTCCCGCGCGTGGAGCCCCCTCCGGGCACGCCGCTCGTCCGCCCGCACCTGCTCGGGTTCCACACCTCGGTCGAGACGCGCTGGGTCTCCGCCCCCGGTGCGCAGCCGCCCACCACCTGGGTGCGCATCCCGATGCCGTTCATCGAGGGTGAGGAGACCACGCCGGTGACGCGTGCGGCGGCGCTCGCGGACTTCGGCAACGCGCTGGGCAACCTCGCCGGCGCGGGGGACGGCCTGTCCTACATCAACGCCGACATCAACCTGAACCTGATCCGCGAACCCGACGGTGAGTGGCTCTGCGTCCAGATCGACCACCGCGACGAGGTGGCCGGTGTCGGCGTGGTGGAGTCGATCTGGTACGACCAGCGTGGCCGCTATAGCCGCGTGGCCCAGTCGCGCCTCGCGAACGGGCGCTAACCCTCGGCGGCCTCCGTGGCGAGTCGCGCGATCGCGTCGCGTTCCATCCGGTACGGCAGCCACGCCTGCTGGTGCGCCATGCCAAGCGCCTCGTAAAAGCCGCGTGCCGGGTTCCAGTCGAGCACCGCGAGGTCGAGGCGTGCCGCCCCCCGATCCTGCGCGAGCCGGGCGACCGCGGCCATCAGCGCCCGGCCGACTCCCGAGGCACGCTCCTCCTCGATGACGAACAAGTCCTCGATGTAGACACCGGGACGGCCTTCCCACGTCGAGTAGTTCGGGAAGAAGAGCGCGAAGCCAACCGGGAGCGGGCCGGCGTCGAGCAGACGCTCGGCGATCAGGACCTCGAAGGCCGGGCGCGGCCCGAACCCGTCGCGCCAGATGTCTTGCACGGTGAGACGGACGTGCTCGACCGGCTCGTGCTCGAAGCGGGCGAGGCCACGGACGAACTCGATTATGGTGGGGGCGTCGGAGGGCGTCGCCGGTCGGATGCGGAGGGTCTGGTCAGCGGTCACGGGCACTCCTCAACGGCGGGGTTCGGCCGAGGTGACGCCATGCTACCGTCTCTGCTCGGCGCGCTTCCGACGGATGGGACACTTCGATGAACCGCCTGGCCGGGGAGAGCAGCCCCTACCTCCGCCAGCACGCGGAGAATCCCGTCGACTGGTACCCCTGGGGGGACGAGGCGTTCGCCCGCGCCCGAGCGGACGGGAAGCCGATCATCCTCTCGGTCGGATACTCCGCCTGCCACTGGTGCCATGTGATGGCGCACGAGTCGTTCGAGGACCCCGCGACCGCCGCACAGATGAACGAGTGGTTCGTCAACGTGAAGGTGGACCGGGAGGAACGCCCCGACGTGGACGCCGTCTACATGACGGTGACGCAGGCGCTGACCGGCCAGGGCGGATGGCCGATGACGGTCTTCCTCACGCCCGACCTCAAGCCCTTCTACGCCGGCACCTATTTCCCCGCCGTGGACAACCACGGCCGCCCCGCCTTCACCCGGCTGCTCCGTTCGATCCACGAGGCGTGGGAGGCCGGCCGCGAGAAGGTGGTGGACTCCGCCGAGCAGATCACCAAACAACTGCAGGAGGCGACCCGCCGCGTGAACAGCGGCAGCGGGGCCGCCATCGACGCCGCGCTCCCGACGCGCGTCGTCGAGGCGCTGCGGAACGAGTTCGACGTGGTGGGGGGCGGCTTGGGCGGCGCCCCGATGTTCCCCTCGCCGTCCAACCTTGAGTTCGTGATGGCGTACGACACGAGCCATCCCGACGACCCGCTGGAACCTCGGGCGCTCCACCTCGTCACGCACACGCTGCGGCGGATGATGGACGGCGGCATCTACGACCACCTCGGCGGCGGCTTCCATCGCTACTCCGTGGACGCACGCTGGCTGGTGCCGCACTTCGAAAAAATGCTGTACGACAACGCCCAGCTGGCACGGCTCTACCTGCACGCCTTCCAGATCACCGGGGACCCCGCATTCGAGCGGGTCGTACGGGAGACCCTCGGCTACCTCGAACGCGAGATGCTGGACCGCTCCGGCGGCTTCTACGCCGCGCAGGACGCTGACACCGAAGGCATCGAGGGCAAGTTCTTCGTCTGGTCCCCGGCGCAGATCGACGCCATCCTCGGCGCCGAGGACGGCCGCCTCTTCCGCACCGTGTACGGCGTGACCGACGCCGGGAACTTCGAGGACCCACACCACCCGGAGTTCGGCCGCCAGAACATCCTGCACCGCCCGCGGCTCATCGAGGCCTGCGCCCGCGACCTCGGCCTTGATGTCGCCGCACTGGAAGCGCGCCTCCCGGCCCTCCGAGAGCGGCTGCTCGCCGAGCGCGAGACGCGCGTCCACCCGGGCCTCGACGACAAGGTGCTCGCCTCGTGGAATGGCCTCGCGCTCGCGGCCTTTGCCGAGTGCGGACGCGTCCTCGGTGACGCCCACTACGTCGAGGTCGCGACGCGCACGGCGACGTTCCTGCGGCGGCAGATGTGGGACGCGGGCCTGCTCCACACCTGGAAGGACGGCGAGGCGAAGGTCGACGGGCTGCTGGAGGACTACGCCTACGTCGGGCTGGGGCTCCTCGAGCTGTTCGAGGCGACGGGCGATATCGCGCACCTGCACTGGGCGCAGCGGCTGCTGGACGACGCGCTCGACCACTTCCACGACGAGGCCAGCGGGGGGTTCTTTGAGTCGCCGCTCGACGGCGAGGAACTGATCCTCCGGCAAAAGCCGTTCTTCGATGCGGCCACACCGAGCGGCAATGGCGCGATGGCGCAGCTGGCGACCTGGCTCGCGCGCTACACCGGCAACGAGGAGTGGGAGACCATCGGCGGCGAAGTCCTCGCGCTGGTCGCCGGCCAACTCCAGCGCGCCGTCACCGGCTTCGGCTCCACGCTGCTCGCGCTCGACCTGATCGCCGCACCCCCGCGGGAGATCGCGATCGTAGGCGCACCTGAGCTGCGTGCGCCATTCGAACGCGAGGTCGCGCGACGATTCCTGCCCACGACGGTGATCGTGCCAGCGGCCTCCGGCGGACTCCTCCCCGTCCTCGAAGGTCGGGGCGTCGCCCCGGGTGAGGCGACCGCGTACGTCTGCGAGGCGATGGTCTGCGAACTGCCCGCGCGCACACCGGAGATGTTGCGTGAGCAACTCGACCACGCCCGCTGAACCGGAAGGCGCGCGGGGGGAGCGGCTGACCATCTGGTCGCCCTTCACCTTCCGCGACTACCGGCTGCTCTGGCTTGGTTCCGCCGCGTACACGATCACGGCGCAACTGGCGGTACTGGTCACCGCGGTCTGGCTGTTCGAGGAGACCGGCTCGGCGGCACGCCTCGCGTTGCTGGGCGTGGTGCAGCTCTTCGTGCAAATCGTCGCGCTCGTCTGGGGCGGGACGCTCGCCGACCAGTTTGACCGGAAGCGGCTGCTGGCAACCGTGCAGGCAGCGACGTTCGCGGTGCTGACGGCGCTCGCCGTCCTCGCGGTCTCCGGCATCCTCACGCCCTGGCACATCTACGCCGCGACCGCGGTGCTGGGGGTAACCAGCGTCGTGAGCCAGCCCGCGCGCGGGGCGCTGACGGCGAACGTGGTGCCGCGGACGCACCTCCTGTACGCCGTGAGCTCCGACAACATCACGCGGCAGGTTGGCTCGATCCTCGCGCCGTTGATGTTCGCGCTGGTGGCGGAGCGGCTGTCGCTGACCGCCGCCTTCGTGATGGCCGCCGCCACCGCGATCCCGAGCGTGCTGATGCCCCTCGGCATCCGCGCGGACACGCGACCAGCCCGCGAGGAGGGCGTAGAGGTCACGGGCGGGCCCCGGGAGGTGGTGCGGCGGGCATGGGAGGGGTTCACCTTCGTCCGCAAGCACGGGCTGCTCCCCGGCCTCTACCTGCTCGACATCGGCATGACGGTGTTCACGTTCTACCGCCAGGTGCTCCCCGCGCTCGCGAGCGGTCTGTTCCGAGGCGGGCCGGGCGCGGTCGGCCTGCTGACGGCGGCGAACTCGCTGGGGTCGGTGCTGGGGTCGCTCACGGTGGTGCGGTTCGAGCGGTATCCGAAGAAGGGGATGCTGGTCGTCTACGCCACGGTGGGGTTCTCGCTCGCCGTCCTCCTGTTCGGGACCACGACGGCTCTGTGGACGGGCGTGGCCGTCATCGCGCTGATGGGGGCGACAGACGGCGTCTCCGTGACCATGCGCGAGACGGTGGTGCAAATCGAGACGCCGGACGCGATGCGCGGCCGCACGGTCAGCCTCGGCTACCTGGCCGCGGTGACGGCGAACAACGTGGGGACCATCTGGGTGGGCTTCCTGGCCGCCGAGATTGGGGCGTCCCGGACGATGCAGATCGGCGGGCTGCTCTCGCTCGCCATCACGTTTGGTGTTTGGCGCGGCGTCGCCGGACTGCGCCAGTACCGCGACCGCACGACGTAACGCACCGAGTCCGGCCGCACCGCATTCAGCCACACATTCCCCGCCTTGATCCCGTTAGTCTGACGCGCGAGGGAGACGCGCTTGCCTGACCGGGACCAGCTGCTAGAGGCGTTCACCGCAGGCTCGCTGCTGCGCCCCGACCCCACCTACATGAACGTCGTGGACGTCATCCGCGGCATCGCCTACGCCTGCGGCGCGGACGTGTCCCCGGACGACCACGCGAAGGCAATCGCCGGCCGCCTTCGTGATGCGCGGCACGTCATCCTCGTGCTCGCGGACGGCCTCGGCGTGAACACGGTGGACGGGCTGGCCCGCAACACCTGGCTCCGACGCCGCATGCTGCGCGCGATCCGTGCCCCCTTCCCCGCGACGACGCCCGTCGCGATCACCTCGCTGGCCACGGGCGAGTACCCCGCGCAGCACGCCATCCTCGGGTGGTGGACGTATCTCCCGCAGGTCGATGCGCCCGCGACCGTCTTCGCCCATAAACGCGCGACGGACAACCGGTCGCTCGATGGCCTTGGTGTAGCGGTGGAGTGCCTACTGCCGGGCCTGCCGCTCCTCCCGCGGTTCACGCGCGACACCGCGCTCATCATGCCTGCCGGGATCATCGACTCCGCCTTCACGCGCTGGATGGCCGGGGACGCGCGCCGCATCGGCTATCACGGCCAGAGCGAGATTGTCGCCGCGACCGTGGAGCGTGTGCGCCGCGCTGACCAGCCGACGTTCACCTACCTCTACACGCCGATGCCGGACACCGTCGCGCACGAAGCGGGAATCGACAGTGCTGCCGCCGCTGACGCGATCGACACGCTTGACGCCCACCTGGAGGCAATCGAAGCGTCGCTGGCGGAGATCCGGGGTGGCGTGCGCATCATGGTCATCGCGGACCACGGACATCTCGCCATCGATGGCTCGGCACGCTTCGAGGTGCGGGACGACGATCCGCTCGCCGCGCTCCTGCGCGTGCCCCCCGCCGGGGATTTACGCACCCAGTACTGGCATGTGAAACCGGGTGCGCACGCCAAGTTTGAGACAGAGTTCCGTGCGCGCTTCGGCGAGCATTTCCTGCTGCTGTCCGCGGCCACCGTGGATGGCCTTCGGCTGTTGGGCCCCGCTTCAATCACCCCGGAGACCCGTGCCCGCCTGGGCGACTACCTCTCCGTCGCACGAGGTGCGGCGGCACTCCGGTACGCGGGGTTCTCCGGCCGGGACGGCTACCTCCGGATGCGGTCGTCGCACTCGGGACTGACGCCCGCCGAGATCGAGGTGCCGCTCATCCTGGGCGGGAGCGGGTTCACGAGGTAGACCCTCGCCTGCGTCAAACGAACAGGGGCGGCCTCACGGCCGCCCCTGCGTTAGTCCAGCGTCCCCCGGAGGCGAGGGGGAAGCGGTCAGGCTACTTGCCGCCCTTTTCCGCGTAGGAGCAGACGGTGTCGGTGACGAGCCGCGTCACGGTGTACGGGTCCATGTTCGCGTTCGGGCGGCGGTCCTCCGCATAGCCCTTCTTCGCCACTGCGACCTGCCACGGGATCCGGACAGAAGCCGCACGGTTGGAGACGCCCCAAGAGAACTTGTTCCACGGCGCCGTCTCGTGGCGGCCGGTCAGCCGGCGTTCGATGCCGTAGCCATAGTTCTTGACGTGGAGCTCCCACTTCTCACCCAGCGCGCGGCACGCCTGCTCGATCGGAGCGTAGGAGGCCCGCATCTGCTTGGTGGAGAAGTTCGTGTGCGCACCGGCGCCGTTCCAGTCACCCTCGATGGGCTTCGGGTTCAGCGTCGCGGACACGCCGAAGTCCTCGGCGATCCGGTAGAGGAGCCAGCGGGCGAGCCACATCTCGTCGGAGCACTCGACCGGGCCGATGGGGCCGATCTGGAACTCCCACTGGGCGGGCATGACCTCGGCGTTGGTGCCGGCGATGGTGAGGCCGGCTGCCATGCAGGCGTCTGAGTGCGCCTCCACGATCTCACGGCCGAAGATCTCGTCCGCGCCGACGCCGCAGTAGTAGCCGAACTGCGGGGCCGGGAAGCCATTGTCCGGCCAGCCCAGCGGCTTGATGCCGTCGAAGAACGTGTACTCCTGCTCGATGCCGAACCACATCTCGTACTTCGCGTACTTCTTGGCGGTGGCAACGAGCGCGGCACGCTTGTTCGTGGGGTGAGGCTTCATGGTGATGAGCAACACTTCGCACAGCACGAGTTTGTTCGCGCCGCCACGGATAGGGTCGGGCACAACACGGACCGGGTTGAGGACGCAGTCGCTGCTCTCACCCGCGGCCTGGTTTGTGCTTGATCCGTCGAAACCCCAGATGCCGGGGATCTCGTCGTCGGCCATGATCTTCGTCTTGGAACGCAACTTTTGCGTCGGTTCCGCGCCGTCAATCCAGATGTATTCAGCCTTGTACGCCATCTCGGTCCTTCCGAAGTCAGGCCCGAGACCGGGCCACCCCTGCGTTGCGGCCAGGAACCTGTCCGCTGCACGCGGAGACTATGCCCCCGCTGTTTCAGCAGTATTTCAGGCATCGGCCTCAGGCAGAACCCCTCCCGCCCATGTGTGTTTGCCCCTCGGCACGCACCCGGCCAGACTGGGTCGAACACAATAGCCGAGGTGCCCCGTCATGCGGCTCCCAACCCCCATCCTGCTGGCCCTGCTCGCACTAACCGTCGCCGTCCTGTGCGGGCTCGGCGTCTGGCAAATCCAGCGCCACCAGTGGAAACAGGGGCTCGTGGCGGAGCGCACCGCCCGGCTGGCCGCTCCGCCGCTGGAGGCGCCCGCCGTCCTCGCCCTCCCACCCGCCGAGGTGGCATGGCGACGGGCCCACCTGGTGGGGACGTGGGACCACAGCCGCAGCATGGTGCTGGCCAACCGTGTGCGGTACGGGATCAAGGGGGAAGAACTGGTCACGCCCCTGATCCCGGCCTCCGGTGGCGCCGCCATCCTGGTCGACCGAGGCTGGTATCCGGAATCCGAGCGCGACCGCGTCCGTGCCAGTCTGGACGCTGAACGTCAGGCCGACATCGAGGGGCTGGTCGTCGACGCCACGGGCCGGACGGCGCGTCGGACGGCGCAGGGGACATGGACGGGACTCGCGCCGGAATCGATGGCGGAGGCGGC
>SXGR01179016.1_pt1 | contig 10741 bp, 13 predicted proteins | sample 3174711 | NCBI WGS metagenome assembly SXGR01 (sample SAMN11356860, study PRJNA531348) | freshwater metagenome | isolation source: freshwater sample F1-60 | place: China: Fuxian Lake, Yuxi | collected 2017-12-25 | reverse complement strand
TCGTTAAAAATTAGATACTCTCCATTTTGAACTTGCTCCTTAACCTCTTGATAAGTTAATTTTTCAATTTTTGAACCTCTTAATTTTTGAAATTCCAAAATATGTTTTCTAATTTTTAAAATTACTTCCTTGCTATTTGTTTTTTTATTTTTATTCATTTTATTCTATCTTTATTTTCACTATCTAATAAATTTTGAATATCTCGCATTTCTTGACCAACAAAATCTAAAAGTTCAGAAATTGATGGTTTTATTTTAAGAAATTTGATCAAGCGCCCTATTTGTTCATTTCGCCCGTGCAATATTGATAACCTCACTAAATTATCCATCTCTATATTTGTTTTTTTATTTTTATTCATTTTATTATTTTTTTTTGTTTTTAAAATATTTAGATAAATCTTTTTTTCAATTTTTGAACCTCTTAATTTTTGAAAGTTCAAAATATGTTCTCTTATTTTTAAAATTACTTCCTTGTAATTTGTTTTTTTATTTTTTTGCATTTGCATTTTAGTTATTTATTTTTGTTATTAAAATATTTAGATAAATGTTTTAAAATTTATCTTACAAAATATATGAATTTATTTTTTATTTCCAAAATTATTTTCATTTTTTTTTATTATTTGTTTTTAATTTATTTAATCATTTATTTATTAACTTTCTTAAAATTTATTTAACTTTCATTATTTTAAATATATAAAAAATAATATAAATAAAAAAATATATTTAAATATAAAAATGTATTTTAAAAAGTGTAAAGTAAAATTTTAAAATGTGTAAAATGATATAAAAAAATAAGTGTAAAATAGTATTTTAAAATAAACATAATCTAAAACATAATACAATAGGTAATATATTTTAATTCTTTTATATTATTTATATGGGATATAATATGTTCAGAAATATATTGTAAGTGTATGTTATGTATCACCATATAAATTTTTGTTATTTATATTTTGATATATAATATATATAATATATATATAGGGAAGCAGTGATAATAAAATGAAGTTAAATATGAATTACTTAAAAAGATGAGCAAGGTTGAATTATCTTTTTAAATCTGATAACTTATATGGGTAAGTATATTAAAATTCAACGTAAGTCATCTTTTATCGTTTAAATGATATTTTAAATTAAGAATTGATGTGTTATTTTAAATAACTGAATATGGGGGTAGGTAAAAACGGGATAAGGAATAAGATGTGTAATTAGTGATTTCTGAATAATTTTTTAGTATTTTAAATTTTGATGATGGCAATGATATATTTGGAAATTTGAATAAAAACGGCAATTATTGGGGGTTGTGTGGTAATAGTATAAAGAGTATGTTATGGAATTTAGTGAAGAAGATTGGAGAAGAATAGAAAAAATGCTTATTTCTCACTGCGGAATTGATGAGATATGTGGTGCTATGAATATAGTGGGGAAGGAAAAAGAGTTTAAGAAGTTGGTGAAGGATAAGTTTGGGGTTTCATTTGAGAAGTATAAAGAGGTAAAGTTTGGAGTAGGTAATGCTTTGCTAAAAATGAAGCAGTTAGAAGTTGCCTTGAATGGGGATAGATTTATGCTGATGTGGTTAGGAAAGCAATGGTTACTACAAAGGGATAAAATTGTAGAAGAAAAGGCGATGGAAATGGATAAGAGTATTAAGATTGAAATAGTAAATGGAGTTCCACTTAACAATGAAACTGAACATAAAGTCAACACGGATATTCAACGAAATTTACCACAGCCAAAAACCGATACAATTATGTAGAGGTGGTGCGAGGAGTAGTAAAAGTTATTCAATAGCACAGAGATTGTTGATGAAACTTGTTACTCAAAAGAATACGAAGATACTTATTACTCGGAAGACATATCCGAGTTTAAGGATTACGGCACAGAAGTTGATGATGGATATAATACAGGAGAATGGATTTTATCACGAAGCAAATCATCAGAAGTCAGATAGAATTTATAGGTATGATAGTAATTTTATTTATTTTTCGGCACTTGATACACCTGAAAAAATTAAGTCAAGTGAATTTACAGATATATGGATGGAGGAAGCGAATGAATTTACATACGAAGATTTTATGCAGTTGAAGTTAAGAATGAGTGGAAAGAGTGATGGGATAAATCAGATATTTTTATCACTTAATCCGTCTGATGATAGGAGTTGGGTTAGGCAGTTAGAAAATAGGGAAGATGCTAATTTGATTATTTCCTCGTATAGGGATAATCCATTTTTAAATGCTGACTATGTAACGGAGTTAGAAAAGTTAAAAGGTGAAGATGATGAGTATTGGAGAGTATATGGAGAGGGTGAATGGGGTCAAAAATCAAATTTAATATATCCAAAATATAAAGTTGTAGATGATTTTAAAAATTATTCTGAAATTTTATATGGTTTGGATTTCGGCTATAATGTTCCAACTGCGTTGGTTGAGATAAGATTTAATGGTGATGAGGGTATAATTTATACGAAAGAAATTTTATATGAAACAAAATTAACGAATAGTGATTTAATAGAAAAATTAAAGTATTTAGTTGATAAGAATATACCAATTTATGCAGATTGTGCTGAACCACAAAGAATTAAAGAAATAGAGAATGAGGGGTATATAATTTCGCCAAGTGATAAAAGGGTAAAGGTTGGAATTGATTATGTTAAATCTTTTGATTTATATATTAACAGGGAAAGTCCTAATTTAATTAAAGAATTTAATGGCTATAAATGGAAAAAGAATAAGATGGGTGAAATGCTTGATGAACCTGTTAAATACAATGACCACTTACTTGATGCTATGAGATATGCAATTTATACAAATATCAATTCTCTTATTTCGTCTAAATACTATTTTTGGATAAAAAATGAAAATAATAAATATAATAAAATCGTTAATTAAGGATTATGTTCCAATAGCACCTACGGTAAATGGTAGTAGTAAATATCGTTGGTATATGGGTAATGAAGCATATTACGATGCCTACAAGTCAATTGTTTATGCCTGTATGAATGTTAGAGCAAAATCAGTGGCTAACATTGGGCAAAAAAATAATTTTAGAGTATATCAGCAAAATACAATTGATGAATTTATTGATGTTGGAGTAAATGACCCATTGAGGAAATTACTGCATAATCCAAATCCATATTTAACAAGGTTTCAGTTTTGGTATTTAACAAGTATTTATTTAGATTTATTTGGAAATTCATATTGGCTTGTAAATAAAATCAAAGGAGTTCCTGTTTCACTATGGATATTAAAACCTGAAAATATAAAAATTATTCCAAGTAATAATGGTAAATCCTTAATTGAACACTATGAGTATAAAGAAGGAACGACTATTAAGAAATATAGCGAACAAGATATAATTCATATTAAATATCCAAATCCAAGAGACCCATATTTTTATGGTTGTGGTATTGTAGAGAAGTCATTGAGTGAAATTGATATTGACGATTTTATATCTGATTTTCAAAGAACATATTTTGAAAATGATACAACACCCCCTGCGGTTATTACATTCCCAAATATTTTGAATGAAAAAGTAAGAAGAGCATTTGAGGATAATTGGTTAAATAAATTTAAAAGAAAAGCAGGACAAATTGCAGTTCTTGAAGGTGGAGCAGATGTGAAGGTGTTAGGGAACGATAAAGAGATAAGTTATATCCAAACTTATCAAGAGAATAGAAAAAAACTACAAGCGATATTTGGAGTTCCTGATAGCAAATTGGGCTATTCGGAAACTATTACAGCAAAAGCAACACTTGAAACAATTGATTACAATTTTTACAAGGAAACAATTGAACCTATATTAACATTGATTGACGAACAATTAACGAAAGATTTAGGTAAATTATTTGGAAGTAATTATATAGTTTTACACGAAAGTAGTATTCCAAAAGATAAGTTACTACAAGCAGACATTGATGAAAGAGAGTTAAGAATGGGGAAAGTATCAATAAATGAAGTCAGAATGAGAGATGGTTACGACCCAATAGTAGGCGGAGAAGAACCAATGGTAAATCTTGCATTAAGTCCATTAACATTATTAAGAGGCATTAAACAAACAGAAATAAATATATGAACAAAAATTTTAATATAATAGAAAAAGATTTTGATGAGGTTGAAAAAAGTGTAACGGCATATATTACAACGAAAGATATTGATAGAGACGGAGATGTAGTATTGCCACAAGGAATGAATAATAAAAGTTTCAGAAAAAATCCAGTAGTTTTATTTGGGCACAACAAAATAGGAACTACGATGAGTGATTACTTTCCTGTTGCTAAAAGTTTATGGGAGCAAGTAGATGAGAATGGAATTAGGGCAAAGATTAAATTTGATACTCGCTCTGATGCACAAGAAGTATATCGCTTAATGAAAGAGGGATTTTTAAATGCATTTTCAGTGGGTTTCAAACCTATTGAATTTGTAACAAATAAAAGTGGTGGGAATGATTATACAAAGTGGGAGTTATTAGAATTTAGTATCGTTCCAATCCCAAGTAATGCAGGAGCATTAGCAATTGAAGTTAAGGACTTCATAAATAATTTAGAAACAAACAATAAAAATGAAAGGACAAAAAAAATGAATGAAGAATATATGGCAATAATTGAGGAAATAAAAAAATCAATTATTGCATTAGAAGGAAGATTGAAAAAACTTGAAGAAGCAGGAGCAGAAGCAAGTGAAGAAGAAGCGAATAAAAAAAGTATAGAACAATTTTTAAAAAATTACAAATAAGAAAGGAAAAAAAAATAATGTATAATTTCAATGAAACAGAAATGAAAAACTTTGCAGACGATATAAAAGCAAAAGCAATTTTAGAAATGGAAACAAAACAAGTTCCGATAATTACAGGCGGAGGTCTTGCGGTTGAAAAAGCAGATAAGAATACTAAATTTAAAACTTGGTTGCGAGCAAAATACGATGGTGATTTGATGGTTGTAAAAGCAATAACAGGAACAGCAGGAACAACATTGCCAATTGACTTTGCAAGTGAAATGTGGAATTTGATAAATGATTATTCATTGTCAAAATATTGCACAAACTATAAAGCAAGTTCTTTGCAATTGCAAGTTCAAACACTTTCAACGAAACCAGTTGTTTCGGTTGTAGGACAAGGAGCAGAAGTATTAAATGGAAACACTGCTGTAAATGTGAATAAACAAATCACAATTGATAAATATTCGGGTTATCAAATGTTTTCAAAAGAAATGTTAGACGATAACAATTATGATTTATATGGACATTTAGTTAAAACATTTGCAGAAGCAGTTGCAAAGAAAATGGACGCTGCAATAATTACAGCACTTGATGCCGTAGATGGTGCAACATTAGTTAATGCAGGAGAAGTTGCAGCAGATATAACATTAGCAAATGTATTAAGTGGTTATACAGGAGTTCAAGGTGGAGCAACAAAGAATGCAATTTGGGCTTTACATAGAACGACTTACGCAAAGATACTTGCTTTAATTACAGCAGGAACAGGTGTATTTACAAATGCAAATTCACTTGCTAATCCAACATTACTTGGTTATCCTGTAATTCTTTCAGAAGAAGTTGCTACATATGCAAATGCAAATGGTAGTAGGTGGGGTTATTTTGGAGACTTTGCAAATGTAGGCTTTGCTTCTCGTCAAGAAATGGAAGTAGAGTTGATAAAAGAGGGAACACTCGGATTAACTTCACTTGCAAACACAAGACAAGTAGCATTAGTTGTAGATGCAAGATTTGGAGCAAAAGTAATTGATGGAAATGGTGTAGTTAAATTAACTGCATAACAATTTAATTTAATTTAAGAGAGAGATTTATTTCTCTCTCTAATTTTTAAAATTTAAAATGGCAAACATAGTAACATTATCGGAAGTCAAAACTTATCTAAATATAACGGCAGTAAATTTAGACGCATATTTGAATGCACAAATTCCAGAAGTAAGCAAGTATCTTGAAGATGTAATTGGAGGAGCAATAGCAGTTGATAATTTTACGGAAACTTTAAACGGAAGTGGAAGTGATATAATTGTAATAAATAAACCACCAATAAATTCAGTATCATTATTGCAGTATAGAATTACTCCACGAGATGCTTTTCAAGATTTGTTACCAAATAATTTTGCAACTGATGTTCAGATTGATGTTAGTAATCCTTATTATGTTTATTTGTATTCAATTGGTTTTCCGTTTGGTTTTCAAAATATAAAGATTACTTACAATGCAGGTTATACAATTATTCCAAATGTATTTAAGCGAGTTGCAATTGAAATGATAAGTGAGCAATTGAGCGAAAGTAAGATGGGAACAGGAAGAGTTGGAATTTCAAGTAAATCATTACAAGCAGGGAGTGATAGTTATTATAGACTAAATGATGAGCATTTAAAAATGTTGTCGCAATATATTTGGAGACATAAATGATAAATGAAGATATAAGAAAAGCGTTAAGGAAAGGATTTACAAGCGGTATTCGTAAGATAGGGAGATATGCTTCAACAAATTATATGCTTCAATCAGGAATGAGAAGAGGAAGAGGTAGAGCAAAATCTCACCCAACAATGCTATCTTGGAGAACGGGCAAACTTGGAAGAAGTTTAAGGGATATAGGTCACAATGCTAATTCATATCTTAAATTTACAGATACACCAACAGGAGTTACTGTTAGATTTGGAACATTAGTAAGATATGGAGCAGTTCACGAAAATCCAACAGGTTGGACACATAGCAGTGGAAGACATATACAGCCAAGACAATTCTTACGACCTGCTTACTATAAATTTCTAAATGAGGGAGGTTTTAGTTTTAATAAAGGTGTAGAATTTAGAGGAGTGTATAAGTATTTAAAAATTGCTTACGAGAAAACTATATTTACAGCAATATCACAAAAAATTGGTAAATGACTTTAAAACAACAAATACATTCTAATTTAATTACTATTATAGAAACTGCTTTTCTTCCTGATGTTGTTCCTGTAAAAAAAAGATTATTTAGTTTTGAAGAGGTGGTTACTTCTCCAACAATTTGTGTATCAAGAGCAGGAGCATTAAAAGAAATTGCAGGGAATAGTAATCTATATCAAGTTGAAGCAGGGTTTGAAATAATAGGGTATATTAGAACGAGTTATGATATACAAAATACAGGTTCATTAACTGATGCCTGTGAAGAAGTTTTAGAAAAAATTGAAGAAGCGATTTTAGTAGATGAAACAATTTACGATTTAGGGGTTACTAAAATAGAAATCGTTAGTGAAGATGCTATTCCTGATTATGAAAATAATATAGGTTATGCTATCTTAAATTTAACAATTACATATTTAACAAATAATCAAATTTAAAAATAAAAAAGAAAGGAAAATAAAATGGGATTTACACCAACTTTAAATGGAAAGTCAAGATTAGCAGTATCAACAAGAGGGGTTGAAGATATTCAAATTTATCAATTATCATCAACAGATGTTCCGTTATCAACACCTGCTTCACTTGGTTATGTGAAATCAGTAGATTTTAAGCAAGAGGGGAGTATTATTGAAATAATTGATGGTTTAGGTGATATGATAAATGCAGTGGCAAGTGGGAAAAAAGTAACTATAAATGCGGTAGTTTTACAAACATCAAAAGAAATGATTGATGTTATTGCAAACACAGATGATAATTATTATGCTGTTTATATTAAAGCAAAGACAGCAAACGGAAATTTTCAAGAAATTCATATTCCGCTTGCAAGAATAAAACCATCTGCACAAATAAATTACTCAAATTCAGAAAGAACAACATCGGTTGAAATTAGTGTTTTACTTGGAAAACATACCGTAGCAACAAATATAGAAGTTGGAGCAGGAGCAGCAGTAATATCACTTCCAGCAGGCGATTATTTCGTTATCACAGAAGGAGCAGTAGAACAAGGAACATTTAAGACAGCAACAAGCGATGCACTTTATGCAAATTTTGTATAATGAAAAATAGAAGTAAAATATTTGCTCGTGGAATTTCAGAAGTTGAATTTAGACAAGTTGAACCAATATCAGAAATTAGTTTTAATTCGTTTGGATATTGCAAAGATGTAAGTTTAATTATTGAAAGTGATGTAACAAACATAAAAGATGTTACAGGGGCAACAACATTACTTTTAAAAGAGGGTGAAGAAATAAGTATTGAATTGATTTTATTACAAACCTCCAAAGATGAGGTTGATTTAGTAAGAGATATAGGTAATAAAGTTTATTCATTACGGATAAATGGAGCGGTGTCAAATGATACCGCTCATTATTTATATATTGAAAATATAATGTTTGAACCAAATTTTAATTTAACTTATTCAAGTGGAGAAAGAATAATTCAATTAAGAGGAGTATTAGTAAAAGATACAAGTTTAAGTTACGATGTTCCATTATATGTTCTGTCTGAAAATAAAAATGTAATTGATTTAACTAATTGTAAATTTTATTTTAATGGAAATTTAAAATTAAATAATACTACAACAAAGGTTTTAGATGTTAGCGGTTTTAGAAATCACGGGGAAGTAAATAATCAAATTATTTGGGCGAATGGAACAAATTTACAATTTACAGGTCTTCAAGATAGGTTTGCTCAATTTCCAAGTTTAAGTTTAAGTGATGGGATATTATTTGAATTTTGGATTTATATGTCAAGCAGGGATAGTATAAAAGTAGTAAATCAATTCAATGGTAATTTTGGATTTATAATTTCAAGTATAACAAGCACACCTGATGAAATGCAAATTTTTTTTGGAAGTGGAACAGAATTTAATGGAGCAATATTTCCAACAAGTTTAGCAGGATTGAGTTCTTGGAATTATTTTGGGATTTATTTTACTACACCAAATATTTTAAGTATTAAAATAAATGGTAATATAGTTACACCAACGATAAATGAATTAAATGGATTTAGTAATTCATCAAGTAATTTGATAATTGGGAAAGAGGGATTGGCAATAACAGAAAATACATTTAGTATTGGAAAGATGCGAATACATAATGCACTTACATTAACACAGGCGAATACAATGATGGCGAATAATTATTTAACAGAAAAATCAGTTTATGGACTTTAAATATAAAATAAATAAAATAGAATTTGAGCAGAAAGAATTAACTTTTGGAGAAGATGGAATGGTATTTGAATTGATAAAAGAAAAAATGCCATTTCTTGAAAGTATTGAGAATACTCCGATATTAGATATAGTAAAGGAGATTATTAGTGGTGGAGCAGTTATTCCATTATTAAGGATAATACTAAAAGAGAAAAAAACTTTAAAAAATAAAATAACAAAAATTATATTTAATACAAATATAGAAGATTGCTATAATAAAATACCAAATTCTATACTAATACAAATATTTAAGGATTTTTTTTTGTTAAATCTGTCTTGGATAGGCGAAGTTTTACAATTAAAGAAAGATTAACACTATGGGACGAGGAGAATATAAACTCTTGCGACCCGTATAATTGGAGAGAAATAGCAGTATCTGTAAGTGATAGAGATGTAATTAAATATAATTATTTTATTGCTTTACCATATAGTAAGGCAATAGAATTTATGCTAACAAAAAATAAAAGTATTCAACGAGAAAATAAATATTTAAAAGATGGCTAACGAAGAGGGAAATATAAAATTAAATCTAAGTGTTCAAGCGGAACAAGCACTTAAAGTAATTAGTTATATTACAGAAAAATTAAAGGGAGTTCAAGAACAGGGTGTTAAAGTTACTTCATTGTCTAATTATTTTGATAGACTTGCCGTTAAAATACAAAAATCTGGTGATGCTCTTTTAGAATTAAAATCTTCCGAGTTAGTTAAATTAGAGAAAAATTTAGCAGATGTAGTTCTTAAAGCTAACTTATCTGCAACCAGTATGGGGAATTTAAAGAAAGGTATATTGGGTGCTGTTTCAGGCTCTATTCCAACAATAGAAAATTTAAGAAAGGAAATAAATTTTTTACTTAATATACGAGAAAATGCAACAGGACAAGAATTAGAAAAAGTAAATCAATCTTTAAAAAGATTAACTATACAGGGGCAAGAATTAGGGAATATTGGTGTTTCTGTTGTAAAACAGAGTGAAATAGATAAAGTATATAATTTAGATAAGTCATTTAAAAATGCGAAAGGTAGTTTAAATCAATTAAATAAAGAAATAGCAGATTTGCGTAGCGAACAAAGTATGGTTGCTACAAATACAAAATCTTGGAATAAATATGAAACACAAATAAATGAGGTTAAAACCAAGAAAGGTATTCTCACTGGGGCTTATATTAAAGTTACACAGGAAATACTTAATAATAAAAAAGCATTACAATCACTAATAGAAACACAGCAATCGGCTAATCCACATTTCAAGGGATTAGTAGATGAGCAAGGGAAAATAATCTCTCGGTTTCAGCAACAAACACACGCAACAGGTCAAGCAAATAATGTATTTATTGCATTTACACAAGGTATTCAAGATGCTCCCTACGGAATAAGAGGTGTTGCCAACAATATTGAATTTATGGCTCAATCTTTTGTCCAATTAAAATCAAAAACAGGTGGATTAAGTGGAGCAATTCAGGCATTAAAAGCGTCACTTACGGGGATAAATATAGCATTTTTAGCATTGTCAGCAGGATTAGCAATTTGGCAATATTTTTCAAGTAAAGTTGAGGAAAACGCAGAAAAGCAAAAGGAAAAATTAGATAAATTAACCGAGAGTTTAAATGAATTAAAAGAAGCGGTTGCGAATTTTAACAAATTAGCGTTAGGTGG
>SXGR01083806.1_pt1 | contig 10742 bp, 8 predicted proteins | sample 3174711 | NCBI WGS metagenome assembly SXGR01 (sample SAMN11356860, study PRJNA531348) | freshwater metagenome | isolation source: freshwater sample F1-60 | place: China: Fuxian Lake, Yuxi | collected 2017-12-25 | reverse complement strand
ATCGCTGGCTTCAACGTCGAGCGCATCGGCAACACCGCACGTTCCCTTGCGCTCGGTCGTTACGCCTTCGAGCAGGCGCGCGAATGGGCGCTGCAGCGCCGGCAGTTCGGCCGCCTGCTCGCCGAGTTCCAGGGGCTGCAGTGGAAGTTCGCCGAGATGAAGATCAAGCTCGACGCCGGCCAAATGCTGCTGTACCGCGCCGCGGTCAATGCCGACCGGGGGTTTCCCTCGGCCGAGGAGACCTCCATCGCCAAGGCGTTCTGCAACCAGGCGGGCTTCGAGATCGCCAACGAGGCACTGCAGGTGATGGGCGGAACGGGCTACAGCCAGGAGCTGCTGGTGGAGTACTGCATGCGCCGCTGCCGCGGCTGGATGATCGCCGGTGGCTCGATTGAGATCCTGAAGAACCGCATCGCCGAGGGCGTCTTCGGCCGCAGCTTTTCGCAGCGGCCCTAGCCTAGATGAGGGTGCGCCACTCCGGGTGCTCGGACACGTTGCCGCGCACGACGTCGAAGTAGCGCTGGCGCAACTGTATCGTGAGCGAACCCGGCTTGCCGTTACCCACCGACAGCTTATCGATGGCGGTCACCGGGATGATCTCCTGCCCGGTGCCGCAGAGGAAGGCTTCTTCAGCAAAATACAACTCGCTGCGATCGACTTCGCGCTGCTCCGCCTCGCGGCCGGTCACTTCGCGGTACAAAGTGAGGATGGTGTCGCGGGTGATACTTTCGAGGATATTACTGGTCACCGAGGGCGTGATCAGTTTTCCGTCGCGGACCATGAAGAAGCAGGCGATGGGGGCCTCGGAGACCTTGCCCGCGGGCGTGAGCATCAGCGCGCCATCGTAGCCGTCGGACTTGGCCTGAAGCTGTGTCAGGCGGGCGTTGTGGTAGTTGGCGGTACTCTTGATGCGTGGCGGGCTCGCGTTGTCGGAAAGGCGACTCCAGGAACTCACCCCGAGACTCATGCCGGTGTCGGCGTATTTCGGATTCTCGCGCGGCATTGCGGCGGCAGTGAAACCAACCGGACCGGTGGTGGCCATCAGGCCAACACCCTCGATATAGGCGAGTAAGCGCACGTAGACGTCGGCGTCCGGCTCGTTGGCGCGGATCAGCTTAGCGAGACAATCCCTCAGATAACTGCGCTCGAAGCCGCGCTCAAACCGCAGCAGCTTCATCCCGACTTCCAGTCGCTTCAGGTGGTCGTCCAGTCGGAAGATGGCGAACTCCTTCCGGCCCGGATGGTAGTAGGCGCGCAAGCCCTCGAACACCGTGATGGCATAGGCGACAGCGAGCGACAGCGGGTGAACGCGCGCCTCGGCGAACGGCATCAACTCGCCGTTCTGCATGATGACCTTCGCCTGCCACATCGGCCGCGCGCCTCCGCTCAGGGCCGCTTGAAGCCCATTTCGGGAAGCAGCCGGAGCATCTCGCGGTGCACGTTCACGATGGTCGCGGAGAACTCCTTGCTGCTCTGGTACGAGGCGGTGGACTTCAGCTTGCCGATAAGGTCCTTAAAGCCCGGCGACTTCATCATGTCCTGTGCGGCCGCCTCCCATGCCGCGACGACCTCCGTCGGCAGGCCTGCCGGGCCCGCAATGCCGTAGAAAATCGGCACCGAAAGCGGGTAGCCGAGCTCCTTGAAGGTCGGCACCAGCGGGTAGTCGGGGAGCCTGTCGGGGCCGGTTTCCGCGAGCAGTCGCACCTGGCCGGCGGCGGCGTAGGCCGGAAATTCGGCGGCGACCAGCATCTGGATATGGCCGCCCAGCAGGCCGGTAATCGCGTCGGCGCCCCCCTTGTAGGGCACGTAGGTGCCCGACACGCCCAAGTGCTTGAACGCCGCCTCGGTGGCGATGTGCGGGCCGCCATTGGTGGCCGCCGTGGACCAGAACAGCTTGCCCGGGTTCGCCTTCATCCAGGCGATCAGGTCCTGGATCGTCCGGTGCGGGCTGTCGCTCTTCACGAACACCGGTTGCGCGCTGACGAGGAACTGGAAGAGATAGGTGAAGTCCTTGGCGGGATCGTATTGCACCGTCTGGAAGTAGGGCGCGACGGTATAGGGGCTAGTGGTCGCCAGCGCAACGGTATAGCCGTCGGGCTTGGAGCGCGCGAGTTGAGCCGTGGCGATCGTCGCGCCGGCGCCGGGCTTGTTCTCGACGATGACCGGAACCTTCCAGCGCTCGCGCAGGAAATCGGCGATCCAGCGCGCGGATATATCGCCGCCCCCGCCGGCCGCGAAACCCACCATGATGGTGACCGGTCGCGACGGGAACTTGTCCTGCGCCAGTGCCTGCGCGCCAAACGCAACGAGAACTGCGACCAGCAAGAGCTTCAGGCCTGCTTTCATGCTTACCCCCTCATAGCTGCCAGTTGTGCCTGGTATCCGGACGGATCGACGACGACGTCGATGAGCGCCGGCCCTAGTCCCGAGAACGCCTTGACGAGCGCGCGCCGGTATTGCGCGAGGGTGCGTACGCGGAAGCCGCGCCCGCCCATGCCTCGCATCGCAGCGGCGAAGTCAGGGCGCCGCCACCGCACGCCGCTCACCGGGAGCTTGCGCGACTGCTGCTTGATGTCGATGAGCGACAGCGCGCCATCGTTGAACACTATCACAACGACGCGCGCGCGCTCCTGGGCCGCAGTGGCGAGTTCGCCTAGGCACATCATCAGGCCGCCGTCGCCGGTAAAGGCGACCGCGGTTCGCATCGGTTCATGCAACGCCGAGGCGATCGCTGCGGGCAGCGCGTAGCCCATCGTCGCGAGGCCGTTGGAAATCAGCAGGTCGTGCGGGCGCGTGCAGGGCCAGAACGCGGTGGCGGAGAACATGTGCGCGCCCGCATCCACCGTGGCGCGCGGCCATAGCATCAGCTTGCGCGCGGCCTGCGCCGCCTCTTCGACCACCTGCTGTGGCGTCAGGCCGCCGCCCTTGCCGCGATAGGCGAGCGATGCGCGCAGGTCCTCGCGCAGGCGCCGGATCTCGGCGCCCGTCCAGGTGTTTCGCGAGGTTGCGGGCCGAACGGCCGCCAGGCTTCGCGCGAGGTCGCCGTAAACGCCCAGCCGGGGTTTCACGTAATGCACCGGATGCTTCGTGTAGCCGAGGTCGAGTACTGGAATGGCGTAAGGCCACGGCTGCAGGATCAGTTCCACCGGATCGAGGCCAGCGAGGACGATGAGGTCGGCCTGCTTCACGGTCGCCTGCTCGGCGAGGCCGCCCGTGAAGATGCCCACGGTATGCGGCGCAGCGTCGGCAAAGACGCCCTTCGCCTGGTAAGTGACTAGCGCCGGGCAACCCAGCGCGGCGACCAGCTTGCGGACGGCGAGCGCCGCGGCCGGGTCGCGGGCCTCGCGGCCCGCGACAACCACCGGCCGCTTGGCGCGGGCAATCAGGGCGCGGGCGCGTTCGATCGCCGATCGGGGTGCGGTGGCGAGCCTCGGTGCGCCAGCGCGCGGCTTCGCGGCGTAAACCGACTCGCGCGCGGCCGGGCCGGTGAGTTCGATGTGCACAGGGCCGCGCCGCGGCGTGAGCGCGGCGGCCACCAGCCGATCGATATCTGCGGCCGCCCTGCTGTCGGCGAGCAGGCTGTGGCCCTTCACGAGCGGGGCGAGCAGCGCCCGCTGGTCGAACCACTGGTGCGTCGCGTACTTGCGCTGCTTCGGGGAGAAGCCGTCGCTGACAATCGCCACCGAGCAGCGATCCAGCGCGGCCTGCGCCGCGCCGTTCGCGGCGTTGGCGAGCCCCGGCCCCTTGGTGGTGAGCGCGACACCGAGTGCGCCGTCGAGTTGCGACGTGGCCGCGGCCATGAAGACGGCGGCGCATTCATGGCGCGTCAGTACAAAATCGAGGCCCTCGCGGCGCGCCGCTTCGATCAGATCGAGGCTGCTGCCGCCCCCCGGCAGCCCGAAGAGGCGCTTTGCGCCGCTCGCCTTCGCCGCGCGCACCAGTGCCGTGGCGACGGTGATCCTGTTCTTGTTCGACCGTCTGCCGCCCATTTTGCTGTGTTCCCTCTCCCTCTGACGACCCTGGTATAAACTTTCCTCAACGATGTCCCACTTTAGCGCCTTGCAAATCGGTCTGCTCTGGCAACGCCTATCGGGATTCATCGACGAGGCCGCGCAGGTTTTCGTCCGCGCCGCCTTCTCCTCGGTGGTGCGCGACAACTGGGACATGGCGGTGGGGCTGATGGACAGCCAGGGGCGCCAAGTCGTGCAATCCACCAAGAGTGTACCCTCCTTCATCGGCACTATGCCGCGGACCCTTGCGGTGATGCTCACCCGCATCCCCAGGGATCAACTCGTCGAAGGCGACGTACTGATCTCGAACGACGCCTACCACGGCACCGGCCACCTGAACGACATCACGATGGTGAAGCCGGTGTTCCGCGCCGGACGGCTGATTGGCTTCATCGGCAGCACGTTCCACAGCGTCGATATCGGCGGCGCGCCTTCGGTGGATGCTCGCGACTCCTGGGAGGAAGGCCTCACCATTCCGGTGTGCCGGATCGTCGAGCGCGACGTGGAGAGCCCGGTGGTACTCGCCTTTCTCACCGAGAACCTGCGCGCGCCACACGAGACCCTCGGCGATATGCGCGCGCAGTTCTCGGCCTATGCGCAGGCCGAGGCGCGCCTGCTGCGCCTGCTCGAGGCCGAGGGGCTGGACGGGCTCGATGAACTGGTGGACGACATCCTCGCGCGCTCAGAGGCGAGCATGCGGCGCGCGATCGAGGCGGTCCCCGAGGGCAGCTACCAGGACGAGATCTGGCTCGACGGCTTCGATACGCCGCTGAAGATCTGCTGCACGGTGAAGATCGCCGGCGGCGAGATCGCAGTGGATTACGCGGGCACCTCGGCGCAGATCGCGCGGCCCATCAATTCGGTCATGGGCTACACCATTGCCTACACCCACTACGCGCTGAAATGCCTGTTCGATCCGGCCACCCCCAACAACGACGGCACCTTCCGTCCGATCACCGTCAGCGCGCCCGAGGGGTGTCTGGTCAATCCGCGCCGCCCGGCGCCAGTCTGGGCGCGCCACCTTTCCGGGCACTACCTGCCACCGCTGATCTTCGGCGCGCTGGCGCGGGTGCTACCCGATCGCGTCATCGCTGACTGCGGCTCGCCGTTGTGGAACGTCTATTTCCAGGGCCTGCAGCCCGATGGCCGCCGCTTCGTCAAGATGTTCTTCATGAACGGCGGCCACGGCGCCCGCCAGGGCCGCGACGGCCCGGCCTGCCTGTCGTTCCCTTCAAATGTCGCCACTGTGTCGATCGAGCGCTTCGAGAGCAGCGTGCCGCTGCGGATCACCGAAAAAGCCATTCTTGCCGATTCGGGGGGCACCGGCCGCTACAAGGGCGGTCCCGGGCAGAGGATTTCGTTCCAGGTAACCGGCAATGATCCGGTGGCGATGACGATCCGCCACGAGCGGGTGAAGTTCCCGCCGCGTGGCTTGCTCGGCGGCGGTCCTGGCGCCCCGGGACGCGATCTGATCAACGGCGAGCCGGTGGCGGCCAAGGGGCGTTACGCGCTTGCGCCCGGCGACCGGGTCACGTTCGATACTCCGGGCGGCGGCGGCTTCGACTCCGGGAAGGTCTGAGCGCGATGGAGCGCTATCGCATCGGGGTCGACATCGGCGGCACTTTCACCGACTTCGTGATGCTCGACACGCAGACTGGCCGACTGCACAATGACAAGGTCTTGACCACGCCCGATGATCCGTCGCGGGCAGTGCTCGTCGGCGTGCAGGAGATGCTGCAGGCCCATGGCATCGCAGCAGCCGAAGTCGCGCATGTGATTCACGGCACGACGCTGGTCGCCAATGCGCTGATCGAGCGCAAAGGGGTAAAGACCGCGCTGGTGACCACGCGCGGTTTTCGAGACGTGATCGAGATCGGGCTGGAGTGGCGCTACGACACCTACGATCTGAAGATCGAGCTGCCAGCGCCGCTCGCGCCACGCGAGCGGCGCTTTGAAGTCATCGAGCGCATCGGCGCCGATGGCGCTGTCATTGAATCGCTCGACGAGGCTTCGGTGGTCGCCACAGCGCACGCGCTGCGCGAACAAGGCATCGAAGCGGTCGGCATCTGCCTGCTGCACGCCTACCAGAATCCGGTGCACGAGGACAGGGTGCGCGACCTGCTGCGCCGAGAGATACCGGGGCTCGTGTTGTGCACCTCGAACGACGTGGTGCCCGAGATCGGCGAGTACGAACGCATGTCGACAACGCTGGCCAACGCCTATGTGCTGCCAATCTTTGAGCGCTATCTGGCCGCCATAACGCGCAAACTGCAGGCGGTGGGCATCCGCAAGGATCTCTACCTGATGCTCTCCGACGGCGGCACCGTGCACGAGAGCACGGCCATTCGCCATCCGATCCGGCTAGTCCAGTCCGGGCCGGCCGGCGGCGTGCAGGCCACCACGCTGATCGGCGCCGCGGCCGGCGCGCGCGACATCTTCTGCTTCGACATGGGCGGCACCACGGCCAAGGCCTGCCTGATCGACAACGGCGAACCGCTGCATTCCACCGAATTCGAGGTTGCGCGCATCTATCGCTTCAAGCGCGGCAGCGGCCTGCCGCTGCGCATCCCGGTAATCGACATGATCGAGATCGGCGCTGGCGGCGGCTCCATTGCGCGCGTAGACCGTCTGGGCCTGCTGCAGGTCGGACCAGACAGTTCGGGCGCGGATCCGGGCCCGGCCTGCTATGGCCGCAGCGGCGGCGATGCCACCGTGACCGATGCCGACCTGGTGCTCGGCTATCTCGGTGCCGAAAGTTTTCTTGGCGGCGACATGCGCCTCGATGTCGAGGCCGCGCGCGACTCGATCGCGCGCCATATCGGCCTGCCGCTTGGCCTCTCGGTCGAAGAGGCCGCCTGGGGGATCCATGAGTTGGTGAACGAGAACATGGCGCGCGCCTCAGCGATCCACGCTCTCGAGAAGGCGCGGCGCATCACTGATTACGCGATGGTGCCGATTGGCGGCGCGGGGCCGGTGCACGCAGCGCATATCGCCGTAAAGCTCGGCCTGGCCCGCGTGATCTGCCCGCTCGGCGCGGGCGTGGCCTCGGCGTTCGGCTTTCTCGCCGCGCCGACTTCGTTTTCCTTCGTGCGCGGCCGTTTCGAAGCGCTCGCCATGCTCGACTTCACCGCCCTGCGCGCGCTGCTCGCGGGACTGGAGGCCGACGGCCGGTCGTTGCTTGCAACGGCCGGCACACCGCGCGAGAGCGTGGAAGTGCGCATCGAAGCCGCGATGCGCTATCAGGGTCAGGGATACGAGATTGATGTCCTGCTCGAGCGTGCCGTCATTGAGCGCGGCGATCGCGGCACGATGGTCGCGGCATTCGAGTCAACCTACCGGCAGCTGTTCAGCCGCGTCGAAGCCGGCATACCGATCGAGATCGTGTCCTGGCGGCTTGGCGTGCGCGGCCCGCGTCCCGACATTTCCCTCGCCGCAGCACGAGGCAATACCTCCATAGCGCCAGTAACGAAGACCGATGCCATTAAGGGATTTCGCATGGCATGGTTTCCGCGCAACGGGGGTTTTGTGAGCACCACGGTCTACGATCGCTATGCCTTCGCCCCCGGCAGCCTCGCCCGCGGCCCTGCGTTGTTCGAAGAACGCGAGTCCACTTTGGTGGTGCCGCCAGACGCGCAAGTGGTTTGCGACGAGAGCCTGAACCTCGTGATCGATATACCCACGCCGGGCTGAGGTCGGGCGCCCGCTCAGTCGATCTTCGCGCCGGAGGCCTTGACCACCTGCGCCCACTTGTCGATCTCCGACTGGATGTAGGCGCGGAACTGCTCCGGCGTGCTGCCGACGGGCTCCGCGGCCTGCGCGGCGAACCGCTCCTTCACGTCCTGTGTGGCGAGGATGCGCACGAGCGCCTGATTCAGCCTGGCGATGATCTCCGGCGGCGTCTTCGCCGGCGCCAGCACGCCGTTCCAGGAACTCACCTCGAAGTCCGGCAGTCCTGCCTCGACCATGGTCGGCACATTGGGAATCTGTGCCAGGCGCTTCGTCGCCGCCACGGCAACCGGCTTGAGCTTACCGCTCTGCATGTGCGGAATCGCTGACAAGGCGGTTTTGAAGCCCATCGACACCACGCCCGAGACCACGTCCACTAGTGCCGGCGCCGCGCCCTTGTAGGGCACGTGGATGATGTCGATGCCGGCGCGCAGCTTGAGAAGCTCCCCCGCGAGGTGCGGCGAACCGCCCGCACCCGAAGATGCGAAGCTGAGCTTGCCGGGCTGCGCCTTGGCCAGGCCGATTAACTCCTTGAGATTGTTCGCCGGCAGAGCATTGGTCACCACGAGCACGCTGGGCGCCGCCATCGTCTGCGTGACCGGCGCAAAATCGCGCAGCGTGTCGTATGACATGTTCTTGTAGATCGACATGTTGGTCGCGTTGGCGATCGTACCGAGCAGCAGCGTGTAGCCGTCCGGCGCCGCCTTCGCCACCTGTTCCGAGCCGATGTTCGAGCCCGCACCCGCCTTGTTCTCCACCACCACCGGCTGGCCGAGCGCTTCCTGCAGCCGCTGCGCCACCAGCCGCCCGACGATGTCGGTCGCGCCGCCGGGCGGGAACGGCACGATGAGCTTGATCGGCCGCGATGGGTAGTTGTCCTGCGCGAGGGCGAAGGGAGTGAAGAGGAGTGCCAGGATGACAAGTGTCTTTTTCATGGGTTCAGACCTTCTTCAGTTGATCCAGAACGGTGTCCAGGTCTTCGACATCGGCGAACTTCATGTCCATGTCGAAGAGGTTGGCGCGGTGCGCCGAGGGACTGCGGTCGCCACAGGCCTCGCCGACGACGATGACGCGGAAATTGTGCGAGAAGGCGTCCTCCACCGCGCCGCGCACGCAGCCGCTGGTCGAGACCCCGCACACCACCAGTGTGTCCACGCCGTCGTAGCGAAGGAACGATTCCAGCGGTGTAGCGAAGAAGGCCGAGGGCTTATTCTTCAGAATGATTCGGTCCTCGGGTCGTGGCGCGAACTCGGGCGGCCACTGGTCGGCGCGAGGGTCGTTCTTGTACTGCAAGGTGTCGGCGGTGCCGAGCTTGTAATTCCAGATGCCGCGATAGGTCGGGTGACTGCGGTCGTCGCGCCGGCTGTAGTAGATCGGCAATCCCGCCTTGCGGAAGGCGAAGGTCAGCGACGTCAGGGCCGCCTCCACCTCGGGCATGCGTCGGCCGCACATGTCGTAGGCCGGATCGATGAACATCCAGGTGGTATCGATATTGAGCAGCGCGGTCTTCGCACCGAAGCCGATGCGCTCGCCAAAGCCCGCCTTGCGGTAGCCCTCGAGCTCCGCGTCGGGAACGAACCCTTTCCAGCGCTCCAGTTTGCTCATGTGCCGGTTACACAATCCAGCACGCAATTGCGCCTGGCTTGAAAGAGAGGTGAGCTCTGCCTGCCATCCGCTAGCCGGCGTGTCCGACCCGGAAGTCGTTCAGGCCGGTGCGGTCTTCTCCGCGCAGCAGCCAAAGCGGCCGGGTACTGAAGTCCACCCGGTAGCCGCTGGCGTCCCCCGGCGCGATCAGGTTGCGCTCGAACACCGAGGTTCCCGGCATGTAGCGGATCGCCACGCCCGCGCGGCGCTTCGGCGACCGGTTCACGTTGGCGCCATGGATCATGTAGACGTCGTGCAGCGACATCTGGCCCGGCTGCAGCTCGATGTCCACCGCGTCCTCTTCTCGGAACGCAGGGTCGCTGATACGCTGGGTCAGCACCAGGTCCGCGCGGTCCTCGCGCAGATGCGCGAAGAGCTTCTTGTCCCGGTGCGATCCGGGAACCACGCGCAGGCAGCCGTTCTCCCGCGACGACGCATCCAGCGCGAGCCAGATGGTGCAGGTGGCGAGCGGCCGGATGGGCCAGTAGTGCCCGTCCTGATGGAAGGGCGTCTCCAGCCCGTCGCCGCCCGGTTTACAGAACACCTGGCAGCCCCACAGGATAACGTCTTCGCCGATGGCGCTTGAGACCAGCCCCACCAGTTCCGGATCCCGCGCAAGATCCAGGAAAGCTTGCGAGCCATGGACTCCCTCAGCATTTTTGCCCTCGAGATGCGCGCTAACCAGTTTCTCTGGACGAATTCCCGGGTTGTCCGCGATCAGACGGTCGAGTGCCTCCCGCATCGTGTCAACCTTCGGCTGAGGCAACCGCCAAGCCGGCACGACGTAGCCGTCGCGCTGGTATGTCGTCCGTTCCGAATCGCAGAGCCGGGCCATCGACGCTATTGTGCCTGTACAACCGCACTTTGAGTTCTACTGCCTCGCCGGTACGCTGCAGGGTCAGGGCCACGGTGTCGACGGGCTGGTGGCGCTCCAGTTCGTCGAGCACCTCGATCAGCTCGGCGCGCATGCCGACGTCGATGGCGTTGCGCATCTTCCAGCGGTTGAGCGCGATGGTCGCGATACCGCCCTGCACCGCCAGTTCGATCGCGGTGGCGGCGCCCTTCCTTTGACTGCCGGATCGGGCTATGCCCGATGATATGCTCGAATCATGAAATTCTACCGAATCGCAACCATTCCCGGCGACGGCATCGGCATCGAGGTCATCGCCGAAGGCATCCGCGTTCTCGATGCGCTCGCGGCGCTGGAGGGTTTTTCGCTCGAGTTAAAGGGCTTCGACTGGGGTTCCGCCCGCTTCAAGTCCACCGGCGCCTACATACCGGCGGGCGGGCTCGCGGAGCTGAAAACCTTCGATGCCATTTTCTTCGGCGCGGTGGGCACGCCCGACGTGCCGGACCACGTCT
>SXGR01483431.1_pt1 | contig 10745 bp, 7 predicted proteins | sample 3174711 | NCBI WGS metagenome assembly SXGR01 (sample SAMN11356860, study PRJNA531348) | freshwater metagenome | isolation source: freshwater sample F1-60 | place: China: Fuxian Lake, Yuxi | collected 2017-12-25 | reverse complement strand
ATGTCCGATGTCCGATGTCTAGTGGACAAGACGCGGGTGTTGTGGATTACGGCTATCGATCATACGGAACGCCAAGATAGCAGAATAAATTCGCCGAGAGCCATCATTCACTCAATAATTTCCATATCTTAAAGACCTCGGACGTCGGACCTCGAACCTCGGACCTCGGACGTCGGACGTCGGACGTATAAAGTCGGACGTTAAAAATAAAGAGAGTCCCTTCCCGCCCCACATACCCAACTTAGTCTGCGCCCATGCCCGATGACAGCGAATCTGCCGTCTTAGAAGTGCCGATCAGCGGCTCAGAAACGCCACCGGTGCGTGTGGTTGGCTCTGGTGATTCAGCTGAATTAGCGGAATTGGACTTTGGCTATCAGGTCACGCTCGACCATTTTTCTGGGCCAATGGACTTGCTGCTTTATTTAGTGCGTCGGTCTGAAGTCGACATCACGGATATTCCGATTGGTCACATCGCCGACCAATTTATAGAGATGTTAAATGCGACGCCCGACATGGATTTGGACATGGCAGGCGATTTTATTCTGATGGCGGCCACGCTGTTGGAACTCAAAAGTCGATTGGTGGTTCCGCCACCTGAAATGGAAGCGGATGGTAGTGAGGAACGTGACGACGAAATTATTGATCCACGCGCTGGGTTAGTACGTCAATTATTGACGTATCGCCGTTTCAAAGAAGCGACTCAATTGTTGCCTTCTTTAGAGCTTGAGCATGAACAACGCCATGAGCGACGATTCCATGAAATTATTCCAGAAGATGCCGAAGAAATTGAGGGGTTAGATCTCAGTAATTGTGATATCGGTTTGTTGTACGAAAGTTTTGAAACGATTTTGGTGCGTATTAATCGTTTAGAACCTCGCACCGTCATCAATGATGATGTACCGATGGAGCATAAAATTAATCACATCATTGATGTCATGCGTGCGTCACGTGAATCGACGATGAAAAAGTTTTTTGCTCTTGAGACCACGATCAGTGGTCGTGTCGGTGTCGTCATGGCAACCTTAGAATGTGCTCGACAACGATTTATTGAAGCCAAACAATTTGAACAATTTGGTGAAGTATTATTGCGTTATCGCGAGGACCAAGAACGCACCATCGACGCAGGTGAATTACCACCCGAACCTATTGATGAAGGTAAGAAACGTCGCAAACGTATTCCCTTGGTCACCTGGCATCCCCCCGAACGCAGTAACGAGCCCGAACAGCAAGAAATTGACCTGCCAGAATTGGAAGAAGAAATCGTCATCGAAACCGACGAACAACGCTTCTTACGCGAACTCGAAGAAACCTGCGCCGTCGATGCGGTACTGACACGGATAGTCGACCTGGACGCTGGCTTTATCGCTTTCCAAGCCGAGCAACTAGCTGCCGCCGAAGCCGCCGCGCAAGCTGCGCACCTAGCGGCGCAACTAGCCGCCCAAGCTCCCCCCGTTGTTGCTGAGAGTTTGGACCAAGGCGAGCAAACGACATCAACGAATGCAGCTCCACTAAGCGAATCACCCAACGCGCCAGTCAATAAACGCGCTAAGCGCCGTAAGACGCCACCAGCTCCAACCACGCGTAAAACCGAGCAATTCCATGGCACGATTAGCAACGACGAGTCCGACGACGGCTTTTTCGATGAAATCCCCACTGAAGAAGTGGTAGATGACGAACAACCCCCAGCCGCCACGGAATAACCACCGAAGGAAGCTTCGCCGCTAGCCAGCCGCCAGTCAAAGCACCCCCAGGCCACCCTTGCCAGCCCCACTCAGGACCCTACCCTCCCGCCCTCGCATATGGCGATATAGCTCAGCGGTTAGAGCGGTGGCTTCATAAGCCATAGGTCGAAGGTTCGATTCCTTCTATCGCTACCAAAAAAACCCACGGGAAACGCCGTGGGTTTTGTGTTTTATTAGAGGGGTAAATCGAGAAACGGAATGGAATACCAACTTTCCAACACTTGGAAAATAAGCAGTAGAAATGAACAAGAGCCTTCCCGGCTGTGCTGACCAATGAGTTTGTAACTTTTGCGGGTAAGGCAGATGAATTTAGTGGTTAAGACGGTTTGAGAGGTAAGTTAAAGGTTAGAAACAAAGAAATAGACATTGGCACAATATCATGTGGTTTTTTTACGGTTAATCTCAGCCGGTTTAAATGCGGAATTATTCGACCTTGTCGGAGGAAATACCCAACACGGCATTGGAAATGCGTTTTGCTTCACCCACGAAATTATAGTTTTTGAAGATGGCTTGTATGGAATCTTTTGTGAAAATTCCATCGTGGAGGCCGCGTTCTAAAGCGTTTGCGGCTTCCATGATTACAGCCTGATTTTTACTGGTTAAAGATTCAGATAATGTAGAGAGCGGAGCGTTGTCGCTGCTGAGATGAGCTAGGGCTTCTGCGGCGGCGATGCGCACGCTGATCACCTCATCTTTCAAGCGGGCATGCAATACGGTCTCGGCGGGTTTGGCGGCTTTATTTAAAATGAGACAGCCTTGTGCCCCCCAATAACGGATAACGGGATGCACATGATTCATTGCTGCGATGAGCGCGGGCAGGTGTGTGGCATCGCGGCTACTGGCTTGGTCAGCAATCGTCAAAACGTCTTGATAAGGAAATGCCGCAGAGTGCACATAATCATACAGCGTGTTATTACCGCTGAGCGCATCGTACATGCCTTCCGGAATTAATCCGGTATCAAAAGTCGTGCGCATGTCAGATAGCAACAACAGGCGTAATTTTTCTTTCACACCGGCGAGGTTTGAATCGTTGGCAAGGTTATTTATCTGGAAAGGATCTTTGCCGACGTTGTATAATTCTTCTGTCGGTTTTGGTAACCAATAAAAAGCTTGAACATCATTGCATTTCCCCGCAGTGAATTCATCTAACCAACTCTGGGAGTTTTTCTGCACGCTAAAAGCATAGCTATAATGTTGGCCATATGATCGGTGAGGTGAGAAATTACGCACGTAGAAAAATTCTTCTGTACGTACGGCTCTGACGGTGTCATAGCAAACATCCATGCGTCCACGGAATAAAAAGACGTGATCGCGGGGGGCGGCTTTTTGTGCGCCCAAAAATGGCCGTCCTTCAACATTCGCTGGTGCCGTAATGCCGCATAAGCTCATGGCAGTTACTGCGAAATCGACAAAGGCTACGGGTTGTTCCATCCAGGTGCCGGCATCAGCAGGAGCTAAATGGGCGAAGTTTTTACCGAAGCGAATAATCAAGGGTACGCGCGTGCCACTGTCGTGAATATTACGTTTGCCGCGTGATAAGGCACCACCGTGATCACTATAATAAAAAACGATCGTGTTGTCAGCTTCTCCAGATGCCTCTAATTCTTTGAGGCGTTCGCCGATTTCAGCGTCCATAGCAAAGATATTATCATAGTAGCGTGACCATTCTTCGCGAATAATGGGCGTGTCGGGATGGTACGGCGGTAGAATTACTTTATCGGGGGCAACGACTCGTTCTGCGGGGAATTTTCCAGACTGACGCCGTGCGGCATAGATTTTGTCGGTAAATTGTCCTTCGTGCGAAGTCGAGATATTGAAAACACTGAAAAAAGGCTGCCCTGGCTTTCTGTTTTTATAATGCGCATTTTTTGAGGAATCATGCCAAATTTTATCGACCTTATAATTTTTTACGTTGTAATCGGTTTTGGTAAAATTAGTGCAGTAATAGCCAGCTGCTTTAAAATAATCGGTATAGGGTTTAAATGATTCTGGAATCGTGACATTACTGCGATGGTTTTGAATACCTAAAGAGCTGGCATGCATCATGGTGATCAGGGTTGATCGGGCGGCGGAACATACGGGTGCGTTGGAAAAGGCATTGCGAAAGCGCAGGCCCTGGGTCGCGAAGGCATCCAGGTTGGGCGTACGCGCGTGCTGGTCACCATAACAGCCTAGGTATGGACTGTTGTCTTCGCTGGTCAGCCATAAAATATTTGGTTTATCTGCAGAGTGGGCGATGGTCGACCACGACAGAATAAAAATCATACCTGTTATCAGAGGCTTGGTAAAGTGATATGGTGACATGACTATTCCTGACCAAAAAAGTAACACGCGGCTGACGCATAAACGTCAGCCGCGTGATTGGTGTTGCAAGAAATCTGAAATGTAGGTCGGCTTACTGGAAGCTTAAGAGGTCGCGCCAATTTCACTGGCGTAACCTTGGATTTAGCACCAGCGTTTTTTTTATTTAATGCCGAGCGTGGCTTTGTGTTTTTCCCAATCATTATTCGGCTCCGCTGCGCGAATGATGATGCTATCATAGCGAATACTGGTTTTTGCCACCGTCAAAGCGAACGAGGTTTTCTCCCGAGCGATCTTTGCGTTTTTGCCATAAACGACATGTTTATCATCCGTGTACACTAAGATTTCATCGCCCGTAATTTCAATAGTAAACTGATACCATTGGCCTGCGGTAAAGGTCTGTTCGACCTTGCCAATAGAAACGGATTTGTCGTTAGGATCTTTTTTGTCCACGTCTCCAGTGACAGAAAATCCTTTTGGATTGACGCTGACGCGACAAATATGTCCTGCACCATTGAAGACCATGGATGTGGCAGGTGAGCCTTCAAATCGCAACTTCGCCGTAACCACTAAGGTAGCAGGCAAAGCAAGTTTGGCAGAAAGAACACCGCCATGCATGTCCTCTGGTTTCTCATCGCCGTTAATTGCACCGTCGACGATGGTCCAATTACCTTTCGCTGCTTTCCAATCGGTGGGCAGTGCAGGCAATTCAAATTGTTGCTCAAGTAATATTTTTCCAGGTGTGGTTCGATACGTAGTTGGCGTATCAGCAGCGTAGGCTCCACTGGCACAAGTGAGGAAGATTAAGGGAAGAGCGTAGCGCATGTGAGCCTCAACGTAGGTGTTGAAAAAAGTGATGACGTGGTGAAAGAGGAGATGAGTAAGTAGACCTAACTATACCAGACGCGGTACGCATTATTACTGTGGTATTCAGCTACACTGAGCACAGCCAAGTGCTAGTTTTCGTGAATTCTCGTCCATTTGAACGCTTGCGCTGTGCTGCCCATGCGGTTTCCTTCCGCCATGCGTATTCCTGCTTTGTTGTTTTGTCTTGGTAGCCTGCCTGTGTGGGCCGTTGATCAGATCCCGATTTTGACCGATGGAACTGGATTGCTTGATGGTCCGACCCTCTTCGGTGATTTGGGGGGATTACGTTCGGGATTTGCTCAACACGGATTAATATTTGAGGCCCGTTTATTGGCCGATGGAACGCTTCTTTCCCATGATGGTTTGGTTGAGGGCAATCGCGATTTTGCCCGCTATTTACTCGAAGTGGGCATGACCATGGACGTAGCAACGTTTATGGGACTTGGTGGTGCCGGACGAATTACAGCGACCTGGCAGAGTATTGGTGGTGATATGAATGTTGCTGCTGAAGCCGGAGTATTACAACGCGTGTCGTGGTTAGATGTTGATGATCGCGATCAGCTTGGACGATTATTTTATATTCAGCCGTTTTTTGATGAGGCATTTTCCCTCAAGGCGGGCAAGGACGAAGTCATTCGCGATTTCGCCACGAATTCATTTGCCGGGGAATTCCTCAACGAATCGAATCGTCGGCAAATGTCGATGTTTGCTATGCCGAAATTCCCCGATTCAGCGACCATGGGATTAGCGAATTTAACAATAGGATCCTGGTTTATTCAAGCAGGTGGGTACGATGGTCGTTCTGTTACCAATGGAAAAGAAACCGGCAAAGATTGGTTATCTATCCCTGAGAATGATTTTTTTCTCATCGCAGAAACAGGATTATCTTACGATGATCGTCGGAAAGGTCACATTGGCGGAGTCAAAGTTGGTTTTTGGGAACACACCGGCACCTTTGCTAATTTCAACGGCGGTCAAACCAACGGAGTCAATGGTTATTATGTGCAGGCCGATTACATGCTGATGGATGAAGGACATTCACGTACCCCAAAAGGCATTGGTGGTTGGATTCATTTCGGTGAGACAGATGACGAAGTTACTGTCTATAAACGACAGTTGGATATTGGCGGAATTTGGCGCGGGTTTATGCCTTCGCGTCCTTATGATGCACTGGGTGTTAGTCATTCGTGGCTTGAAACCACGCGGGCTCCTGGGTCTACCACGAACGCAAATGAACGCATGCTGGAAGCTTTCTATGCCTTCCGAGCTGCCGGATGGTTAACCTTGCAGCCAGATATTCAGTGGTTTATCCATCCAGGTGGTCAAGGCGGAGCCAGTGATATTTATGCCGGAAGTATTCGCGGCACCTTGACGTTTTAATGCAGGTGAAGCCTTGGCGTGCCGCGTTGTTACACAGCCTTTTTGTTTTGGTGTTCTTATATAAAGGGTGGTGGATGAAATTAATCCGCTCCGTAGGTCATTCATGTGAGTTTTAAATGACTTCTAAACCATTTGGAATGGAACCTTTAGGATTTCGTGCTCCCAACACTAGGTTGTAACTTTGCATATGGCGACTTGCGCGAGGGACCATTTCAGGCTATCTCCTGTTGCCATGACCTCACTGTTCACTGTACATAGCAGGTTGTTCCTGCACTGCGCTGCTGTTGCGGTGGCGCTGTTGGTGATGGTTTCGTCGTGGTGCCCATCAGGCTGGATACTGTGCGTGCATCATGATGGAGATATTCATGTGCTTTCGAGCGCAGAGCATCATCACGCTGATCATGCTGTTGATCATAACGGTGAAGAAGACGCCTGTTGCGCGCATGATCACTGTGTTGATGTATTAATTGAAGTATCGGAAGCGAATCGTTTTTCACCGGTGCTTGCGCCGTTGGCGGCCTCGGTGCCTGTCACGATTCATTGGTTATCCTATCGAGAAAGTCAATTTTTGTTCGGCGCCAAACGGTTTGCGACGACGCATATGGGGAAACCGTCAAGTAATTGGCAGCGACAATGCGACCTGAGGCTATCAGACGCCTGTCCATTACGCATATTTCGTACGCTCTGCCTGCAAGTGTGATGATGAGGTTCATTGATCCTCTTTGGGATCAATAATCTTTATCACCTTTTGCGGAGACTTACGCTTGTTGCGTTCATCGATTAAAAATGCGATCTGTTGGAGTTTATCGGCGTTGACCGTCATCGGCGTTGGTAGCGGATGTTCATCTTACCGTGCTCAGCCGGTCGATCTTACGGCATTTTCACAGACCTGGACGGCGCGCACACCAGAAGATGTTTCGGTGGCGGCATTTGCTGATCACTTGCGTCAACGCGGGGCTATCGTGCCAGCCGTGGTAGACCTGAGTGACGGAATTAATTTAGCCGAGGCCGAATTATTAGCGTTAGTTTTTAATCCGGAATTACATGCGTCGCGTGTACGTGCGGGCGTTGCGACTTTGGATGCGAGCGTTGCTGGACGATGGGATGATCCGGCGATTGGTGTTGATGTGTTGCGAGCGCTCGAAGGTGGTCCCAGTCCGTGGACCACTTTGTCGATGGTGTCGCTGAGTTTACCAATTTCAGGTCGTTTAGGTTTAGCAAAAACGCACGCCGAACGCCTTGCCGAGGTTGATCGCGTGGCTTTGGCCATGAGCGAATGGGCGCATATTCATGTCTTGCGTGATGCCTGGGTGAGGTGGTCGGCAACCGTGGAACAGCAACGCATGACGACGCAATTTGCCAGCGATGTGCAAGCGCTGGTCATCGTTGCTGATCAATTACAAAAGGCAGGTGAAATATCAATTATTGCCACTCGTGCGATCCGCATTGCTGCTGAGCGGGCACAGGTATCGGCGCAGGAATTTGCTGCCAGCGCGGACATGCAGGCGACGGGATTACGTGCGTTGATGGGTTTTACCCCGCAGGTCCCTGTTCAATTTCAGCCAACATTACGAATGTCGTCTGATGTCCGAGCGCAATTAACGCTGGAGCCATTGGAAACGGAAAATAATTCTGCAGCGGTAGTTTTAGGTTTAGCGCGTTATCAAGCCGCAGAAGCAGAACTGCGCTTAGAAATTCGCCGACAATATCCTGATCTACAATTAGGTTTGGCGTTTGAAAATGATCGCGGTGATCGCTCGCTGGGTCCCAGTTTCGGTTTCACAATTCCATTGTGGAATGGCAATATCCGCGCCATCACGCGCGCAAACGCAGAACGTGCGGCGCACATGGCAGACATTCAAGCGGCCTATGTCGCAGCAGTGCATGATCGGGCGCAAGCCACGCAGGTTTTGGCTGATCGCACGCGGCGAATAACCGCATTAGAATCACAGATAATTCCCTTGGTTGATGCGCAAGTTGCGGATGTTCGACGTTTAGCGCAACTTGGTGATTTAGATGTGGCATTAGTGTTACAAGTGTTGGAAAGCGCGTGGTTAACTCGGCGTGATGTGGTGTTGTTGCAGGCTGAACAAACACAAGCCGAGAATCGTTTAATTGCCTTACATTTACCAGTGTGGTTGTTGGAAAACGTGCCAACAACAGGAGACCTACCATGAGACAAGCGCAGGCCGTTATGAAACAGAGTGAGTGCTTTAAGCTTCCGTGTGGGTCCTGGCTTCTCAATAAACTAGAAGATAAGATATTAACCACAGAGCGCACAGAGAAAATGTATTTCCCATTTCTGTGTGCTCTGTGCACTCTGTGGTTAATACCGTCTGAGGGCAGACTTAGGTCTGACGTTGTCGGTCTGCACACGAAAAGATTCACACGAAAGCCCGAAGCACCACAGAGAGAAAAGAGCAAGTCAGCAATGTTGAAATTATCGGTGGCGCTGGTCGTGGTTTTGGGTCTGAGTTCGTGTGGCGATCATGATCATGGTCACGCGCATGGCGCTAATCCACAGGCGCAGGAAACGAACGCGACAGCAGCGTTGCCGACGAATCGTTTGCCAGTTGGTGAACAAGTGCGGCGGAATTTGGGAATTACGTTTGCCAAAGCCGAATATCGCGCAGTTGCCGCCACCATACGGTTACCTGGGATATTCGTGACGCCGCCAGAAGCCCAGCGTCATTATCATGGACCACTGCGTGGGCGCGTCGAAGCGAAAGTGGTTTTATTTCAAAACGTCGCCGCTGGCACGGTGTTATATGAATTAGATTCCCCGGCTTGGCGTGAATTGCAAAGTGGGTTGGCGGATCGTGCTGCCGCAGTAACGCGTGCTAGCGCTGCGGTCAGTGTTGCGTTGGCTGAACGGGCACAGGCTGAACGCATGTTAGCGACACTCAAAGAAACGATTCCATTTCATAAAGAGCGGACGGAAACGTTAGATGCCTCAATTAGTTTGTGGACGGATCGAGTTACTGCCCTTGAAGCATTACAAAAAGCGGGTGCTGGACGCGCCATCGAACTGAATGAAGCACGTGGGCGCTTGGTGGAAGCCAAGTCCGAACGAGCGAGCGTGGTCGAACATCAAGCGGAACATGCGTTAGAGCATGCGCGCGTTGACGCGGCCCTTAATCGACAAGGCGATGCTCCTGCGCGTTTATCCGCAGCGTTAGATGCCGCCCGCGCCGATAAAGAAGCGGCTGAATCTGCGTACGCTGTGGCGTTGCACAGTGCGGCAGCGTTGACGGGAGTAAGCGCAGAAGCATTGATGGAAACGGTTGACGTGCCATTAGGACAGGCGCTTACTCCAGATGCGGGAAAAGTACCCCGCTGGCGCGCGCTGGATCGTATCGCTGTTCGCGCAGATCGCGCGGGAATTATTAGTGAATTATCAGTGGCGGCGGGCACGTGGATTGATGAATCCAGCGAAGTCATGACTTTAATTGACCCAACACAGGTTCGTTTCGATGGGGCGATTTTGCAAAGTGACGTTGCTCGCGTGCGTTCAGGCCAGCAAGTCAGCATGAGCGCACCCGCGCCCGCAGCCCCAGGTGATCGCGTGGTTGGCGCATTGGTGCTGGGTCCAGTTGCAGATGCACAAAGTCGCACGGTGCGAATAACCGTTGTGCCGACCACGATAGCAGCATGGGTACGTCCGGGAATGAGCACGGTGGCGGATATTACCATTGCTGGCGGTGAAGAAGAATTAGCCATACCTTTAGCGGCAGTCGCACAGGATGAAGTGAAGAAACTAATTTTTCGTCGTGACCCCAATAATCCTGATCAGGTCATTCGTATCGACGCCGATCTGGGAGTGAACGATGGGCGCTGGGTGGTAATTAATTCCGGATTAAAAGACGGTGATGAGGTGGTGTTGAATGGCGTTTATGAATTGGTGTTGAGTGGAAGTGAACAGGCAAAGGGCGGACATTTTCATGCTGATGGGACGTGGCATGCCGATCACGACTAACGGCGCCTTACTGCGGCTTGCGCCTCGGACGACTGCGCCACTTCGTGGCTTGCATGTTGCACATGCCTTCGCTGTGCGAAGGTCGACCTGCGGCGTTGCTTCGACGTTGTCGAAGCGTTTCGCTGCGCGAAAACAAGCCTGGTCCCCGCTCATTCGCTTCCGCTCTCTCGGAGGATTGCTGTTCGCGGGGCGAGCAGCGAAGCAGCGCAGCCGGATCCCCAGGAGGGGATCCGTGGCCCGGAGCGAAGCGCAGGGTGCCCGCTACGCCCGCCAGGGGCTCTGCCGCCCCTGGACCCGCACCTTCTGGCGTCGAATCGATATTTATATGACATCCAAGATTATGAATGATTGGAGGAATCATAATATTCCAGACCTCGGACCTCGGACCTCGGACTTCGTACGAATTATTCCAGACCTCGGACCTCGGACCTCGGACTTCGTACGATTTATTCCAGACCTCGGACCTCGGACCTCGGACT
>SXGR01380586.1_pt1 | contig 10745 bp, 11 predicted proteins | sample 3174711 | NCBI WGS metagenome assembly SXGR01 (sample SAMN11356860, study PRJNA531348) | freshwater metagenome | isolation source: freshwater sample F1-60 | place: China: Fuxian Lake, Yuxi | collected 2017-12-25 | reverse complement strand
GTATCGATGATGCTCGGATGGATACCAAGATAGGCGGCCAACCCCAGCCCACCGCCGCCCTCACCCTCGTTGGCGTCGTAAATGGCGTCCACGTCCTGCAGGCCAAGGCCAGCGTCCTCAAGCGCCCTGCGGATCGACTCGATCTTAATCTGCATCGCGGAGCGACCGGGGGCGACTCGCAGGGGGTACTCGTGAATCCCGACGATCGCCGCTTGCTTACGCTTGTGCATCACGCACTCCTCTGCCGTCGCCTCGCTGCGGTTTCGTGATACGCCTGTCCCAATCGAGGTGTCAACGGCACCTACAAGGATCGCGGCGGCGGCGCGATTGACCAGCATCGGCGATACAATATATTCAGTCCGGCAACGGGGCGGGCGAAACCCTGCTCCCGACCGCTGGCTGATGTTATGGCCCCCATAATCGTATGTTTGCGCCAACGGCACTCCGCCGAACCGCGCAACGGTGAGATACGGTCGGACACCGGAAGTTGGATGTCGCAATCTGCGAGGATGCGAACGGAGGACTGCCCTGCGAATCGGTATCGTTTCTGACATCCACTGTGACGTGGTCGCATTTAAGCGGGCCCTTGAGGAGCTGGGGCAGATCGACATGATCCTTGGCGCAGGTGACTGGGTGCTCCAATACCGCTTCTCGAACGAGATTTACGACATGATCCGCGACTACAACATCATCGCCGTCCGCGGGAATCACGACATGGCGGTCGCCGGCCCTGGCGGTGTCATGCTACGCGCCTCTGGAAAGATCAACGCGGAGAACCTTGAGTTCCTCAACAACATGCCAGCAGTGGTTGAATTGCACATCGAGGGCAAGCGTTTGCTGATGATGCACACCAGCCGCCTCGACCCCACCGGCGGCGGACGCGACCTCGGTGGCGCCGCGATGGGCAAAGTCGTGCATCACTATCGAGAGAACGGTGGCTCCTTCGGCCAGATATCGGCCGATGAAGCATTGAACGCTGGTAACTCTATCCTCACCGACAACTACGTCATGGGCATTAACGCTAAGCCTACAAACCCCGGTCAGGTCTTCATCGTCGCGCAGGACGATGGATTCAAAGAGCACAACATGGGGGAGCTACCTGAAGTCGATGCAGATATCCTAGTCGTTGGACACACCCACCAGCCAGTGATTGACCAACAAGGAACCCGTCTAGTTGTGAACCCTGGATCCCTCGGCCAACCGCGCAACCCGGCGTTCCCGCACCGCCGCACCTATGCCATCTTGGACACGAAAGACTGGTCAGCGACCATCGGCGAGTTCCACCAGCAGACCTACGACGAGTCATAGGCCACATACGGCGAGTAAGTAGTCCGAGGCAGGGCCAGCGTCCCACCTCGTTGATCAATAGGGTAGGGAAAATCCCTCTTCGAGCGGGTAGGATGGCCGCCTGCCGAACCCGTTGAGCCTCCGAGGCCGCCCAACGTATCCGGACACGCTCACTCCGATCGAGTGGGCCGTGTTGCATCTGGTTCGCCACGGCCTCGACAACCACTAGGTCGCCCGCGCCCGCCACACCAGTGTGGATGCGGTGGAGTTCCATTTCCGCAATATCACGAGCAAGGTCGGCGCCCGTGGGCGTACGGCCTTGCGGCCCTGGGACGGCATCACCACACTGCTCCGTTCGGCTGTGAAGGAGACGACGATGACGACCGATGGCCCCGATATCCAGAACCTGAGACAGGTGCATGTCGGCATCAAGGATGTCAACCCAGTACGTCGCGATAGAACGAGACGTACTGGGTCTCAAACACTTGTTCACTTTCGGTTCACTCGTGTTCTTCGACCTCGACGGCGTCCGGCTCTTCCTGAGCACGCCCGAGAATGGCGAGTGGCAGCCCTCGTCTGTGCTGTGCCCGCGTTCCCGACACCCACGCTGCCCACCGGACGCTCGACGGCCAGGGCGTCACTTTCGAGTCCGCGCCGCACCTGATCCATTGCCACGAATCTGGCCTGGAAGAGTGAATGGCCTTCTTCCATGACACCGAAGGCAACATGCTCAGCCTGATGTCACAAATTCAGCCGACAGCCTGAATGGTCGCTTAACGCTTCTACTTCCGCCCGGGGTTATCCTATACACGGCGGGTAGAAGGTCTGGGGCACCGTGATAATGCGCACGGTTGGTCTGCGTTTCCGGCTACTCACCATCGCGCTGGTGATGGCTCTTCTGGTTCCCGTGCAGTCGGTCGAAGCTGCCTCAGCGCCGACACAGGCCGCTTCGGCGATATCACGCAGCACCGCAGTGCTTACGGTTGGCTCTACGGCAGTCGTCCGTGCCGATGGCGAGTGCGTGCGCTTCCGGGAGGGTCCCTCACTTGCCTCCCGGCAACTCACCTGCCTGCGGGAAGGCACTTTAGTCACCGTCCTCGGCGGGCGGATACAAGCGGATGGCTACTGGTGGCAGCGCATCCAGTGGGGAGCCCTGTCCGGCTGGGCAGCCGATAACGTCCTCGTCGAGAGCAAAGACGCAGCCGCTGCGCCCGCGTCATGCCTAGCCACCTCAGCGACGATACCGCCCGCGGTAGTCACACCACGCATACCAACCCTCAGCGGAGGATTGCCGCAGGCCGGAGGGTTCGGCATGGCCGTTTGGAGTGGCGGCCTCACGTCTGCCATCGCCACGGCTGCTGAGGCCGGTGGCTGCCACCTGAGTGCGGTCTGGGTATCCCAAGATGACGGCGGACTACTCGGCTTTGTCTTCGGCGCACCCGACATCGTGAACCGTGCGTGGCTCGACCGATTCCCGGGCGACGTACCCGGTGGAACGCCGGTGATTACCGCCTGTGGGGGACCGAGCAGTAGCGCAGTCATCCTCAGCAACCTTGATGTGATCGTCCCCGCACCCTGGGGCATCGCCCCGATCTCCGTCCGGTCGATGGTGCCGCCGGCGACCAGCGCTCGTTCGGTCGTCGTCTTGGATGGCGCATCGGGCACTGTGATGTATCAGAAGGAGGGGCGCACCGCACTCCCGCCTGCCAGCCTTACCAAGATCGTCACGACGGTGCTCGCGGTCGAGCGTGGCAACCTCGATGACTGGGTACAGGTCGAGGTCGACGGCGCTCATCTACAACGCACGACAGACAGCACGATCATGGGGCTGCGGCCCGGTGACTGCTTCCGGGTGCGCGACCTGCTCTACGGGACGATGTTGCCGTCTGGTAATGACGCAGCACTGGCTGTCGGACGATATGAAGGCGGCTCGGACGCGGCATTCGTCGCGCAAATGAACAGCCTGCTCAATCGCTTGGGGTTGCGCGACAGCCGCTTCAAGAACCCGCACGGACTGAGCGAGGACGGCCATGTCGCATCCGCGTACGACCTTGCGATGCTGACGCGCTACGCTATGACTCTGCCGGACTTCGTCACGATCGTGGGCGCGAAGCAGTGGCAGGCGCAGGGATCGCGCACGATTCCGCTGCGAAACGTCAATGCATTCCTGTCCAGTTATCCTGGCGCCGACGGCGTAAAGACCGGATTCACGGAAGAAGCAGGACGTACGCTGGTTGCCTCGGTCACGCGCAACGGCCGCCGAGTATACGTGGCAGTTATGAACGCCACAGAGCGCGAACACGACGCACAGGTGCTCTTCGACTGGGCGTTCGCCAACTTCATCTGGCCCTAGCGCGCTTCGGCGGGCGCCACCCTACCATTAAGCGATGACGCCACGCGCGCCACACACCGAGACTATATGACGGCCCAGCGGACGCTTGTACTTGCATGTGCAGGCGCATTGCTAACCGCGCTCTACGCCACCGCCTCGATGCGCATGCCGCTCATCGCCTACTTCCGCTCATCCCAGACCACCGTCGATTTCGTCCATATGCTCGGGCCCGGCTGGCAGTGGCCAACGGTGCTGTATCTCACGTTCGTGGGCGCGGCTTTCGCCTTATATGCCGCCGCGCTGGCAGTAGTGTGGCAAGGGATACGAATACCAAGGCTCGCCCTCTTCGGCTTCCCGGTGCTCTTCGCGCTGGCGCTGATGCCAATGTACCCGCCGACCGCCGTCGACATGTTTCACTACCACGCACTGGGGCGGGCGTTCTGGATCTTCGGCGCGAACCCACTCACCACACCGCAGGGGGCATTGCCGTACCCCATCGGGATGTCATGGGCTGACTTGCCATCGCCTTACGGCCCGCTCTGGTCGCTACTGGGTGCGCCGGCCTCGGTGCTTCCGGGCGAGCACTTCGAGGCGGGACTGTTGGCATTCAAAGCGATGGCGGCGCTCTCTTACCTCGGCTGCGCGGCGCTGATCTGGCGGACCGTTTGCGCCACGCGACTCGGTGAGGAAAGCCTCGCGGTCGTGCTGTTCGCTTGGAATCCATTTGTGCTGCTGCGTACCGTCGGCAACGGCCACAACGACCTCTGGATGCTGCTCTTCGTCCTGCTGGCCTTTGAGACCGCCCGACAGCGCCGTTGGACGCCAGCCGTGTTATTCCTCACGCTCTCCGTAGTGCTCAAGTTTGCCAGCGCGCTGCTGGGGCCGCCGCTCCTGCTGTACATCTGGACGCACTCATCCGGCACCCGGCGCGAGCGTCTCGCACTGCTCGGGAGCGCGCTTGCGTGTGCCTTCGCCATCGCGCTCGCGGTCTACGCACCGTTCTGGGCGGGTCTTGATACGTTTAAGGGACTGCTGCTCCAGTCGCGGCTGATGATTACCTCGACGCCCGTACTGCTCGACGTGCTATTCGCCCGCGTGCTTGATGCCGTGACCGCCGCCGAGATGGCCCGCCTGCTCCCAACGGCGGTGTTTCTCGCGCTGTATGTCGCGCTCGTGCGGCAGGCCGGTCAGTCGTTCGCGCATCTTGTCGTACTCTCGTTCACCATCCTGTTCCTGTACCTGTTGCTGGCCACGTCGTGGTTTCGGCCGTGGTACATGCTCTGGCCGGTTACGCTTGCCGCGCTGCGCCCACGCAGTTGGCTAGCACCGACGCTACTCTCAATCACCATAGCAGCCTCCGTTCCCGACCTCGTCGAGCAGTTCCGGGGTTACTGGCCGTGGCTTGCGCCATACGAGCGAGCCGTCGCCGCACCGATCCTGCTCGCGTTCCTGCCGCCACTGATCGTCTGGCTTGTCGGTGTCTTCCGACACGATGGCTGGGGTCTCGATGCCCGCCCCGACATCGATGAAGCCGTGCTCCGTTAGCCGATTTGCACAGCGCTCGCGATGCCTTCACCATGCGCGAGGCCACCGGCGACACCGGCGTACCCCGCGCTCTCGATAAAGGCAGTGCAGAATGATCGCAACACCGTCTGACGGAAACGCTCCCGGGATTCCGGAACTCACTGGCCCGATCGAAGAACTTGCCGATAGTCTTCGGTTTATCGATGAACTCGTTGGGGACGGCGACACCGCCGACACCGGCCAGCGCGTCAGCGTGCATTACACCGGCTGGCTCGCCGATGGCTCCTCGTTCGACTCGTCACGAAACTCGGGCAGGCCGTTCACGTTCGGCCTCGGTGGTGGCGAGGTGATTCAGGGCTGGGATCGAGGCGTCGCTGGGATGCGCGTCGGCGGCAAGCGACGCCTGATCATCCCCGGCGACCTCGGGTATGGCGCTCGAGGTTATCCGGGCGTGATCCCGCAGAACGCGACCTTGATCTTCGACGTGGAACTACTCGCGACTGGCTAGCCGTCGCGCTCGACGACATCGAGGAACGGTCGCAGCGCGTCAAGGAACCCCGGCGTGTTCTGCGTGTGGACGTTGTGCCCGCACTTCGCTACCTCCGCGAAATGGCCTTGCGGTAATGCTTCTGCAAAGGCCTGCGCCTCGGGAGGCTTCACGATGTTGGAGTGTTCGCCCCGGATCACCAGCGCGGGGCAAGCGATCACCTTCACGTCTCCGAGCGTGACCTGACTCATCGGCGTGCCGCCCTGACGAGTTTCACGCTCGTGCAGAACGCGGTCGGACTTGCTGACCAACTTGCCGTCGGCACGGCGGAACAAGTTGTAGCGCGCCGTCCGTTCCATATGCTCGACCGGACGGAACGGGTCATACTTTCGCACCCGCTCCACAAAGTCCTCGATGCGGTCGAACTCGATGTTCTCGCGCATGAACTCGCGTATTTCGCGCCCACCCTCACCGCTCCGCACCGGAGCGATATCGACGAAGACGACGGCTCGCGGCAGTTCGGGACGCTGCATCGCCACCTGCATGGCGACCCCGCCACCCATCGAGTGCCCCATGACGAGCGGGTGCACGAGTCTCTGTTGGTCAATGAATGCGATGGCATCCTCGGCCATCGCCTGCCGCGAATAGTCCTGGTCACGCGTCCATTCGCTGTCACCGTGTCCCCGCTGGTCGAGCGCGAAGACGTGGTAGCGGTCAGCGAGGTGCAGGCTCACCAAATCCCATGAGTGCGAGGTCTGGTTTACGCCGTGGAGCAACAGCACTGGCGGCGCGGCCGGATCGCCCCATTCGAGGAAATGCAGCCGCTCGTGCCGGACGACGGTGTTCCGAGAGACGTACCGGGACGGCATCGAGTGTGCGATACCCAGTTCACGGGCGCTCGTCAGCAGGCTCGTCAGTTCGTCCGACGCCAGCAGGTCGAGGGGTTCCAGCCCACCCGCGACCTGGTTCAGATGCTGCTCCATCCGGTCCTCCTCACGTCCGGCGGGATTCCTGCCGGCGACGCCGCGATAATACGCCTGCCCTCGCGCTACCATACGAAGGCAGCAGAGGGCGAGCCGATGGCTGAGATCACACGGGCAATGCGCGGCGACCGCCGGATCTGGTACGGCTGCTCGGGCTGCTCCTTGCGCAGGAGGCTGAGTACCAGCCGGACGTGAAGAAGCAGGAGCGCGGGCTGAACTTGCTGTTCAACTCGCCAGAATCCGCGTCTATTTTTGTCGCCCGTGAGCGCGCGAGGTAAGGCGATCGGCATGGTCACGCTGCTCTACACAGTCAGCACCGCCGAGGGCAGCCAGGCCTGCTCGCTCGAAGACATGAGCGTCGACCCGAACATTCAGAGCGGCGGGGCTGGCTCACAGCTCGTGTTGCGCGCCATCGAGTACGCGCGCGCGAGGGATTACCCGGGTCACCCTGCTCACCGACGGCGATAACGAGCGTGCGATGCGCTTTTACGATCGTCACGGCGTTGTGGCGTCGGCGATGCGCCCGATGCGGCTGCATTTCTAGCGGCTTCCAGCCTCGGAACGCAGCACGAGCAGCAGTCCGCCGACCACGACCGTGTAGACGACAAGCGCTACCGCATCGTTCAGCAAGAAACCCCGGTTCACGGTGAGCGCCAGTCCGAGGCCACCCGCGAGATAGAGCGCCATCAAGGCAAGCACTGGCAGCATCTGACGCCGCGACGGTACTACGTCTTCCGTAGGCGACGGAGCCAGACGCGTGCGCTCCCACCACACTGACAGCCTAGGCATCCGCGGCGCACGAGTCCGCTTCCACGGATCTCGCAGCTCAACGTGAAAGTGGAACACGGGAAGCATGGCGCGCTCTTCGATATGCGTCCGCAGGTCGCCGTCTAGCCAAGCGCGCAAGCCCGGCCGGGGCGTGCAAAGCACGATCGCGTCGTAGGTGTCCGGACGCCGCCGTAGTTCATCCTCCGCCGCCATCAACGGCGAGCCGTCGCCGGTGATCGTCCGGGCGAGATATATCCCAGCAGCCTCAAGCCGAGTGCGGGCAGCGTGAGCGTGTGCCATCGCTGCGATTTCGAGTTCGGGAGTGTGGCCACTGAGATGCCGGAATGGGTCGGTGGCCGTGACCAGCAGCGTGCAGGCAGCGGCGGTGTCGTCACGCGTGATGCGGCGCAGACACGTGACGAGATCGGCACGGTCGGCGGTGCCATGGGCGATGACAAGGTAGTGGGCCATCGATGGCTATCTCTGCCGCATGCGTACGCGCCTAGCGCAGCAGCGAGTAGTCCGTCGGGTTCAGGATGTCGGAGCGGATGTGGGCGACGAGCGGGCCATTGACCTCCGACTCCTCGCGCGCTTTTTGCCACTCGGGCGACGCGCCGAAGGCGGCGAACTCGCGGTCACGTGTCTCCTGATCGGTCCAGCCAAGCATGTAGATCAACTGGTCGCTCGGCCCGCCGTGTTTGTAGGTCCAGAACCCGACCATGTTCCAGCCGCGCGCTTCCCAGATCTTGGTGGTGTGGTCGCGGAACCGGCGGTTCAGATCCCCCAGCCGGCCCGGCATCGCTGTGTACGTCCGCAGTTCGAAAATCATCGTCGCCTCCTCTGGCATTACCGCGCTTGCTTGCTCAACCAGTCAAGGACGTATGGATTGTGTTCTCGTTCGAAGCCGATTGTGGTTTGCTCCATATGCCCCGGTAATACCACCGTTTCACCGGGCAGCGGTAGTAGCCGCTCTACTATGCTCCGCAGTTCCTGATCGAAATCTCCACCCGCGAGGTCGGTGCGGCCAATCGAGCCCCGGAACAGGGTATCGCCACTAAAGAGCAGCCCTTCGCTGAGGTAAGAAACGCTGCCCTGAGTATGGCCGGGCGTCTCGATCACGCGCAGTTGGAGGCCCGCAACCTCAATGTGCTCGTCGTGGCACACGATGCCATCCGGCTCCGGCAGCGCGTCGAGCACATCGAGTCCAATACGCTCCGCCATACGCTGCCAGCCGTGGCGGACGAGGTCATGGTCAGCCTCGTGCAATACAAAACGGGCGCCGGTCGCCCGTTGCACGCCAGCCACCGCGAGAATGTGGTCACCGTGCCCGTGCGAGTTGGCGATGAGTTTGATCTGCACGCCCATGTCGCGCGCCAGCGCCAGAATCTCGTCCGGTTCATCGCCGGGGTCGATGCAAATCGCCTCGCCAGTCTGGCGACTACCGACGATCCAGCAATTTTCCTCGAACACACCGACGACAATGCCGCGCACCAGTAACTCGTTGACGACTTCCATACTCGCCACCATCGGCTCAGGGCACCACCTCGTCAACTCTCGACGAGGAGCGCACAGGCACGGGTGAAGATAGCGTCGAACATCGGCTCAGTGAGGCGGCCAGTGAAGGTGTTCTGCTGACTGGGGTGGCAGGAACAGAGCAGCCTTCCGCCGTCTGGCAGGGCCGCCTCAGCGCCATGGGCGAACTGCGGGCTCGGTCGCAGGCCGAGGGAGCCCGCCACGGACTCGGCAGCGAAGCCACCAAGCGCCACAACCACGCGCCGCTGGGTGAGCAGCGCCAGTTCGCGGTCTAGGAACGGTGCACATGCGCGGCGCTCTTCGGATTCCGGGCGATTGCCTGGCGGCGCGCAACGCACGGCGGCGGTGACGTACGCATCGATGAGATGAAGGCCATCGTCGCGATGTGTGCTCGTAGCTTGACTCGCGAAGCCAGCACGATACATCGCTCGATAGAGCCAGTCTCCCGGTCGGTCGCCGGTGAAGATACGGCCCGTACGATTACCGCCGTGTGCCGCAGGTGCGAGTCCGACGACAACCAGTCGTGCGCGCCCATCACCGAAGCCTGGCACCGGCTTGCCTCAGTACGCCTCGTCGCGATACGCGGCGCGCTTCTCGACCGCCACTTGCTCGCGCCAGTGCACGAGGCGCTGGCAGCGCGCGCACGCGATCACATCCGACTTGACATGAGCGAGCGAGTCGGTCACTGCCTGATAGCGCATCAGCGTTGCCACGTTGCCGATTTGCCGCGACGCGACGCGATAGCCTAGAGTCTCTTCCAGTCCGCGCGGGCTAGCGGCTGCTCGCGCGTCAGGACGAAACAGCTGGGGAGTACAGACACACATACCCGGCGGTATGCGGTGACCAATCCGAGGGTGATGGGTGCGCAAGCGACAGCAGCATGACATGCACGCCCACGCGGCCACGGCCGCGCGCAAAGGAACGTGCGAGAGGACATCATGACAACGCGTACGCCACTCGTGCTGGTAGCCGATGCTGACACGAATGTGACGGAACTCGCACGGCGCGAACTGAAGCGGCATGGTATCCGCGTCGTCGCGGCAGCAAGCGGCGAGCGCGCGTTGCGCGTCGCCGAACAGCAGCGCCCAGACTTGGTTTTGCTCTCGACCACATTGCCCGGAGTACCGGGACTGGAAGTGCTGCGGCGGCTGCGCGCGCAAGGGCCGCTCCCGGCGATTCTGATCGCAGCGAGTAGTGGCGTAGGCCGGCCGACACGCAATCTCAGTCACGGCGATGTGCTGAACCGGCCGTTCACAGGCGCCGACTTGACCGCGCGGGTCGTCGAGGCGCTCGGAAAGGCCCCGAGCAGCCTCGCCAGCCGGGTCACGGTGGGCGGGCTGGACATTGACTTGGAACACCGCACTGCGGCCCGTGACGGGCACGAAATCTCCCTCACGCGCACCGAATGGGCGCTGCTAACCTACCTTGGACACAGCCTCGGTCAGACACTTACGAGCGCCGACATTCTCAGCGAGGTGTGGGGGCCAGAGTACCGCGACGACCTCCAGTTTCTGCGCGTGTGGATCTCCCGGCTGCGCTCGAAGCTTGCGGCGGGGACGACCATGTCCACGATCCGTACTGTCCACGGTGTCGGCTACGCCTTCGACCCGGAAGTGGCGCAGCAGCACGTGACGATGCGAGTCGCTGTCACGCGCTAACCCCTCCACTCGGTCGTACATCATGCGAACCTCAGCCGGTGTGTACCGCGTGCCCGCCGAACTCACGCCGCAACGCCGCCAGTACCCGGTTCGCGAACGAGTTGTCATCGCGCGATTGAAAGCGATTGAAAAGCGCAAGTGTGATGACATCGAGCGGCACGCCGCGCTCGACG
>SXGR01101558.1_pt1 | contig 10746 bp, 10 predicted proteins | sample 3174711 | NCBI WGS metagenome assembly SXGR01 (sample SAMN11356860, study PRJNA531348) | freshwater metagenome | isolation source: freshwater sample F1-60 | place: China: Fuxian Lake, Yuxi | collected 2017-12-25 | reverse complement strand
GCTCTCGGTATTGTTGGGCTGCCGGTTGAACCGTACAGTAGAGGCACACAGGTTGAGTCCTGTGGGACCGTTGGTTCAACTAGCAAATGGGGTACGAGATGATCAATCGAATGAATGGACAGAGTCGGCAACTTTTGGCGGTGCTGAGCCTCAGTCTGGGACTGTTGGTGGGGGCCTGCTCATGGGTGCCGACCGGGACGTCCCATTTGGACGTGGGTATTGAAGATCGGGGCGTGGCTTCCTGGTATGGCGAGGCTTTCCATGGCAAGCAGGCAGCGAACGGGGAGTTGTTTGACATGGGGGCTTTGACCGCCGCCCATCGCACCCTGCCCCTTGGCAGTGTGGTCCGGGTCGTGAATTTAGTGAACGGGAAATATGTCCATGTTCGCATCACGGACCGTGGCCCCTATGTGAACGGGCGGATTCTGGATCTGTCACGCGGGGCCGCGGCGCGGATCGGAATGTTCTCAGGGGGGCTCTCCGTGGTTCGTGTTCAGCTGGTCGGGGAGCATCGGCCGGTTGCATTGTTGTCGCCCGGCTCGATGGAGACGGTATCGATTTCAATCCTTCTGGGGCTCGAGCAGCTTGCGGCAGGCGTGGCGGAATTTAGTCCCACAGCGTGGGAACGGACAGCTCCGTTACTGGCTTATCCCGTTCGGCTGCTGCCTGGCGATGTCTGGGTCTCGCGGAGGGGGCGGCAGTTAACGGGAATGCAGGCAGCCGATCATATCGATCATGCCGAAGTGGCGACGGTTGTTTCCGCCTAGTGCTTGCGCGTCTTTGCGTAGCCGCCGGTTGACAGGGTGTGAAGCTCTCCACTAGACTGCCAGCTCCCGATGGGAGCCGAGAGAACATTAGATTAATTAGGTATACAGGGAGGCCCGAATCCGGATGGCGAAAACAACGGCGAGTGAATCGGACGAAACCAGACTGAAAAAGAAGGTGGCGGAGAAGTTGGCCGGCCACAAGGATGCGAAGGGGGATGACGCGCTTCGTTCGCTGAAGAAGCGGCTGCGACGGACGCAACGGAAGCGGCGGGCGATTGTGTTGCGCAAGAAGAACTCTGCGAGCAAGAAAACGGCCGCGAAGAAGTAGTCACTGCGGTAAGGTCGTTGACGGGTGAGTGAGTTATTAAGGTAGTACCAATGGAACAAGCAGGATCCAAGGAAGAGCAGGCGACGCCAACCGTTGCAGAGACGGTGAGCGACGAATTGACCGATCAGGTGGCGGCTGACTTTACCGGAGAGTCTCCGGCCACGGTTGCGCCGACGGCGGAGCTGACGGAAGATGCCGTCCTTGAAGAAGAAAAGGTCAAGGATGAGATCGAGATCCAGATCGATCTGCTCAAGGATCCTGATTGGGTTGTCCGCCGGGAGGCGGCCATCACGCTCGGCGAAATGGGCGATGAACGGTGCGTGGCGCCGTTGTGCAGCGCGTTGCGCGACGGTGACTGGCAAGTCAGGGAAGTGGCGATCGAGGGGTTAGGCCAAATCGGTTCTCCCGCCGTCGAACTGTTGATCAAGTTGCTTCGCGATTGGGATGTGCGGAAGTACGTGATTGTGGCGCTCGGGAAGATTCGCGATGAGCGCGTGCTCGATCCCTTGATGCTGCAGCTGAAAAATGACGAGTTCAAGGACGATGCGACCAATGCCCTTGTCGAGCTTGGCGCTCCGTCGGTCTCTCGCCTGGTCCTCGCGCTCAAGGACAAAGATGAGATCGTCCAGAAGCAGGCCATCATGGCCCTGGGCCGGATCAAGAGCGCCGAGGCGATCGATCCCCTCATCGGCATGCTCACGGATAAAGATTGGTTCACTCGTTTAACCGCGGCGGCGGCGCTTGAGGCGATCGGCGATGACCGGGGCCGCGATGCGATTAAGCCGTTGATGAAAGATCCAGATATGGTGGTGCGGATGCGGGTGGAGCGGATTCTCGCGAAGTGGAAGAAACAGACCGCCAACGCCTAGCTGCTAGCGATTGATCTGCCGGTCGATTTCCTGTTGAATCTCGTCGATCTTTTTGATCGACATCGGTTTCCCCATCGACAATTCCAGTTTGAGTTCCCGGAGCTTCCCTGCGAGCGATTTTAAGGGGAGACTCGTGTCATCGTGCTTGGCGCCAGCAGTCGCTTCCTCCAGCGTGTCGGCTGCTTCGCTCAATTGCTTGGCGGCCTCCCCAAAGTTCTTCTCCAGAAGTTCCGATTTTGCCTGCACTACTCGTGATTTTCCGTCGATCAACGCCTGCCGTTTGCGAAGGTCTCCCATCGTGGTGTCATAAATATTCCGGGACAGGGTTGTGATCGAACGTTGGAGGTCCAAGATCCTGTGTTGCAACGTGCCGACCGGACGTTGGCCGAGATAGAATCCGAGACCGAAGAACGTGGCGGCCATGACGAGGGCTCCGAGAAGTTTCAACATCGCGCGATCCTTTCAGCTAACGGGTTTTGGGGGCGGTTGCGGGACGGTGGAGCTGTCGGAACAGACTGCCAGCAGCAGCCAGACGAATCGCGACGTCCGAGTCTTGTAACCCTTTCTTGAGCAGCGGCAGCACCGGCGCGGCGCTTTTGCCAAGGGCTTTTATCGCCAAGAGCCGAGGCTGGGGCTGTTGGTCTTGGAGCAGCGCCTGCAGCACCACGGCGGCTTGTTTGTCGGAGGTGGTGGCCAGGGCATGGGCTGCCGCGGCGCGGATCGAGGGGTCCGGGTGTCTGGCCAAGTCTGCGGCGGGCAAGACTGCCGATGCGTCTCCCAGCCTGAGCAGCCCTTCCACGGCGCTGGCTCGCACCTGCATGTTGGCATCGCGTGTCAGGGTCTGTAATAAAGGTCGGTTTTCGCGAATGCCCAGCTTGCCAAGGCTCGCGGCTGCGACGGCGCGGACCCTGCTGCTTTCATCGCTCAACGCATGGGTGAGGGGTGCGACCCCGCCTGCCTGTCCATAGTCTCCCAATGCCCCGGCGGCGAAAGCGCGGACCGAGGGCTCAGGGTCGTATACGCCTTGGCTTAAGACCGACAGGCTTGAGGAATGTTTCAGTTGTCCCAACACGCCCAGGGCTGCCATGCGGATATCGGCATCAGGCAGCGTTGCCGCGCCGGTTATGTCGGTCAGCATGTCGTGTTTGCCAAGCCGGTAGAGCGCGGCATAGGCGAACACGGCTTCCGGTCCGTCATCGGTCCTGGCGACGGCGATGAGCTGGGGCATGATGGCTGTGACCTTGGCTTCGCTTAACGCGGTCATGGCGGCAATTCGCACGGTCGGCATCGCATCGTTGAGCGCCCGGAGCAAGGGGCCTGATTTGCCTGCGAGTCCGGTTTTGCCGATCGCTTCAGCGGCGCGAGCCCGCACCAGGACCGAGCTGTCGAGTAAGCCGTCTTCCAGGATCGCTTGCGTTTCCGGGAGGCCGAGTTCAGCCAGTACCGTGTAGGCCGCGATCCGGACATATTCCTGCGAGTCACGGACATGGCTGGTCACAAAACTGAGGGCGAGGGGCCGCAAGAGGGTCGGGTCGTCCTGTCCGCTGGTTGGTACTAATCGCTGATAAAGCGTGAGGGCTTCTTCAGGACGTCCCAGCTTAAGGGAGCTGTGGAAGGCGAGGCGGATGAGGGGTTTCGAGGGCGCGCCATCTGGAGGGATCGATTGCCAGAGTTTCAGGACCCGGTCGTAGTTAGCATGTTTGAAGGCGTCTGAGGCCTCACGTTCAATGGCTGAGCCGCTGGGTGTCGCGGGCGAGCCTGCCTCTGCTGGAGGGAGGCTCGCGAGGGCGGCGCTCAAGATGAGCCTCCCGAGTAGGCAGAGGCCTGTCGCAATGTGGCTGCGAGCGGCGCGTCGTGTCTGTCTGGCGTGTTGGGCGGTTACCATGTCGAGGGGGTCCTGACCATGGCCGGCGCATAGAGATGGTCGACGTATTCCTTGACCATGCGTTTTGTGCAGAAGCGCGGCGCGTTGGTCCGGATACTTTCCTTGACGAGCTGCATCCAGCCGCGGGGGATGCCATCCATGTCCCGTTGATAGAAGAGGGGAATGGTCTCTTGCTCCAACATGCGATAGAGCTGGCCCGCGTCATGCTGGTCTTGCGCCTGGATGTCCTGGTTCTCGGTTAAGGGGGCAATGCCCCAGCCGTTGGCGCCGTTGTAGCCTTCTTTCCACCAGCCATCGAGGACGCTGAGGTTGATGACGCCGTTGAGCGCGGCTTTTTGCCCGCTCGTGCCGCTCGCTTCCAGGGGAAAGCGCGGGGTGTTGAGCCAGACGTCGACGCCTTGGACCAAGTACTTCGCCATATGCATGTCGTAGTTTTCCAGGAAGGCCACGTGGCCGCCCAGCTTATGGTCGCTGCAAAAGCTCAACACTTCATGGATGAAGTAACGGCCCGGCTCATCGGCCGGGTGGGCCTTGCCGGCGAAGATGATTTGGACCGGCTGCCAGTGGTTTTGGAGCAACTGTTTCAGCCGTTCGAGATCGTGGAAGAGCAGGGTGGCCCGCTTGTAGGTGGCGAAGCGTCTGGCGAAGCCGATCGTCAGGGCTTCGGGGTCGAGCAGCGTGCCTTGGGTTAAGACTTGCGAGGGTTGGAGGTGCCCCTGCATCCAGCTGCCCCTGGCCCGTTCCCGGATGAAGCTCATGAGTTTGCGTTTCATGGTTTGCCGGGCGGCCCATAGTTCCTGGTCCGGGGTCTCCAGGATCCGCTGCCACATCGTCGTGTCATCGCATTTCTCCGCCCATTCCTGGCCGAGATACTTGCCGTAGAGCTGGTTGAGTTCAGGAGAAATCCATGTCGGCGCATGGATGCCGTTGGTCACACTGCGAATCGGTACCTGCTCGGTCGGCAGTCCGGGCCACATATGGTGCCACATCTCTCGTGAGACCCGCCCATGCTCATGACTGACCCCGTTCACATGGGCAGCCATCCTCATGGCGAGTGCCGTCATGTTGAAACCATGCCCCTGTGATTCCGGTGTGTCTCCCAGCCGGAGGAAGTCTTCCCGTGAGAGTCCTAATTGTTCCCAATAGCCGGAAAAGTACCGGTCCATGAGGTGGTGGGGAAATACGTCGTGACCGGCAGGCACGGGGGTATGGGTGGTAAAGACCGTACTTTGCTGGATGGTCTCGCAGGCGTCCGCATGCGTCAATCCCTGTTGGATCAATTCTCGAAGACGTTCCAACGTGAGGAAGGCGGAATGGCCTTCATTGGCATGCCAGACGGTGGGGGTGATGCCTAAGGCGCGCAGCAGACGGACCCCGCCGATCCCCAATAAAAACTCCTGGCAGAGGCGCATTTCTTGATCGCCGCCATATAAGCGAGCGGAGAGGGCGCGGTTTTCAGGATTGTTTTCCGGAACGTCCGTATCGATAAGGTAGAGGGGGACTCGTCCGACGAGTACTTTCCAGACCGCCGCTTCCACGACCCGGCTGCCGATCTCGACCGTGATCCGGCAGGCTTCTCCTGATGGAGTGAGCGCGGGATGGATCGGCGATTCGTCTTGGTTGAAGGGGGCGTAGGCCGCTTCCTGCCAGCCCTCCGGCGTGATTCTCTGCCGGAAATAGCCTTGCGGATACATGAACCCGATGCCCACCAGGGGTACCCCGAGGTCGCTGGCTTCCTTGCAATGGTCTCCGGCAAGAATGCCCAGGCCTCCGCTGTAAATAGGAATGGACGTATGGAGGCCGAACTCTGCTGAAAAGTAGGCTACGGTGGGCGCGACCAAATCGTGGTGTGTGGTCTTAAACCAACTGTGGCTGCTCTGACGATACTCGTCGAATATTTTGAGCGCGGCAGAGTATTGCCGCATGTAGGAGGGGTCTTCGGCGAGCTGGTTCAGCCGGTCTGGCCTGATGTCGGCCAGGAACTTGACGGGATTGTGATGCGTCAAGACCCAGAGGGTGGGATCGATATATTCGAATAGGCGACGGGTTTCGGGAGTCCAACTCCACCAGAGGTTATGGGCCAATTCCATGAGGCGCGAGAGCCCGGCTGGGATGCTAGTCGCTCCATCGGCTGTTGTCTGCGGAATATCCACTGCACCTCCCGATTGCTGGTATGAAGTCGGCGTTATCCTGAGAGGACCGTCACGTTCGACTGGCGAGAACGGTTAGGCGTGGCCGGCTTTATGCCAGGACGTCCATTCGTCGGAGAAGGCTACGGAGGCGTAGCGTTCGCCCAGGATTTTCGCTACTCGATTCATGAGCTTGGTGAGTTGTTGCGCGTCATCGGGAGGGAGATCCTGCCGGAATCGCGGGTGCAGGCCCCAGCGAGTTTCGACTTCTTCTCCTGTGATGGTCGACATGACGCTGACGAGCTTGATTTCCGTCCCTGTCGGCCCCTGGGACTCTGGTAGCGCGGTGGCTGTTGGAGCGGCGGAGGTTGTCGCGATTGATGGGCTGGCAGCCCCGACGGTGGCTGGCGCCGCGTCTCCGGCTAAGATAGCTTTGATGGCAGGAATCGCGGCGCTCGCACAGAGCGTGGCGGCGGAGGAGACTTGCGCATTGCCCGGGATGCCCATGGCATCGGCGACTCGTCCGCCGAAGTCTTTCAACATCTCATCCTTCGCAGGGTTGCTCTCGGTGACCAGGAAACGGTAGCGCTCATAGGTCTGCCGGCTTTCCGCCACCGCCGCGCCGACGGTCAGCATGATCTCTGTTTGGTCGGCGCCGGTGCCAAATGCCGGTTCAAGCACGTTTTTCAATTGCAGGGTGACGGCGTCCTCCAGGCTGTCCATGAACTGAGGCTGCTCTTTGATCGGCAAGAACAAGATGGAGAGCCGGTCTGTGAGATTGAACATCACCTTGAGAAATTCCAGATAGATTTCCCATTCTTCGTGGCGCTTCAGTTTCAAGGCCCGCTCGGGGGCAGTTCGCTTCATGACGGTCACGGATTCGCCCGCGACGGCCAGGATCAATTCGGCAATCCCGCGGAGTTGTTCGCTGTATGGATTTTTTGACGTTCCCACAATGACCTCGCAAAAAAGAAGTGTCATTATATACAGGTTGCTGCTCGCTCTCCAAGGGTTGTCTGCATGGTACGCTGATAGATCGATGAGTGCCGACCGGGACCGGTTGGTTCGTTTGAAAGGACCCCCTCAGTGTGCTATACAGCCCGACCACCTCACGAGCGGCTACATGAATCGAGACAGCACTCCTTATGTATTGAAACGGTCGCCGGACCAGGGGCCAGCTCCCGCCCTCTCCATTGACTATGCGGCGGCGCTGAATGCCCAACAGCTTGCGGCTGTGATCGCGGGCGAAGGGCCGGCTTTGGTTATTGCCGGAGCCGGGAGCGGCAAGACCAGGACGCTGGTCTATCGCGTGGCCTATTTGATCAACTCGGGGATCGATCCCTCCCATATTCTCTTGCTGACCTTTACGAGAAAATCGTCCCAGGAGATGCTCGAACGGGTCGGCGAGTTGATCGGCGTCCGTAGCGAGCGGGTTCGCGGCGGCACTTTCCATTCCGTGGCCAATATGTTGCTCCGGCGTTATGGCCGGGCCATCGGATTGGAGCCGGGCTTTACGATTCTCGATCGGGGCGATGCCGAAGATTTGATCGCCTTGGTCCGTGCGCAACTGGGCTTGCACGAAAAGGATAAGCGGTTTCCCCGCAAGGGCACGATCGCGGAGATGTTCAGCAAGTCCGAGAATACGTTGCGGACGCTCGCCGAGATTGTGGTTGAAGAGTTCGACCATTTTTCCGGTCATTTGGACGCGTTGGAGCAGTTGCAGAAGGGCTACCAGGCGGCGAAGCGTCGGGACAAGCTGGTGGATTACGACGATTTGCTCGTGTTGCTGCGGCAGCTCTTGGTGGAGGATGAATCGGTCCGGCGGACGATCTCATCCCTATACCGCTACATTCTGGTCGATGAGTATCAGGACACCAATTGCCTGCAGGCGGACGTCATTAGACATCTGGCTTCCACTCACCAGAACGTCATGGTCGTCGGCGATGATTCGCAGTCGATCTATGCGTTCCGTGGCGCGACCTTCAAGAACATCATGGAGTTTCCGTCGCTGTTCCCCGGCACCGTGATTTATAAGCTGGAAGAAAATTACCGCAGTACCCAGCCGATCCTGAATCTGGCGAATGCCATTATCGAAGAGGCGACGGAGAAATATACCAAGCGCCTGTTCACAAGGAAGCTGGACGGGCCGTTGCCGACGCTGGCGGCGGCGGGGGCCGAGAATGCCCAATCGCGTTTCATTGCGCAGAAGATATTGGAGCTGCGGGAGGAAGGGGTCCCGCTTAGTGAAATGGCGGTCCTGTTTCGTTCGAGCTTTCACTCGTTCGACCTGGAAATCGAGCTTTCGCGTCACGGGCTGCCCTTTATTAAGCGTGGCGGGGGCAAATTTGTCGAAACGGCTCATGTGAAGGATCTGCTGGCCCATTTGCGTGTGGTGGCCAATCCTTCGGATGCTGTCAGCTGGCATCGCGTGCTGATGCTCATCGAGGGGGTCGGGCCTAAGAAGGCGCAGGACGTTATGTCTGCGATCGTGAAATCGCCTAGCCCATATAAGGCCCTGCTGGAAATGACGGGACGGTCGGGGAAGGGGTTGAAGGATTTAGGTCTGACGCTCGAAAGTCTTGCCGGGCTTGACGATCTGCATCCGGCCCATCTGGTGAATCAGATTTCGGAATATTATTTGCCGATTTTCAAGGAGCAGTACGACGACTACCCCAAGCGTATGAGGGATCTAGATCATTTGCAGACGATTGCGGAGCGGTATCAGGAGCTCGAAACGTTCTTGTCGGATTTGGCGTTGGAGCCGCCGGATGGAAATGCTACGGGCGGTGAGACGCCGGATCGCGATCCCGAACGGCTCGTGCTGTCTACGATCCATTCCGCCAAGGGGTTGGAGTGGCAATGTGTGTTCGTTATTTGGATCGTGGATGGACGGTTTCCGTCGGTCTACTCGTTCGGTGAAGACGAGGAGCTGGAGGAGGAGCGGCGGCTTTTTTATGTTTCTGTAACGAGAGCCAAGCGTCATCTGTACCTGACCTATCCCATCAATGTGTTTGATCGGGGCAGCGGCATGGTCCTATCCAAGCCCTCCCGCTTTCTGGATCCCGTGTCGCCTGCGCTGTTAGATCAGTTGGCTCTGATGGAGGAAGGCGGACGGCCTGATGGGTATTCTCGCGATGATCGCTATGTGTGACCGGTTCCCCCTGTCGTAGTCCTCTCAATGTCGGCGTGGATCACTCTCATGGTGCAGGCGTTGCGTACAATGTTCGCGATGGGCGTCCTTCTGGGTGGATTGCTCGTTGCGCCTGCTGTTGGGCTGTCGGAAGAGCGTCCGCCGTTGGCCGGCCGGATGTGGATGCAGTTGCTCGGTGAAGCAGAGGGGCTCGGTCTTCCGACCAAGTTTCTTCACGCGGTCCCGCCCGGCTTCGTCCAGTTCGAGTTCGATGATTTGCGGACCTATGCTGCCGAGTATCATCTCGGCGAGCATCGGATGGTGCTCAACCGCGTCCTGTCCTTTAATGGGGCCGGCGCTACGTTGCGTCCCCTCGGGCGACTCACTCATGCGGAGATCGAAACGCTGTACCATGAATTGTTTCACGCCTATATCGATTACCTGGTCACAGCGGCTGCGGCTCAATCCGATTCCATCCTCGCGTTTGCGAGGCAGCAGCAGGATTGTCACTACGGAGCGGTGCTGATCACGCCGGTGGTACAGAGGAAGGGCGAAACAGAGGAACGGTTTTTAAGTGAACGCGAGTCCTGGGAGGCGCTCAATGAAACCTGGGCGGTGTTTGTCGGGTGGATGGTCTGGAATCAGTTGGAAGTGACGAACGGCGCAGGGCTATCGATTCAGAAGCCGGGGAAAAGTCAGGATGAATGGGTGCGTCGTCTCAGGGTTGCCGAGAGAGGCGGAATCCTCCGCGGGTATTACGAGCCGGAGGATCCGCAGGAGAGGATTGTGGCTCAAAAGCGATATCTGGCCGCCGCATCGCGGCTCTCCTCTCGGGAGGCGGCGGTACTCATGAAGGATGTCATGGGATTTTCCCCGGGTCTTCTCGCCCGTGCCGCCGCGGCATTTTCCTGGCCGGAGGAGGGAGGTAAGCGCCAGGGGCAATGTGAGGGCCAGGAGCCTCCTTCTCTAACACCCTGAAATATCTCTGGGATATTCATGCCGCAATGGGGTTGGCGCGGGCTGGCCGTGTCGCGAGCCAGGAGTGAGGCGAAGCCAGGCGGGGCAATGGGGCGAGAGGCTGGCAGAGAGAAACGAGACTATTCTGATTTTGGCCCTTGACTTCGCAGAACTTGATCAATAGAATCGAGCGTTTCCTGAACAAGGCCGTGCCCGCATTTCCCCACTTAAATCCTTACTTGTAAGGAGAGAGGAGAAGTGCGTGGACCGGTTTACTCTTCTTTCCTCATCGTACGATGAAAAAGAAGTCGGTCATTGTGCATATAGATTTGTCATGCATGGCGTTTCGGGCAGGTACCCAAGTGGCCAAAGGGGGCAGACTGTAAATCTGTTGCCATCGGCTTCCAAGGTTCGAATCCTTGCCTGCCCACCATGTAGGCCTGTGGGACTGGAAGCTTGATTGAGTGCGGTGTGTGCATCTGTGAGGATCGAGTGTGGGCAGACGACGGGCGGGCGTAGCTCAGTGGTAGAGTTCCAGCCTTCCAAGCTGGCTGTCGTGGGTTCAAATCCCATCGCCCGCTCCAGTCCGAGCTGACTCGACTCAGAGCGAATACGATGGACGCGGCGGAAGAAGGCATGCAGTGTTGGCCCACGTAGCTCAGTTGGTAGAGCACGTCCTTG
>SXGR01251098.1_pt1 | contig 10750 bp, 10 predicted proteins | sample 3174711 | NCBI WGS metagenome assembly SXGR01 (sample SAMN11356860, study PRJNA531348) | freshwater metagenome | isolation source: freshwater sample F1-60 | place: China: Fuxian Lake, Yuxi | collected 2017-12-25 | reverse complement strand
GTGTCCAGCTTTCAGCTCGAGCTGATGACGCGCAGCCCGCAAGTGGGGAAGCCGCTGAGATCGCCGAACAGCGGGGAGAGCATCGGATCCTTGAGATCACGCCCGTTGGCGTAGAGGGCGGCGCGCTTGTCGCAACTCGCGCCGTAGGCCACCAGCACGTTGTCGAGGATGGCGTTGGTGCGGAAACTGTCACCCGAGCCGGTGAGGTCCGACATCGGCGTGCCCGGCGCGATCGCCGCCGGCAGCGGCAGGTTGTCGCGCTTGGCCCGCAGCACCATGGCCAGGGTCAGGTTGCCGCCGGCCGAGGAGCCGAAGATCGCCATGTTCTTCGGGTCGGCCCTCTTCACCGCCGCCTTCCACACCGTCATCGCGTCGTCGAGTGCGGCGGGGTAGGGGTGGTCCGGCGGCATGCGGTAATCGACCGAGATCACCTTGAAGCGCCCGAACCCGGCCATGTAGATCGCTTCGCCGGTCCCGGCCTCGCCCGGCAGGCTGACGAAGCAGCCGCCATGCACGTGGACGAGGAGCCGGTTGCGGTTCTCCGGCGGGATCTCCGCGGGCTCCACCAGGAAGGCCTTCACGCCGTCGATGGTCGTCGGCTCGACCTTGACGCGCAGGGCCTCGCGCAGCGCCGGCAGTCCGGCGATCGCGGCCCTGGCCCCGGCGGCGACCTGCTCCTTCCAGCCTTCGGGCGTGGTCGGGATGACGTTCCAGGTCGGCGACAGCGGGGCGGCGATCATCCTCTGCACCTGCGGGCTGACCGTCTCCGGCACCGGGATCGTCTGGGCCGGCAGCTCGCGCGGGGCGAGGCCCTGGGCAAGCGCAAGACGGGGGGCGAAGGCGGGGTGAGTCAGGGCGGCAAAGGCGAGAGCAAGGCTCGCAAGGGCGAGGCGAGGCATGGCGATCCTCCCGGGTTATCGATTGGCCGCCAGTATCGGCGCCGCTCCCCGGCTTGTCACGGCCCGCCGGGCCGCCCTGGTGGGGAGCCGCCCACGCCGACCCCTGTAGGGCGGCCGGCTTCTGGCCAAAGGCCGCGGAGCGGTCCTATGCTGCGGCCAATGCCCGACAGAATGAGGCAAGGGAGGGAAGAAGATGATGACGCTCAGCCGCATGAGCCGACGCAGCATGCTCAAAGGCGCCACGGCGCTGGGGGCCTTGATGGCCACATCGAATAACGTCTTCGCCCAGGCGCCTTCGCGCAGCGCCGCGGGCCCGCGCGCGGCGCTGCCGGCGCGCGGCGAGTTCGTCATCCGCGGCGCGCATGTCCTGACCATGGACCCGGCCATCGCCGACCTGCCATCAGGCGACGTGCATGTGCGCGACGGCGCCATCGTCGCGGTGGGCGCCAATCTCAACGCGCCCGGCGCGCAGGTCATCCAGGGCAACGGCATGATCTGCATGCCGGGCTTCATCGACACGCACTGGCATCTGTGGACCAGCCTGTTCCGGCCTTACGTCCGGGCCGATGTCGCTGATCTGGGATATTTCCCGGTGAGCAACCGCCTGGGCCAGCTGATGACGCCCGAGGACAGCTATCGCGCCGTGATCCTCGGCACCGCCGAGGCGCTGAGTGCGGGCGTCACCACGGTGCACAACTGGGCGCATAACGTGCGCAGCCCCGAGCATGCCGACGGCGAGCTTGCCGCCATGCGCGACGCCGGTATCCGCGGTCGCTTCGCCTACGGTCCGGCGCAGGGCATGCCCGACGACCAGCCGATGGATTTCGCCGGCATGGCGCGGGTCAAGCGCGACTGGATGCCCAATGACGGCCTGCTCACCCTGGGCATCTGCTCGCGCAATGTCGGCGCCATGAGCATCGGCGGCGCCACGCGCGGCGTGCTCTCGATCGATATGGTGAAGAAGGATTGGGGCGAGGCGCGCAAGCTCGGCCTGCCGATCACCGTCCATACCTCGGGCCCGAGCCCGATCCGCATTCTCGAGGCCGAGGGCCTGCTCGGCTCCGATCTGCAGCTCGTGCACCCGCTGCTCACCACGCCGGAGGAGCGCGACGTCCTCAAGGCACGCGGTGTCAGCTACTCGACGGCGCCGACGGGCGAGGCGGGCCGCAACTCCAGCCTCGGCGTCATCCAGCTCGGCGAGCTGCTGCAGGCGGGGGTCAAGGTCAGCCTGTCGACCGATCACACCACCAACTACAACTGCGATCCCTTCGTCGGCATGCGCATGCTCTTCGCGCTGCACCGGCACCGCCTCGGCAACACGATTCCCCTGACGCTCAAGCGCCTCGTCCAGCTCGCCACGCTCGACGGCGCGGTCGACCTCGGGATCGCCGACAGGACCGGCTCGCTGACCCCGGGCAAGCGGGCCGACCTCATCCTGGTGCGCACCACCGACATCAACATGGCGCCGGTCGGCGATCCCTACGAGGCGCTGGTCTCGCTCGCCCAGCCGAACAACATCGACACGGTGATCGTCGACGGGCGCGTCCTGCGCCGGGCGAACAGGTTCACCGCGCTCGACCACGCCAGGGTGCTGGCGGATGCCCGCGAGGCCTCGGCGGCCCTGCGCAGCAAGGCGAACTGGCCGCCGGGCTGAACTCGGCGCGAAGCGCAGGGCTCCGTGAAAGAAGCCGGGCTTATGGGCGAGCCCGGCAATTCTGCAGTTCGAAAAACTTTACGGCCTCGTGCGGCGCCGCGCTGAAGGCGGCGCCTGTCCAGAGTGGCGGCTTGTTGCGCACTGATGAGCAGTCGATCTCGCCAAAAAGCCTGGCCAGATCGCCCTGCCTCAAAGCCCGATTCAAGCTGTTCATCGCCGTGGTCGTTTCGTTCCTGCAGATTCGACTCTCGGGGCCGGCTTCTGGAAGGTTGTCCAGGTTGCGGGCCTTGTCGAGAACGAATTCCATATCGCAATAAGCGAAGAGGCGCTGTCGGTCGACCCAGCTCCAGAACTCCGGCGGAACCGGAAGATCGCCGGGCTTGCCCCGGAATTCAGCATTGCTGTCATAGGCGGTCAGCGCGCCGCTATAGTGGTTTCGCAGGCGCCGGAAGGCGTCCGCGGGATCCGACGGAGCCAATGCGGCAAGAGCGCGCGAGTTTATATCCTGCTTGGCAACGACGGGGGCAATGTGGAAAAGGGCGCAATCGCGCGGCAGTCGCTGACTCACCAGACGGCCCTGGTCGTCCCGAACCTTGCAAGCATCCTGACCGGATCCGGCCACGGACTCGAAAGTAGGTGCGGCGGAGGGAGGTGATCCCGCGCCCGCGGCATTCTGCACAACGCCGCTACGACCATAAGCTTGCCAGCGCGCCATCATGGCAATCCGCAGCAGGCTTACGCGGTTCAGGAGATCGTCCCTGCCTGTCAGCTTGGCGGCCGCGCTCTCGGCCTTTTCGGCGAGGTCGGTGAATCGCACCCCTGTCGTCTCCGCCAGGCCAAACGGGCCCTGTTCGTTCTCGGTTGTGAGCTTGAGGCGATAAAGATCGACCAGCTCGCGGTCCATGTCGTTGATGTTGATAGCTGGACAGCCCCCGAGCAGCAGGAACATCGGGAGAGTGAACAGGAGAAGGATGATGCGCATGTCACTCGCCCCCCAGGATGGCTTTCAATATCTCCGCTGTGGGCTTTTCGAAAGGACCGTCAGCCAGGAACCGCCTCAGGAGCCCGCGGTAAAGCTTCGGCCAATCGGCGCTCCCTATCTTGTTGTCTTTCGCGTATGTGACGAGCCACCCCATCAGCGCCGCGAGTTTTTTCCGGTCGGGATCCTTTTCGATGATGACGGTAACCTTGCCGGCCAGTTCCTCGAGGGCGATCTCTAGCGCTTCACGCAGTATCGTGCCGCCAAGCACCCGCCCCTTCTGGCGTAGCTCGCGTACGTTTCCCACGCCATCGGCAGCCGTCATGAGCAGCGTGGCGATCACGCCGGCGACTGCGGCGTTTTGCGGGTCGGCCTCGTCGAAGCCGAACAGCCTGCCGGGATAGGCGGCTGCGGTCTCGATCGCCACCTGGGCAATGACGATCCAGTCATCGGCAGTCAGAAGCAGTTTTTCATCGGCTGTCATGGCCTTGGCGACCGTCGTCACGATCGCCTTCAGCTCCTTATTCTTGTCGGCCGCCTTCGTTCCACCGACAATCATCCCCGGATTGGCCGCGGCCTGAACCAGGAAAACCCGTCCGAGTTCGACCAGCTTTGCGCGGGCGAAGATATTCTCCAGCGTCTTGCCGTCGCGCCGCGCAAAGCCATCCCTGAATCCGTCAAGGACCATACCCGTCGCGGCCCCCACGACCTCGTCCCAGTCGTCATCGACGCCCAGCAGATCCGGAGCGTGGGATTTCAGGCTCTCGATCGCCGCGCTGGCGATTCCGATGCCGACCTCGGCCGAGAAGGGTGGGCCCTTTTCGTTCAGGACCTTCATGACCTTGACGAACAGATCGGCCTTGAACTTGTCCTCGTCGCCAGGGTTCTGCTTCTTGTGCAGGAACAGCTCCGGCCGCTCCGCCGCAACCGCTGCCGCCGACTTGAACAAGGCCACCATGCCGGCTTGCGACGCCGTGGTCCTGAGGCCCTGGTCCGCCGTCGTCTTGAGGGCGCCCTGGACCAGCGCGCCGACGGCCTTTTCGGTCGACAGCTTGCGCCCGAGATACTTCTCGGGATGCTTTGCGAGCACACCGACCGCAGCCTCGGCCACCGGCCCGATCAGCGTTTCCGCGACGTCAGCCCAGCTCAGAGTCGTGGTGCCGTCGATCGCGGCGATGGCCGGCTTGAGCGACTCGCTGATGAGGATTTGGAAATGCTCCTCGCCGACGATGGCCCCGGCGTTGTCCGACACCGCCTTGAGGCCCGAACGCAGGAAAGCGGTGATCAGGCGCTGTCCAAACACCGCCTTGGGGTCGAACTCCGTCGTGTCCTTCGGAATGAGGTCGCCCAAGCTGTCGGCCATCGAGGCAATCAGCTTGCCGCTGGTACCGGATAGGCCGGCGAGCTCGGGCTTCGTGCTCAGGAAATCGAGTCCGACATCGACCAGTGCCAGCGCGATATGGACCCAGGGATGAGGCGGTCCCTTTCCATCGCGCCATTGAGCGACCAGAGTGATGGCGACGGTGGTTTCCTTCGCCGCTTCCTTGTCGGCCAGCCTCTGGCCCGGCGCGGCGGCTGCACTGATCACTTTGTCGCGTACGAGCAGGGCGCGCAAACTTGCGGCCGCGCCCGGGACGTTGGTGTTGATGCGGTTGTTGCCGGTATCCCAATAGGGACGATAAGGGCTATCTGGCGGGATCGGGGCGTTGCCAAACTTGGCGTTGACCTCATTGGCAACCGCGGCATCCTGGCTGATCTGGTTAACCCAGGCATCGGGCAGGAGCACCGGCTTGTCGCGGGCTTGCTGCTCATAGGCGAGCTTGCCGGCATTGCCGAGACGTATGGCGCCGCGCACGAACAAGCTGATGAGTAACGCGTCCATCGCTGCCTCCTAGATCGGCCGATCGCCACGGCGCACCGCCGGGGCGAAGGGGTTGCCCGGAACCGATGCCGGCAGGCTGGCGGCGATAACCCGATCGAAGGCTTCAGTCGGCGTCGTCGGCCGTTGCGCGCCTTCTGACTTGGCCGCGCCCTTCTGCTGATCGTCCGCCGGCTTGGCGCCCTGGACGACCTCGCGGACCGCGCGGGCGACTTGCAGCACCCGGCTAAGGGAGGTGAAGGCGTTGAACCAGAACGGCCCCCCGAGGCCAATCATCAGACCGGCAACAATGCAGAAAAACGCCTAGGGGATTAGGGCGCCAGGCGCGGCGGCCGCGCCACTGGGCAGGTAGCTGTCCTGCGCGCGCATGAGACAATCACTCTGATCCTGCCTCTCCACCTTGGCATAGCAGACCTTGAGCTTGTCGAAGTACGGGCGGCAGCGCGCATCTCTGACGGGCGTAGCGATGGGGGGGAGCGCTGCGCCGTACTTCGCGGATGGCTCGCGGAGCAGGCGGCCTTCCAGCCGCGCGATCTTGATCTCCGCGTCAATCGTGAGCTCGCGCGTTTCGCACCAAGGATAATAGTCGTGGCCGATGGCCAGCCCCAGGCCCGACAGCTTGACGATTTCCGCCCGGATGTCGGCGGCCTTTTTCTTGGTGTCCTCCGCCAGCTTGTCGGCGGCGGCCGCCGCTTCGCCTTCTGGGGTCTTCTTTTCGGCCTGAGCCTTGGCGAGGCTCTGCGCCTGGGTCTCGTACGCGGCCGTGATGCCATCGGCCGTGGCCAGCAGCTTCGCCCGGGATTCGGGGTTCTCGAGGAAACCGGTGAACAGGCGCCCGGCGTCGATATTTGCGGCAAGCGCCAGCAGCACGGAAACGATGATCGACAGGGCGTATGCGCGCTGCGCGAAATAGTCGCGTGTGCTGTCGCCGAGGCGCTCGAACTGGAGCGCGATATCCTCGACCACCGCCACCACCCGGCCGCGTCCCTGCGCTGCAATGGCCTTGCCGACATCAGTCTCGGCGAGACGCTCGATGAGCTGGATCGGCGTGATCTTGTTCTCGGTATGCGGCACGAACCAGGCACCGATCGGTGTCCAGAGCGCCTTGATCATCTTTACAACCGACTTCTTCTCAATTGCTTCCTGTATGGTTGGCCGCGTGGGCAGGCCACGTATATGGGCGACGTGAGCGACGAAGTCCTTCGCGTCCGGTTTCAGCGCGTCACCGACCCGCGGCTTGATGACATCCACGTAGAGACGTTCGAGCATGCGCTCGAAGCCTTTTTGCCGCAGATTGACGAAGCGATGAATCATCTCGACGATGGCTGACACCATCGTCGAGAACGCGACCATGGCCAACGCGAACGCGGCCAGCGCTTCCAGCATTGCCATGGAGGCCCCCCTCCTGCCCGCACTCGGCGCGCGGGTATCTAGCACCAAATGTTCTACCCAAGGTGCGATGCTGAGTCCAGTTCGCGCCCCGGCCTGTCGGGAGACGGTGCGGCCGCTCGCCTTGTCGGCCGGGCTGAAACGCGGCACTATTGCGCGTAACAAATCTGTCATGCCGGCTTCACATCGACCGGTTAAACGGGTCGAGGCAAAACCGATCAGGGGGCTAACGCCATGCGCAAATTCGTCGGGCTTTCCGCCATTCTTCTCGCCGGCACCATGCTGGTGGGCGCCACACTACCCGCCTACGCCGAGGACATCGTCATCAAGCTGTGGGCGCGCGCCGACCGCTCGGGCCCGCTGCGCGCCGGCAACATTGTTGCCGCCGCGGAACCGCTGAACGCGGCGCTCAAGGCCGCCGGCTCCGACAAGGTCGTCAAGGTCCAGGTCCATGAGGGCCCGGCCACCGGCTTTGACGCCGACGCGCTCGACATCCTCAAAGCCTTCGCCGTCAACCAGGGACCGGACGTCTACGTCGCCGCCCATGAATGGGTCGGCGAGTTCGCCAAGGCCGGCTACGCGATGGAGCTCGACGGCTTCGTCAAGAAGCATCCCTGGGCCTTCGACGACGTCATCCCGATCCTCTGGGAGTCGACCAAGTACAAGGGCAAGATCCACGCCATCCCGCAGGATTCCGAGATCCGCATGTTCTTCTACAACAAGGACATGCTGCGCAAGATCGGCAAGAGCGAGGCCTTCATCGAGGGCCTGCCCGACCAGGTCGAGAAGGGCGAGTTCACCCTGCAGGACCTGTCCGTCCTGGCCAAGGAGGTGGTCGACAAGGGTGCGGCCAAGATCGGCATGATCCACCGCCCCAACGCCGGGCCGGACTACCTGATGACCTTCGCCGCCTTCGGCGCCAAGTTCATGGACGACGCCTCGGGCCAGCTGCTCCTGCCGCTGCAGGCGATGCGCAAGGGCCTCGACTGGTACGCCTGGAACGCCAACAACGGCGTCACGCCCAAGAACAACACCTCGATGACCTGGGACGAGATCCAGACGGCCTTCAAGAGCGAGCAGGCCTTCATCTTCCATCAGGGTGTGTGGGCGGTCGGCGAGTGGCAGCTCGGCGACGCCAAGGGCAATACCTGGCCCAAGGACGCCGCCGGCTACTTCAAGAAGATCGGCTGGCTCCACGCGCCGGCGGAGAAGAAGGGCGGCCAGCCCGCCAACCTCTCGCACCCGATCGTCTATGTGGTGAACGGGAAATCGAAGAACGCCGAGCTCGCCGCGCTGCTGGTCGCTTATGCGTCGCTGCCTTACTACAACACCAAGCACGCGGCGACGACGGCGCACACGGCGATCACCTGGGGCCAGAAGAGCATGCCGGCGTATGAGAACGCCTGGTACCTGCAGGCGGCAACGCCGATGCTGGCGCGCTCGACCTTCCTGCCCAACCACCCCGATTTCGGGCGCTACAACTCGGTGCTGTTCAAGGCGTTGCAGGGTGTGGAGACCGGCAGGTTGACCCCGGCCAAGGCCATCGAGTTCCTCGAGGACGAGATGACCAACGAGCTGAAGAACGGCGTCAAAGTCATCAAGTAACAAGACTGCGGCAGGATCCGGCGGGAGCGTCCCGCCGGATCCTGCCGTGATCGGCACGCGTCGCGATGCGTTCCCGCAGCAGGCTCTCTCCCAGTATCCGGCAATGGGTAGACCGCACCCTGTTCCTGGGGCCGGCAACCCTGCTGCTGGTTCTCTTTTTCCTTCTACCCGTTCTCGTCGATGTCGGCATCGCCTTCACCGATATGGGCCGCGACCTGCGGGTCACCGGCTTTACCACCGAACATGTCGAGCGCATCCTGGGCGGTGATCGCCGCCTGCCTCAGATCATCGCCGTCACGCTCACCTACGTGCTCTGCACGCTGGCCATCTTCAACGTCAGCTACGGGCTGCTGCTGGCGCTGCTGACCACCGCGCTGCCCGACCGGGTCGGCGGCTTCTTCCGCGCCGTCTGGTTCATCCCACGCGCCAGCCCGTCGGTGGTCTACGCGCTGCTCTGGAGCTGGGTGGTGGCGCCGACCAATTACGGCCTACTCAACCAGGTCCTGGCCGGGTTCGGCCTGCCGGGTCTCGATCTCAAGAGCGACGCGCCGATGGTCGTCGTGATTCTGGCCAACGGATTCATCGGCGCCTCCTTCGGCATGATCATCTTCACCGGTGCCATCCGCTCGATCCCGCAGCACCTGTTCCACGCCGCGCGCGTCGACGGGGCCGGGGCGCTGGCCATCACCTGGCACGTCACCCTGCCGGCGATCCGCTGGCAGATCAGCTTCGTGACGATCTACCAGGCGCTGTCGCTGCTGGTGAGCTTCGAATACATCTGGCTGATCACCAATGGCGGCCCGTTCTACGACACCACCGTCTACGCGCTCTATGTCTACCGGCGCGCCTTCGACAACGGCCAGTACGCCTACGGCGCTGCCCTGGCGCTGGGTCTGGTGATTGTCGGCGTGCTGGTGGCGCTGGTGCTGTGGCGCTTCTTCGACATGCGCACCCTGCTGCAGAAGCCGCGTATCGAGGTGAACTGATGGATGTCGCTTTAACCAGCGCCCGTCCGTCCGCCCCCGACTGGGACCGGCTGGCGGCGCGCGCCCGCCGCCGGCGCCGCACGGCGATGGGGCTGCTCTACATCGCCCTGGCGCTCGGCTCGCTGCCGATCCTCGTGCCCTATCTCTGGTTGTTCACCGTGGCTTTCTCCGGCCGCACCGGCGCCAACACGGTGGTGCTGTGGCGCACGCTCGCCGTGCTGATGCCCGGGCTGATCGCCTGGTCGATCCTGCGCCTGGCGGTCGAGGATGCGGGCCGCCGCCGCCTGCTCGAAATCGGCCTCGCCGTCGTCGTGCTGGTGACGCTGGCGTTCACCACCGGACCCTATCTCCATCTCGACAACTGGCGCTTCCTCTGGATCACCGACATTGCCGACCGCGTGCGCGGCGGCAGCTCGGGCACCGGCAGCAAGTTCCCGAGCGTGTGGACCGCCTTCGGCAATTCTCTGCTCATCGCCGGCACGCAGATGCTGCTGGTCGTCACCACGGCGACGGCCGCCGGCTACTATCTCTCGCGCTTCGATTTCCCCGGACGCGCCGGCTATCTCAAGGGATTGCTGGTGCTGCACGCCTTCCCGGCGATGACCCTGATCATCCCGATCTTCCTGCTCTCCTACTGGGTCGGGCTGCTCGACACACTGGCCGGCGTGATCCTGGTGATCGTGGCGCTGGAGCTGCCCTTCGCCATCTTCGTGATGAAGGGCTTCTTCGATGCCGTGCCCTGGGACATCGAGATGAGCGGCATGACCGACGGCGCGTCGCGCCGCCAGGCCTTCTTCCTGCTCATCCTGCCGCAGGTGAAGATCGGCATGCTGGCCATTGCCGTGTTCTCCTTCCTGCGCGGCTGGGAGGAATACGTCTTCGTGCGCACACTGCTGATCCAGAAGTCGAACTGGACGATGAGCCTCTACCTGTTCTGGATGATCGACGACGTGATGGGCACCGACTACGCCATGGTCTCGGCCATGGGCGTGTTCTACGTCCTGCCCTCGATCGTGCTCTACGCCTTCTGCCAGAAATACCTGGCCCAGATGACCATCGGTGGAATCAAGGGTTAGACGATGTCGCGGATCGAGCTGCGCAAGGTGGGCAAACGCTGGGGTGAGGTGACGGCCGTCGAGCCCCTCGATCTCGCCATCGCCGACGGCGAGTTCGTCGCCATCCTCGGGCCGTCGGGCTGCGGCAAGTCGACCCTGCTGTTCATGCTGGCCGGCATCTACACACCCAGCGACGGCGCCATCCTGTTCGACGGCGCGGTGATCAACGACGTCGAGGCGCGCGACCGCAATGTCGGTATCGTCTTCCAGTCCTACGCGCTCTAGCCGCACATGACGGTGCGCG
>SXGR01647140.1_pt1 | contig 10751 bp, 10 predicted proteins | sample 3174711 | NCBI WGS metagenome assembly SXGR01 (sample SAMN11356860, study PRJNA531348) | freshwater metagenome | isolation source: freshwater sample F1-60 | place: China: Fuxian Lake, Yuxi | collected 2017-12-25 | reverse complement strand
GACCTACGCATTACGAGTGCGTTGCTCTACCACTGAGCCACTCGGGCGAGGCTTCTTACGCTACCGCTTGCTTCAGGCTTCAATGAGATTGCGGCGGCCGGCGATCATGTGCAGCGACGGGCATTTGGCGAACAATGCATGCAGCAGGAGTGTTTCATTGACGTTGAGTGGCAGCGCCGATATCGCGTCGTGCACGTCATGAATCGCCCGCGCATAAATGTTCGGGTCTACACCGTCTTGCAGGCTGGTAATCACCTTGTGGTACTCCGTGGCAATAAGTGAAAGGCCCTCGCGAAGTTCGTCGGTTTTAAATTTGCGCAGTTGACGCTTGTGGGCTTCGGCCAACACTCGTCGCCCGCTGCCACGTTCACCAACGAGTTTGACGCGGTCTTCCAACGAATCGAGTTCTGCTTCTTGTTTGCTCAGTAGCGGCTCGGCTGCGCGTTCGATGAGCGCACTCACGGCCTCCACCACTTTGGTGACGGCAGCACCGCTGCCATCCAACTGGTACGGAACTTCTGAAAAAGCCGCCTGGCGTAGTGCCAGCGCAGAATCGGTGATGAGAATTCGAGCGCGGTCTATGCTGCCCCCAGCCGATCGGGCAGAGCGCGTAGCCACATCGGGGTTGATACCTTCACGAATGAGCTGGTCGGCGATAACCGAGGTGCTCAAGGCGGGAATTCCGACGGTGACGCACCGCGACGCAATGGTCTCGAGCGTGGGCAACAACTGTTCGGTGAGCAGAATAAAGACCAATCGGTCGTTGGGCTCTTCAAAAGTTTTCAATAAGCGCGCTGCCGCAGTATCACGCATGAGGTGCACTTCGTGCACAATCACCACACGAATGTCGGATTCGGTTGGGGTGAGTATCGATTGGTGCACGATGGATTGTGCCTCGTCGGCATCAAGTGCCGCACCTTCACGCACGATTTCGGTGACGTCAACAAAACCGCCGCGCATCACCAAATCGGCGACACGCGAAGTTGCATCGTCGCTCCCGGTGATGAGCCGCGCTGCGAATGCTCGTGCTGCGATTTCTTTGCCGGCGCCATCTGGCCCTACGAAGAGATACGCATGCGTTGGTCGCTCGGCTAGCAAGCGGAGTCGATCGACTGCCGTTGGCTGGCCGACAACGGCATCCCAGACGCTGTTCATAAACCCAGGCGATCCATCACCGCGCGGCGGATAATGAGTTCGAGTTCATCTTTCGGTGGTGTTCCGTCAATGACCAGCCAGCGATTTGGGTCTTGTGTAGCGAGTTGGTCAAAGCCCTGAGCAACGCGAGTAAAAAATGCGTCATCTTCTCGCTCGAAGCGGTCAGTATCACGTTTCTGTAGTCGTCGCCGTGCCGCAGAGAGTTCAACGCGGATGTACACCACAAGATCGGGTAATCGTGCGCCAATCGCAAAGTTGTTGAACTGACGAAGTTCGTCGAGCGGCAATTGGCGGCCGTAACCCTGGTACGCCAACGACGAATACAGGCTGCGATCGCTGATGACATGCTTGCCGGATTCGAGGGCGGGAATCACTAGTTCGTGCAGGTGTTGGGCGCGATCAGCCGCCATGAGGAGGGCTTCGGCGCGTGGTGAGAGGTGCGTATTGGCAACATTGGCCAAGATCTCACGCAACTTTGCTCCGATGTCGGTGCCGCCAGGTTCGCGCGTGACCACGGCGCCGAGATGTGTTGCGAGGCGTTGCACATGGGTGGACTTGCCACAACCCTCAATACCTTCAAACGCGATGTATCGCCCGGGCATCGTCATCACGCTAGGGCGTGGGTGCCGCGCGGCCTAGTCGGTAGTTTTTGGTTTCTTTTTGGCAGCGGGCTTTTTGCGAGCAGGCTTTTTGGCAGCAGGCTTCGGCTCCGCATCTGACGTTGCGGAGGCATCTGCCTTTGGCTTTGCTTTTGTTTTTGCCGGTGGCTTGGCGGTGCGTTTTGCTTTGGGTTGTGGTGGGTTGGCCCGTCGGGCAGCCAGCAACTCAAATGCCCGCTCAGTGCTCATGTGTTCGAGCCGGTCGCCTCGGGTGAGGCTGGCATTGGTTTCACCATCGGTGATGTAGGTGCCGAACTTGCCATCTTTTGCAACGACGGGTCGTGCCGAGATGGGGTCGTTACCAAATTCGCGCAACGGTGGTTTGGCTGGCCCGCGGCGGCCGAACTTTCGCGGCTCAGCAAGCAAAGCAAGTGCTTGATCGAGGGTGAACGTGAAAATTTCATCGTGCGATGCCAAGGTGCGACTGTCTTTTTCTTTGGAGATATACGGCCCGTAACGACCGCTTTGGGCGGTGATGTTCACCCCGTCGGCGGGGTCGGCGCCGATGAGGCGCGGCAATGACAGCAACTTGGTGGCAACTTCCATCGTGACTTCAGCCGGCTTCATTTCTGGAAACAGCGAGGCGGTCTTGGGTAGTGGTGCCTTTTTGTCGTCGCTGCGATCACCGAGCTGGATATATGGACCGAAGCGTCCCGACTTCACGTAGACGGGTAGTTCATTCCACATACCGATTGGTTCGTCGTTGCTCGGGGCATCGAGCAATTCGACGGCCTTGGTGACGGTGAGATCCTCGGGCGTGAGATCTTCGGGAACGCCCGCCGTGCGTTCACCTGAGCGCACGTACGGCCCATATTTACCCGGTCGAACCTCAATCATTTCACCGCTTACTGGATGTCGACCAACGATGAAGCCGTTGATCTCGCGGGCATCGATGAAATCTTTGGCGGCTTCGGTTACGGGGAAGATGCCCGGAAGTTCCTTGCCGTTGCCAAAATAAAATTCGCGTAGCCACTTGCCACGATTGCGTTCACCACGAGCGATTTCGTCGAGTTCTTCTTCGACGATGGCGGTGAATTTGTCATCAATGATGCTGGCAAAGTGTTGCGTGAGCAATCGCACAACGGCAAACGCCGTCCAGCTCGGCACGAGTGCTTGACCCTTCTTCCACACGTATCCGCGGTCCACGATGACTTTCAAGATGTTTGCGTATGTCGACGGCCGACCAATCCCAAGTTCTTCGAGTTTTTTCACCAACGTAGGTTCGGTGTATCGCGCTGGTGGCGTAGTGGCGTGACCAACAGCCGTGAGTTCGGCCACCGCAACCTTGTCGCCCACTTTGAGCACGGGCAGAATCGCTTCGGCATCGTCATCACTTTTGTCTTCGTCGACTTCTTCGTAGACCGCGCGGTATCCAGGAAACGTGATGGTGGTGCCGCTGGCGCTGAACTCGCAGTCGGCTGTCTCGTTGCTGGCACCGCGGGCTTCGGCGCCGAGACGCAGAGTCAGCGTGGTGCCGTTGGCGTCACCCATTTGTGAGCCGAGGGTGCGCTGCCAGATCAGTCGGTACACGTTGAGTTCTGTCGCATTGAGTTCGCTGCGCAGGCTGTCGGGTGATCGCAGCGGCAGCGTTGGTCGAATCGCCTCGTGGGCCTCTTGGGCATTTTTTACCTTGGATTTGTAGGCGCGCGGCTCGGCCGGCACGAAAGAAGCCCCATAGATATTGGTAATTTCGCTGCGCACGGCAGCGATGGCATCGTCGCTCAGGCCCACGTTGTCGGTGCGCATATAAGTAATGAATCCCGATTCGTAGAGACCCTGGGCAATTCGCATCACTTCTCCGGCGCTGAGGCGCAGCTTGTTACCAGCTTCTTGCTGGAGCGAGCTGGTGATAAACGGAGCCTTGGGCGACTTGCGATATGGCTTTTCGTCGATGGAGCGAACGTTGAGGTCGTCGCCCGTAAGTGCTGCGGTGAGTTCGTCGGCACGCACTTTGGTGATGACTGAAACCCCATCGCGAGGCACACCTTTGCTGTCGAAATCTCGCCCAGATGCCACCCGCATGCCATTGAGCGATGACAACACTGCTTTGAAGGATGGGGAGGTTGCAGTGATTGCAGCCAAGTCCCAATAGTCGGCTACGACGTAGTCCATTCGTTCTTGTTCGCGCTCAACGACCAAACGAATGGCAGGGCTTTGCACACGACCAGCCGAGAGACCGCGGTTCACCTTGCGCCACAAAATTGGTGACAACGTGTAACCAAACAGGCGGTCGAGCACACGACGTGCCTCGGCGGCATCTACGAGTTGCTGGTCGACGTCACGGGTGTTGCGCACCGCTTCGTCGATGGCGCTGCGGGTGATTTCATGAAACACCATTCGCTTGACCGGAACCTTGGGCTTCAAATACTGCACCAAGTGATACGAGATCGCTTCACCTTCGCGGTCTTCGTCGGTTGCCAGATACAACTCGCTGGCGCCTTTCAGCGCCGCTTTCAATTCGCGCAGAACCTTGCCGCCTCGTTCGGTGATTTCGTAGTTGGGCACGAAGTCGTTCTCGACGTCAACTTGGAGGCCAGACTTCGGAAGGTCGGCGATGTGACCGACGGATGCGAGCACTACAAAGTCGCTACCGAGCAACTTGGCAATGGTCTTCGCCTTAGCGGGGGACTCAACGATGACAAGTGGACGTGACATGCAGCAGTATTCCGTTGTAAGACATGGAAGTCGGGCAGTCAAGCACCCGAATTTGATTTTTGCAACTAGGTAGCGTGAAAGTCATAGTGCATAACGCTTTGAGCGAACTCGGATGGAACGAAACATTTCTGCGTGCACTGCCTGAATCTGTCAACCTGAGTGACGACCAACTCGTCGGACGAGTGAAGCGACTTGACCGTGGATGGAGCACATTTCTCTGTGTGACGGTCGGAGAAATCACGGCAACACAAACTCTGCGCGAATGCCGAGTGCGAAACATCGGTGCCGACGTTGCCGTAGGTGACTGGATTCTGGTGACGCCTGATCTTGAGCGCATCGTAAAGGTGCTACCGCGGCAGTCGCGATTAGTACGTCGCGCATCTTCAGATGGAACACGAAACGAAGCGCAAACCTTGGCTGCAAATATCAATTTTGTGTTCCTCGTACACGGCCTAGATACTGCGCCAAACGAACGGCGCCTTGAGCGCGAACTGGTGTTGGCGTTTGATTCTGGTGCACAGCCAGTAGTGGTGTTAACCAAGAGTGATGCCGCCTCGGCATCGGCCATCAGCGAAGCGCAAGCAATCATGGTGGCCACATCGCTTGGTGTGCGCGTACATGTGGTGAGCAGCGTTACAGGTGATGGGCTCACCGAACTGCGCGATTACACACGCGATGGCGCAACCATTGCCGTGCTCGGTGCGAGTGGTGTTGGTAAGTCGACCTTGGTCAATGCATTGACTGGCACAGAGTCTCAGCAAACTGGTGCCACCCGCGAGGGCGACAACAAGGGTCGCCACACGACGACCGCTGTGGATTTGGTTGCCCTACCTACTGCTGGCTGGTTGATTGACACTCCGGGCGTTCGCGCCGTGAGTTTGTGGACGAGTGGGCATGGCATCGAACGGGCATTCAAGGACATCTTCACGTTGGCAGAACGATGCAAGTTTCGTGACTGCAAACACGGCACCGAGCCGGCATGCGCGGTGCAAGAGGCAATCGGCACGGGCGCCCTTGACGCGGCTCGACTCGAGAGCATGGGACGACTAGTGGAGGAAGAAGCTGTTCTGGAGGAAGAACAAGCGCGCGCTGAACGCGACGCAAGATAATGCAGTTGGTGCGACGGCTAGAGCGTGCCGCTCTGTAGGCGAACCAGTACTTCTGCGGCGCGCTGGCGAACTTGGTCACCGTCGCTGAGCTTCTGTGCGGCTCGAATCTGAGTCGACATTCGGGGGTTTTTCACGAATCGATCAGCATGTCGCAACATGAAGTCCCAATACAACGTGGTGAATGGGCAAGCGTCGTCACCAATTCGCTTCGTGCGGTCATAGGCACATCCCTTGCAGTAGTTGCTCATGCGATCGATGTACGCACCACCAGCGGCGTATGGCTTGGTTGCCATCTTTCCGCCGTCAGCGAACAGCGACATACCAATCACATTGGGCACCATCACCCACTCTGCTGAGTCGACGAACGACTCCCACATCCAATGAGTGAACTGCTGCGGGTTGATGCCAGCGATGAGTGCAAGGTTGCCGAGCACCATGAGTCGTGGGATGTGGTGCACCCAGCCACGCGCCTCGATGTCGCCGAGGATGCCCGACACGCAGCGCATCTTCGTTGGGGCCGCCCCGGTGAAGAGTGGTGGCAGGTCAAGTTGCGCGTCGAGAGCGTTGAGTGAGGCGTATTCGGGCATCCAACGCCAGTACAAATTCCAGACATATTCACGCCAACCGATGATCTGGCGAATGAAACCTTCGGCCGAATTGATCGGCACACGCCCGGCGCGAAACTCTTTTTCGACTCGGTCGCACACTTCGCCAGGCAACAACAGACCCAGATTGAGATATGGCGAGAGCACGGAGTGCGCCAAATGCCAGTTGTCGGCAAGCATCGCATCTTCGTGTGGCCCGAACATCGGCAGCACGCGCTTGACAAAAAAGTCAAGACGCTCGAGTGCACCGGCACGGGTAGTTGCCCACACGTCTACGGGGGCCGGCCAGCGGTCATGACCATCTTTGGGTGGACGCTCACGATTCTGCTCGTCGTAGTTCCACTCACCGCCGCTGGGTTCGTCGCCATCCATGAGATAGTCAAGGCGACGACGCTGCCAGCGATAAAAGTCTTCCATCTTGAAGCTCTTGCGGGTGTCGGCCCATGCCGCAAACTCGTCGGGGTGCGTCAAGAATTGATTGCTGCGCACGACGTTGCAACCGAGTTCTTTTACGAGTTGCCGGGCGGTGAACGAATTTGGTTCAGTGACGGTGATGAGCGTTGGTGAATGAGTGGCACGGTGGGCCTTGACGGCAGCGCGCATTGACGCGGCATGTTGGTGGTCAACTTGGAACCCTGCTTCGCGCAGTTCCTCGGCGAACGCCTCGATTGCGCGGGTGTACAGCGCGACGCGCGCCGGGTGCCAGGCGCGCGAATCGATCTTGTCTTTGGCTGTGATGAGCAGAATGCGATGAGTCTTGGAATTCGCAGTTGCCATCGCACCAATTGCACGGTTGAGTTGGTCGCCGAACACCCAGATGGTCTCGGTTGGCGCCATTGCGACGACGCTACCCCTCGTCAATGTCGTATTCGGTAGCGAAGGTCACAGTTCCTATGACGCCACTTGATCTACCCAACCATCGCAGTGAGGTTGCAGTCATGGAGGCACGGGGTGTGAGGCTTATTCGGACGGTGAGAGTTTCCTCGCCGAACTCAATGTTCCATCGTGCGTCGCTACGACCTGCAGCCACGACGACCTCTGCCACGCGTTGTCGTGCTGTATCGCGGCTGTCGGATTGGCTGGCGTGCCGTGCTGCGTCACGGGCCAGCAGGTCAACCAACAGTTGGTCGCGCACGATTGCTGTGACATCAAAGATGGCAACGATGAGCAACACAAACAACGGCAGCAGGAGGGCGAACTCAACCGTTGCTTGGCCGCGATCATTCGTCGGTGGTTTCGGCACGACTGAGCACATTCGACAGCACGCTTTCAAACAATTCGCCGATGCGACCAGCGCCACCACCGTCAGTGGCCCACGCAACGACCAAGAGGGCAATCACCGCGGCACCAATCAGCACGAGTGCATATTCGGTGGTGGCCTGGCCAGGGTCGCTGTGCGGCGGGCGGGGCGAGGCTGCAGTAGTTGACTTTGTGCGGTGGAAAAACATCGTGATTCCTTTGGGTAGTTATGGCAGGTCGAGATTGACCGACGACAGTTGACTGGCGAGCAGCGGCACAACGGCAAGCAGAACATATGCCGGCAAAATACAGCCGACGAGGGGAAGTGTGAGACGAACAGGTAGTGCACGAATCCGCATGTCAGCATCACGGCGCCGTTGTGCGTGGGCGTCAGTGGCGAGTCGGTCAAAAAGTTCACGGGGTGCCAAGCCGTCACGTTCGGTGTCAATGAGTGCATCAATCATGGGTTGTGCATGCAGCCCAAACGCACTTCGCAACGAGGTGAGCACATCCACAAAGCGCTCACCATTGTGAATGCGCTCGGCAACTGCTCGGGCCGCAGCGCCAACCGTGCCAGGTGCGGTGTCGCTCGCATGCAGAAATGCCAGGGCCGGGGGCTGTCCTGAGCGCAGATATACCGAGACCACATCAACAAAGTCGGGCACATCAGAGTCGACCCGCGCTGCGCTCACGGCCAACCGTTGCACCCAACGGCGCCCCACCCAGTGCAGCGAAACCCCGATGAGTAGACATGCAAAGCCGGCAGTCGAAACAAAAAATACGCGAGCTCTTTCATCGCGGGTTATCAGCCACGTGGCGAGTAATAGCGGCACCCAGGTGAGCACATTGATGGAGGCCTTCGTGTGTGCAACTGCCGTTCGTGATTCGGCCGTGATCGTTGCAGTCACTCGCAGTGTGCGAGCAGCAGCCTCAACGGCATGGACGGCGTCGCCCCCTTCGCTGGCCACGGCGATTGCGCGCAGTGCCAAGTCGGGCGCAGCCTGCGAATCGTTGAGTCGGATGACGGTACCCAAGACGTGTCCTTCCCGACTCGCATCAGATAACCACTGCCACTCGGTAATGTGCTGACGCTCGACAACAGCGATGACAGCGGCATGAAGCGAAGAGCCAAGTCGTAGTTCACGCCCAATGGCATCGAGTGCATTGGCGTGACGTTCACTTGGTAGGGGTTCAGCTGCGCGGCGCTGAGCACGCAATAGTGGCCGTTGCCGGGCTGCCCGACGTGGGGTCAAGCGTCGTCTTACTAACCGCCGAAACAAATAGGGCTCGATTACATGTCGAGCCAAGACCACGCTCGTGGTGGTCCAGGCACACACCCCAACCACCACAAACAACATGGCGGTCAGGCTCGCCCGCGTGAAAGTCGGGCGGTTGCAGCGCCTTGAGTCCAGAGTGTTTTGGTGCCCAATACGTCTGGTCGCATCGACACTTCGGTGACTTCGCTGACACGTCGATGGCCGTTCGGTGAGCGCTCGACGTGCACGATGATGTCAACAGCAGCCTGCAGGTGTTCGCGCACCGCCGGCAGCGGCCATTGCGGTGCAGCCTGCAACACCATCGATTCGATCCGGCGCAATGCGTCGTCGGGTGAGTTGGCATGGCAAGTGGCCAGCGAACCGTGGTGACCGGTATTCATCGCGGTCAACATGTCGAGTGCCTCGTTACCGCGCACCTCCCCAAGCACGAAGCGATCGGGTCGCATGCGCAAGGCACTACGTAGCAATGTAGAGAGCCCGACCTCTAAGGTGCCGTCGTAGGTGGCAGGACGCGCTTCAAAGCGCAGTACGTGCTCAGTTTGGAGTCGCAGTTCGGCGATGTCTTCGACGGTGATGATGCGTTCGCCGGGTGTGACACAACCACACAGTGCGTTGAGGAGTGTGGTTTTGCCACTTGATGCAGCACCGGCAACCACTACGTTGCAGCGCTGCGACACGATGTCGCGCAGCAACTCGGCAACATCTTCGCCACCGAACGCAGTCAACGGCAAATCTCGCACATGGAAGCGTCGGATGCACAGGCATGGCCCGTCGACGGCAACGGGTGGAATCACGATGCACACCCGTGAGCCATCGGGCAGTCGGGCATCGACCACTGGTGAAGCCTGGTCGACACGCCGACCAATCGGCAACAAGATGCGCTCGATGATTCGAGAAAGCTCGCCCTGTGGCAACGTGCCGACGTGCTCGACACCGCCTTCCCGCTCGATCCAGATCTCGCGTCCGGCATTGATCATGATTTCGCGCACGAGCGGATCCGCAAACCACCGTGCCATCGATGAGGTTCGCCACCAGTCGCTGCTGCGTGATGCAGTACCACGCTCGACTGTATTAACAGTGTTGACCGTGTTGACCAGTGGCCTGAGCGGCACAACATTCACAGCAATACCCGGAGCTCTTCGGTGAGTTGTGTGGGAAGTCGGGTAGCCAGCAGCCCCGCATCAACACTGCGTGCGATGCCGTCAGCAACGGTGATCTCGGCAACGACTGGTGCACCAACCACAGATTGAACGTCACGAGTGGTGAGGGCGCGGCCTTGTTCCTTGAGTAACACGATGCCGGCAGGGCGGTGGGTGAGCCGCGCGGCGCGGCGCAGGGCGAGATAGCACGGTCGCACGACGAGCCAGTCGGCGCGAGCGGCACGTCGCACACTGTCTGGTGGCTGCAGTGATCCGAAGTCGACGACCACTTGCTGGTTGGTCACTGATTGAACCAGGTCATCGAGTGCGCTGGTATCAAAAGAACTTGCCGAGCCAGCAGGAATCACGTGTAGTCGTGATGTTGCGGCAACTCGCAGGTCGACCAAACCCTGCGGATCTCGATCGGTGCTGGATAACCAATCGCGGATGCCGGTGCCTGCTGGCTCGGCCATGCCCAGCACGGATGGCACGTCACCGCCCATATCGATGACCGTTGCTTCGCCCTGATGCTCGGCAAGCAGTAGGGCGAGTGCCGATGCAAACACGGTGGTACCACTTCCGCCTTTGATTGACCAACATGCGTACATCACATTCGCCCTTTCGGGTGTGGAAACCCACCCGTAAAGATGTGTGACGTCGCCTGCGAAACAGGAAAGTTATCTGGTTAGCTACGCCGCGATACCAGGCTCATCGCCAGCATGGCCGCAACATGGGCGTTATTTTCTGCGAGCGCAAGGTTGGCGATTACGGCCTCACCAGAGGTATCTGCTGCGATTTCAGCCAAAACCATCGGCGTCACGGCTGGTCCGGTGATTCCGCGTTGGTGTGCTGCTGCAAGGGCGCGGTCAATTGCGGCACTCATCTTCGTTGCGTCAACTGCATGATTGGCCGG
>SXGR01225129.1_pt1 | contig 10754 bp, 8 predicted proteins | sample 3174711 | NCBI WGS metagenome assembly SXGR01 (sample SAMN11356860, study PRJNA531348) | freshwater metagenome | isolation source: freshwater sample F1-60 | place: China: Fuxian Lake, Yuxi | collected 2017-12-25 | reverse complement strand
TCAAACTTCACCCACTCGGCTTTGCTCACTCGTGTGAAGCTTGGCGTGATGGTGAACTCGTCGGCGGATTGTACGGCGTCGCCGTGGGTCATTTGTATTGTGGGGAATCGATGTTCGCCCGCGCGAACGATGCCTCAAAAATCGCCTTCGTTTGGCTCACGCAGCAGCTCCGCGACTGGGGCTTCCCAGTCATCGACTGTCAGGTTCACACAAAGCATTTGGACCGATTTGGCGCCACCGAGATCCCGCGCCGGGACTACTTGACCCACGTTGCCCGCCTCAGTGCGTTGCCAAGAACTGCCGCGCAGTGGTCTTTTGACGCTGGTTTTGTTCCAGACCCCTTGCGAGCCTCTCACACCAATTTGTAAATGCGCTATACTTGGGGCTCTACGACCCGGTCCGACAGCGGAATTCAGCCCAATGGACACGGAACCGATTCAAGAATTCTTAACCAAAGTTCGGAAGAGTCGATTTATCGACTACTTGGATCCGATCGGCGAAACTGCATTAGTAGCTTTTGAACGCCGCCTTCGTTGGGCTCACCGTTCCAAAGCCGACATCAACGTCGGGGAGGAAGCCCAATTCCTTCTCACCCACGAAAAACAGCTACGACGGCTGATCCAAGAAGAAATCCGCGAAGACGAAGAACACGATTGGGGCATTGCATCCGACGGCCCGGTACGGGGAGATTGGTCGGCCGGACCGGGGGAAACGGCGGTGTTGGTGCCAACGGCTCCATTCGCCGACACCGGCGACGAAGAGGCCCCTCCCGTGCCCGCGGCATTCCGAAAAACCCCCATGCCGGCGAATCAACGGCAACACGCTCCGGCGCCCGTTGTAGCGAAGCGAAAAGCACGTTCCACACCAGCCCCAGTCATCGCTCGAAAAACCAGGGAAGAAGAGGAAGAGCCCTCGGATCTTCAGCGGACCGGAATCATTCGTTTTGAAGATCTCACCCCGATGTCGACCCAGCGGGTATCCCCCCTGGATCCCCCAGACATTGCGTCCGCCACCGTTCCCATGGCGATGCCGCGCCTGATGACGCCCCTGGGCACCGCCACTCCGGAGCCCGCCCCCGCGGTGGTGATCGGTGATACGCCCGCTCCCGTTTCTCGTTCCGAAGAAGATCTGAACACCGAACCTTCCGCGCCGCCCCGGACGCAAGCACCGCCGGCCGCCGCCGAACCCAACAAAAAACCATTGGTTTGGGCTGTAGCAGTCGCAGTGGGCCTCCTGGTGGTTGGCGCCGTAGTTTGGCGATTTACCCAAAGTACAACGCCCGCTCCCGAAGTTCCGGTGCTCACCGAAGCGCCCCCGACCGCCCCCCCCGAAATCGCGCCGCCGACCCCGCCCGCGCCTTCTCCGGAAGCCGCCGCAATCGTCGATCCTCCGCCATCCGATGTGCCCGCCCCTGCAGAAGCCGAGGTTCCACCTCCACCAACGGTGCCCGCCGAAAAAACGCCGCCGCCCGCCGTGGTATCCCCACCGGTGGACACTGCCGAGCCGGTCGCCGTCGTGGAAGTCGAGGATCCCCCCACACCTGCCGTGGTTACGCCCCCGGTCGCTCCCCCCGTCGCACCAAGCCCACCCACGGCGCGCGGGCTGTGGGTTGGGAAGGTCGGAAGTGAGCCGATTTATCTGACGATCACCCCACAGACCGGCAACAAGGTGACTGCGCGGGCCGAGCTAAAGCAGGGAGATGCCTTCCTTCAACTCGATCTTCGGGGCACTTTCGATCCGGAGACCGGCGCACTCACCCTGCTCGATCCGTACAATCAGGGGCGATATAATGCGACTTTGAAGGATGGAAAGCTATCAGGAACGGCGCATCCCCACGGCAATGATCCCACATCCTGGTCGGCCACACGCAAATAGATCGCCGTCGGTAAGCCCGCCGGGAAAGGTATTCTCGCCCGCGCTATTCCTCTCCTTCTCCTTCGCTTTCAGCCACGACAGGCAGCTCCAACGGCGAACTCTCGAATTCCGGCTCACCTCGCCGACGTCGACGCCGCCGCGGCTCCCATCCACTCGGCTCAGGCGCCGGTGGAACCGGGAACTCAGCGTCGTGCTTGGCCATCCAATTGGTGCGAAGGTCGTGGAGTGCACGGTCCCAACGCGCCAGCATCGGCGGAATCGCAAAAGGCACCATCAAAACGCCTTCTTTCTCGCACATCGCATCGAGCTTGCCTTCCATCTTTACAGGCTCGACCGAATAAATGCCCAATGCTGGACCGTGTTTGTCGCGGTGCAGCAGGATGACGGCTTTGGCCATCTCCAAGATTTCCGGCATCGCCGCAGGTTGGTACCGCGCGGGCGGACTGTCCAACGTAGACATTCCAACCAGCAAAAAGACCTTTTCCCACAACTCTTCGATGTTCTCTTCGCCACCCAACACCAGCAGACCGCGAACCCGCTCCAGACCGATCACGTCGTGGGAGCCGTCGGCCGACTCAGCGCTTAACAGCTGCCGAATTTCCCGCACGCCCGACACGCGTTTGTACCAACGCACCAGCGGCTCTTCTTGTGCGCCCCCAGCGCGGTACGCGGGGTAGGCTTCAATGCCCTCGGCACCCTCGGGAATGTCCGCTCCATGGCCGTCTTCCATGAATGCCAGCAGTGCACGACGCGGAAACAGCGCCGTGATCACGGCTGCGGCGTCCAATTTCGAAAAAGAAAGTCCGCGCTGGGCGTCTCGCGCGGAATCGTCGCTGAACGCCGCCCCACTGATCACCAGACGGTGCAGCCGAGGAAGTGACGCTCCCTCCTCCCATGGCTCAATCCAGCGCTCCCGACCGCGACACAGGCGGCCAGGATCGGCGGGATTGATCTCATCAACGCTATATCCGAGGGCGTGAATCATCCGCAGCGCATTAACGCAACCGGACGACGATGCCCACGCTGGCCAGGAGTGCCGCGAAGCGGATACGGGGGGCCCCCGAGAGGAACCGCTTTGGCACCCGCAAATTTCTACGTCACCACGCCGATCTACTACGTCAACGGATTGCCGCACATTGGCCACGGCTACACCACCACGGCCGCCGACGCCCTCACCCGTTTTCACCGGATGCTGGGTGATCACTCGTTTTTTCTGACCGGGACCGACGAACATGGCCAAAAAGTCATGGAGAAGGCCAAAGAACGGGGAATGACTCCTATCGCCCACTGTGACGACATGGTCCAGCATTGGAAGGCCATGTGGGAAAAAATCCAGGTAAAAGCGGATCGATTTATCCGTACCACCGAGGAGCAACACATCGCGGTCGTTCAGGCGACCCTGCAAAAGCTGTGGAACGACGGCCTGATCGAGCGCCGAAACTATGAAGGCTGGTATTCGATCTCGGACGAGATCTTCGTCACCGATAAGGATGTCGAAGAGGGGAAATACGACAAGACCAAATTAGTCCGCATCCAAGAGGCGAACTACTTCTTCCTGATGAGCCGATTCCAGGAACAATTAGTAAAGCACATTGACGATAACCCTTCGTACATTCAACCCGACAATCGAAAAAACGAAGTCAAGGGCTTTCTACGCCGTCCGCTCCAAGATCTCTGTATCTCTCGACCCAAGGCGCGCATGAGCTGGGGCATCGAAATCCCCTTCGATACCGACTATGTGACCTACGTCTGGTTCGATGCGCTGCTCAACTATCTGAGCGGCATCGGTTGGCATCCGGACGCCGGCCAAGCCAAACCCGGCTGGGAAGGCCTATGGAGCGAGTCCCTCCACTTGTTGGGCAAGGACATTCTCACCACCCACGCGGTGTACTGGTCCACCATGCTGATGGGCCTCAACATTCCGCTTCCAAAGCAGATGATCGCACACGGTTGGTGGGTATCCTCCGACGGCCAAAAGATGAGCAAGTCGCTCGGAAATACCATAGATGTCGGCCTGGTCGCGGACGAATTCGGTGTGGATGCCCTGCGTTACTTCTTTTTGCGCGAAATCCAATTTGGCGCGGATGGAGGGTTCTCGTACGAAGGCTTCATGACCCGCTACAACGCGGATCTGGCAAACGACCTAGGAAATCTCGCTCACCGCGGTTTGTCGATGACCACCAATTGGTTGGACGCCAAGGTGCCGGACGGGGAGCCCGATTCGGTTCTCGATCGCGACCTGATGGATGCGGCAGGCCAAGCGGTACAAAAGTTCATTTCTGGCTTCAAACGTGTAGATTTCAAAGGCGCACTGGAAGGGGTCAACCAACTGGTGGCCGCCGGAAATCTCTATGTGGATCGCCAGGAACCCTGGACGCTCAACAAAAAGGGCGAAGTCGCCCGACTCCGCGTCGTCAAGCGCAACGTACTGGAGGCGTGTTTTATCGCCGCGGCGCTCATGCTCCCGGTGATCCCCAACAAAGCCACGGAACTCCTCGCCAAACTCGGGCAGACCGAGGCGGACGCCGCGAAATTCGTCCGTTCGCACGCCGAACGGTTGAGCACTGGCGACCTTTCCGTCTCCTTCCGCAATTTGCATACAGGCGCTCAAGTTACCCTGGGCGACCCTCTCTTTCCCCGTTTTCGTGAACTTCCCCCGCGCATCGCCGCATTGATGATCCCGGAGCCCCCTGTGTCCGAAACTCCCGAAGTGTCCGACCTGATTGAGTACGATGACTTTGCCAAAGTAAAGCTGCGCACCGGCAAAATCGTGGCCGCGGAGCGTATCCCCAAGGCGGACAAACTGCTGCAGTTGTCCGTCGACGTCGGTGAAGCGGAGCCCCGCACCATTTTGGCCGGTATTGCTACGAAATTCGCACCTGAGGACATCGTCGGGCGCACGGTGGTGGTGGTGGTGAATCTGAAGCCGCGAAAAATGCGCGGAATTGAATCGAACGGCATGCTGCTCGCAGCAGGCGGCGAGAACCTGATCGACCTGGTCAGCGTGAACGCCGGTCCGGGCGAGATCGTTCGCTAGTTTCGTCAATTCCGATTGACCTAGGCGTTTACATCCGTTTTAATCGATGCTCGGAGACGCCTATGCACCGTTCATCTCTTGTTGTTCTTGCCGCTTTGTTCCTCGCGGGTTGCGAAAACGAGCAGAACATTCTGGATCAAGGCGAAGGCCCGGATATCGACCAAGAGGATGATGCGTGCATTGTCGTCACTCCCTCCACGATTACGTTTAACAGTTTGGAAGTCAATGTTGACCAGCCTCAGACCGAGGTGGTCACGGTCTCCAACAGCTGCAACGGCGATCTGGAAATCCACGAAATCGATCTCGACGACGCCAACGCACCGTTCACGCTGGGTGCGATCGGCGCAATCCTCATTCCAAAGGATGCGAGTACCGAATTCACCGTTACCTTCGATCCGCAGACCGCGCTGACCTGGGCGCACCAAGTGCTGATCGACAGCAATGATCCGGAAACCCCCACGGCTTCCGTCGATCTCACCGGCGTGGGCATCGCGCCGATCATCGACATTGACCCTCCCGTTTACGATTTCGGCCAGATGCCCCTGGGTTGCGAAAAAGAGCAGCCAGTCACGATCAGCAACATCGGCACCTCCGATCTCATCGTGGATTCCCTCGAGCTTACCTCCGCTTCCACCGAGTTTGAGCTGGAATCCGACCTGGTGTTCCCGCTGACGCTCGCCCCCGGAGAGTCCGAGGAAGTCGTCGTCCGATTCCGCGGTATCGACGATTTTGATGTTCCCGCCTACGTGACTGCGGTGAGCAACGATCCCTTTTCTCCTGAAGTCACGGCCGATTTCACCGCCGACGCCACCGATGTGTTTGACGGCGACGAACACTACGAACAACCGGTCGTTCCGTCCACAGACATCCTATTTGTCGTCGACAACTCCTGCTCGATGTCCGAGGAACAGGCCAACCTCACTGCAAACTTTTCCTCGTTCATCGAGGAGCTAGAAAGCGCTGATTCGGCATATCAAGTAGGGGTTATCACCACCGACAGCCCCGAGCTTCGCGGCGACATCATCGACCAAGGTACGGCTGATCCGATCGGCGAATTCCAACTCCAAGCCGGCACCGCCGGAATTGGCGGAAGCGCCGACGAAAGAGGACTTCAAGCGTCCTGGTGGGCCACCCGCAGCCTGGCGGAATGCGATGTCGCCCATGCAGGCCTGACCCCCGCTGGCGGCGGCGCCCCGGAAGCCTGCGGTGAGGCTGGCCCTGATTCCGCCTTCCTCCGCGACAACAGCATGCTCTCGATCGTCATCCTGACCGACGAACCTGACTTCAGCGATAATTGGGCGAGCAGCTGGGACAACACGTGGGGATACAGCACCTGGGCGAGCGTCGCCCCAAATCCTCGTCCCTCGCCGTTTGATTTGGACGCTCTGGGCTATGTCGACGATTTCCTCGCCACCAAAGGTGGAAATCCTGACTTGATCCGAATCAACGCGATCGCCGGCGACATGCCTTCCGGATGCAACGGGCCCGGCGGAAGTGCCGGTGCACCCACCGGTTATATCGATGCGATCCAGGCTACCGGCGGCACGTTGGTTTCGATCTGCGCCGAAAACTGGGGTGAAAACCTCGAAGATGTGGCAAACGCCTCAATCGGGATCACCGACACCTTCCCCCTCGCCAATGAACCGGTGGAAGAGACCATCCAGGTTCGCGTCGACGACGTTCTATTGGCGCCGGGCGACGGCGCAAACACCCATTGGACCTACGATTCCGCGTTGAACGCGATCGAATTCACCAATGACTTCGTTCCTGCGGGCGGCTCCACGATCGACATTCATTACCAAATCATGCCCACGTGCGACAACTAAAACTGTCGCCGCTCCCAAAGGATTTCCGTGTCGCGCGCCCGCGTTTTGGTAAAGTTACTTTACCTTCTAGCTTCGTGCTCGCCCACGGAAACCACCGCGGCCACGCCGGCTAATGTTCCAGCCGATTCCCAGCCGGCAACGCCGGCGGAAGTGCCTGCGACGCCACCGCCGGAAGCCCCTACCGTGACCGCGCCCGCCGAAACCCCCGATCCACTTCGGTTTTTGCGATCTCCCCCTGCGGGGTTCGTGGACCTGCGCACAGCGCTGCCCGGTGCGTGTTTCGACATCCGGTACCACACCTCCAATAACTTCGTTGGAGCGCCGCTTCCCGGCTACGGAGCTCCAGGAGCGTGGATGCTGGAAGCCCCCGCGGACGCCCTGCAAAGGGTCAACGTCCAGCTGCAAGAGCAAGGTTTAACCCTACTGATCTATGATTCTTACCGCCCTTTCCGTGGCACATCCGCAATGGTCGCCTGGGCAAAACGAACCGATCAAGTCTTTCTTCTCGACAATGGTTACATCGCGCGACGATCCGGGCACAACCACGGACACACGGTCGATCTCACTATCGCTAAGGTGGAAACCTGCGAACCCATCGACATGGGCACCCTCTGGGATGTGCTCGACGAGCGCAGCCACACCCGCAATGCGACCGGAATTCCCCTCGAAAACCGCCTCCTCCTCAAACGCCTGATGTCCGAGCAAGGGTTCAAGCCCTACTCCAAGGAATGGTGGCACTTCCAGTTTGCGATGGAGGGAAGCAAACCGAGAGATGTTCCCTATGGATGCCAAGAACCCGACGAGGGAGCGTGGACGCATCCCAACGGTTGGGAGGTTAGCAGCTGGGTTCCCCCCTCCGAAGTACCCAACGGTCCATGCCTTTCCTCGAGTAGTGCTCCATCGCCGTGAAGCGCTTCCGAAACGCATCCACTTGCGCTATCGTCCGCCAACGGAGGTTCCGATGCCCGGTGCAGAGAAGTCCATCGACGTAAACACTTCTGCGGAAGTGCTTTTCAGCGTGATCGCCGACTATGAGAAGTACCCCGAGTTTCTCAAGGACATCGAATCCGCCAAAATCGTCAAACGCGGCAACGGCGTCACCGAGGCAAAATTCGCGATCACCGTCGTTAAGCGCGTGGAATACACCCTGCGTCTTCACGAAAGCCCACCCAACGAGGTGCGCTGGGAGCTCGTGGAGTCCAACATCATGACCGTCAACAATGGTGGTTGGAAGCTGGAAACGCTCGGAGAGAACAAAGTCCGAGCACACTACCGGCTCGAGGTAGGCTTGCCTCGCTTTCTTCCGGTGCCAGGCTCCTTGGTCGACAAACTTACCGGCCAAACCCTCCCTGCGACCTTAGAGGCGTTCAAAAAGCGCGCCGAGTCAATGAAGTAGCGCGTTACGCGCCAGCAAACGCCTCGGTCTGCGCAACCTCGGGCCGGACCTTCTCGGGTCGACACCGCGCCAGGGTTTGCTCGGCCGCTTCGTCGATCAGATCCGCAACATTCAACGCGTCTTTTTCGCAGATGGTCTGGACCACCACTCCGACCACATTCCCCACCAGGATCCCCGCCAGCCGCTCAGGAGACAGGTCCGAGCGGCATTCTCCGGTGGTCATCGCCTTTCGAAACAGCGACACCGCCTGCGCCCGCCAACCTCCAAACAGCCGCGCGTGCAAAGCGGCCGCGCGTTCATCGGCGTCCGTGCGAGTCCATAAGGAAAGAAGCACTCTTTGAGCTTCACGGTGGGTGAGAAAACCCATCACCTTCGAACGAAAAACGCTTCGAATTCGATCTTCAAAGGACGCCTGCGCCGCTGCTTCCGCAAATGTTGCCGCATCCATCTCCGAAACGGCACTTTCAAGAACCGCCGCAACGATCTCGTCTTTGTCGCGAAAATGGTAGCTGATCACCCCTCGGGTGAACTCCAATCGGCGTTCGAGGCCGCCGATCGTCAAGGCCTCCAGCCCCCCCTCCGCAACGAGCGCCCGCGCCGCACTCGCAATTTGATGGCGGCGAAGGTCGCGAACACTGCGGATCTCTTGGGTCATGCGACCGCTTCCGTCGATGCGCCGCGTTTGAGCGCCATCCGCTCCTGCATGTCCAAAGGCCACGCGGAAGTATCGTCGCAAGGAAGAATCCGAATCGATTGTCCCTCCGCCCGAAGCAGTTCGGCCGCATTGATTTTCAGCGCCTTCGCCGCAGCCAATACGCCGCTCACATGGCCGCCAAACACGCCGTGCCCCACGGTGCTGGCGCCGACCAAGAACAAATCCTTCACTTCCGAGCGGATCTGCCACGCGAAAGGTCCCACCTGTGCACGGGTCTTGGCGGTGCCGTACAGATTTCCTTTCGTAGAAGCGCAGTAATGTTCGTTCGTGAGGGGGGTGCCCAACTCTGCGAAAGTAACCTTACTTGACAATCCGGGGGCAAATCGCTCCAGTCCAACCAACATTTTGTCGGTGAGCTGCTTCTTCATTTCGGCATAGTCCGCCGGACGCTCGCCGTAGCGGGTGTGCGTCCATTCGCGGAAACCTTCATACGGCACAAACGCAAAAGCCTCGAACGTATGCGTATTTCCGAGCCCTTTGGAGCGGTCCTTCAAGGAGGTGCACGTCAGGAATTGCCCTGCAAGCCGGCTGCCATCGAAGGTCTTGCCTTCGGCCAGTCGGAAAGCTTCGTCGACATCGGTATTTTCGTTGTACCAGTAGTTTCCGCTGTCTAGCCCCAGGGCTTCCGCATCCACATCGGCCGCCATAAACAACGAAATCGCCGACACCGACCAGCGGGTTTTCGCCAGAGCGCGCTTGGTACGCCAGCCAATGAACTCCGGGTTCACCAGTCGGCCCAGCGTGACGGCCGGATCCGCATTGGAAATCACCCTTTTCGACCGAATCTGCGTGCCATCGTCCAACACCACGCCGATCGCGCGCGGCGTGCCGTCCAGATCCTTTTCCACCAAAATTCGCCGCACTCCTGATTTTACCTTCAGCTGCCCGCCATTCTTTTTCAGCTGCGACAGGAAAGCGCGCGGGATCGCCGCTCCTCCGCCCTTTGGATAGTACCCACCGTCAAAATAGTGACCTTGCACACTCGCATGTACCGCCGTGGGGATCTCCGACGTCCCCAGGCCGGTATCGCCAATCTGCACCGCCAGAATGGCCTTCAAAAGCGGATCCTTCATACAGCTGTCCATGGTCGACTTCAGGGAACGCAGCCCCCAACGCGACAGGTACGGCTTTACAAACGGCATTTTCCAGAGCGGCGGCTCCGCAACCGGGGTCTCCGGGAGGAAAGGACCCATCTCGCGAAGAATCCCGTTCACAATCTCGAAATACCGATCGATGCCCTTCGCTTCGTTTGGAAAGCGCTCTTTCAGGCGCTGGATCAGATTCTCTTTGCCTTTGGGAATATCGAACTTTTCTTTCCCAAAGGTCAGGTGGTCAAAACCGTCGGGGTTGAGCTCGAGAAACGTCAGATCGTTTGCTACCCCGAGCCCCTCGTAAAGGCGCCGCATCCGCCCGCCTTCGCCGAGTTCGCCGAGGTAGTGCACCCCGGGGCTAAACCAGTGGCCCCCCAGACGAAAGCTGTGGCACCAGCCCCCCGGCACATCGTGTTGCTCCAACACAAGCACCTTTTCGCCTGAGCGCGCCATCGCCACCGCGGCCGCAAGCCCACCCGCTCCTGAACCGATCACGATCGTATCGACGTCCGACATGTTCACCCCGAGTGCGACCATTATAACGATCGTTATATTAATGCAACGGTCGTCATCCTCGTCGGATCCGTTAGAGATCCGGATGCAAACGCCGCGCGTTCGCCTGTTGCAAGGCGCAACCAAGCTTTTAGACCAGCAGGACGTCGAAGCACTCACCATCGGTGCTTTGGCGGACTCTTTACGAATGAGCAAGTCCACCCTGTACAAACACTTCCAAAACAAAGACGATCTCGTCAATGCGCTGGTGCACGAGGTTTGCGACGCCGCCCATCGCGATCTCGATGCGCTAAAGCCCGAC
>SXGR01378012.1_pt1 | contig 10756 bp, 7 predicted proteins | sample 3174711 | NCBI WGS metagenome assembly SXGR01 (sample SAMN11356860, study PRJNA531348) | freshwater metagenome | isolation source: freshwater sample F1-60 | place: China: Fuxian Lake, Yuxi | collected 2017-12-25 | reverse complement strand
CTAATTGGCTGGGCGATGCCGTCATGTGGAAGAACGCTGCTGTCAAGGACGGAGCGCTCGCGAAAGAGGCCGCTCGAAACCCCACCGACAGCCGCGCCAGCGGCGGAGGAGCTGACTCTGAGGCAGGCAGCGTGGGGCGCGGGCAGCCCTGGCTTCTCAAGCTTTCCCCGGAAGTGCGCGCGGCGATACGCTCGCAGCCTCGACGCCCCCCTCCCAGAGGCTACGAGGAGCGATTGCGTCGGTACTTCGAGAGCCTTGACTTCCAACCTGCCCCCCGAGCGGAACCACGTTGACGTGATAGAAAGGACCTGAATGTCGAAGGAACCACTGGTGGCTGACGTTGAGGAAGTAAAGCGGTGCGAGGCGACTTACAGCCGAGTTCGAGATGAGCTGTCGAAGGTGATCGTTGGCCAAGATGAGGTCATCGAGCAGGTGCTCATCGCGATCTTCTCCCGGGGCCATGCCCTCCTCGAAGGCGTTCCAGGCCTCGCCAAGACTTTGCTCGTGAGCAGCCTGGCGAGATCTCTCCAGCTCCAATTCCGTCGAATCCAGTTCACCCCGGATCTCATGCCAAGCGACGTGACCGGCACCGAGGTGATTCAAGAGAACCTCGAGTCCGGAGGCCGGGAGTACAAGTTTCTGGCAGGACCCATTTTCACCAACTTGATCCTCGCCGACGAGATCAACCGTACGCAGCCGAAGACCCAGGCTGCCATGCTGGAGGCGATGCAGGAACGGCAGGTCTCGGCTGGAGGGAAGACGCATGCACTGCCGGAACCGTTCTTTGTCCTTGCTACCCAGAATCCCCTGGAGCAGGAGGGCACCTACCCGTTGCCCGAGGCGCAGCTCGATCGCTTCTTCTTCAAGCTGCGCGTCGACTTTCCCTCGCGCGCGGAGCTGCACGCGATCCTCGAGCGCACGACGGGCAGCGAGCCGCCGGTGGCGACGCCGGTGCTCGACGCCGAGGGCGTGCTGCGAATGCAGGAGCTCGTGCGCCGGGTCCCGGTCGCGCGCCACGTGCAGGACTACGCCGTGCGGCTCATCGAGGCGACGCACCCCGACCACGCGGACGCGCACGACGACGTGAAGCGCTTCGTCAACTTCGGCTCGTCGCCGCGCGGCGCTCAGGCGGTGCTGCTGGCGGCGAAGTGCTACGCCCTCTTCGACGGGAGGTTCGCGCCCGGGCTCGAGGACGTGAAGAAGGCCGCGCTCCCGGCGCTGCGGCACCGCGTGCTGCTCAACTTCGAGGGCGAGGCCGAGGGGATCAAGACCGACCTCTTGCTCGAGAAGCTGCTCGCCACGCTGCCCGAGTCGCAGAAATAGCGATGGGTCTCTTCGAGCGGTTTTGGCGCGCAGCTGCGCCACTGTCGCGTCGCGCCGTGTCGCGGGGCGCAGCGCGTGAGGAGCTCTTCGACGAGGAGTTCCAGCGCAAGCTCGAGTACCTCGCGCTCGTCAGCAAGCGCGTGTTCACGGGCGCCATGAAGGCCGAGCGCCGCACGAAGAAGACCGGCAGCGGGGTCGAGTTCGCCGATCACCGCGACTACGCGCCCGGCGACGACTTTCGGTACCTCGACTGGAACGCGTATCAGCGCTTCGACCGGCTCCTCGTGCGGCTCTTCGAGGAGGAAGAGGATCTCGCGATCTACTTCATCGTCGACAACTCGCACTCGATGGCCTTCGGAGGGGGCGTGAGCGGCGATGGCGGCCCCGGCGTCGGCAAGAAGCTGCGTTACGGCAAGCAGCTCGCCGCGGCGCTCGCGTACGTGGGGCTCGCGAACCTCGATCGCATCAGCATCGTCACGGCGGGCGCGAGCCTCACCGGGCGCATGGAGCCGACGCGCAACAAACGCCGGATTTTCCGGGTGTTCGAGTTCCTGCGGCGGATCGACGCCGAGGGCGACACCGATCTCGGGGCGGCGATGCGCACGTTCGTCGCGCAGCACAAACGCCGCGGCCTCGCCGTGCTCATCAGCGATCTGTACGACCCCGCGGGCTTCGAGCAGGGGATCAACGTCCTGCGCTACAACAAGTTCGAGCCGTTCGTCCTGCACGTCGTCGATCCGCGCGACGCCCGCCCGGAGCTGCGCGGCGACGTCGTCATCTACGACTGCGAGACCGGCGACGAGCGCGAGGTCACGGTGACCGACAAGGTGCTCTCGCGCTACGCCGACGCGTACGACAAGTACCTCGCGCGCGTGCAGCGGTTCTGCGTGAAAAAGCAGGTGAGCTACTTCCTCGCGGATGTGGACGTGCCGTTCGACGAGCTCATCCTGCGCGTGTTCCGCCGCGGCGGGTTCCTTCGCTAGCCACGCGGACTCGCCATGCACTTCACCGGGATCTCCGCCACCGTCCTCTTGCAGGCCGCCGCCCTGCTCGGCGGCGTCGTGGTGGTCTTCTACATCCTGAAGTTGAAGCGCCGGCCGATCGCCGTGCCGTTCTCGCCGTTGTGGCAGCGGATCTTGCGCGACAAGGACGCGACCACGCTCTTCTCGCAGCTCAAGCGCCTCTTGTCCTTGCTGCTGCAGCTCGCGCTGCTCGCGCTCATGCTCTTGGCGCTCGGAGATCCGCGACCGGCGGTGACGGCGGTGAGCGGCCGGCACGTCGTCGTCTTGGTCGATGCGAGCGCGAGCATGAAGGCCATCGACGTGCCGCAGGAGCCCGCGCCGGAGGGACCGAGCGGCGAGCAGCGCGCGCCGCGGACGAGGCTCGACGAGGGCAAGGCGAAGCTGAAGGAGACGATCCTGGGGCTCTCGGGCACCGACCGCATGCTGATCGCGCAGATGGACGCGGGCGTGACGCCGCTCTCGACGATGACCGGAGAAGTGAGCGACCTCGTGCATGGCCTCGACGCCGTCCGCGCCTCGGACGTACGCGCGGAGCTCGGGCCTGCGCTTCGCTTTGCGCTCGACGCGCTGCGCGGTCTCTCGAGCCCGGAGATCGTCGTCGTCAGCGACGGCGGGCTCGGCGAGGCCGTCGACGGCCAGGGCCCGGTCGAGCTCGGCGACGTGAAGCTCAGCTTCGTGCCGCTCGGCACCGGCGGCCGGAACGTCGCCGTGACCGGATTTTCCGTGCGGCGCTACCCGCTCGACAAGAGCCGCTACGAGGTGCTGCTCGACGTCGCGAACACCACGGACGCGGCGGCCGACGTCGACGTCGAGCTCTTCGGCGACGGCGCGCTCATCGACGTCGTGCGCCTGAAGCTCGGCCCGAAGGAGTCCGTGTCCCGCACCTACAGGAACCTCTCGGGCGCGGATCGCACGCTCGAGGCGCGGGTGAAGCTCGTCGGCGGCAAGGACGAGCTGCCGGTCGACGACCACGCCTTCGCGCTCTTGCCCGAGCGACGACGGGCGCGCGTGCAGGTCGTCACCGCGGGCAACATGTACCTCGAGGCGGCGCTCTTGCTCGACGAGTACCTCGAGGTCGTGTCCGTCGCGCCCGAGAAATATCCGCACGAGGGGAAGTTCGACGTGACGATCTTCGACGGTGTCGCGCCCCCGCGCGCCGACGGCAGCGGGCACGTGCTCTACCTCGCGCCCGCGCAGGACGAGCACACGCCGTTCAAGCTCGGCGACGCGCTGAAGAGCGACAAGGGATTTCCGCTCGGGTTCGACGAGCTCGACGACAAGCACCCCATCGTGCGCCACGTCTCGCTCGGGGACGTGAATGTCTCGGCGGCGCGCGCGCTCGAGACGACCGAGAAGAAGGACGCGGTCATCGGCAAGACCTTGCGCGGCGATGCGCTCCTCATCGCGGGCAAGCGGAAGGGTCACAAGTTCGTGGCCATCGGCTTCGAGCTCGGCAAGAGCGATTTGCCGCTCAGGATCGCGTGGCCGCTCTTGCTGCTCAACGTGATCGGCGACTTCGTCGAGGAGGACGCGAGCTACCTCGGCAGCTATCGGACGGGCACGGTGTGGCGCATTCCGGCCTCGGGCGCGGGCAAGACGGCGAAGCTCGTCCTCCCCGGCGGCGCCGCGCGTACGGTGCCGGTCAAGGACGGTCGCGCCGTGTTTCGCGGGCAAGACGCGGGATTTTACTCGCTCGTGCTCGAGGGCGGGACCGTCGAGCTGGCGGCGAACCTGTCCGACCCGCGCGAGAGCGACATCACGCCGATCCCGGAGCTCGCCGTCGTCGGCAAGCGCGCGGGCGAGCTCGTCGGCTTCACCGTCGGCGTGCGCCGCGAGCTGTGGCTCTACTTCCTGGCGCTCGTCCTCACGGTGACGGCGATCGAGTGGCTCACGTTCCATCGGCGGTGGACGGTATGAGCGCCGATAGGAATGCCGATAGGAACGCTAGCGGCAACGCCAGCAAGACCACCAGCAGGAGCGCGGGCAAGACCGGCGGCATGAGCGCCAGCAGGCGCGTCGTCCTCGGGCGCGTCGCCTGGCTCGCGGCGTCGGCGATCGTCGGCGTGGGCCTCGCGTACGCCTACCGCCGCTTCGTGTGGCAACACCCCGAGGCGACCCTGCGCTGGGTGAAGGACGGCGTCGTCTACGAGCTGTTGCACCCGCGGCGGCTCGGCCTGGTGCTCGTCGCGCCATGGTTCTTCGCGGTGGCGGGCTTCTCGCTCGCGGACTTGCCCTGGCAGCAGAAGGCGCTGACGGTGCTCTTGCGGACGACGTTCGTCAGCCTGCTGGCGCTCGCGCTCGCGCGACCGGTGCGCTCGGCCGAGAGCGACAAGGTCGCGACGGTCGTGATGGTCGACGTCTCCGACTCGGTGTCCGACGAGGCGATCAGCGACGCGCAGGCGGTAGTCCTCGAGCTTCACGGCAAGAAGCGGAAGGACGATCTGCTCAAGGTCGTCACCTTCGCCAAGCGACCGCGCCTCGTCGAAGGCGCGGCGCGCGAGGACGGCACGACCGAGCTGCCGAAGCTCGTCCGCCACGCGCCACGGCCAGCGGCGACGCGCGATACTTCGCATGCGAAAGATGCGGATGCGAAAGATGTGGATGCGAAAGCTTCGGACGGCAAGCCGGCGGCGCGCGCGGACGGCGCGGTCGCGGCGACCTCCGAGGGCGCGGCCTCGAACCTCGAGGCGGCGCTGCAGCTCGGCAACGGGCTCTTTCCGCCGGGCTATCTGCGGCGCAGCGTGCTCGTGAGCGACGGTGTCGAGACCGACGGCGACGTCCTGGCCGAGGCCAACCGCGCGCGCGATTACGGCGTACGCCTCTACACCGTTCCGTATCGGCGCGAGGCTCCGCCGGAGGTCGCGGTGCGCGAGCTCGTGCTCCCCGAGCGCGTAAAGGTGGGCGAGACCTTCGAGGTGAAGGCGAGCCTCTACGCGACGCGGGCGACCAAGGCGCGCGCGCGGCTCTACCAGGCCGAGACCTTGAACGGCCTCGACGGCGTGCGGGCGCTCGAGCTCGTGCCGGGCGAGAACGAGGTGGCGTTCAGGAGCGTGGTGCGCCTGCCGGGCGAGATGACCTACCGCATCGAGCTCGACGAGCTCGGGGCCGATCGCTTCGCCGAGAACAACCGCTTCGCGACCACGGTCGACGTCCCCGGCCGGCCGCAGGTCCTCTACGTCGAGGGCACGCCGCAGCACGCGGGGCCCCTCTCGCGGGCGCTCACGGCGCAGCAGTTCGACGTCGACGTGCGCCCGCCGGTGGGATTTCCGGGATCGCTGCAGGAGCTCGAGCGCTACGACTTCGTGGTCGTGAGCGACGTCGCCAAGGAGCAGCTCGGCATGACGTCGCAGGCGCTCATCGAGCAATACGTGCGCGACCTCGGCGGCGGCTTTCTCTTCGCCGGAGGGGAGAACGGCTACGGGCTCGGGGGCTGGGGCAGTACGACGATGGAGCGGATCCTGCCCGTCCGGATGGACGCGGAGAAGATCAACAAGACGCCGAGCGTCGCCATGGTGCTCGTCGTCGATCACTCCGGCTCGATGAGCGGCCTCCCGCTGGAGATGGCGAAGGCCGCGGCCAAGGCCACGGTCGACGTGCTCGCGTCCGACGACGTCATCAGCGTGGTCGTGTTCGACCAGTCGCCGGACACCGTCGTCAAGATGCAGCCGGCGCGAAACCGCGCGCGCATCAAGAACCTCATCTCGCAGGTTCAGCCGGCGGGCGGCACCGAGATCTTCGCCGCGCTCGATCGCGCCTACAACATCATGAGCGTCACCGAGGCGCGCAAGAAGCACGTCATCCTGCTCACCGACGGGCGCGCTCCGACGGGCGGGATCCGCGAGCTCGTCTCGCAGATGATCGCCGAGTCGATCACGGTGACGAGCGTCGGGGTCGGCGACGACGTGGACGCACAGCACTTGAAGATGATCGCCGACGTCGGCGGCGGCCGTTTCCACGAGGTGCCGGATCCGAGCTCGCTACCGCGGATCTTCACGAAAGAGACCGAGATGATCTCGCGCCAGGCGGCGGTGGAGGAGTGGTTCCCCGTCGTGCAGACGGGCTACGCCTCGTTCTTGAAGCGCATCGACGTGCGCACGGCGCCGCTCCTGCACGGCTATGTGTCGACCAAGCTGAAGCCGCCGCCGGCGATCGAGCTCCTGGCGTGCGCGGACACCGACGAGCCGATCCTCGCGCGCTGGCGCGTGGGCACCGGGTGGACGCTCGCGTGGACGAGCGATCTCAAGACGCGCTGGAGCGCCGAGTGGGTGAGCTGGCCGGGGTGGGAGAAATTCTGGGGGCAGCTCGTGCACGAGCACATGCGCCAGAAAGATCGGCGGGAGCTCGACATGCGCGCCGAGATCCAGGGCGGCGTGCTCACCGCCTCGGTCGACGCGTTCACCGCCGACGAGCGCTTCGACGACAAGCTCGTGAGCCGGCTCACCGTCACGGGGCCGCTGCCCGGCGGCGACAAATCGGTGGTGCCGATGCGGCAGACGGCGCCCGGTCGCTACGAGTGCGAGCTGCCGCTCGAGCGCTACGGCTCGTTCTTGCTGCGGGCCGAGCACACGCGCGAGCAAGAGAACGGGACGTTCCGGCCGGTCGCGACGAGCTCGGGTCACGTCTCCAATCCGTACCCGCTCGAGTACGCCGCGTTCAAGACCGACACCGAGACGCTCGAGCGCGCGGCGCTGGCGACGCTAGGCGCGTTCGACCCGAAGGAGCTCGGCGTCGTCTTCGATCCCGGGGGCGAGAAGCTCACGTACCACGAGGAGCTGTGGTTCCGCGCCGTGATGGCGGCGATTGGCGCGTTCTTCTTCGATCTGCTGCTTCGGCGCGTGCGCCTCTTCGATCGCAAGCTCGGGGTCGTCAAGAAGCGCGCGGGGCCGCCCGGTCAGGGGACCCGTTCGCAGACTGCGGCGTGAGCCCGCGTCGGGGAAGGCGCTCCGACGGGTGCGCGCTCAGCCACCGGGGCAGGAGACGGTGAGCCCGGTGTCGACCGTGCCCTTGCAGAAGTCGGCTGCACACGGCTCCTTCGCGAGGCACGCACAGCTCGGCAAAGCGCCGCAGCCCGCGGGCACCGGTTTGCACTCGTAGGTGTTGGGCTCGTTGGTGTCGGAGATCGCGATGGCGCAATACTGACTCTGCTTGTCGCAATACCCCGCGCCGCAGCCAAATAGTTCCTTCGTCGGCGGCGTGCACCCGCCTAGCTCGTTGGCGTCGGCGCCCGCCCCGTTGGCATCGCACTCGTTGCTGTGGACGAGGCCGTCGCAGCCGCAGACGGGCTTGTAGAGATCGTTGCAGACTTCGGGGCGCGGCGTGCAGACGCCCTGCGCGTCGGTCGCGCCGCAGAGGTTCGGCGTGAAGTCGCAGTACTCCTTCGCGCTGCACGGCTGCCCGCCCTTGCCGCCGCACCCGGTGCCGCCGCCCGTCGTCGTGGTCACCGTCGTGGTCGCCGTCGTGCCGCTCACCGCGGCGCTGCCGCCCGCGCCGCTCGTCGAGCCCGTGACGCCCGAGCCCGCGCCGCCGTCGCCGGAAGCGGACGAGGTATCGCCGCCGCCCGCCGTGGAAGAGGTGCCGTCGTCGACCTTTCCGCCGCAGGCCGCAAGCGTGACGAGTAAGGAGACACCGGAGAGGATGGCGATTTTCATGGGAAAGATGGAATCGCGATAGCATCGCGAGGCCGGCCGAACAAGCCGTGCTGCTCGCTGCACGTAACCCGCGCGCGCTCGCGACGTAGATCCCCGGCAAGCAGCTCTGGCGCCGCGTCCCCGCTCATCGGCCCTCGATTCTTTCGCACCGAGGCACTACGGTCGCGCGCACGTCATCTCGGGAACATCCCCGGGCTTCTCAGAGGAACAGCGCATGGATATCTCCTTCGACATCGAGCGGTTCATGGAAGGGTCGGGCCGCGTCGACCTGAGCGACATCTGCTGGGCGGACGTGCCGCGCTATCCGCTGACGCCCGAGGCGCTGCGCGCGATCCGCTACTTCATGATCACCGAGAGCGCGACGTTCTATTACCTGCGCGGCCTGATGAAGACCAAGGCCGCGATGGAAGAGGCGGATTTTGCGCCGTTTCTGTGCGCCTGGGCCTACGAAGAAGAATTTCACGGGCGCGCGTTCGCGAAATTCATGGAGGCTTACGGAGAGCCCGTCAACGCTGGCTACCGCGGCTCGATGTTCAACGGCCGCACGGTCGGTGAGCGCATCGACGAGCTCGGGCAAGCCGCGATCTCGTTCGTGATCCCGGACGACTGGCCCGCGGCGCACATGGCGTGGGGCTCGATCCAGGAGATGACGACCTACGTCGCGTACGGCCAGCTCATCGATCGCTGCAAGCACCCGGTGCTCGAGACGATCTGCCGCAGGATCATGAAGCAAGAGCTGAAGCACTTCGCGTTCTACTACCAGCAGGCCAAGATGCGCCTCTCGCGCTCGCGCATCGCGCAGTTCGCAACGGCCAACGTGCTCAAACTCGCCTGGACGCCCGTCGGCGACGGCATGAGCGACAAGGCCGAGGTCGCGCACGCGCTCGGGTTCCTCTTCGACGGCTCCGAAGGCGACGCGATCGAGCAGGTGGAGAATCGGGTCCGCTCGCTGCCCGGCCTCGAGTGGTTCAACCTCTTGAGCAGGTACGTCGAGACGAACGGGATCCGTCGGCCGCCGGCGTCGTGGTTCGACCACCCGGTCGGCGCGCGGGCGCAGGCGCAAGCCTCGGCCTGACCTGCGCTACTCGAGCTTCTCGGGGACGTGCTTCTTGGCGTCGAAGGTCAGCTCGAGATCGAGGGTGTTCTCGCCCTCCTTAACCTCGAAGCTCTGCGAGGTGCTGAGGAGATTCGCCGACGGTAGCATGGCGCTCACCTCGGCCTTGCCGGTCGGGACGCCCTCGATGCGGTACTTGCCGTCGAGGCCGGTGACGGACGTCGTGCCGTAATGAAAATGGAAGACGTGCGCGACCATGAACGTGCGCGCCATGTCGTCGCGTAGCCAGTAGCGGCCGTAGCCGCGCGAGTAGATTTTCACCGGATCGCCGCCAGGGACGGCGACGATGGTGGCCGGCATCCGCGCGCCGTCGAGGCGCGGCAGGTAGCTCGTGAGCGCGTCGAGGTTCTTCACCTCGAGGTGCTGGCCGTCGGTCATGGCGATGCTGCGGGTCGAGAAGGCGCAGCGGGTGATCGTGATGGGGACGGTGGGGCTCTTCGGCGGGACGAAACCCTGGTATTTCGTGACCGCGACGATCGCGTCGGCGAGCGCGCGGTCCTGGCCGACGCGAAAGAGCTTGCCGTACATCGCGGCCGCGTCGCCTGCACATGCCGCGGGGTAGCTGTGCTTCACCTCGGGCGGCGGATCGCCCTTGATGCGAATCGAGCCGTGGACGACTCCCGTCGGGCCTTGATACGGCTCGAGCTTCGGTGCCGCGCTCGTCGCGCCAGAGGGAGCAGCGCCAGAGGAGGCGCTGCCAGAGGGAGCGGTCGCAGCGGACGCGGTCGCAGCGGACGCGGTCGCAGTGGATGAGGCGCCCCCTGCGGTTGGGGCCGGGGCGTTACAGGCCGCGAGCGCGAGGATCCAGGAGAGGCCGAGAGCGTTGCCGCGCGTGCGAGTCATCGCGATGCCTAGCGAGCTGCCAGGGCGGCGCTGATGGCGACCTCGAGCGTAGGCGCGGGCCAGAGCCCGAGCAGGACGACGAGCGCGGCGCTGACGGCGAGCGCGGTCGCGACGTAGCCCGAGCGCATCGGCACCGCGACCTGCGCGCCAGGAGCCGGCTCGCGCATGTACATGAAGACGAGCACTCGCAGGTAGTAGTACGCGGCGATGACGCTGTTGAGGAGCAGCAGGACCGCCAGGGTGTTGTGCCCGGCGCCGATGGCGGAGCGCACGATGTAGAGCTTGCCGAAGAAGCCGGCCGTCGGGGGCACGCCCGCGAGCGAGAAGAGAAACAGGCTGAACGCGAGCGCCGCGATCGGGTGACGCTTGCCGAGCCCGGCGAGATCTTCGTAGCTCACCGCCTCTTTCCCGCGGCTGCCGCACGCGACGAGCGCCGCGAACGCGCCCGCGGTCGAGACGGTGTACGCGAGCAGGTAAAAGAGCACGCTGCCCTGCGCGTCGTTGCCGGTCGCCGTCATCGCGACGACGCCGACGAGGAGGTAGCCCGCGTGCGCGATGCTCGAGTAGGCGAGCATGCGCTTGACCGACTCTTGCCGGCCGGCGACGAGGTTGCCGACGGTCATGGTGAGCACGGCGATGAGCGCGAGGATCGGCGGCCAGCCGGTCGCCCACGACATGCTCTCCGGATCGCCGAAGACGCCGACGAGCACGCGCAGCAAGAGGGCAAATGCGGCGCTCTTTACCGCGGCGGCCATGAAGCTCGTCGCGGGTGTCGGTGCGCCCTCGTAGGCGTCGGGCGTCCACAT
>SXGR01143377.1_pt1 | contig 10760 bp, 10 predicted proteins | sample 3174711 | NCBI WGS metagenome assembly SXGR01 (sample SAMN11356860, study PRJNA531348) | freshwater metagenome | isolation source: freshwater sample F1-60 | place: China: Fuxian Lake, Yuxi | collected 2017-12-25 | reverse complement strand
CTCGAAAACCTTAAATGCTGAATTGATTGCTTGAGCCCAATAATTTCAAGCATCAAATTCAAATTGCGCCGATGGCATTGAATCCAAATAGGCCCGCCGGGACTTGAACCCGGATGAGGTTTAGCTCTGCGGATTTTAAGTCCGCTGCGTCTGCCAATTCCGCCACGGGCCTGCGTGGTCGAATCCGATGACTCAATAGAGTATCGCCAAAGCGTCACGCGAATGCGGCGCATCTATCCTTTACGAATGTCCATCACTGATCAATCGCCACCGCTTGCAGAGATCACGGTCATCGATCTTGGGCGAGTCTTGTCGGCGCCATTCGCAACATCGGTGCTCGCATCGCTTGGTGCACGAGTGATCAAAGTGGAACGACCTGGAATCGGTGACGACTCTCGCGCATTCGGTCCGCATCTCAATGGGAAAAGTTTGTACTTCACCAGCGTCAACTGCGACAAAGAATCAATCGCGCTCGATCTGAAAAATGCCGATGACCGAAAAATATTTGAAGCACTCCTTGATGACGCCGACGTGTTGGTGGAAAACTTTTCGCCGCATGTAATGGAACACCTTGGATATGGATGGGACACGCTGCATGCGCGCTGGCCCAAGCTCATTTATGGCGCACTTTCTGGATTTGGAAAGACTGGACCACTTTCGCCGCTGCCCTCGTACGACATCATTGCGCAAGCGCTCAGCGGCATGATGAGTTTGACTGGGCATCCACATGGCCCGCCAGTGCGTGTTGGCGCATCCATCGGCGATCTTGTTGCTGGACTGTATATGGCGCTTGGCGTGACGAGCGCGATCCATAAAAGAACTCGCTCAGGCGAAGGCTGTTTGATCGATGTCGCCATGCTTGATTGTCAGATCGCATTCTTGGAAGCAGCCGTCACAACATTCACGGCGACCAATGTCGTCCCTGCGGCACGCGGCACGCGACACCCCTCGATCGCTCCATTTCAGGCATTTTCCTGCGCAGATCGATGGATTGTGATCGCTGCCGGAAATGACTCTCTTTTCGCTTTGCTCTGTGGCGTGATTGGTCGTTCCGATTTGGCAATCCACCCACACTTTTCAACAAACGCGAAACGCATTGCGATGATCGATGAACTCGATCGAGAACTGACACTTGTGTTGGCGACTCGCAGCGCACAAGAATGGATTGATCGATTGACTGAAGTTGGAGTTCCATGCGCTGCGATTCAATCAATCGCCGAGATGGTTGCAATGCCGCAAGTCATCGCGCGCGAAATGATCGTGCCTGTCGATGATCCCGCACTTGGCACAACGCATGTCCCAGGCAATCCGATCAAGATGAGTTCGGTCACTCCGAGGACTTCTCGCGGTCGAGCGCCAGATCTTGACCAGAATCGCCAAGGGATTCTCGGCAAACTTGCAGATCGAAAAACCAAGGCGAAGGGATAAACTATTGACATGGAGCAGGACATTGAACGAGCGACGCTTTGGTTCCTGACTGCACGCGGCATGGCCGCGGCATCAAGCGATATTGCTGTCGACTCTCAACCTTCTGCGGCGGGACTCTTCGCACAAGCAGTTCTTGGACTCTCGGAAGATGCATGCATTGAGGGCAAATCTGTGGCAAGAATCAATCGACTCACACTGATCGATTGTCTCTCTGGAGTTGCCGATCTCCCACCTGAAACGCAAGAGAAATTCCTCACTGGCGCTCTCATGATCGCCCTGCTCGATCGTCGAATGGATGCCTCCGAAGTTCGCTGGGCATCAGTTCTTGCAAGTGCGATGCGACTCACAACTCAACGCGTTGAAGAATGCTGCCTCGGCGCGCGCATTCTGACGGACATGCTTCACCCACTCACGAAAACTTCATAACGATGGAAGAGCTCTCTGCAAACTTCGGATTTCTTGAAGCGCTTGATCGCCGACTTTCCAAACTGGGAAAGCAGGCAGAGAATTATGTCCACTCCGATCCCGAAGCGTGTTTGTTCAAACTTCGACTGATGGTCGAGATGATGGCGTCGACTCTTGCCCGAGTCACCCTCGGCAACGCTCTGCCGCCAGAACTTGGCGTGACTTTGGGCGAACTCGAACGTCGTGGAGTTCTTCCCAGACATGAAGCCGACAACATGCACGCCATCCGCCGCGATGGAAACTCGGCAGTTCACGGAGGTCTCGCTCCGACATCGACAGCCATGAGGAGATTGAAAGACGCGCACTCGTTAAGCTTTTGGTATTGCCAATCCATGACTCACTCTCATGGTCAGGTGCGACCTGATTTTCAGGTACCAAAGCCCCCTATTGTCGAGTTTGGAGTTGACTCGCAAGTCGCTGCTGCAGAGACACTTGAGGATCAAATCGAGCAACGCAGACGACGGACTCGCGAAGCCCTTCTGCTGTTCGCCAACGCTGAAGAACGAGCAGTCATGACAAAGCGATACCGAGACGAATTGGATGGGCTCGACGCAGTCGCAGCAACTGCTGGTGAGTTGGATGTCGACGCAGAGACCATGGCGCTGATCATGGCGCTCGAACTTGAACAACTGCTCGAGCATCCAGCTTTCGGTCAAGTAAGTCGCGACGCTCGTCGAGAAGCAGAGCTTCAACTCAACGCGGTGAAGCGTCGGCTTGATGATCAAGAGTTGACCTTCCGTGAAGCACGCGAACGATTAACGAACGAAAATTTTTAGTTCCGACGGTCATTCTCCCGAAGGTTTTGTACATTCACCCCTATAAGGAGGATCGACCATGGACGGCGACCTATCAGTGGACTATCTCGGCGACGGTTACTACGCACTCTTTCGAGACAACGGTGATCGAAGAATCATCGAGTGTGTTGCCCCGCGAGTCACAGATATTTTCAGAACTGTTGCGCGACGATTCGGTCACGATCATCCAGTTGAGATGTCGTACACCGCGCATTTGATTTTCAAACTCGAAGCAGGAATCGACTTCAGCACTGAACTTGGAGATCCAGCTGAGGCCGATCTTGAAGGCGACGACTTCGGAATGTTTGATTCAAAAGAGTATTGACGCAAGCGCGCTCGTCTGTAAATCTCCAGTCAAATTTGACTATTTGCGATTGCCGAACATCATCGCAATGCGGAATACCAACTTCAGCGCTTCAAGATAAATCCAAGCCAGTGTCACAACCAATCCAAAGGTCAGATACCACTCCGCTGATGATGGCGCTCCCGCGGCCACCGCGTCTTGAACTTGGCGAAAATCGACGATCAACCAAAGTGCGGCGACGATCAGCACGACAACATTGATCCCAAGACCGATCCATGCTGCGTTGCCGCCGCCAGATGCGGAACCCAACGAGAGCCACGAAAGATTTGCGCCAAAGAGGCTCATGACCATCGAAATCAGAAACATGAAGAAGATGCCCAAGGTGACAACGGATAGCACGGACTGAAACATTGCGCCACCCTTGAGAATGCCCAATCGGAAGAGCGTCAACATTGCAAGCATCAATCCCACCACGATGACGAATGCTTGAAGTGCGATTCCACCTGGAACAGAAATTTTGTTCGCAGTCAGGATTCCTTCAAGCAACATTCCAAGTGCGCCGAGCATGAACCCTTGCGAGACTGAATAGAGCACTGTGATCGATGCTGCCATCCGCGGAGAGCTTCGAACGAGGAAAATTGCGGCGATCGAAACAATCATGGACACGATGAATGCGATCCACATCGCAGCCGGGAAATTCTTGGTGACTGGCACTGCGATCGCGCCAGAAAGTGCTGCAAGAAGCACGCATCCAGCGGTTTTGTTGATGATCCCAGAAACAGTGCAAGTTCCTGCGGAACCAGTGGATTGACTGATCGCACCTGAAAGAACGCTGTCTGCGAGAATTGGATTTGTGGAGACGAGTGACATATTTTTGAATCCTCTGGTTGTTGGCTGGACTTTTACTTGTGCTGAGTCTGGGCTTTCTGCATTGATCGCTGAATTTGCTCGACAACGGTCTGTTGATGGGCCAAACGAAATGTGAAGTCGAATGATACGCCGATATATGTTCGCTGAGAACTATCGAGATGGGTGTGAACGACCTTGCCTGTGACTGCGATTGGCACTGGATGATCGCGGCCGAGTGGGATTTCTAACCAGAAAATCCTGTGCCTGCCTAGAACTGCAGAATCTTGTGGTTCAACTCGCAGACCAACGCCTCCGCCCCCAACATTCATCAATGTTGCGGTGAACTTCGGCCCCACGGATGGCATCGGTGCGGCAACATTTGCAGGTGTCTTGGATTCGACAAAGGCTCGAAAGGCATCTTCATTGGCAGTTTCCGCCGCCACAATCGTTCTGGGATCAAGAAGCGGCCACATACTGACGCTTGGCAGTTGCAATTCAGCAGCTTCGAATCGAACAAATCGGCGCAAGCATCGCTCGACTTTGTCTGGCAATTCAAGTCGCATGCAGACACCACGAGCGCCCGCTGGGCGTTCATCCGAAATTTTTCGAGAACGGAACTTCCACCGATTCTGACCGATCGTGATTGCTCCCACGAGAGCGATTCCATCATCGATTCGAAATGTTTCTCCAAGTGCAACGGGCGCTTCGACCAACACAGATTCTTCTTCGAGGGACACGATCTTCAAACGCCAAACAAGATCAGAAGATCCCGCAACTTCCTGCGGATCAACAAGTGGATGTGAATCAATCGAAGATGAGTCGGCAGTTCCCATGCGTGCAACAGAAATCTCCAGCGTCCCTCCCCTTTCAAAGACTTGTTGCATGCTTCGTTTCCATTCGGATGTTCGTGATCTTGATGCTGGCATTTCAAATGATTGTACTCCATGCGCCAAACTGAAGAACAATTGAATGCGAGGTGAGTCAGGAGTTTCAGGAATTGGTCCGAGCGAACTATCCTACGCTTTAGCCAAAGGGGCGCGCCCAAGAACGCGCTGAAATTTAGCGCGCAGCAATCAATGCCTGCCGCATCCGGCCAACCAGTGCGTGGTCTTCAGCCCGTCTTCGTGGATCAGGTCGCTCGCCGCCAAAACGAATGGCGTAAAATCTGTTCACGATCTCTTGAAAGAGATCTCCCCCGATGGGGTGCTGAGCGCGGACCAATTCTGCGAATGAACTCGGCAACAAATTAAGAGGACGTCGAATTCCCCTTCGTTCCAAAACATCAAGCGCATCAACATAAAATGCGCAGTCGCGCAAAGCGACTTTGGTTCGAACTCGACCACGGCGAGTCAATCCGAGCGCACGCTGAGCACGTTGCCACTTTCGATAAGCGATGAACATCGCAGCGCAAGAGAGTGTGATTGTCAGTGCAACTGAGCCAAACCAGATGTAGGACGATGATACGAGTCGAGAAGATTCACCCGCACTGCGAGCAGTCCTCTGGATCGTCGACCACGATGTCTGGATCATGTCGCGAAACCATTCGTTCGTTTGCTGCACTAAAACATTTTGAGCCTGAGCATCGAATTGTGCAATTTCATTTCGCCAGAGAGATTCGAGGGGTGCGAAAATGAACCGTATAACAAATGCCCAAGATTCATTTTCTTGCGGCGGCGTATTCAGTTGACTGACTGGTGTCGGATCAATCATCGTCCACTGATACTCACCAGTACGAATCTCGACCCATGCGTGGCCATCGGATTCTCGAACGATGTAACGCTGAGAAGACTTGTCAAATTCACTTGCGAGATATCCAATTACGATTCTTGCATCAACACCCACGGATTGGCACAGTGCGCAGAGTCCACTGGCAAAATATTCGCAATGTCCAAAGCGATACGTGTTCAAAAATAAATCGATTGGGTCACTATCCTTGGTACGAATAAATGAGCCAAGATCTAGGGTGTATCGAAAGCGGTCGCTCGTCAGTTCGCGCTCAAAAATACGAGCGATACGAATGTTTCGTGCCCATCGTGCAGTAGGGTCGCTCCGTGCAAGAGTTGAATCCTTGTCAGCGGTTGACAATATTTTATTTGCGGCGTCTTGAACGCCTGAAACAGGAAATGTCCTGAGAGGCGGTAGCGCGAACGATCCACCTTGCAATGAAGCGAGCGTAGATTCAGATGCGTATGGCTGAACACGCAACTCATATTCATTCGTCTCTCCCGCATTTTCTGATTCAAGCCTGCAAATGAACATCGTCCTTGGAGCGAATGAATACACCTGCGCTGTCCTGCTTCGAATGCCGATCGGCACCAAAGGACTCAGCAAAATTTCCGAATTTAACCCCAGAAACTCGACGCGCATTGTAAATGTGTTCATGCGTTCATCGATCGGGGTTGAACAAAAATCTTGAAACCGATCACTGCCAGAGGTCAAGACTCGATGACTGATAGACGGACGCGAATACCACTGCGCCGACATGGTGTCGTAGTCATCTAATATGGCACCTCGCAGTCGGAGGGTTTCAATGTTGACAGGGTGTTTTCCATCAGGACCACGCCAATCAATCGACAGGAGTTCGATTTCTGAAGGCAGTAATCTCTTTGGTTCCATCAGAGAAATGCGTGACGGGAATTCCAGTTGCCCGTTCCCCGCTATTCCAAAGAGTGCACCTATCGGCTCTGGATTGCGAGGGAGAATAACGAAGATAACCAGCGTGAGAAGGATGACAATCGACATTGCCTTGCGAATTGTCCATCTTAAATCTTGTGCGGTCATTCGACGCTTGATTCCAGATTCTCGTAAAAAACTTCCTCCGCCAAAAAAAACTGGTTGTGATCGATCCTCGATGCTGGCCGCGAATCGAAAACGCACAACGCAATTGACCGCCATAAGAGTCGCGCTCAAGACCAAAAGTCCCACAAGCAAATCACTACTTTGCAACACTGCTGCAACAACAAGTATCGATGACATCATCAGTATTTGTCGTTCGTCGCTACTTGTTCGTCTGGCGTATAATCGCAATACAAGTCCGAACGAAACAATGATTCCTATGATGGAAGGAATCTCGAACTGATACGGATTCGAATAGACACGAAAAGAGACCGCAGCGAACCCGAGCAAAAGAAGCACCAATAGAGTTTTTTGAGGCAACATGTGCTTACGACATCCAACGGTGATGAACCAACTTGCAATCGATAGTGAAATCCCGCCGATTAGAATCGCGATACTCCGTTCACTCATTGCGAATGCCGCAATCGACAAAAGTGCAAACACTAGGTTATATTTGCGCACACTTTGCCAATCATTCATCGATGGTTACTCCACAAAATGAGGCAATTTTCGACGCTGACATTGAAATAGAGTCTCCTCGCATACTGCGATTGCTTGCAATTCCAGGATGAATAATGAGGACAACACTTTGGCGAAGGAGATGCTGCGCACTTTCAAATGACCGCGGGACGCTGAGATCAATTGCGGCAAGTACGTCGAGAATCTGCAATTGATGTCGGCCACCACGACGCATTGGCAAATGAGGCACAGCGCAACCGAGTACCTCGAGCGAGATCTCCCACCCAGCTTGCTCTGCATGAAGGAGCAAACTCGCCGTCATAGCGATTGCTTGTTCCTCTTGTTCGATGGTGTGTGGTATTTCTGTAACTCGCAGATCGAGGGCAACTGCGAGACGTAGCGGCATAGGAGCGGATCGGTCGACAACAACCAGATCGGGAAGCGAAGCACTTCTTCGCCACGCAATACTTCGCATCGAATCGCCTTCTCGATATTCACGCAGTCCATGAAATTCCTCGCCAGCGCCACGCGCGGAAAGAGCACGGCGACCCTCGCCCCCCCGAATTGAAAGCAAACGACGCAGAGCAGTTGAAGGCAATTGAGAGATCTTGGGGTGAATCAAAATGTCGACATCTTCTGAAAACTCGACTGATTTCAAGATCAATCCGAAAGGGAAACCGCTGAAACAACGATAGTTTTTCAATTTCAAGCATCCGCGTGTTTCAGGCAAAAACTTCGATTCAACGCTGGTCATTTCCCCTCGCGGGCAGTGCGTCAAATGAGCGGGTCGCCATTTACCATCGGACATTTCTTTGATTTGGATATCGAAGAGTGGCCAGAAACTTGATTGGCAAGAGACTTCATATCGAACGCTCAACCACTCTCCAACACGGCCATGCCTGGGCGCAATTCGTACCGCACGCACCGCCATCATCATTCCGCCAGAAATAATTCCAGAAACAATGATCCATGCAAGCATCGAGGCGAAGACCCAGACCAAAAGATTTTCGCGTCTTTGCGATGCTGCGATGCCAATCAAAACTGTCAAGACAACAAAGATCACGCCGGGCCAATGCAGGTGATAGCGCCGTCGAATGTGCATCAACTGCACCGTGCGATCCAAGTCACCACGCTCAGCACGAGGATGATCACTGCGGCGATTCGTCCACCCCCGACCATGAATCGACCAAAGGTATTCAAAGCCCCTGACTTTCCAAGTTGCTTGGCGCCTTCATCTTCTTCGCCGACATCGACCGAATCCCAGTCGACGCTATCGGCGAGAAATTTGTTCGAGCGCAGCGCAGCCTTCGCCCGCTCCAAGTCTTCGGCTCGAACTTGCACAGGAATGCCGCCGAGCATTCGATTGCCGGTTCCATCGAGTCCAAAGGCTTGAATTGCGGCGCTAAAAACAGCGACATCAATTTCTCGATCGCGCAGAATTGCTGCAACGGTTTGCGCTTCAAAGTCGCTGGTCGCCAGATGGACAGTGACCAATCTTGTCTCTTCTTGTGAGGGATTCAAGGATGGACCTTTGGTGGCGATGAATCTCCATCCACTTCTCGCACACGATCGACGGCAATCAGCAACGCATCAACATCATCTGGGTCAAAAATCTCTCCGCCAATCTCCACACGCCAATCAGTGACTGCCGAAGTTTGAATTGTCAGATGAGCACCTGGATCGAGATCTGGGCGCGTGATCGGACGATCAACCACCGTGATAGTCAAAGACTCGTGATCGATTCGTTCCACCGCAAACCACGACTGTTCAATGCGCGGCTCGCCTGAACCAGGGACAGGTGTCTGCACTGTAAATCCGGTGCGTGCAATTTTCTGCCACTCTTGGTTGCCGGTTCGAGTCAAGCTTGCGAATGCGGTTGCAAACAATCCCCAAGTTGATCGTGCGCGCCGTTCCGTGGATCGAACGCTGTGCTGGGTCATATAAAGAACCGCGCTGCCAGCAGCGATGCTTTCGACAACTTCTCGAGGCCAAACCCAAAGTGGACGAAAGCGTCCTACAGGTTGAAGTGCGCAAATCACTGCACGAACAAGAGAAAATTCGCTTAATCCATGCGCACGAGCTTGCACTCGCCAAGGCTCTGATCCTGCCGAGGCTTCGCCGATAAATTCCGAAACCTGATCAACAGGTTGCAGCACGACTATCAACTCATCGCCAACTTCGATCGACTCACCAGGATCTGGCATATCGTTTTCCAGCAATAATCCAGCCAATGTGTGCAGCAGAACAGCGGCAGATTCTGCCAGTTCGCTGGGGACTTCGGCGATTTCAAGTTCTGGAATGCCGCAACGAGCAAGTCCATGCGTACCAAGCAAAACTAAATTGGAATCGCCATCGGGAAGAGCCTCGTACCGCCCAAGTCGCCAGAGCAATCGTTCGATCGGGCCTGCATCCTCCGCAAGAAAATCTCGGTCGATTCTTTGACGTGGATAGACCTCGCCTGTGATGACATCCAGAATTGCGACGATATCGGGCAGAGCGCCGCCGAGCATTCCGACACTCATAAAATATTCTTCAGCGGGTTCCTCGACGGAGAGAATTGTCTGCATTCGAATCACCCAAGGACAGCGTGATGCCTCATCGCCAATTTGACTTCGGTCCCGATCGGATAATTCTCGTGCGGGTTCGCACCAAATCACAAAACCAGATTCGATTCCCGGAATTTGCACCCCGAATGCCCAAACTGCATCGTCGTCTGTCTCGATTGGTTCGATCGGAGCCTTCGAACCAACCCACGCCGTGACAGCCGTCGAGAATTCAGCACCAGATAATGCCTCTGCATGCGGCCAGAATGCGACAAAACCGCTCTCCTGCGGTTCGACATCCCAGCCACCAACCGAATCTGTATCGGAATCTTCTTCAGCCATCGGCACTACGCTAGTGTCAAGAGTACGCAAATCCAATGAGCCAAACAAATAGACCAACCATCTTTTCGACTGCCCTCTTTTCCCCTGCTCCGCATTACTGGCGTGGAATCAATCCGACTTCTGCGGGGGCAACAAATGGCTCATTTGTAGGCAGAATGATCGGATGGACTTTGCTGTTGACGCTCTTCATCTGGTTCGGAGGACTTGTGCATCTTGATGCAGAGGGCGTTCGCCTTTCTTGGTCAGAAATTTCCTCCACGCGCATCGGCGCTGTTGGTGAGCATGTCATTGCGACGATCGGCGAAAAGGAAATCAGCATCGGACCATATACAAGTGAACCGCTCACAGTTGCAAGATGCATCGCTTCCGTTCTTGCCGTTGCAGGATCGATCTTGTTGATGCGCTTCTTGATCTTGCCGATGACATGGGATCGCAAAGCAGATCCGCGAATCAACAACCTTCGGCGTGCCGCGGCAAATTTGTTGTGCGGGCAAATTATGGCGGCGCAAGTGCTTTGGTGGATCGCACTCGCAACGATTCTTTTTCTTGCTGCAATGATTGCGCCCGCTTCGATGCTGACTCTTGCGCGCATCTTTGGCAGAGGAATGATTGGTGTGATCGTGCTGCTTGGCCCAGCATCATTGATGATTCCACACTTTGACCCAATGGCATCGTTGACTGACCAAGGTGCGATTATCCACAGTTCTTGGGTCGCCGCGCTTGTGCAATTTCTTGTTGGCG
>SXGR01359094.1_pt1 | contig 10763 bp, 10 predicted proteins | sample 3174711 | NCBI WGS metagenome assembly SXGR01 (sample SAMN11356860, study PRJNA531348) | freshwater metagenome | isolation source: freshwater sample F1-60 | place: China: Fuxian Lake, Yuxi | collected 2017-12-25 | reverse complement strand
GCGGCGGCGAGCTCGTCGCCGAGTTTCCACCGACGGCCACCGACGAAGAGCTTGGGCGCGCGATGCTCGGAGCCGACGCGCATGCGCCGGTCGCGACCGCGGTGGCCCAGGCATGACGACGGTCGCGGCGAGCTCCCTGCGGCAGGGCACGCTGCGGCGCGCGCTGACTCCCGCGCGCCTGCGAGTCCTCTTCGCCCTCGCGGGCGGCCTCTTCGTGCTCAACCTCGCGAGCGCAACGTTCGGGCAGGCGCCGCTCGCCGTCCTGGCGCAGGCCTTCCACGGCACGTGGGGCACGCCCTACGGCGTCGGCCAGGTGCTGTTCAAGGCCACGCCGCTCGTCTTCACCGGGCTGTCGTTCCACGTCGCCTTGCGCGTCGGCCTCTTCAACATCGGCAGCGAGGGCCAGCTCGCCCTCGCGAGCCTGGGCGCCGCCGTGTTCGCGAGCAAGCTCGGGCCGGGGATCCCGGCGGTCGTCGCCGTGCCGCTCGTGCTCGCGTGCGCGATGGCGCTCGGCGGCTCGGTCGCGTACGTCACCGGCGCCCTGCGTGCGCGCCTCGGCGTTCACGAGATCATCAGCGGCATCATGCTCAACCGCATCATCGACGTGGCGGCGCCGTGGCTGCTCGTCGCGGTGCTCGGCGCCGTGTCGCTGCGCACCGAGCCCATCGCCGCTTCGGCGCGCCTCCCGCGGCTCGACACGCTCGCCCCTTCGCTCTCGGGCAGCGCAGCGAGCTTCGCCGCTCCGCTCGCGTTGCTCGTCGTCTTCGCGACCTTCGCGTGGCTCGACCGCTCGCGCGCGGGCCGCGAAATGGCCTGGATCGGCAAGAGCGAGAGCGTCTGCGCCGCGCAGGGGATCGACGTGCCGGCGCGCCGCACGCAGGCCATGGTGCTCTCGGGCGCGCTCGCCGCCCTCGCGATGAGCGGCACCGTGCTCGGCTACAAGGGCGCCCACGAGCTCGGGCTCGGCGCGGGCGCCGGCTTCTCCGGGATCGCGGTCGCCATGGTGGGGCGCACGAGCCCAGTCGCGCTCGTCCTCGCGGCCTTGTTGTTTGGGACGCTCGCGCAGGCGGGGCTCGCGATCAACGCAGCGGTCCCGCGCGAGGCCATGGGCGTCGTCGAGGCCGTCGTCATCCTGCTCGTCGCCGCCGTCGCGTCGGCCGGTGAGCCCCCCGCGTCCGCGAGCGCCGCGCCTCGAGCGCCTCGAGCGCCGCAAGCGCCGCAAGGCGAGCCCCCCAACCGCGCGGAAGAGACGCCATGAGCTCGCTCGCGATTCGAGGCCGCGGCGACGAGCCCAGGGTTCGTCCCGACCGCGCGGGAGAGACGCCATGAGCTCGCTCGTCTCGATCGCCATGCTCGCCGAGACGCTGCGCATCGCGGCGCCGTACGCGTGCGCCGCCGTCGGGGGCGTGTGGGCCGAGCGGGCGGGCGTCGTGCACATCGGCCTCGAGGGCGTGCTCCTCGTGAGCGCCTTCGCCTCGGTCGCGCTCGCGCAAGCGTCCGGCAGCATGGCGCTCGGGCTCGTCGGCGGCGTCGCGCTCGGGGTCGCGGTCAGCGCGCTCCACGCCGTGCTCGTCGACAAGGCGCGCATCGACGCCGTGGTGAGCGGGATCGCCCTCAATCTGCTGGCCTTCTCGGCGACGCGCCTCGGCCTGCGCGGCCTCTACGACAGCGCCTCGAACTCGCCGTCGATCGCGGGCTTTCGCTTCGGTCCGACGGGCACGAGCGGAGGCGACATGCTGGTGCGCGCCCTGCTCGATCCCGTGACGTTGCTCGCGCTCGCCGCCATCGCCGCGAGCCCCTTCGTGCTCTCGGAGACGCGCTTCGGCCTGCGCGTCCGCGCCGTGGGCGAGAACCCGACCGCCGCCTTCGCTGCCGGCGTGAGCGTCGGACGCTACCGGCTCGGCGCGCTGGCGGTCTCCGGCGCCATCTGCGCGCTCGGCGGGGTGCACCTCGCGTTCGACCAGCACCGCTTCGAGTCGGGCATGAGCGGCGGGCGCGGCTTCATCGCGCTCGCGGCGGTGGTCCTCAGCGGCTGGCGACCGGCGCGTGCCGCCGCGCTGTGCCTCGCGTTCGGATGGCTCGAGGCCCTGCAGATCCGGATGCAGGACGCGAGCCGCGGCTCGACCCTCGCGACCTTGACGCAGCTCGTGCCCTACCTCGCGACCATCGCCGTCTTGGCGCTTGGCCTCGGACGACGCGGAGCCCCCGCGGGACTCGGCCGGCACGCGGATTGATGACGAGTCCCGCCCCCCCTGAAGCAGCAGCCTTCGATGACCGCGGGTGGCTCGTCGCCCTCGCGCTGCCGCTCATGCCGCCCGACGCGGCCTATTCGCTCTTTTCGCCGAACGCCGAGGGTCGCTTCGAAGAGGCCCGCTGGGACCATGCCGCGCGCCGCTTCTTCGGGGTAACGCTCACGATCACACCCCCGAAGCGCTACGACGACGCGGGCTCTCCGTCCGCCGACGAGGCCAAGCTTTCCGTTACGGCGCTGGCCACGGGCGCCGCGCTCGCGAACGTCCGCGTGACCACCGTGCCGCTCTCGCGCGCCCCAGGCGTCCTCGCGGCTGCCGAGCGCGCCGCAGCGCAGATGGGAGGCGCAGGCTTCGACGTGCTCCTCGGGCGGGCGCGCCGGCTGTGGCAAATCGAAGCAGCCGCGCAGGCATCGCGTGAGGCGCGCGTCGCCGCCGTCGCCATCGTTGCGGTGCTCGCCAACGTGCTGCTCGCGCCAGCGTTGCCCCCCGAGGGCGGCGTGCTCTTCGGCGTCAAGGGCGCACGCGAGCGACTCGACGCGCTGCGAGGCCCGCGCTGAAACGCCGCCCCAACAGCGTCGCGTCCCGAGCACAACCTGCGGGCGTCGCCGTGCCCGCGGTGTCCGCGACCTCCGCGGTAAAGTGCGGCTGCCCAAGCTTGCATCGACTCCCGAGCTTGCGGCCCGCCGGCCAAGCGACGAGCCTCTCCCCACCGTGCGCCGACGTTCACCCACGATGGAGCCTGTCGCCGCGTTCGCGCTCCCGCTCGTCCTTGCGTGTGGCGGCGCCCCGCCACCAGCCGCCGTGGTCGATGGCGCCCTCGGGCAGACCGCCACGGGGCAGGCCGTCGTGAGCGAGCCTCGCCCTCTGACCACGCGCAGCGGTGCGCACGACGACGACGTAGCACCGCACGACCCGCGGTTCGTGTCGGCGAGGGACGCGCGTATCCACGCATCGCTCGTCGCCTGGATCGCCGCAAATAGCGCCGATTTTGTCGAGCGGCCCGAGCTGCGTCTCGGGAATTTCGTGAGCCGCATGCGCTGCCGAGGCGCGACGTCGTCGGAGTGCGACGGTGGCGCGATCGTCAACTCGGAGCGGCGCGGCACCGCGTGGCGCCGGCTCGATGGCCTCACCTACGACGACGCGAAATCGCTGTTCGGTGTCCTCGTCAGCGTCGGCGACTTTCCGAGCACCGGGGACTTCGGCGTGCGGCTCTCGTTGATCGAAACGAGTACCGTCGCCGAGCAGCGGCTCGTCGGTGAAGGGCTCTGGCTTTCCTTCGCGCGCTTCGACGGCGACGTCGTCAAGGAGCGCCTCGCTGTTGGCACGACCGCCTCGTGGGTCCATCGCGAGGCGAGCGGCGGGGGCGTCGAGGAGATCGTCATGCTCGCCCCAAGCATGACCTGGAAAGAGGCGCTTTCGGCCCTCTCCTTGTCTCCGGCGTCGCTCGCACGCTTCGTCCGCGGGCAAGAAGATCGGCTCCTCCTCGAGGCGCGCGCGCGCATCGAAGACGGGCGCATCCATGGCTTCGACGAAGGCCCCTACGAAGGCAATGGGCTCCCACCCGAGCTGACTCCGCGCGCTCTGACTACCGTGGAGCGCGAGGCCGCGCTCGCCGCGCTCGCGGCCGAGCATGCGCGCCGCCTCGCGTTCGTCGACCGGCACCAAGACGCGCTCCATCGGCTCGTGGTTTCACGCCTGCCGAGCGCGGCGCTTCTCGCAGCGCCGTAGCGCGATTCCCCCTTGAACCCACGGGCGCGCGCGCTTTAGGGTGGTGAGGCTCTGATTCGCCGCGCTAGGGTCCCCTCGCGATGGAGACGCCCGACGCATCGACGCCGTTTCCCTCCGGGGCCCCCGACGCGCACGACGCGCTCGTGGCGCTCGAGAAGGCCCTCGACCGCCACCGCGCACCGCCCATCGCGGAGCTGCTCGCGCGCCGCGGCCTCGGCCCGTACCGTGGCTATGCCGGAATGCTCGAGGCGATGCAGCGGCTCGCGGCCGCAGGCGCCGTCATCGAGCCGCTCGGCCATAGCGTGCGCGGCGAGCCGCTCCTCGCGCTCGGCTTCGGTGCCGCGCGGCGGGGACGCTTCGCGCGGACGAGCGTCGTCGTCTCGGGGCTTCATCCGCTCGAGTGGATCGGGATCGAGACCTCGCTCGCGCTCGCAGGCCGGCTCGTCGGAAGAGATCTCGGGGATCGCAGCGTGCTCATCGTCCCTGTCGCTAATCCCGACGGCGTCCTGCGCGTCGACCGCAACTTGCGCGAGGGGCGGCGCCGCTTCGTTCGCCACAACGCGCACGGCGTCGATCTCAACCGCAACTTCGACGCGCGCTGGGGCCACCGCGGTCTCCTCGCGCGGCTCGTGCCTTCGGTGTTTCGTGCCGGCACGCGTGCCGAGAGCGAGCCGGAGGTGAGCGCCCTCGCCTTCGCGCTCGGCTCGCGCCGCGTCGATCGCGCGCTGTCCTTGCACAGCTTCGGCGGCGCCGTCCTCTACCCGAGCTCGCATCAGCTCCGCGCGCCCGCCGACGCCGAAGAACATCGCGTCTGGGCGCAGCGCATCGCCGCGCTCGCCGACGACCGGCCGTACCGTGTCGTGCAGGGCTCGTGGTTCGCGCTCGGCGCCACGATGGGCGGGCTCGAGCTCGACTGGTTCCACGAGCGCCACGGTGCGCTCTCGCTCTTGGTGGAGTGCTCGCGCGGCGGCTTCGGGCTTCGACCCTCGCGCGCGCTCGATCCGTTTGCGTGGTTCAACCCGCCCACGCCACACGCCACGGCGACCCGCATCGCGCGCGCGGTCGAGGGGTTCGTGACCGGGGGGGTCACCGTGACGGGCCGCGCTCCGTGACGGGCCGCCACGGCACGCCGGGTCCGCCGCGGTGCGGTGACCGCCGCGTGACCCTCCGCGCTCGGTGAAGGGCAGCGCGAGTCCTCAGCCGCCGACCCAGCCACCGCTCTGCGCGGCAGGCCGAAACGCCTGTGCGATGGTCGCGAGCACGAGCTGCATGAACCCGGTATCGGCGCTCGTCGCGAACGCGACGTCGTTGCCTTGCTGCTGCACCTCGAAGGTCGGAAACTGCGCGCCGATGCCGAAGGCTGCGAGCAGCGAGACGAGGCTCGCCACTTCGCGCAGGCGCCCAACGCTCTCGGCTCCCTCGGCCGCCGAGGTCGCGTCGGCGTACGTCGCGCTGCCCACGAGGTTCATCCCCGGCGGCCGAAAATTGCCGAGCACGCGCACGAGCCGCATGCCGTTGACGAACGGCAGACCGCCGCCCGCTGCCTCGAGCACGCCCTGCTTGCCCACGTCGCCGACCACCGCGAAGGCCGCCGACTCGCCGCGCAAGAGCTCGTCCATCCACGGCTCGAGATCGTGCGAGAGCCGCCCGAACCGCAGCCGATCGAGCGCGCGTCGCATCCCGGTCTCGTTCCCCGAGAGCACCGTCTGCGGCGTGAGCACGACGAAGCCCTGGTTGGCCACCGTGTAGATCGAGTAGCCGGCATACGGCGTCGCAACGAGCCGCACGCCGCGCGGAGTCGCGAGCCGTGCCTGCGCCGCCTGCTCGATCGCCGCCACATCGAACGAACCCTGAATCACGGCGCAGAAATCCGCGCCCTGCATCGCGTAGACGGCGCCGTGGACCCGCGCGACGTCACGCTTCGGAACGAAGCGCGACTCCGGGCCGAGCGGCACGAGCTGCTCGACGATCTGCGTCATCTGCGCGCCCATCGGCGACGCGAAGAGGGCCCGCGCGTCGAGCGTGCCGGTCAGGATGGCGCCGCCCGGCAGGAGCCCGAGCGGATCGCCGTCGATGCGCGCGGCGTCGACCCGCTGCCCGCCCACCAGCACGAGCGACTGATCGGTGCGTGGGCACCCGGAGAGCAAGGCGCAGAGCAAGGCGATGAGCGCCAAGACCGCGGAGCGAGCCATCCGGCAAAGCTAATGTGGCGGGCCGAGCAGAGCGAGCGGAATGTCGGTTCGTGACTCTGCGTCGCAGGTCGCACCCAGCACCAGGAGCGTTCTGGTGCCCATTCTGGGGACGCGCCGACGTTTGGCGGCGATTCCCGGGGCGGGCACAGCACAGTTCAGATCCTCCGCCACGAACCGCAGAGCGGCCACGGCGGGTAGCAACTCCGATGGGAAACCCGCACAGCGATCACTAGGCGTCACGCTGGTAGGACGATTCTTCTCGGCGTGCCCCCCGCGGTGGCTCGCGTGTTCGAGCTCAACCTTCGCTCGGCCTCGAGGCCTCGAGATGCCGGCACCCGCAAGGAGCCCGCCTGCACTCAAGGTCATGGGATGGGAGAAGTCGCCGCTCAGAGGGGCGCCGACACCGGATTATCGAGGACATGCGGGATCTCGCCGCAGTACACCGCCGGGCTCGGGATCGCCGGATATGCCTTCAGCACCGCCTCGGCGATGGCGTTGCAGGTGGCACTGTGGCCGCAACTCGCCACGTACGCGGTGACGCCCTGGGCGAATTTCGCGTCGTATTGGCGAAACGACGCCTTCTGCGACACGCCCGGCTCGTATTCCGGAACGACCTGCCAGTGCGGGTGCGCCCTCATCACGCCCCCGATCGCCGCCCAGTGGCGCGCGTGATCACCCGAAGCCGATGACATCAATACGGCGTGAGCGTTGGAGCAGTTGTCCGGAGCGCGGGTGACGCCACCCGCGGCGGTCGTCTCCTCCCCAGCCGTACCGATCGCTACGAACACCGCAGCAGCCAACACCAAACTTGAAATGTTTTTCATGTCCGTCACACCCCGTTTTTTCTCGTTCCGACACGACGCGTCGCGCGGGACGGCAGTGAACCGCCACGGCTGTCCCGAGGGCGAGCCTGCGGACCGACCACCGAAGCGTCCGCCCCGCCTCACCCACGCTCTCAATCACACGCATGCCGAGCGGGAATCGTCACGCACTTCGCCTCCCACCCACTCGGCGCCTTCGCGCCTTCGCGCTATTTCAGCGCCGACGGCTCGGTGAAGAGCTCCCAGCGCTCGGCCGGCACGCCTGCAGACGCCTCGGCGTACCGCTTCGCGCCGCGCGGCGGAAACGCTGCGGCCGCGAGCATCGCTGCGTCGTCAGCGCGGCCGCCGGGTGGCTCGAGGCCGGCAGCTCGACGGTGGCGAAGAAGTGGCCGTCTTCGTCCGACTCGGCGTCGTCGACGACCGGCGGGCGCCACCCATCCGCCTGGCGGCCGCCACCTCCCGGTTCGCGCAACTGCCGCAATTTCTGGCAAATCGCTGATGGCACGGAGGTGGCAATCACGGCTCGGGCGCGGCCAGGGCGGACACGTCGTTCGCCTGGCTCGCTTCCCGACTTGGGCCCGCGCCCGCACGCAGCTCCCATGAAAAGCCCCCCGGTAACGACCCCTGCCGCCGTCGCGATCACGCTCATTGGCCTCGAGGCCTGCCTCGTTCGCGTCGAGGTCGACTCGGGGCGCGGGCTGCCGGCATTCCACCTCGTCGGACTCCCCGAGGCGTGCGTCCGCGAGAGCCGAACCCGCGTCCGCGCCGCGCTGCGACACGTCGGCGTCGAGCTCAACGAGTTCGCGATCACCGTCAACCTTCAGCCGGCGGACTTGAAGAAGGCCGGCAGCGGATTCGATCTCGCGATCGCCCTCGCCGTGCTCACCGCGCTCGGCAAGGTCCCGCGAGACAGCTTCACCGGGGCGCTGCTCCTCGGCGAGCTCTCCCTCTCCGGCGAGATGTGCGCCGTGCGAGGCGTCTTGCCCGCGCTGCTCGCCGCGCGAACGGCGGGTCTCGATCGTGCCATCGTTCCGACCGCCAACGGGGCAGAGGCCGCGGCAGTCGTCGGCATCGAGGCACGCGTCGCCACCACGCTGAGCGAGATCGTCGCCTCCGTTTCAGGAGGAGAGCCGCTCGCGCGCGCCGAGCCCGCGCCGCTCGGTGCCGACGACACCGCCACAGAAGATTTCGCTGAGGTGCGTGGACAGCACGGCGCGCGGCGCATGCTCGAGCTCGCCGCCGCGGGCAGCCACAACGTCCTCATGGTCGGCCCGCCCGGCACCGGCACGACGATGCTGGCGCGGCGCCTGCCGACGATCTTGCCAGCGATGACCGCGGACGAGGCGCTCGCGGTGACCTCGATCCACTCGGTCGCGGGTGCGCTCCTCGACCACGGGCTCGTCCGCAAGCGGCCATTCCGCGCGCCGCATCACACGCTCAGCGCGCCCGCGCTCTTCGGGGGCGGCTGCCCCGTGCGCCCGGGCGAAATCTCGCTCGCGCACCATGGCTGCCTGTTCCTCGACGAGCTGCTCGAGTTCCGGCGCCCCGTCCTCGAGGGCATGCGCCAGCCGCTCGAAGACGGCGTCGTCACGATCTGCCGCGCGCGCCACCGCGCCACGTTTCCGGCGCGCCCGCTGCTCGTAGCCGCCGTCAATCCCTGCCCGTGCGGCTTTTACGGCTCGACGCGACGTTGCTCTTGCAGCGTGGAGCAGGTCCATCGCTACAAGAGCCGACTGAGCGGCCCTTTGCTCGACCGCATCGATCTGCATGTGACCCTCCCGGCGACGAACATCGACGAGCTGACCGAGGGTGAGCCAGGAGAGCCGTCGAGCGCAATTCGCGAGCGGGTGGTGCGCGCGCGTGCCCTTCAGCAAGCTCGTGCCGACGCCAAGCTGACGAGCACCCCGTACAACGCGTCCCTCACGCCGACCGATCTCGACGCGGTCGCGACGCTGTGCCCGCGGTCGCGCGACCTCCTCCGGCGCGCGATGGACCGGCTCGGCATGAGCGCGCGCGGCTACGCGAAGGTGCGGCGCATCGCGCGCACGATCGCCGATCTCGACGGCAGCGAGACGTTGCGCGTCGAGCACGTCTCCGAGGCCGTCGGCAGCCGCTCGCTCGATCGCAACCTCGAGCAGGCGGCGATGCCGCGAGCGTCGTGAAGCTCCTCCGTTTGGCTCGATTCCACGACGACGTTGTCGCGACTTCGGGGGGACGGAGCGAGCACCGAGGCCGGCTCCGGTGCGGACGACTTCAGCATCGAGGTGGCCAAGCCGAGCTGGACGGACGAGCGACAGCGACCCGCCGCTCTACGCCCAAGAGAGTCAACGCGTTGGCGTTCGTTGGCCCAAGCTCGCGACCCTTCGAGTGGACGGCCGGGCATGCGACTTGCGATGCGTCGCCCCATGCTCGGCACCCAACGACAGGACGTCTCCCCGCAACGCCCCTGGTTCAGCGCCGCACGCTCGACCGACAGCGCCGCCGATTTGCGCGCAGTCGCGGGCTCCGCGCTAGCGACGGACAACGCGCATGAGGCGATCGCGGCGCTGCGCATGGCGGCCGAGTACGCGCCGCACGATGTCGAGCTGCTCCTGTCGCTCGGAGTACTGCTCGCGCACAAGGGTCTCTACACCGAGGCGCAAGACACGTTCATGGGCGTGCTCGACCTCGACGCGCAGAACCTCGACGCGCTCGTCAACCTCGGTCAGCTCTGCCGCGCCGGTCGACATTTCGTCGAGGCGGTCGACTTGCTCGAGCACGCGAGGCGCTGCCACGGCGACGTGCCGCTCGTCGTCGGGGCGCTCGCTGCGGTCGCGATCGATCTCGGTGACGAGGATGGCGCCATCCGCCTGCTCGTTCACCTCGAGCGCTCGAGCCCCGACTTCGCGGAGCTTCCGCTGCTCATGCGCCGCCTCGCCACCACGCGCGTGCGCCAGCGTTCCGCATTGAGCCAGTGAGCAGCTGCGATACCGACGCAGCGCCGCCCGACAACTAAGCGCCGCCCGAGGTGCCCCCGCCCGAGGTGCCCCCGCCCGAGGTCCCCGATCCCCCGGACGTGCCCGATCCCCCGGAGGCACTCGTGCCGCTCGACGCGCCCGAGCCGCCCGACGTGCTCGCGCCGCCCGAAGAGCCCGAGCCGCCCGACGTGCTCGCGCCGCCCGCCGTGCTCGCGTCGCTCGCGCCGACCTTGGTCGCCGAACCTCCGCCCGAGGCGCTGCCGCCCTTGCTCGAGCCGTAGAGGTCCGAATACCAGCCGCCACCCTTCAAGATGAAGCCGGTCCCGGCTGAGATTTGACGCTCGGCAGCCTCCGCGCCGCAAGAAGCACACGCCTTGAGCGGCGCGTCCTTGATCGACTGGAACGCCTCCCATTCGTGCCCGCACTGGCGACAAATGTATTCGTACGTGGGCATTGGCGACGCCCACCTTTAGAAACTAAGCCCGAGCGTGTCAACCCGCGTCACGGCCGTTGTGCCCGGAACTGCACGACAAAACCGCAAGGGGCTTGATCCGGGTTGCGGAACGCGATAGCAACATCCTGCATGACGTGACACCACATGACGATGTGTGACCACACACGCAGCGTCAGGCGAGAGGGTACCACGCCACCCCTCGCACCGAAAACTTCCGAGCTGGCGGGTTCGCCGCCGGTCTCCCAGGGTTGTCGCGCCGCGGAGCTGCCATGCACATCAAGAAGCTCGAAATCTGCGGGTTCAAGTCGTTCGTCGACCGCACCGTCATCCACTTCGACCACGACGTTATCGGCGTCGTC
>SXGR01294331.1_pt1 | contig 10764 bp, 10 predicted proteins | sample 3174711 | NCBI WGS metagenome assembly SXGR01 (sample SAMN11356860, study PRJNA531348) | freshwater metagenome | isolation source: freshwater sample F1-60 | place: China: Fuxian Lake, Yuxi | collected 2017-12-25 | reverse complement strand
TAACTCAAGACAATCAAACTAAAGATGACGAAAATTGATGGAAACAACGCGTCTTTTAAACTGCCTTGTTCAAACTTCGCTGTATTATGAAATAGGGATTCTAACCCGTATTTCCAAATTGACAAATTATTGTCTGATGTACTACTATTAACAATTGTTAACTTAGAAATAATGAAAGGGTTTGTGGCATCTTTAGTACCGCGTGAGCCAAAGTTACCTAGATCATGGGCTGCAGATGTTTTAGAGAAACAGAAGGCTCTAGAAGCGAATATTTTTTCACTTAGTGACATGCCAGGCTATGTAAAGGGAATGGGACCGAGCGTCGACACCTGGCATAATTTGGATTACCTAGATATCTACCCAAAAATTTATGGACGTGAATTCGGGGCAAATGGTATTGGCAAGTTGAGAGAAGTTGCGCTTACAGAGATAACTGCTTCTGAGCGATTCGCACTATACGACCAGGATCCCTCGTATTTCCCGCAAATGGGATTGAACCACGAAGATCTCGATATTGATAAGATGAAAGATCAAAGTCTTCAGTACCAACTAAAACTTGAAGAAGCTGGTGTAGTAGTTCATCGCATCGCATATCCTCAGCCACCCGTGGGGGCATTCGGTCCGATGCGGAGTACTTGGGCGGCCAACGAACTTCTAGTTCTTCGAGGTGGCTCAGTGATTGAGAAAATAGCAATCAGTCCTTTCGGAACCGGAAGGGCAGAATATTTAGGCCTTTGGGCATTCGCAAATCTCGGAATACCTCCAATTTTGACTATAATGGGAAAGGGTGTTTGTGAAGCTGGGCCCTGTTTTTGGTTAGCAGAAGATGTATTCGTAGCGGGTCGTGGACTTGCTTATAACCAGACCGGCCTAGATCAGTTGATTCCGATGGTGGCACGCACGTCTGGGCTCGAGGAATCAGAATTGACAACACTCGCTATTAATTTCCCTGGGAACGTTTACGTCAATCCGATTACTGGACAGTCTCACCACCCAGACATGGTACTTGGGTCACTTGATGTAAATAAAGTAATCGTGTATGCTCCTGGTCTTGATTTTGGAACATGGGAGTGGTTAAGAAAAAGAGGCTATCAAATTGTAGAAATTGATACCGATGAGCAACGGTTTGCTGCCCCTGCGAACGTTATGACTCTTGAACCCGGTCGTGTGATAATGCCTGCAGAGGGACCAAAAGCGATTGCTGCAGTTAGAAAAATTGGTGTTGAAGTAATCGAAACTCCTTATTCAGAATTTCTTCGCGTTGGTGGTGGACTGCATTGTTCGACAATGCGACTGCATCGCGACAAAGGCCCGTATTCAACTGATAAGCCGGCTATTTAACAAACGAAAAGGAGATGAGTAACAATGTCAACTAAAGGTATGGAGTTCGCTGTTTTTAGCCATATTGCTGAAAAAGCTAAATCCTCAATCAATACTCGTCTCAAAGAGTTTACTTATGAGGTCAGGCTTGCAGAAGAGTTAGGTTATGACTATTTTTTCACCACGGAGCACCATTTCAGCGGTCGCTTTTCGTTGTCACCGTCGCAGGCGGTCTCATTGGCAGTGATTGCACAGAACTCATCTCGTATGAGGTTTGGTCCGATGGTTGTTCAGCTACCTATCAGCCAGCCATTGAGGGTAGTTGAGGAGATGTTGATTTTAGATCATATGTCTGGCGGAAGACTAGAAATTGGATTGGGTCGTGGTATCACACCTCACGAGCATACATCTTATGGAATTCCAACTAAAACTGATTATGCACGCTTCAAAGAAGGATTGGAATTTGTAGTCAAGGCGCTGACCACTGAAGGAAGGTTCTCGTGGGTTGGAGAGTACTACCAGTATTTTGACATTGATCTTCCGTGGGGTCCATTTCAAAAACCACGCCCACCGATTTGGATTCCTACGAATACTGCGGCTACTGCTTACGAGTACGGAAAGCAAGGTTATGGAGTTGGTGCCTTTGCGGTCGTCGGTCCTGATCACTTTACGAAAGTTTTTGATGAATATAGGCGTGGGTGTGATGAGATGAGTATCCCGATTGATCAGAGGCGAGTCTCCTATTTAGCGTCAACATTCGTTGCTGAAACTGATGCTGAAGCTGAGGCATTAATGTTCGACCACTTTGCGCGGCAATTGGCTTTATTCAGGTATGAGCGTGAGAGATCATATGAAGTAGTTGACAGCGAGATGCGCAAGTCGATTCGGTCATCCTTGGCAAGGTTAGATGCCATCGCGTCCAACCTGCCTGAAATGTCTGAAGGATTGAGGTTTGTTTGCGGAAGTCCTTCAACTGTGGCCGGAAAGATTCAAGAGTTACGTGAGCGACTTGGAGTCAATGTGTTCATTGGAGAATTTTCATTCGGCGAGCTTGACTGGGCAGACGTAGAACGATCCCATCGTTTGTTTGCTACTGAAGTTATTCCTGCCGTCCATTATTTTGAAAGCCGTTCGTCAAAAGTTATGGTATGAGCGGTTCGAGCATTTCTTTAAAAGGTCGCAATGCGATTGTGACCGGCGGTGGCGACATTGGTGGTGCTATCGCAAGAGGCCTAGCATCTTGCGGAGCTAAGGTTGAAATTTGGGATAGTTCGCGGAATGTAAGAGAATCTTTCCGTTCAGATGGCATTCAGACCCGTGATGTGGACATTACAAATATGTCTAAGGTCAATGATTCAATGGAACTTTCTTGGCAGAACCATTCACAAATCGACATCTTAGTTAATTCCGCTGCAGTCGCGATATTTGGGCCAGTTGCAACAATGTCTAGCGATGACTGGACTCGAACAATTGATGTCAATCTCACGGGATTGTTTTTTGTGTGTCAAGCATTTTTGAAGTGTTGCCTGAGAATAGGGTTAGGAGGGAGCATAGTCAACATCTCTTCGATAGGCGGTCTGCGAGGTGAACCAGATTTTTCAAATTATTGTGCGTCAAAATTTGGAGTAATTGGTTTTGGTCAGTCTCTCGCCAGAGAGGTAGGGGAGTTCGGTATCAGGGTAAATACGGTTTGTCCTGGAGCTGTGGAGTCGCGAATGAATACTGAGACGATGTTGCGCGATACTCGAAGAACTGGTGAATCCATTGCCGATGTTGAAAAGCGCATTCTTGCCAAAACGGCATTAAGGCGTTTTGTAAAGCCTAAAGATATTGCTGATGCCGTAATTTTCTTGTCATCTGATCTCGCATCATGCATTACCGCCGAAACATTATCGGTCACAGGTGGAGTATTTTAAGCAACTGAAAGGGAATTAAAACATGAAAACAGAAAAAGATTTAGTCGGATCTGATGTGCCGGGTCTTCCTCCGTTGCCAGCAGTTTATGAGTCACAGATGAGAGAACGACAAGCCAGGATCCAATCTGGAGAATTCACGTTGGATGAGATGCCGGGCTACGTCTTCGGGCAACCACCGAGTATAGATACTTGGCATAATTTAGATTTTTTGGACGTTTACCCCAAAGTGTGGGGTCGACCATGTGGCAAAAATGGAATTGGTAAGTTGCGTGAAGTTGTTTTGACTGAGATAACGCAATGGGAAAAATTCAAATATTATGATTTAGATCCTGCCTATTTTCCTGCGATGGCAGACTCTTATCATTCCATTGACATTGGTCTGATGCAGGAACAAAGCCAAATTTATGAGAATGCATTGGAGGAGGCAGGTGTTCTCGTCCACCGGATCAAATTTCCAGAACCTCCAACAAGTGCTTTCGGGCCAGGTAAGAGCAATTGGGGTGCAGCAGAACTATTTGTGCTTCGTGGTGGATCTGTATTACCAAAGCGTGGAGTAAATCCATTTGGATACGGAAGAGCGGAGTACATGGCCCTATGGGCAGCCACGCAGCTCGGAGTGCCACCGTTATTCGCAGTCACCGGTAAAGGCATTCAAGAAATTGGACCATGTTTCTTCTTAGCTGAAGATGTTTTCGTAACCGGACGTGGTATGGCGCATAATGACGAAGGTAATAAGCAGATTATGCCAGTTGTGGCGATGAGTGCCGGACTCAGCATGGAAGAAATGACATTTTTGACGATTGACTTTCCGGGTAATAAGTACTATCACGCTGAGTCAGGTGTAAGTCACCACCCTGACTTGGTGCTTGGACCACTTGATGTAGACAAAGTGATTGCTTATCGCCCCGGTATTGATTTTCAAACACTTGAGTGGTTACGCAAACGTTATACGATCATCGATGTTGACCCTACTGAACACAACCGTTTTGCTCCAGCAAATGTGATGCTCTTAGAACCAGGTCGAGTAATTATGCATGCAGAAGCTGTCAACACGATTGAAAGAGTTCGGAGAGCCGGTATTGAAGTTATTCCAGTTCCATACTCGGAGTTTCTGAAAGAAGCTGGTGGACTTCATTGTTCAACAGGTCAGATATATCGTGAAAAAGGTCCATTTTCGTCCGACAGATGAGGAGACTTTACGCCAAGAGAAGTAATTAACCCAACCGATGAGGAGACTTTATGCCAAGAGAAGTAATTAACCCAACCGATTTATGGGACGCAAGCCCGCGTAGTTATAGCCACGTAGTTAAGGTAACCAATCCAAAGAGTTTGATCTTTGTTGCTGGGAGCGGTGCTGTTGATCAAAACTTTAAAATTGTGTCTGACGATATTAAAGAACAAACACGTAAGTGTTTTGAAAATATAAAAAAAGAGTTGTTTGCTGCTGGAGCAGATTTATCTGATATCTGCGACATGACGGTATACCTATTGGATATCGATAGTCATAAATGGCCTGTTCGTGAGGCAAGGGCTGAGTTTTTTGAGTCTGGATCAGAGCCAGTATCGACAATGGTTCAAGTATCTAAATTTGCCATTGATGGCATGCTGATTGAGATTGATGTCATTGCCGCCACATAATGTTTTAGGCAATTAAAGGAATAATTAATGGACTTTGAGTTAAGCGATGACCAGATTCAGTTTCAACGGACCCTTAGAGAGTTTGTCCGAAAACAAATCATCCCTGTTGCACGGGAATGGGAACGAGAGGGAAGATATCCGACTGAAATTGTAGACAGTATGAAGAGTTTGGGGCTATTTGGAATCACTGTGCCTCAGAAATATGGTGGTCTTGGTTTAGACAGTATTTCACTTTCAATCGTTTTTGAAGAGATCTCTCGGGGTTGGATGGGTATCGCTGGAATTCTTGGGAGTCATTCAATCGGTTGCGCATTGATTGCTAATTACGGAACAGATGAGCAGAAGAATCGTTTTCTTCCTGAGCTTGCTTCTGGCGTGCGTAGAACAGCACTCGCATTAACTGAGGCTGGAGCGGGTAGCGATCTGCAAGGAATTTCTACAAAGGCAAGACGTGATGGTGATTCATATGTAATCCAAGGTTCAAAGATTTGGATCACGAACGCTCGTTTTGCAAATCCTCTTCCAGTACTTGTTAAGACGGACTTATCGGCTGCTCCGGCTCATAAGGGAATAAGTGTTCTCTTGGTTGAGTCGGGGACTCCAGGAATGACTATTTCACGCGATATGGGTAAGTTGGGATACCACGGACCAGAATCATGTGAGGTTGTGTTTGACGATGTTCGAGTGTCTTCAGAAAATCTTTTAGGTGGTATTGAAGGAAAGGGTCTACAACAGGTTCTATCTGGACTTGAGATCGGCCGTGTAAATATCGCGGCTCGAAGTGTGGGCATCGCGCAGGCAGCGTTCGATGCAGCCATAGATTATGCGCAGCAACGGGAAGCATTCGGAGAACCGATTGCAAATTTTCAGGCGATTCAATTGAAGCTTGCTGATATGGCAACAAAGATTGAAGCTTCTCGACTCCTAACGTGGTGGGCTTCATCCAAAATTGATCAAGGGATTCGGGCCGATATTGAAGCTGGAATGGCAAAATATTTTGCGAGTGAAGCAGCGATTGATTGTTCACTTGAGTCCATGCGCATTCATGGTGGGCATGGCTATTCGACAGAATTAATAGTTGAGAGGCTATACAGAGATGCTCCACTCATGGCTATCGGTGAGGGAACCAATGATATGCAGAGATTATTGATTGCTAGAGGCTTACTTAGACGTAACAAAAAATGAAGCAGGTTATTTAAAAGTTTCTTTATATTAATGGGGAGGCTTAGTGTCACCAACTACACAAGATTTGCTGGAACTAGTAAATTCCACCAAACACAAAATAACAGATAATTCTGTAGTGGCTGCGGTTCGAACGCTCTTGCTTGATCATGCTGCGGTTGCAATCAACGGATCACAAACTGAAACTTCCGAAGTTTTTCGGAAATCACAGAAGCTCACTAAAACTATCGATCTTCCGTTAATGCCAATTTTTGGAATTGGTAGTAGTTCAAACTTGGTTGGAGCGGCAATGGCGAATGCGTTGGCCGCACATTCAATTGAGTACGACGATGTTCATAATGCTTCTTCGTTGCATCCTGGAGTTGTTATTTTTCCTGCCGCAATGACAGCAGCTTTGATTAGTGGTGGTAATGAAATTGATGTAATTCGTGGAGTAGTTGCTGGTTACGAAGCGATGTGTCGTATTGGTCATGCTGCTAATCCTCCGTCTCACTATGCACGAAACTTTCATCCAACTGGGACCGTGGGAACTTTGGGTGCTGCGGTCGCTGCAGGTTCCGCGATGAACTTTGATATTCCCAAATTAAACCACGCAGTTGGTATTGCTTGTTCTATGGCTTCGGGCAGCATGCAATTTCTAGTTGACGGTGCATGGACGAAACGTCTGCATCCAGCTTTAGCAGTACGTAATGGTTTAGACGCAGCATTTTTGGCTAAAGAGGGATTCATTGGGACTAAGGATGGGGTCTGCGGAGATCGAGGTTTTTTAGTTTCCTATAGCGCTAATCCTCAACCGGAATTGTTGTTAGGTGGTGGAAAAGATCGACCGTTGGAAGTTGTTAATACCAGTATTAAAGCCCATACATGTTGTCGCTATAACCAAGGGGCAATTGATGCAATGTTGAAACTTCGTAGTCTTTCGCGGTTCACTTCTAAAGATATTTCGTCGATTGTTGTGGGCGTCCCATCTGCCGCAGTAGGTATTGTTCTAGAGCCATCTGAACTCAAAAAGCGACCTAGATCAGTTGTTGATGCTCAGTTCAGTTTGCCTTTTGCGATAGCTGTCGCTATGCGTCACGGCGAGGCTGGGCTGAAACAATATACTGATGAGGAGATAGAAAGCCCAGAGAATCAAAAGATCATGGAGATGGTCACTTATCAAGTTGATGCAGATATTGATGCTTGTTATCCAGAACAATGGAAAGCATGGGTGAGAGTTGAAACAAGTAAAGGTGAAGTCTTTCAAGAAAGTATAAATAGTCCAAAGGGTGATCCAGAGAACCCCCTGAGTAGCCAAGAGCTGAGCAGTAAATACAGATCTTTGACAAATGGGATTATGTCAAGCGAAACAATAGATGAACTAGAAAAAACAGTGGCATGTTTCGGTGATCCTGGAACTTTTTCGAAACTTCTTGAGATACTTAGCTACTAGTCAATGAGGGAGCAGTTCAGCTTTGAAATTAAGTTTCGGATTTCTTCCTGTGCCGGGGTCGACAGGGGAATTAGCCGCAACTCTTGAGCGGCTGGGCTTTGATGCCGTTACTCTCGCAGACAGCCCGCTTCTCGCGGGGGAGATCCATGGGCAGTTGATGATTGCGGCAGGTGCTACCAAGCGTCTTGAGATCGTCTCGGGATTGACTAATTTGGTGACCCGAGATGCGTCGGTAACTGCTTCGGCGTTTGCGGCTCTTCAGATCGAGTCAGATGGCAGGGGTGTGTGTGGAATAGGTCGAGGCGATAGCGCCGTCTTCAAGATCGGTAAGCGGCCGGACACCCTGGCATTATTCGAGCGCTACCTTGTTTCGCTTCGGCATTACTTAGCAGATGGGATGAAACTCCCATCTGGGGATTTATCGCGTATTGAATGGCTGGCGTCAAGTACCTATGGGAAGAAACCTGTTCCGATAGAGATAGCACCTTCGGGACCTGCGATGCTGGCCATGGCTGGCCGACATGCTGATCGCATTTCGTTGGCCGTTGGGGCAGCACCGGATTACGTTGGCGATTACGTTCGTCGGGCACGGGCGGCGGTGGAAGTGGCTGGGCGTGATCCAGACTCGGTTATCTATGGCGCGTATATTCCGCTTGTTGCCAACGATGACACTGCGATCGCTCGGTATGAGGTTCGCCGAATCGCTTCTGCCTTTGTTCATTTCTCTGCGATGAAGGGTCAGCGTCGAGATAGAACTGATGAACGGATGCCCGATTCTCTTCGGTTGGCGGGCAATTTGGTGGGTTCGCGTTAGGCGTATCGGGACGATCCATACAAGAACCAAGGCGATGACGGGCCACTGAGTACAATGTCCGATGAGTTCATTGACTGGTTCACAGTCGCGGGTCCGCAAAATCATGTTGTCGATCGGCTACGTGCATTATCGGCAGTCGGCATTGATTACGTGCACATCCTGTCGGGACATCATGCTCTCCCGCCGGGAGTACGAGATAGAAATATCGAATTATTAGGAAATATTGCCAGCCGTGGTATATAGTTAGGAAAATCTTTTAAACTAGATGGAAAGAAACATCGCAAATGGCTACCAAGAAAATAATTAATGCTGACATTGGCAAGGGATGGCACTACTTTGAAGGTTCGGGAGTTACCGAACTTATCCATTCCGGAGCTGTGGTCATTGAGACCAGTGAACTCAAATTCATATATTGTTCGGGACGTACAGCAACGAAGGGTGATTCAGACGAAATCGTTGCTCTTGGTGACATTGGAGAGCAGACACGCCAAGTGCTGCTAAATCTTGGCGAAGCACTGATTGAAGCTGGTGCTACATACGATGACATTGTGAGAATGCGCGTTTTCCTAGCACCTCCTTACACAATCGAGAACTTTGCGAAGATCCATGAGGTACGTGCAGAGTTCTTTAAGAAGGAGCATTACCCGGCTAGCACATTGGTCATTGTGCACCAACTTGCGCGCAAAGGTGCGATGCTTGAAATTGATTGTGATGCCGTGGTAATCAAAGTAAAGGGTTGATGTCACATTAACTAGTTCCGTAGAGCCCAAGGTGTTATGACATCTCCAAATCTGTACTCGAGTTTGACCGTTCGTTAGGGTACTACAAACGTGAATGACGCACTTGTGCCCAAGCAATTCAACTCACCTAAGCTATAGGACAGGTCAATTTAGGATCGCAGCTCACGGTGTGTCACCGTCACACACCGTCAAGACTCGCATCGACTATTTTTCTTTTGATAGACTAATCAGGCGACATGATATCAGAGTTGGTGTTTGCCAAGAAATTTCGGCTCCAAAAGGGTTGTACTGGCTAGGGTGCCGATCTTGGTCTGTCAGAAAGGAGAGGGTGCATGTTGACGTACCCCTATGGCCTAGGTAGCACAATAACGCGCGTGATTGAAGCCGGCCAGGGCGAACCGCTGGTGCTGCTTCATGGAGTAGGAGCCCGTGCGGACCGCTGGATGCGCAACATCCCAGGGCTCACCAACGCCGGATTCCACGTGTTTGCACTTGACTTTCCAGGACACGGTTTTGCCACCAAAGGCAAAGATCAACCTGCATCAGTTCCAGCATATGCCGACTTCGTCGAAGCATTCATCATTAAAAAGAACCTCGGATCAACGGTATTAATAGGTACTTCGCTCGGCGGTCACGTGGCCGCGACGGTCTCGGTGCGCCGACCCGACATGGTGCGAGCTCTCGTGCTTGTCGGCACCGTCGGCATCGTGCCGGTCGGCCAGGAACGACGCGAGCGAACGGGCATACGTCTGCGCCAAACATCTCTGGAAGCGATTGAGGCAAAGTTGCGTGGTCTCATCCACGATGACGCGAGGTTCGTAACAGACGAATGGATCCGTGAAGAACACTCGATCAACACATCACCTGGTGCCGCTGACTCCTTCGAGCAGATTGGAGAATACTTCCGCCTTCACCTCGACGCCGATGCAGTGGGCGTGGAGTTGGCCGCTCTTGTTCATCAGATCCCCGTGTTACTCGTCTGGGGAGCGCACGACGTTGCGTTCCCGGCGGAGATGGCGCTTGCATGCCGTGCATTGCTCGGTAGCCAAATACCACTCGTCTTCCTTAAGAACACCGGGCATGCTCCGTACCTCGAGCGACCCAACACATTCAATCAAATCGTTACAGACTTTCTCGCAGCGCGAATTGCAGGTAACACGACGGCGACAACTCCCGTGCAAACTTTATGAGATACTGGGCGCGCTACTCAGCGGAGCCGTCCTCGTTTTTGCTCGCAGGAGCAGTGCGGTGTTCGAGTTGGATGGGACAATGATCGACGCTTCAACACAGGCCAGGCGCAAGTTGGGACAATGTCTACAGAAGTGCCCGTTCAATCGCGCCCGAGGTTTTTGAAACTGATCGCATTGCCAACTTGCTGGGTGGTGAGTGGTGCTTTGTCGGTGATGCATCGAGATAGTCGGTTACCAAATGCATGACCCACCAAGTGAAACCTTTCAATTCCCAACTCGTCAATCTGTTGAATTGTGTCGTGAGCTAGGTCATGAAGACTCGGACGATCAGAAAAGTGAGGTCGTGGTTCTATTGCAATGGGTCTAAAAGCGGCCTGATGCAGTGAATCTGAGAGCAAATCAAAGTCCGAGCTGGGGCGACCAAGTGATGGGATAAGAACAACAGCTTCCACAGAAGGACTATAAACTCTATTTTTTTCCGCATCTGGCTGGCGCTAGTAACCTCTGCATAGATGACGCAAGGTGTGTCGGC
>SXGR01220467.1_pt1 | contig 10766 bp, 4 predicted proteins | sample 3174711 | NCBI WGS metagenome assembly SXGR01 (sample SAMN11356860, study PRJNA531348) | freshwater metagenome | isolation source: freshwater sample F1-60 | place: China: Fuxian Lake, Yuxi | collected 2017-12-25 | reverse complement strand
TCTCCCGAGAACTCGCGTGCCCGCTCCTCGCGACCGACGCCGATGCGGCCACCGTGACCCACACTCTCCAGTCGCTCTCGTCTCAAGCCGGCGTAGCCCGCGCGGCACTCGACCTCGCCGCCGACCGTGCCTTCGACGCCTGCGCCGCCTTCGTCCGCGCCGCCGCGCGATCCGCTGTTGCACCCGGTCCCTGAACTCCGTAGCCCGTCCTTTCCATGTCAGCTCTCGCAGTTTCCTTCGGTTTTTTCCTCTTCCTGACCGTGCTGGGTCGGGCGACGCTGGCGCTGTGCTCCTGGCGCGGTGGCATTTTGCGTTCGTGGCTCCTCGCGCCCGCCACGGGCCTCGCGACCGCCGTGCTCACTATTATGGTGTTGAACCAAGCCGGGCTCCCCGTCCGCGCCTTCGCCGGGCCGATGACCTGGGGACTCGCGCTGGGCTCCCTCGGCATTTTCCTGTGGCGTCGCCCCGTCTTCCCGGCCCGCGCCCTCGCGCCGTTTTTCGCGCTGGCGGCGTTTGGGCTCTTCTGGACCGGCTGGCCCGCGCTGCGTTTCGGTTTCAATTGGCTGAGCTACGTCAACGACGACTTCGTCAACTACTGCTTCGCCGCCGAGCGCTTCAAAGACTTTGGCTTCTGGCGCGTCCCGACGAGTGAGGAACTCGCCGGCCGAGACTGGTCCCAATATTATTGGTTCATGCACGTGCCCGGGCTGATGCGTTTCGGCAGCGAACATGTGCTCGCGTGGATCAGCGCGCTGACGGGTGTGAGGGCCCTGGGAATCTTCATGCCCGTGATCATGGGCTTTGGGCTCGTGCAACTGTTCGCCGCCGCCGCCCTCACGCTGCATCGCGGCCGCTGGCGTCGTCGCGCCTTGCTGGGTGCCGCGCTCCTCGCCGTCAGCCCGCTGTTTATGTTGGGCATGCTCTACCAGCTCATCGCCCAGGTCGGTGGTGTCGCCCTGCTGCTTACCGCGACCGCGCTGCTCACGGCCCGCCTCCCCGCGACCCGCCGCCGGCTGGTCCCGCATGTCGCGGTCCTCTCGATCGTCGGAGCCGCCTTCGCCGTTTTTTACCCCGAGGTCACCGCCTTTGCGGTCTTAACCACCTTGCTGGTCGGAGCCATCGAGTGGGTGCGTACGCGGGCCTTCCCCACCGCGCGCCTCGGCCTCGTGATGTATGGCATCGTCGGCGTCATCGTCCTACTCCGCCACAACGTCCTCTCTTACCTGTTCACGATTTCGTATCAATTTGGCTCCGGTTTCCGCACCGTCGATCTCTCCCTCTCGCTGTTTCCGTATTTCCTCATTCCGACCGGCCTGGCCAACCTCTTTGGGTTCATGCCGCTCGCCGTCACGTTCGCCGAGCCGTTGACCTCCCTCGCCATCTTCGGCGGGTTCGTCTGTCTCGTCACCGCCATCGTCGTTTCTTGCCGCGAAACCCTGCTGCGAGCCACCCCGGCACCGATGACCGCGCTCCTCGTGGTGCTCCTCGCGATGTGCGTCAAACTCTACACCGGCGGCAATGACTTCGGCCTCTACAAGACCGCTATGTTCATGCAGCCCGCACTCGCCGCTGCCCTAGCCTGCGCGTGTCTCGCTCTACCCCGCGCCCGCTGGACGGCCCCCGCCGCCGTGCTCCTGCTCGCGGTGCTGTGTGCACCGAGCGCTCTCTACTACACCCAAGTCTCGCAGGGCCAGAAAGGCGGCGGCTTCACCGAGGCCAAACTCGCCTCCATTCTCGGCACGTCGGCACCCGCCCTCGCGCCCCAGACGCGACTTTTGAGCGACATCAGCAACCTCGTCGCCGCCAAACTTGCGGCCGTCGAATTTCGTGGCACCGACCTGCGTTTTCTGGCCCGCGACTACTATCAGCAGATCGCCCCGATCGAGTTCGAGCGCCTCGGCGACGAACTCGTCAGCCTGCATCCCCAGTTCCAGGATCTCGTCCGCACCCGCGCCATTCTCGCGCAGCGCGACGCGGATTCGATGCTCACGCCCACGCTCTTCAACACCGAATTCCGCGCGCCCGCGCTGAACTTCGCGAAGCGCGACCCCCACGACGCTTACCTCCACCTCAGCGAGCAACTCGGTCTCTTTAATAAATTTCGCCTGCCCGACACCACGGCCAAGCCCACCGTCTATTTCAAGGCCGTCCCCGCCTCATCGCCCGCCGCGGCCAACCACCTCGTCTTCGTCCACTCCGGGCGCGGCAACCATTACTACCTCGGCGACCGCCACCGCATCGGTATGTATCAACAAGAAGCGGACCCCCACACCGGCCAGCAGGACATCACCGGACTGGGGCGTTTTTTGCTGATCCGCGTCGAACAACCCACCGAGGAAATCTACCTCCGCGTCGCGCTCTCCAAATCGTTCATGGGCAGCAAACACACCTCGTGGACGCCCGAGCGCTCACGCGTGCTCGCCGCCACCGAAGGCCCGCGCATTCTCGCCCAAAAAGACGTTCCCCTCGGTTTCGTCGGTCACGGCGCGGTCAACCGCATAATCGGCCCGCTCCGCCCGATCTGGCAGGACGGTGCCGCCTACATCGCCCTCGACCTCGCCGAGACGCCCGTCCAGTTCCCCTACAAACGCCGCGGCCTCCAGTCGCTCTACAACACCCGCATCCCCCTCGACTCGCGTCTGCTCGTCGCCTACGGCCGCGACATCTCCGCACTTTCCCCCGCCGAAGTCGCCGCCCTGGCGCGCCCCATGCGGCTCAGCAATTTCCCCGCCGACCTCGTCCACGCCCGCGGCCTCGAATTCTCCGGTATCTTCGAAGACGGCTGGCTCTCCCCGCAGAGCGAATTCATTTTCGGCGCCGCGCCCGCCGGGTCCAGTCTCCGCCTGCGCGGCTACGTCCCCGAACTTCCCGGCCAGCCCCTCGGACGCGGCACGCTGCAGGTTCACGTCAACGGTCGCGCCTTCGAACTCCCCGCCGCCACCGGCACCTTCGATTGGCTCCTGCCCGTTGCCACCGTCTCCGGCCCGACGCGGATTTCCCTCCGTCCCTCCGCGACGGCCCCCCTCCCTGATGAGGATGACCGGTCCGTGGGCGCCAAACTCGCGCTCCTCGAGATTCTCCCGACCCTCCCCAGCCGCACCTTCGACTTCGCCACCGCCGGTGCCCTACGCCTCGCCGCTCAAGGAATCGATCAAGACGGCTGGATGGCCCGCGAAGCCACGCTTCACCTCCCTGCCAACGCGCTCGCCCAAAACGTCACGTTGCGCTTCGAAATCCCCGACTGGTCGGGTGCGCCCACCACCGTCCTGCGTTCGCAACTCGTCCCCGTCGCAGATCGGCCCGTCGCCCCCGACCCCGCCTTCACGACCCACACGCTCGCCGCGGGGGCCTACGCCACCGTGATCGTCCGTATCCCCGCTTCGGTGACACCGCAGATGCTCCGCTTCGAGGCTTCCGCGGATTTCCCTCTGCCCGCACCGGACACCCGCCGCCGCTCGGCGCGACTGTTGCAGGTCGATCTCGCGCCCGCCCCCGTGCCATGACCGCGCGCGCCCCCCACGTGGCTCCCGCAGTCGCCCTCCTTCTCAAGCTCGACACCCTCGGCGACCTCGTCCTGTTCGCGCCCGCGCTCGGAGCGTTGCGGACCGCCTGGCCGACCACGCGTCTGTGTGTCCTCATCCGCCGGCCTTACGTGGATCTCGGTCCGTTGCTCGCTCCCGGGATCGAGTTTTTCCCCACCACGTTCGACCCTTTCGCCCAAGGCCCCGCTGCGGACGCCGTCGAACTCACCCGGCTCCGCCGCCTCGTGGAGTCTCTGCACCCCAACCTCGTGGCCGCCGCCACCTCGCGTCGGAACTGGCTCGAGGTCGCCCTCGCCGCCGTCGCCCCTGCCGCGCGCCACGTCGCCCTCGGCGCCGATGCCAACGATGAATTTTTCTCCACCCAGCTTCGCGTCCAGCTGCAACTCGACGCCACTCAGGTTTTCCCCGAGCAAGTAGCCGTCCCCACCGACGAACCCGATGCGCAACGCAACCTTCGCCTCGCCTCCGCGTTGCTGGGCCGCCCGGCGATCCCGGTGCCCCCAACCTTCACGCTGCCCATCGCCGCCCGCGCCACCGCCCGCGAGTTTCTGTCCGCGCAAGGCCTCGCGCCCGGTCGGTATGTCCTGTGTGCCGCCGCCGGTTTCGCCAACGTAACGCTGAAAACGTGGCCCGCCGACCGGTTCGCCGCCACCCTCCGCCATGTGCAGGAACGCCACGGCCTCCCCGCTTTGCTCGTTGGCCACGCGCACGAGCGCGCTCACCTCGAGTCCCTCGCCGCCACTAGCCGCACGCCCACCGCAGCACTCGTCTCGCCCGCTGTCTGGCTCGGCCGTGAGGACTCTCTCCCGATCCTCGTCGCACTCATCGCCGACTCAGCTCTTTTCCTCGGCAACGATACCGGCGCCATGCACCTCGCCGCCGCCCTCGACATCCCCATCGTCGCCCTTTTCGGCGGCGGCACCTGGCCGCGCTTCACGCCGACTGCCCGCCGCGGCCTCGTTTTGGTGCAGCCTCTCCCGTGCTTCGGTTGCGGCTGGGATTGCGCCTTCGGCGACACCGCCGCGCCTTGCCTCAGCGGTATCACCATCGCGGATGCCATAACCGCGCTCGACGATACCCTCGCGTACCCCGATGCGCCCTTCGCCGTGCGTCAGATCGAACGCCTCCCGGCCTCCACCCGCGACCTCATCGCCGCGTCGTCCTCACGTTACCGTTCCCTTCGCACCGAACATCTCGCACGCCAGCACAAGCTCGAAGCACTCACCGCCTTCGACCGCGAAAAGGACGTCGCCATTCTCGAAAAGGAACTTTCCATCGCCGAGAAGGAGCGCGAGATCGATTCCAAGGAGCGCGAGATCGATTCCAAAGAACGCGAAATCAACTCCAAGGAGGTCGAAATTCACGCGAAGGACGCCGAAATCATCGCCCTCAAATCCGTCTGCGACGAACGCGAACGCCTCATTTTTCAACAGGACGCGCACAGCAAACAGCTCGAGCACACCCTCGCCGACCTCACCGCCCGCCACGCCTCCGCCCTCGCTGATCAGACTCAGTTCAAAGCCACGCTGACGCTCCTCCCCCCCGATATCGCGCTCGCCACCCAGGCCCTCGCGGACCGCGCCGTCCACATCCGCAATATCGAGGCCCTCGTCATTCTCCGCGACCGCGAGATCGTCGCTCTCAAGGCCCTGCTCGCCGAGCGCGACCAGTCGCTCGAAAATTACGCCACCGGCCACGGCTCACTTGAACAAGCCAAGCGCTTCGGCCGCCTCCTCGCGGAGAAGGAAGCCGTTCTTCAAGTGCTGAACCGCGCTTGCTCCGAGCGCGAAACCGTCATCCAGCAACTCGCCGCCGACTCCACCGACTCCACCGCCCTCCTGCGGAAGCTCTGGCTGGCCGCCACCGCCCACGCGCGCGCAAAGTGGTGGCGGCCCTGCGCGGCCTGGCTCTTCAAACACGTCGTCGAGAAATACTGGATGCAGATCGGCATCCTGCGCCACCACGCGCCCAAACCGCTCGTGTGGGACGCGCGGATTCCCGCCCCCCGCCTGTCCGACCAGAGTCTCCCGCAGATCGCCCTCGTCACGCCCAGCTACGGCCAGGAAAAATATCTCGAGCGCACGATGCTCAGCATCCTCGATCAAAATTATCCCCGCCTGCTCTACGTCGTGCAGGACGGTGGCTCAAAAGACCAGAGCCCCGCGATCATCGCCCGCTACGCCGCCCGCTTACGCGCTTGGGAATCCGCGCGCGACGCCGGCCAGTCCGACGCCATCCGCCGCGGTTTCATCCGCCTCACCCCCGAACTCGGCCCCGACGATCTGATGGCTTGGCTCAACTCCGACGACCTCATCGGCCCCGGCGTGCTCCGCTACGTCGCCGAATATTTCGCCGCTCACCCCGACGTGGATGTGATCTACGGCCACCGCATCATCATCGATGAAAACGACGGCGACGTCGGCCGCTGGATCATGCCGCGCCACGATCCCCACGTCCTCGAATGGATCGACTACGTCCCCCAGGAAACCCTCTTCTGGCGCAAACGCGCCTGGGATCTCACCGGCGGCATCGACCCCAGTTTCCAATTCGCCCTCGATTGGGATCTGCTCGCCCGCTTCCAACAAGCCGGCTGCAAACTGATGCGGGTTCCGTATTTCCTCGGCGCCTTTCGGGTGCACTCAGAGCAAAAAACCTCGCAGGCCATCCACACCGTCGGCGCCGACGAGATGGCTCGTATCCGCACCCGCTTCCACGGCCCGCGCCAGGACGACTGGACTACGATTGATACCTACGCCCGCCGCACCCGCTTCCGCGGCGCGCTCGTTGCCCGTCTCCTCGCCCTCGGCATCCGTTGGTAGGGCGCGTAGCCGTAACGATTCAGCCCCAACCACAAAAGCGGCTTTTACCCGACGGGAAGAAACAGGAGAGTATGTTTCGAGTTGTTGGTCCCGCCTGTCTGCAGCTTGGAAAATCTTCCTGCCAATAAAATCTTCTTACCCTCTACCGGCGGTTTTATTAATCGGAAAAACGGTTGAGCTGTGCCGGGCGGAGGCACCGTCAGCGGTTGGAAGACCTCGGCCCCGAGCCCCGGAATTTGAGGTCGGAAAATTTTGTTGGTAGGAAAATTTTCCGGGGATTAACCAGCCCGCTTGCAGCCACGCTGCAAGCAGCGGCTGTTTCTTGGGGGAGAGTCGGACGTAGGCAGTGAGCTTCCTCGCGCTCGGGGAAGCGCCCGCAAGCGGGCTAACTACAAAAGTCACCCTTCAGTTTTGTAGGTTCAGACTGGGTTCGGGGTCGGCTTCGTCGATACGGCTTCGCATTATTTTGTTACGATGTGCCCGGATTCACGCTTCGCTTCCAGAGGGGTCGCAACCTCGTGGGTTACGCGCTCGGCAGGCTTTTTTTCTCAGCACAGGTGACTCCGTGGCTCCGTGTTTCGACCTCCGGCCTCCAAAAATTAAGTACTGATTAGTGTCCATGACTCGTTTTTCCTCTCTCCGCTTGCCGAACTCCACTCTCCCATCTCCGCTCGTCGTTTAGTCATGCTCCTCAGTATCGTCGTCCCCGTTTATAAGGAGGAAAAAAATATCCCGGAATTCCTCCGGCGCCTCCGTCCGATTCTCTCGGCCGTAACGGAGGACTACGAAATCATTTTCTCGCTCGACCCCTCGCCCGACCGCACGGAAGACGTCATTTTGGAGCACCGCGCGAGTGATCCGCGCATCAAACTCCTCCGCTTCTCCCGCCGTTTCGGCCAACCCATGGCCACCCTCGCCGGCCTCGAATACTCCTCCGGCGAAGCCGTCGTCGCCATGGACGTCGATCTCCAGGATCCGCCCGAACTCATTCACGAGATGCTCGCGAAATGGCGCGAGGGCTACGACGTCGTCCTCCCGCAACGCCGCGCCCGCACCGGCGAACCGTGGATCAAAAAACTCGTCGCCGCTACGGGCTACAAGGTGATCAACAAAATCGCCGACGTAAAAATCCCGCCCAACACCGGTGATTTCCGCCTCATGGCCCGGCGCGTCGTCACCGAGGTCGTGAAACTCAAAGAGAGTCACGGCTTCCTGCGCGGCATGGTCGCCGTCGTCGGTTTCAAGCAGGCCATTGTTCCGTTCGACCGTCCGGCGCGTTTTTCCGGCGAGACCAACTACAACCGTTTCTTCGGCTCCCTGCGCATTGGCTTCAATGGCATCTTCTGCTTCTCCACCTACGCCCTCACGCTCAGCACGATGTTCGGTTTCATGATCGCCGGCGGCTCGTTTTTGCTGATGGCGATTTATCTCTTCTACAAACTGATGGGCTGGGAAATTCTCTGGGGCAACCCGACCCTCGTCATTCTGATCTCCTTTCTCGGCGGCATCCAACTCATCAGCGTCGGCATTCTCGGCGAATACATCGGCCGCATCTACGAGGAAGTCCGCGCCCGCCCGAAGTTCATCGTCGACCGCGCCGAGGGCTTCCATCGCTAGACCGGTAATGAAACATTTCCTCCCGTGGTGCGGCGGCCTCGCCACGTTCCTTCTGCTGACCGTCGTCTGCCTGTGGGACCACTACCCGCCGATCGCCGGCCCCCAGCCGCTCGAGGTCACATTTCCTTCGCCGCTGCCTGTCGGCACAAGCGAACCCCTCATCGTCACCGGCCAAACCGGCGCCGCCGATTATTTTTTCGTCCACTACGTCGACGCCCGCTCGGTCACCTTCGCCTACGACAGCTGGGGCCACGGCGGCCCGACCTCGCCACCGGTCGCCGTCACACCCGGCCAACCCCACGTCCTCGAAATTCAACTACCGTCCCTCGCCGCGATTCCCGGGAGCCCCGACCAGCCGTCCGACCACCTCCGCGTCACGTTCGACGGGACCACCGTCCTTGATGCCAAGGTCACATTCTTCTCGCGCCGCCCGCTCCACGCCTTCTTCGCCCGCAACCCCCTCGGCGGCACCTCCTGCGGCCCTGAGTTTGCTGGTCAACTTCGCCGCGCCGACGGCCGTCCGCTCCTCGGTAATACCCGCGCCTACTTCACTCGCACCGAACGCGTCCGCGCCTGGCTTTGGTTCGGCCGCTGGCAACTGCTCACGAGCCTCCTCCTCGGCGCCGCCGTCACTTGGACTCTCCGCCGCCTCTCCCTCTCCACTTCTCCCCTTCTCCCCCTCTCCCCCGCTCGCCTCCTCCCATTCCTCCGCGCGCACCGTCCGTTTTTCCTCACCGCCGCCTTCTGCTCCATCGCCTTCACCGCCATCCTCACGAGCGGCACCTTCCGTCTGATTTATCCCGAAACGTTTTGTAATTTCTACGACTTTCAAGCGCTGAGCCTCTTGCAGGGTCGCCTCGACGTTCCCGAGGAGGCGTTGCAGGAGGAAGCCTTCGTCTACGCGGGAAAAATCTACGGCTACTTCGGCCCGACCCCTGCTCTGTTCAGGCTCCCTTTCGTCATTTTCGGCCTGGCCTTCGGCGAACTCAGCCGCGCCGCCATGTTGCTCTGTTACGCCGCGACGCTCGTCGGCGCGTACCTCCTGCTCCTTGACGCGTCCCGCCTGCTCCATCCCAACCGCCCCCGGCCCGCCGCCTGGCAGACCGTGCTCTTCACCGTCCACGTCGGCCTCGGCAGCACCGTCTTCTTCCTCGGCAGCCGCGCCTACATTTACCACGAGGCCATTCTCTGCGGCATCATGTTCGCGCTGTTTTCCTGCTGGTGCTCCCTCCGTCACCTCGCACGTCCCGCCGGCCGTTGGTGGCTCGGCGCCCTCGCCCTCGGCACACTCTCCGTCCACGCCCGGCCGCCCACCGGCCTGTTGGCCCTCACCGTCCTCGGCTGCGTCGCCGCCGTTCATCTTCTCCGTCCTTGGTTCGATGCGGAAATCCAAAATCCAAAATCGAAAATCCAAAATTCGCTCCGCCCCCTCGCCATCGGCGCCCTCTCCGTCCTCGGCGTCCTCAGTTTCAACGCCCTCAGCTACGCCAAATTTCGCACCATCGATGGCTGCCCCCTCCGTCTCAACGTCCAATACACCGAGGACCGCCTCGACAAAATCGACGGCCAACAATTTCACGCCGCCAACCTTCCCTACGGCCTCAGCTCCTACCTGCTGCATCCCAATGTGGAAATCACGCGTCACTTTCCGTGGTTGTACATCGGCCCGGCCGTTCAGCGCCGGGCCTTTCCCCAAGCGAAAATCGATTTCCCCGATCGCGCGCTGGCCCTGCCGTTTGGCATGACCGGTCTCTTCGTGCTCGCCACCGTCGCATGCGCTGCGGCCGCCGTGAAACCCTCCGCCGCCCGCGCCCCGATCCTCGTTCTTTGGGCCGCAACCGTGCCCTGCTCCCTCGCAATGTTCGCCGCGATCGCCACCTCCGAACGCTACACGGGCGACTTCTGCCCGTTTCTCTTTTGCGCTGCCGCCTTCGGCTTGGCCGCCCCGCGCTGGTACCCACTCACCACCGCCGCCCTCGCCGCCGCCACCCTGTGGGCTTGCGTCCTGACTTGGGCCGTGACGATCCACTACCAAGGCGCGATGGTCTGGGGCGTGCCCGCCGACGTAACCCAAAGCTACCAACAGCTCCGCCAGCGCGTAGATGATTTTTTCCATGTCCGCCCCACCCTCGCGCCGTGAGTGCCCCCCAGCCGACACCCGTCCGACCCTCCCGCCGCGCGCTCCGCTGGTGCGTAGGTTTTGCGACCTTCGCCGCGCTGATGCTCGCGTGCATCTCGCGCAACTTGCCCCCGCTTCCGCGCGAACTCACGTTGGACGTGACCTTCCCCGTGGGCCTTCCCGGCCGCATGGAACCGCTCGTCTCCGCCGGAATCGCCGGCGAGGCCGACTTTCTCGGCATCACTTACCTCGACGCAACTTCCGCCACTTTTTTCTATGACTACTGGGGCTTCGGCGGCCCGGTCTCGGAACGGATCACGTTTTCGCCGGGCTCTCGCCACTCGCTGCGCATCACGCTGCCCGCATTCACCGCGCTGCGCGGAAATCCGCAGACTCCAGTAGCGCTGTTGCGGCTGGAATTTGATGGCCGCGAGATTCTCAAACAAGACGTGCCTTATCACCCCCGAGCGCCCAATCAAATTTTCTTTGGAGAAAATCCGGTGGGCGGCTCGACTGAACACCACTCCTTCCGCGGCGGCCTCTTCACCACCGGCAACCTCCCCGTCTCCGGAACGCCCGATGCCTTTTTCTCTTGGCGCAGCCGACTCACCGCCTGGTTTTTCCTCAAGCCCGGCGAAGTCCTCGTCGTGGCGCTGCTCAGCTTAGCCG
>SXGR01518427.1_pt1 | contig 10768 bp, 11 predicted proteins | sample 3174711 | NCBI WGS metagenome assembly SXGR01 (sample SAMN11356860, study PRJNA531348) | freshwater metagenome | isolation source: freshwater sample F1-60 | place: China: Fuxian Lake, Yuxi | collected 2017-12-25 | reverse complement strand
CTTGACTGGGAAGCGCCCACCGGCGGCTATCTGTTGACCGCGTGTTTCGCCAGCGGGCGCGTGGCTGGATTGGGCGCAGCGAATTGGTTGGCTGCCACCAGACTCTGACATCCATGAGCGCGACGATTCATTTCACCTACGAAAAAGACTGGCGTACTGCGCCCATCGCGTTCTGGGTTCACATGCCCGTTGCGGGTAATTCCAGGATGTTCGAGCCTCCTGCGCCCGCCGCAGTCCCGCACAAGGGTTATGTCTTTCTGCTGATCTCGTTTGAATCGTACAATCTGCAATTCAGTGCGCCCGCACAACTCGATCACATGATTGACGTGCTGGCTTCCAGACCGCTGCCAACATCACGGCAGTTATCCGCGCGGCGAGGCCCCGGTTTGGGTCCCAACGGGCACTGGTTGAGCCGCCTGCCCGCCGCGCTCAAGTCGCCGCGCAAACGCGAGCGGTTGGTAAAGGTCTTGCAAGCCGTGCGGGCGAGTGCGGTTGGGCCGCAATCGCACACGTCCTTTCGCCCCATCGCATCCCGCTTGAGGCGACGTCAGACAAATATCGAATGAACACCACCGTTTGATTGCAATCGAACGGGAATCATGCTGATAGTTTTCGCACACGCATCACACGCGCACGACTCGCCTAATGTGTACTTGGCAAGTGAATATCTTGCGCCCATCCACTCCGCTATAATCCGCCCTTCGCATTGCGCGAGAAAATTTATAACTATATGATTTTAAACATTATTTTTAAATCCTTTGCAGGCACGCTGTGTCTGTTTGCGCCGCTGTTGGCCAACGCGCAACCGGGCTTGCCGCCGGTCTCGCCGGACATCGAACAAGCTGTCGCACGCATCACCAAACTCACGCCGGTGATTAAGGCACTGGATGCGATCAAAGCCAGCGGCGTTTCGATGTTTGAAGAACAGGTGCGCATTAATGAAATTCCCGCGCCGCCATTCAAGGAGCAAGCGCGCGCCGAGTACTATCTTAAGAAGATCAGGGAAGCCGGCCTCACCGATGCCACCATCGACAAGGAAGGCAACGTGGTCGGCATGCGCCGCGGCACCGGTGCCGGCAAAGGCCCCAAGCTGGTGGTGAGTGCGCATCTGGACACGGTGTTTCCCGAAGGCACGGACGTGAAGGTGCGCGAAAAAGACGGCCGCTACTACGCACCGGGGATAGGCGATGATGCCGCCGGGCTGGCGACCCTGCTCACGATGTTGCAACATCTGAACCAATCCGGCGTGCGCACCGTTGGTGACATTTTGTTTGTCGGCACAGTGGGCGAAGAAGAGTTGGGCGATCTGCGCGGGGTAAAGGCGCTGTTTCGTGACCACAAGGATATCGACGGATTTATCTCGCTCGACGGCGTGGGCCTCGGCCGCATTGTCAACGCCGCCACCGGCAGCCACCGGTTTCTGGTGAGCTTCAAGGGGCCGGGCGGGCACAGCTTTTCTGCTTTTGGCCTGCCGAGCGCGATCCACGCGATGGGCCGCGCGGTGGCGAAGATCGGCGATCTGGTGCCGCCCGCAAATCCCAAGACCACGTTCACTGTCGGCACGGTGCGCGGCGGTACTTCAGTCAACGCCATATCCGGCGATGCCACCATCGGCATCGATGTGCGCTCCAACAGCCACGAAGAACTCGTCAAGTTCGTTGAAAAAGTGATGACGGCCATTCACGAAGCGGTGGCCGACGAAAACAATCGCTGGAAAGCCAGGGCACAAATTACGGTGGACATCAAACAGGTCGGCGACCGGCCCGCGGGCAGCATTCCGCCCGATGCGAAAATCGTGCAGGCTGCGCGCGCAGCGCTCGCCGCAGTGGGCGCGGGCACACGCTCGATGCAAGCGTCCAGCACCGATTCCAATCTGCCGATCAGTCTGGGCGTACCGGCGATAACGCTGTCGAGCAGCGGTCAGGCCGGTGGCAGCCATTCACTGGGCGAATGGTATGCCCCGGTGAACAATACGCTGGGCGTGCAGAATATTCTGCTGCTGTCGCTGGCGCTGTCCGGCGTGGATGGCGTGACCGAACCGGTGCTGGACAAACGCCCACCTCGGCCGTAACCGTCGTCGCTGCCGTAGTAGCCGCAAAACTAAACATATCGTAACTATCTGATTTTATTATGAAATATTCATTAAATGAGCGGCGCGTTGTCACCCTTGGCGATCACTGGATCGCGCCCGGCGCACAAGTCATCGGCGACGTGGTGCTCGGCCACGATGTCAGCATCTGGTTTAACAGCGTGGTGCGCGGCGACAACGACCGCATCACCATCGGCGATAACTCCCAGGTGCAGGACGGCTGCGTGCTGCATTGCGACCCCGGCTTTCCCATCGTACTCGGCAAGGGAGTCAGCATCGGCCACATGTCGATGATCCACGGCTGCACCATCGGTGACGGCACACTGATCGGCATCAACAGTACGGTGTTAAACGGCGCAGTCATCGGAAAGAATTGCGTGATCGGCGCCAACTCGCTGATCACCGAAAAGAAAGTCATCCCCGATGGCGTGATGGTCATGGGCTCGCCCGGCAAGATCATGCGCGAACTGCGACCCGACGAAATTGCCTTCTTCAATTCCGTCGCCGACATGTACTCGGAGCGCGCCAAGCGCTACAAGATTGAACTCAAGGTTGACAATACGCCGTAAGCAGCATCAGGGGCTCGGAACCCCACAGCGTATCGCTCTACACCGTCGTTCCCGCCCAGGCGGGAACCCATAACACAGCGTCACTTGAGACAGGCGCATAGATTCCCACCAGCGCGGATACGACAAGGACGGCACCATGCATCTCATCATACAAGGCAAGGATATCGAAACCGGCGATCTCAAAATACTCGCCAAACTCAGCGGCGCATCCGCCATTGAACAGATTTCCGCCACCGCGTTTCGCCTGCGTGATGCACAAGCATCACATGCCCCACCGGAAATCACCGCGCTATGCGAACGCGCGCAACTCGATTTCGCCTTCGTGCCCCACGATCGCCGTCTCGCCGATTTCAAACTGCTGGTGATGGACATGGATTCCACGCTCATCACCATCGAAACCATCGACGAGCTCGCCGACCTGGTGGGCCTGAAACCGCAAGTGGCGAAAATCACCGAGCAGGCGATGCGCGGCGAAATCGAATACAACGAAAGCCTGCAACGCCGCGTGAGGCTACTAAAAGGCCTCGATGAAAGCGCGCTAAGACGCGTCTACGACGAACGGCTCAAACTCTCACCGGGCGCGAAAATCCTGCTCGCCGCCGCCAAAAAACACGGCATCAAAACGTTGCTGGTGTCCGGCGGCTTCACCCACGTCACCGAACTGCTGAAACCGCGCCTGGGCCTCGACTACACCTACTCCAACACGCTGGCAGTCGCCAACGGCAAACTCACCGGCGACATCATCGGCCGCATTGTCAACGCCGACGCCAAACGCGACGAATTGCTGCGTGTGAGCACATTGCTTGGGATCAAACGCGAACAAATCATCGGCTTGGGCGACGGCGCCAACGACCTCAAATTCATGGCCGAATGCGGTGTCAGCGTGGCCTATCACGCCAAGCCCATCGTGCGCGGACAAACCACGCATGCGGTGAATTTTGGCGGGCTGGATGCGGTGGTGAACCTGTTTTGTTAATTTGTTCACACTTTAAGCTAAATAAAATTAATCGCGAACTTCTGAGTCAAGCTGACTCACCCCATTATAAATACCAAAATAAATCAAATACTTAAAGAAAGTCTCTTGATGACTTCGCCCGCGTGACCGTGCTGGCATTAGTCCAAACGGGCTATTGACGTAGCGGCATCGGCGAAATATGTTTGAGTCGTGCTGAGGCGTTCGCACAGGAAAATCCTTAATTGCCGTAATTTTGATGGGAAATGAAAATGAAATCGCATATGGGAAAATCGGTATCAGCCAAACTGAAGGTAAAAGCAGCGGCTATGGCCACTGGGGTAGCGCTTGCACTCAGTGCCATGGCGGCACAGGCCAATATCACGTTTTCCTTTGTCGAAACTGCGGGAACGGTAAAAATGTTCTCCTCCGGCGTACTGGACACCTCCAAGCTGGTCAGTGTCGCCGGATTTGACGGGTGGGGAGGTGTCGGGACTGAAAATAACGGCCCCGGCGACATTGACATCATGGGCGGAAACCTCAGTGGCATCGACACGGCATTCGCGTTCCACGCTGGCACCAATGCGAGCGCAATCACCAATCCCAACGGGCCGTTCGCCTTCTCCAGTTTCCCCGCAATCACCACTACGGGGAACAAGTCATTCGCAACTTATAGCGGATTCGACAGCAACAATTTTAGAATACCGGGAATCATGATGTCTTCCGCAAGCATGGAAGGCGTATTCTGGGCGCCCGATCAAACTTGGACGTACGAACCGGGCCAGACGTTTGGTTCCTTGGGACTCAATGTTGGCATTTATTCGGTGGTCGATAGCGTGACCCAAGAAACGATCACCATTCAGATCGGTTCACCCGTTCCAGAGCCTGAAACCTATGCCATGATGCTAGCGGGACTCGGCTTGCTGGGATTCGCTGCCCGCCGCAGGAAATTAAAAGCTGCTCAAGCCTGATTTGCGGAGCAGTTATTTCCTACAAAAACCCGCTTCGGCGGGTTTTTGTTTTTTTGGACGCACGCAAAAAAATCCCAGCCTACCCGGTCACCACATTCTGCGGCGCCCCTGCCAGAAACTTCTCGACATTCTGTATCGTTAGCAGCAATCCATCCCGCCGCACTTCGGGTGTCTGCCCGGCGTTGTGTGGTGACAGCACGGTGTTGGCGAATCTCAGTATCGGGTCGCCGGCTTTCAGCGGTTCGTCGTGGAACACATCCAGCCCCGCGCCGGCGATGCGTTGCTTTTCCAGTGCATCATGCAGCGCCTCGCGATCAATCAGCGCACCGCGCCCGGTGTTTATCAGGATCGCTTCGGGTTTCATCAGGGCAAATTCACGTGCACTGATGAAGCCGCGCGTTTGCGGCGTCAGGCGCACGTGCAGCGACACGAAGTCGGCGCGCTTTAACATGTTGTCGCGCTCCGTCAAGCTGTTGCGTTGTGCGCTCCATGCCAGCACGTTCATGCCGAACGCGCGTGCGAGTTTGCCGACATGCGAGCCGATAGCGCCGGTGCCCAGCAGTGCCAGCGTCTTGCCATGCAGCTGTCCGAGCATGTCGCGCGGCCATTCACCCTTGCGCATGGCGCTGTCGATTTGCGGGATCTTGCGCGCCACCGCCATCATCAGCGCAACAGCGTGTTCCGCCACGGCGATGGCGTTCGCGCCCGGCGTGTTGCACACAGTGACGCCGCGCCGCTTGGCCGCTTCCAGATCGATGTTGTCGGTGCCCACGCCCCAGATCGACACCATCTTGAGGTTGGGACATGCAGCGAATACGGCATCGGTGAAATGCGCATAGGCGCGGATGTTGACAGCAACTTTTGCACCACCGATGCGACGCGCGAGTTCTGCAGAATCCTCGGCGCCACGCTCGCCGCACACGCGCACACCGCCCAGCGCGCGGGCCTGATCGTGCGCGGCGCTGCCGTCAAACACCGCCGGAAAATCGTCCGGCACCACGATCAGGGCTGCACTGCTTGGATCGCTCATGTCATTCGCTCCGCGGTCTTGCTGCATTCAACCCTCATTCAATCCGTATACCCGCCGCCTTGACCACCTTCCCATACTTGGCTATTTCGGATTTGATCAGCGCGCCAAATTCCTCCGGCCCCGCACCTGCGGCATCCAGCCCCTGATGCGCCAGCGCCTCGTTCATGCCAGGGCGCTTTAACGTGGTTGTGAAAAGACCGTGCAACGTCTGCACCAGCGCCGCCGGCGTTTTCGCCGGCGCTGTGACGCCCTGCCAGTTAAGCACCTCAAAGCCCGGCACAGTTTCGGCAATGACTGGCACATCGGCCAGCACGGCCGCGCGTTTGCGCCCGCTGGTGGCCAGCGCGCGCACTTTGCCCGCACGGATATGCGCAATCGCCGCCGGCATGGTGGTAATCATCATCTGCACCTGCCCGGCGATGAGATCGACAAACGCGGCATTGGCGCCCTTGTACGGTACATGCACAAAATTCGTGGCCGTCGCATGTTTGAAAATTTCGGCCGCCAGATGCAGCGACGAGCCGCTGCCCCCAGAGGCGTAATTCAACGCGCCGGGTTTGGCCTTGGCAAGCGCCACCAACTCCGGCACCGATTTCGCGGGCACTGCGTTGTTCACCACCAGCGCAAATACCGAGGTCGCCAGCAACGTTACTGGCGTGAAATCGCGCTGCGGGTCGTAGAGGGGCTTGTCGTACAGCACGAAGTTTTGTGCGAGATTGCCGACGCTGCCGAGAAACAGCGTATAGCCATCAGGCGCAGCGCTCGCCGCGATTTGCGCACCCAGAGCACCGCCCGCACCACCCCGGTTGTCGACGATGATTTGCTGATTGACGATTTCGGACAATCGCTGCCCCACCGCGCGCGCAAGAATGTCGTTGCCACCGCCGGGCGGGAACGGCACGATCAGGCGCACCGGTTTCACCGGAAAAGTTTGCGCCAGCAGCGGCGCCGCGCCACCCAAACTAAACGCTACGATTAATACGCAGGAGCGAAAAAGAGAAGTCAAAAATAATCCTTTTAAAACAAAAACTTACATAATCACATAACTATCTACGCTGCGACGCCTGATACAACGGCATCACCTGCACTGCGTATTTCTGCAAATCAGTAATGCGATCGGCTGCTGTCGGGTGCGTGCTCAAAAATGCCGGGCCGCTACCACCACTGACACGGCCCATCTTCTGCCACAGCGTTACCGCTGCGTTTGGATCGTAGCCCGCACGCGCGGACAGCTCAATGCCGATGCGATCCGCCTCGCGTTCAAACTCGCGCGAGTTGGGCAGGCCATACGTCACCTGCGCAACTGTATTTGCAAGACTCGCTACCCCTTGCCCCACACCCAACACTGCCGCACCAACGCCAATCACCAGGTTCTGAGTTTCTTGCTGCGAAAGTCTTTCGCGGCCATGCTCGCGCAACGCGTGCGCGATTTCGTGGCCCATCACCGCAGCCAGTTCCGCATCCGTCAGTTGCAGCGTATCGATCAGGCCGGAATACACCGCGATCTTGCCGCCGGGCATACACCACGCGTTGACCTCTTTTGAATTGATTACGTTGACTTCCCAAGTCCATTTCAGCGAATCCGCGCGAAACACACCCGCCGCCGGAATCAGCCGGCTTGCCACCGCGCGCACGCGGTTCAGTTGATTGGCGTCGCGATTGAGCAAACCCTTGGCCTGCGCCTGCTGCATGGTCTGCTGGTACAACTGTGCCGCCGCTGCGTTGATCTGTTCGGCAGAAATCGACATGCGTTGCGTGCGCTCGACGCCCACGGCCCCGCCGCTGGTAGTTTGCACCGTTTCGCAACTGGACAGTGCCAACGTGGCAATCAACAAAATGAGGGGGTGAAGTTTCATGGCCAATGCTCCCTTCAATGAACCGAAATCTTAGAATCGCTATTGTCACCCAAGAGTTCGTACGCACGCCACTCCCCGTCAGCGTTGGCGCCGTCGCGGCACATGCCGTAGCGAAACGGCCAGGTCGCACGCCCCGGTGTAAAAAATCGCAAATCCTGGAACCACGCGCAGGTGGACGAAGCGCTCCGGTCGATGCGATACAGCACCGGAAATTGCGCAAACCAGCGGAAAAACCCGAACTGCGGGTGCAACAGCACCTCGCGCGCAAGTGCCTTGTCGCCTTCGCCGCCCAGTTGATCCGCGCGTTGCCATTGGGCCTGCGACAAGGGCAGATACGGCGCACCCAGCTTCGCGAATAATCCGGCGTCCGGAGTCAGCGGCGCGGGCGCATGCCGTGCGGTGAGACTTACATGGCTGTAGTGATACTGAGAATGCGTATCCACCACGACCATCCAGTTAAACGGTGACAGCGGCCGCGGCAACGCGGTCACAGCCGACGCAGACAGCCCGTTCGCCCGTGCGTACTGCCGGCCGAAATCCATCGCACGCTGTTGCATCGCGAACTGAAGCACCACATAGGAGCACAACACGGCCAGCCCGGCCACGGCGGGCCAGCGCGCATACTTCGATGTGCGCCACACCCAGCTCGCCAGCAGCCCGCCGATGATGATGCCGCTGAACCATAAATCGATGATGAACGTCGTTGAAATCGCCGCACGCCAATCCGACAACGGCGCAAACATCATGGTGCCGAAAGCTGTGATCCAGTCGCCCGCGATGTGTATGCCGATGCCCATGGCGATCACGCCGAAGTAGGCACGCCAGCCCGGCGCTTGACTATCCGCCCCCCGCCATATTTTTGCGCACAACCACGCCAGCACCAGCGCCCACACCCCCAGCATCACCAGCGAATGGGTAACGCCGCGATGGTGATACAGATACGCCAGCGGCGACAGCCACGACACAACCACATCACTATCGGGAAACGCTGCGGCCAGCGCCCCGAGCACCACCCGGCGGCGCAGGGGAATTGCAGTACTGGCAGGCGCAGGCGCGGTAGCCCGGGCGAGCAGTGCGCCGGAGAGCGCGTGGGTCAGGGTGTCCACGGGCAGCCCGTGACGCGCCAAGCGTGTGGCGCGAGGTGGTTGCAGCGGCACAATGAAACATCCAGGGCACCAACAATTGCGCTGCCGGGAAGACTTTCCTGCAGGCGGACGCTACAACGTCTATTCCGCTTTTGCGCCTCACCCCTCACGCGTCATGCCTCACGAACTCAGACCGCCACCACTTCCATATCCGGCTCGATCTGGCGCACCAGATTTTCGATGCCGGTCAACGTGCCGGACAGCGAGCTGGGGCAACTGCCGCACGCGCCCTGATAGTGCACCGAGAGTTTGTTGCCTTCGAGGCCAACGACATAGACATCGCCGCCGTCATTCTGTAAAAACGGGCGAATCTGGTCGTCCAGCAAGTCGTTGATTTTGTCGAGTCGCGCACGATCTTCTTCTGCAAGTTTGGACGGGTCGAAATTCGCCATGGCGTCTTCAACCAGGTTTCGCGAATTCTCGTCTGCGGCCGGCGCTTCGCGGATCGGCACCGCCAGCGCGCGTTTCAGTTCATTCCAGTCCCCCTGGCCGTTTTGCGTCACCGTTATCCAGTGATCGACGTAAAACACACTGGTCACGTGCGCGATGGCGAACAGGTCCTGCGCCAGCTTGTCACCTTTGGCATCGGCCTGGGATGCGTCATCGTATGAGCGCGTGATGCCCCAGGTCAGCGGCTCCTTGAGGATAAACTTCATCGCGTTCGGATTCGGCGTCGGCTCGATTTCGGCGATTTTGGGCATTATCGTAACTATTTGTTTTTATTGACTTATTTATAAACCAATCACCGGCGTGTGCGCGGGATCCGCATCTGCTTCAGTGCTGGTGCTGGCTTGCGCGTTGAGCGCCGCGTGCAGCGTATGCCACGGCAGAATCGCACACTTGACGCGTGTCGGCAGGTCGCGCACGCCCGCAAACACGGTAAGCCGCCCCAGATGATGCGGGCTGCTTGCCGTGTCGAGCTTTCCGGTCGCCATGTCGCGAAACTCATTAACGATCACTTCGGCGTCCTCGCGCGATTTGCCTTTAACGACGGTGGTCATCATTGACGCCGATGCCTTGCAAATCGCGCAGGATTCGCCCTCAAACTGCACCGCCTCGATGGTCGCGCCATTTACCCTGAGCGACAAATGTATGTGATCGCCACACAATGGATTCAGCCCCTCGGATTTATGCGTGGCATCCGCCAGCGCACCCCAGTTGCGCGGCTTTTTGTTGTGATCGAGGATCACTTCCTGATAGAGATTTCTGGAATCAGCCATTGCTTTCGTGAGGCATGAAGCGTGAGGAGTAAGCGTGAAATGCCCATTGGCACGTCCACGAATCCCGCTCCTCACGTATCACGCCTCGCTCCTCAAGTAAATACTTTCTGCACCCGTCGCACCGATGCCACCAGCGCATCCACTTCCGCCATCGTGTTGTAAAACGCAAACGACGCGCGCGAAGTGGCCGGCACCTTGAAGCGCTGCATCACAGGCTGCGCGCAGTGGTGGCCCGTGCGGATCGCCACGCCGTCTTCGTTGAGCAGGGTACCCACATCATGCGGGTGTACGCCTGCAATCGCGAACGACAGCACGGCAGCCTTCCTTTCGGCGGTGCCGATGACGCGCACGCCGGGCAAACGCGTGATTTCCGCTGTGACGTAATCCAGCAAATCGGACTCGTGCGCGGCGATGCGCGTCATGCCGATTTCGTTCAGATAATCCACCGCTGCACCCAGCGCAATTGCCGCCGCTATTGGCGGCGTGCCCGCTTCAAACTTGGCGGGGATCGGCGCATACGTCGTTTTCTCGAACGTCACTGACAAAATCATGTCGCCGCCGCCCTTGAACGGCTGCATGGTTTCAAGCAGCGCAGCCTTCCCGTAGAGCACACCGATGCCCGTCGGCCCGCACAGCTTGTGACCTGAGAACGCATAAAAATCGCAATCCAGTGCCTGCACGTCCACTTTCAGATGCGGTGCGGCTTGCGCGCCATCCACCAGCGTCACCACACCGTGGCGGCGCGCAATGGCGACCATTTCGCTTACCGGATTGATGGTGCCGAGCGCATTCGACACATGTGTAAAGCAGGCAATCCTGGTGCGTGAATTGAACAACTTTTCGTACGCGGCAACATCCAGTTCGCCATTGTCGAAAATCGGCACGACGCGAATCTTTGCACCCTTTTCGTCGGCCACCATCTGCCACGGCACGATG
>SXGR01350467.1_pt1 | contig 10768 bp, 6 predicted proteins | sample 3174711 | NCBI WGS metagenome assembly SXGR01 (sample SAMN11356860, study PRJNA531348) | freshwater metagenome | isolation source: freshwater sample F1-60 | place: China: Fuxian Lake, Yuxi | collected 2017-12-25 | reverse complement strand
CGTGGCGCCGAACACCACCTGGTCGAGCTCCGCCGTCGCGCCGGGCTGCCGCTTGCCGAGGGCCCGAATCACGACGGCCGCGAGATCGTCGGCGCGCACCCCCGCGAGCGCACCCCCGAAGCGGCCCATCGGCGTGCGCACGCCGTCGACGAGGTACACCGAGCGAAGGGACGAAGCGTCGGAGGTGGACATCGCTGCCACTCTACCAGCCCCGGCGCCTTCACGCCGCGAGCGTCGGCCCTCGGCGAACGCCGCGCGTCATCGACCCACCGCTACCCCGCCGCCATCGGCGTTGGTCGCGCGACGCCCGCCCTCGAGGAGCGCCGCCCGCCCGGCGCGGTCACTGCGGCATGCCGCCCAGGATCCAGGCATCGAGCGTCGCCTGCTCGGCCGCCACGAGGCACTTCGGATTGGCGGCGTCTTTGACCGGGTCGCCCGTGCACCCCGCGCCCGACGCCATCGAGCCGCTCTTGATGCGCACGCTGGTGCAGGCGCCCTTGGTCTTGCCGGCGCACGAATACGAACTGAGGAATGCGTCCGCGTAGACGTCGGCGATCTTGAGGCTCCCCGAGCCGCCGTTCATCGCGTGGCACGGCGTGCAGTACTTCTTGTAGATGGGCTGCGCGTCGTACGTGTAAGTCGGGGCTTCGCACAGCCCAGCGCCATTGCAATGACCCACGCACTCATTGGCCGGATCCGCCCCGAGCGCCACGAGCGAGCACGCCCCCTCTTTGCCAGCTAGATTGCAGGCTTCGCAGGCGCCGCCGCAGGTCGAGCTGCAGCATCGCCCATCGATGCAATTTCCGCTCTGGCACTCTTTGGCCATGGCGCAGCTGATGCCATTCACCTTCTTCGCGACACACTTGTTCGCAGCACAGTAATTACCAGTCGAGCAGTCGGCTTCTCCCGCGCAGCTCATCGGACAGGCCGCCGCGTTCCCGTCGCACAAGTACGGGGTGCAGACCGGCGCGCCCACCGCGCCGTCGGCGAGCACGGCGCATGTCCCGTCGGTCGTGGCGCCGAGCGCCTTGCTGCACGCGTTGCAGCTTCCTCCGCACGCCCCATTGCAGCACACCGCGTCGCTGCAGAACCCGGTCGCGCACTGATTCGCGGCCGAGCAGACTACCCCCTTCGCCTTCTTCGCGACGCACGCGCCGTTGTCGCAATAGTTCCCCGCCGCGCACTGGCTGTCGCCCATGCACGAGACGGGACACAGCGCCTTCTGGCCATCGCACAGGTACGGGGCGCACGCCGGGTCACCGGGCATGCCGGGGGCGACGGCCGAGCACGCCCCGTCGGTGGATGCGCCCTTCGCCTTCGAACAGGCGTCGCAGGCGCCGTCGCAAGCGGTGTTGCAGCAGACGCCGTCGGCGCAGAAGCCGCTACTGCATTGGTTGTTGGCGCCGCACGCGACGCCGGTATTGCCCTGTGGCACGCAGCTCGCGCCATTGCAGTAGAACCCGCCCACGCAGTCGCCGTCGCCGGCGCACGCGGCGAGGCACGCGGTGCCGCTGCCGTCGCACACGTACGGCGCGCACGGCACTGGCGTGCTCGCGGGGCACGAGCCCGCTCCGTCGCAGGAGGCCGCGGGCGTCCCGATGCCGTCCTTGCAACTGGCCGCGAGGCACTCGCTCGCGGCGTCGTATTTCTTGCATGCCGACGCCGCGACATCGCCGTTGCAGCCGTCACCGCTGTTGCCGCAGCTCGCGACATCGCCTGCCGGGCACTCCGCGTCCGGATCGGTCCCGACCAGCACCGCAGCGCACGTGCCGTCGCTACCGCCGGTCTTGCCCGCGCTGCAGGCCGTGCACTCGCCATCGCACGAGGCGTCGCAGCACACGCCGTCACTCGCGGGACAGAACCCGCTCGCGCACTCCCCGGCGGCTCCGCACGCCTCGCCCGCGCGCTTCTTCGTCGTGCACACGCCCGCCTCGCAGTAGGTGCCGGTCGCGCCGCTGCAGTCGTCGTCGCCCATGCACGCGGCGCACGCGCCCGCAGGCGACCCGCCGCCGCTGTCGCAGAAGCCGCTCCCGCAGTCCGCCGCCACGGCGCATGCCTTCTCGTTCTCGCACGCGGCGCACACTCCGCCGCCGCAGTCGACGTCGCTCTCGGCGCCGTCCTTCACGCCGTCGTCGCACGTCACGCTGCAGCTTCCGGCGTCGCACACGCCCTCGACGCAATCCATCGCGTCGAGGCAGCCGACGCAGCGGCCCTCACCATCGCAGAGCTTGCCGCCAGAGTCGCTGCACCCGCTCTTCGCCGCGCGCGCCACCTCACCGCAGGCGCCGAGAGCGCAGGTCGCCTCGATGCACGACGACGCCGGCAGCGGGCAATCGGCGGGCGTCTCGCACGTGAAGCGGCCGCCTTCGCCGGAGTCGCAGCCAGCGCCGAGCGCCCACGCGAGCGCCACGCCGAGGATGATGTTTGCGATGCGCGCGGTCTTCATTTCGCGCATCATGCCATGGCTTCCGGCCGCGCTCGCCGCCGATGAGCGCCGATCAGCGCGCGAGCTTGTGGTGCGCGTCGAGGGCCGCGCTCGCCGCCGATGAGCGCCGATCAGCGCGCGAGCTTGTTGTGCGCGTCGAGGGCCGCGACCTTGTAGCACTCGGCGAGCGTCGGGTAGTTGAAGACCGCGTCGAGAAAATAATCGAGCGTGCCGCCCAGCGCGACCACCGCCTGCCCGATGTGGATGAGCTCGGTCGCGCCCGTACCGATCGCGTGCACGCCGAGCAGCCGCCTGTCCTCGCGGTGAATCAACATCTTCAGGAGGCCGTCGTCGTCGCCGAGGATCTGCCCCCGCGCGATCTCGCGGTAGCGCGCGAGCCCGTGCTCGTAAGGCACCTTCTTCTCGGTGAGCTCGTGCTCGGGCGCGCCGACCATCGAGATCTCGGGGATCGAGTAAATCCCCACCGGAAAGTGCTCCGTCATCGGGCGCGCCGGGACGCCGAACGCGTGGCACGCCGCGAGCCTGCCCTGCTCCGCGCTCGTCGCCGCGAGCGCCGGAAAGCCGATGACGTCGCCGGCCGCGAAGCGGTGCGGCACGCGCGTGCGAAACGGCTCGTCGACGGTGAGGCGGCCGCGAAGGTCGACCTCGAGCCCCACGGCCTCGAGCGCGAGCTCGTCCGTGGCGCCGATGCGCCCCACCGAGAAGAGCACCATCTCGCTCACGATGCGCTTGCCGCTCTCGGTGAAGATCGTGGCCGGCCCGCCACGGCTCGTATCGTCGAGCTCGATGCGCGCCACCGACTCGCCGGTGCGAAACGTCACGTTGCGCGAACGCATCTGGTGCATGAGCTCGCCCACGATCTCGCGATCGACGAACTCGAGCGGCGTCGCGCGCCCATCGAGCAGCGTCACCTCGACGCCGAGGCACGCGAACATCGACGCGTACTCGATCCCGATGACCCCCGCCCCGACGATGGCGATCGAGCGTGGTAGCCGGCCGAGCCGAAGGATGCCGTCGCTGGTGAACACGCGGTCGCACTCCCCCGCCACGCCCGGCGGCGGCGCCGGCCTCGTGCCCACGGCGATGACCACGGTCTTCGCGGTGAGCACGCGCGTCCCGTCCTCGGCCTCGACCTCGAGCGTGTGCGCGTCGCGGAAGCGGGCACGTCCGCGATGGAGCTGCACGTCGTTGCGCGCGAGCTGCGCCTCGACGACGTCGGCTTGCCGCCGCACGAGCTCGGCCACGCGGTCGAGAAGCTGCGCCGCATCGGGGCGCTCTTCGCGGCGCAGATTTCGCCCCATGCGGATCGCGTCGCCCGCGAAGTGAAGCACCGCCTCGCGGAACGTCTTGCTCGGGATCGTCCCGGTGTCGACGCACACGCCGCCCGTCACGCAGCGACGCTCGAGCACGGCCGCCCGCTTGCCGAGCTTCGCCGCCTGCACCGCCGCGCGCTGGCCCGCCGGACCGCTGCCGATGCAGACGAGGTCGTAGTCGAAGCGCGCGTCGCTCACAGGCCGGCTCACGAGCAGCGTAGTCGCGGGCGGCTCGACGCGCCTCGCGAATTTCGCTCGCACGATGGCGCCCCAGGGCACGCGAGTCGCTGGCCCCGCGGCGCCGAGGTCGCCTCGAGCTTGGAAGGCGCACGCCGAGGCTCAGCGCGGCTGCAATTTTCAGTCACGGTCAAGATTAGGCCATCTAGCCTACACGGCCGCGCCAAAGGCATCGCGCTATCCCACATTTTCTCCGCATGTAACGCGGTCACGCACTTATTTTTTACGGCCTGACGTTTTCTAGACCCGCTGGCCGATTTGTAGTGGAATGTCGATCTTGCGCACGGGCACCACGCGCCGCCGAGGGGCGACGCGGCGCACGAACCCCTCTCGCTCGCGAGAGAAGGAGAACGTGATGACTCGTCTGCGCAACGTGATTGGCACGGCACTCGGACTCTTCGCCGCGGGCTGCGGGCCGCTCGGCGAGATTGGCGCGGGCCCCGACGACGACACCCTCCCGGCCGGCGAGACGCAGGCCGAAGGGACGAGCGCCGAGGCGGTGTTCGCCAATGCGGCCGCGGAGTTCGACGTCCCGGCCTCGCTCCTCAAGAGCATCGCGTGGGCCGAGACGCGCTGGCAGATGATCACCGGCGAGGTCGAGCACGAGGGGCTCGACCCGGCGTACGGCATCATGGCCCTGCGCGGCGGGCGGCTGCTCGACGGCGCGGAGCTCGCGGGCGTCGAGCCCGAGGTCGCCGCAACGGAGCTCGGCGCGAACGTGCGCGCGGCCGCAGCATGGCTCTCGGCGCGTGGCGCAGCAAGCGGCATCGATCGCGCGGACGAAGGCGCCTGGGCCGAGATCGTCGCCGACTACAGCGGCATCGAGGGGCTGGAGGGCCGAGCCATGTACGTCCATGGCGAGGTCTACCACGCGCTGCGGGCGGGCATCGTGACCGAGGGCCTCGCGCTCGACGCGCTCGACGTCGCGCCGCTCTTCCCGCTCGCCGACCAACAGCTCGAGCCTGGCCCGGACTACGCCAGCGCAGTGTGGCGCGCGTCGCCGAACCACAGCGCGCGGCCGAGCGGCAAGGCGGGCGACCCACAGATCGTGATCATCCACACCTGCGAGGGCTCGTACTCGGGCTGCTGGAGCTGGCTCAAGTCGTCGCAGAGCGGCGTCAGCGCCCACTACGTCGTCAACGCCACCGGCAGCGAGGTCTCGCAGCTCGTCCGCGAGAACCGCAAGGCGTGGCACATCGCGGCGGACTACAAGTGCAAGCTCAACGCGGGCGTCGCGTGCGACCTCGGGGGCTACGGCAGCAACAACTTCACCGTCGGCATCGAGCACGCCGGCTACGCCAAGCAGTCGTCGTGGGACGAGGGCCTGCTGCACGCCTCGGCAAAGCTGACGTGCGACATCTCCAAGGATCAGAGCATCGTCCGCGACTCGTACCACATCGTCGGGCACGGGCAGCTGCAGCCCTATAACCGCGTCGATCCCGGGCCGAACTGGCCGTGGGGCAAGTACATCGATCTCGTGAACGGCTACTGCGGAGGCGGCAATCCCCAGCCGCCGCCCCCGGACGAGCCGCCGCCGCAGGAGCCGCAGCCCGACCCGCAGCCGCCGCCGCAAGACCAGCCGCCGCAGCCCGAGCCGCAGCCGCCCACGACCCTCATCGTCGTCGACAGCAACAACGCCCTGAACGCGAGCAACGCCAAGTGCGCGGTGTCCGGCAGCTGGACCGCGAGCAACAACGTCGCCGGCTATTACAAGACCGGGTACTGGTGGCGCTCGACCGGCGAGTCCAGCGACCTGGCCGAGTTCCGCGCGTACTTGCCGAGCGCGCGGACGCTCAAGGTCGAGGCGTGGTGGCCGGCCGCGGGCAATCGCTCCGCCGCAGCGCCGTTCGTCATCTACGACGGCAACGGCGCGCACCTCGACACGGTCTACGTGAACCAACAGAAGAGCGGCAATCAATGGGTCGCGCTCGGGACCTTCAAGTTCACCGCGGGGTGGAACGTCGTGGGCCTCTCACGCTGGACCGATCCGGGCGCGGTCGTCGTCGCGGACGCCGTGCGGTTCGTCTCGCCGTAACCTCCCTCGATGGAATCGCCGCGGCAGCACGACTACGCATCGCTTGATGCGCGCCCACGAACCTCACGAATCGACCGTGGCGCGGGCGCGCCCTCACTCCTCGCTCGCTCGGCGCGCGACGTGGGTGCCGCTCGTGCTCGTGTCGCTCGCGTCGTGCCGTGAACCGGGCCCGAGCGACGCGATGGGCGGCGTCCCCCGCGAGACATCGGCGAGCGCGCCCCACGGCCCCGCGTCGAGCGACGCCTCGGCAGCAGCGCCGACCGCATCCGCGAGCCCCGCGTCGGTTTGCGAAGCGCACATCGTGTTCGTGTCGGAGCGCGACGAAAACCGCGAAATTTACGCGATTTGCGCGGATGGAACGCAGTCGACGCGCCTCACGCGGACGCCCGACGCCGACGAGTTCGTCGCGGCCGTCATGCCGGATCGCATGTCCCTCGTCCTCGTGGTCAGCCGCGGCGAGCCCGGGACGCCCACGTACACCGAAGAGCTCGCGCGGCTCTCGTTCGCCGACGGCGCCGTGCGTCCACTCGTGCCGAGAGGGAGCCGCGCTCGCAGCCCGAGCGTCTTTCCCGACGGCAGCGAGCTCGTCTTCGAGGCCGGAGCGCTGGGCTTCAGCAACATCGCGCTCCGCGGCGCGTCCGGCGCGGTGACGCGCATCGAGAAAGCGGCGGCCGGCAGCTTCGAGCCCGCAGCGTCGCCCGATGGCGCGCGCATCGCGTACGTCTCGAGCCGCGAGGGCAACGCCGAGATTTTCACCATGGGCAAGGACGGCAAAGACGTGCGCCGGCTCACCTGGCAGCGCGGCGAGGACACGCACCCGGTGTGGTCGCCCGACGGCCGAGCGCTCGCGTTCGTGAGCTCGCGCGGCGGCGCCCCACGCTTGCACACGATGGGTCCGGCGGGCGAGACACCGCGCGCGCTCGGCGCGAAGGATCTCGGCGTGCTCGCGGATCGCGATCCCCGCTTCTCGCCCGACGGCGCGAGGATCGCGTACAGCGAAGATCGCGGCAAGACCGCGGGCCTCCGCATCGTCGATGCCAGGACGGGCGCGCTCGTCGTCGAGACGCACGGCGCGCACCGCGACGAGTCGCCCGAGTGGTCGCCCGACGGCCAGTCCCTCGTGTTCTCATCGAACCGCGACGGCGACGTCGAGCTCTACCGCATGCGCCATGACGGGACGGGCGTCTCGCGGCTCACGCGCTCGCGGGGCGCCGACTGGCTGCCGCGCTGGGTCCGCTGACAGCCCCGCGACGTCAGCCGCCCGAATAGAGGCCCTCGGGCGGCATGAACACCGAGTCGGGGAGCTTCGCGCCGCCCGGTCCACGCAGCGTGCGCTTCACCACGAAGTCGAAGAGCAGCGGGTTGTGTGCGTCGATCTCGTTGAGGCTCTCGCGCTCGAGCGCGGTGATGAGCCCGAGCTCCACGAGCTTCTTCGTGCGGAGCAAGGCGTGGATGGCCGGCAGCGGATAGTCGCTCCCGTTGACGAAGCGGGTCGCGAGCTCAGGGCGCGCGAGGAGCTGCGGCAGCACGTGGCAGCGGTTGTATTGCGTCGTCGCCGAGAGCTCGCCAAACAAGAGCCTCTCGTAGCGCGGCTCTTCGAGCATGCGAAAAAATAGCTCGATGCTGGGACGCAGCGGCTTGTCCGCACCCCGCGCGTCGAGGTCGAGATCCTGGCCGCTCGACGCGGCGTGCGCGACGATGACCTTCACGCCGCGGTCGAGCGCGCGTCGCAACCTCAGCGGGTTCGAGAGCGCCTGCGCCTCCTTCACGTCGACCGCTCGCTCCTCGCCGCCGTGCGACAAGAGCGGCACACCGAGCGCTGCGAGCTTGTCGTAAAACGCGTCGCAGCGCGGCGACGCCGGATCGATCCGCATCGCGCTCGGGAGCCACTTGACGCAGCGCGCGCCGAGGGCCGCGACGCGCTCGAGCTCGCTCACCGCGTCTTCTCGGTACGGATGGATCGAGGCACAGGCGATGAAGAGCGCGGGGTTCGCGCGCGCGAGCGACAGCACGTAGTCGTTCGGTACGTAGAACTCGCTCGCCTCGAGCTCGACGCTCCCGTCCTCCGTGTGCGCGCGATCGAAGGCGAGCAGCACGAAGCGCCCATGCGGCGTCGTGTCGGCGAGCCTCGTGAGCCGCTCGGCGTAGGCGGCGTCGGCGCGGTCGAGGTCGTCGATCCCCGCGGCGCGCAGGTAGATTTCGAAGCGCGCGCGCTCGGCCGGGTGCAGCCACGAGCGCATGTGCGGATTGACCCATGCGCCGGTGCCGCCGACACCGAGGCCGACCACGTGCACGTGCGCATCGATGACGCGGGCCGGGTCGAGGCCCTCCCACGCGCGGCGGACGACCGCCTCTGCCTCGGCCGACATGGGCCCTAGGGGACGCGGGGGACGCGCGAGCCGCGAGAGCGCGACGTCGACGCCGAATGCCGCGCCCCCGACGAGCGCCCCACCGAGGAGAGCGCGACGTGAGAAGCGCTGTCTCGCGCCTCTGGCGGAGCTCGGATTCGCCGCACCACGAGCGATGGCGGGATCGTCGCCGGTCAAGCCGGCGATCCTACCATCCGTACGCGGACACCTCGGGCACGATCCGCCGCGCGAGGAGCCGTGCGGCCGAGCGGCGATAGCTCGGGCTCGAGAGCTCGGCCACGAGGGCCTCTGCCTGCGCGGCGTCGAACCACGCGCGCCGCGCGAACCGACGAAGCACGCGGTAGCGGCCGGCGTCGGTCCGCATCAGGCCCACCTCGACGATGAGGTCGTGGAACACGTCGTCCGCCATCGCGGCGGGCCGCGGCCTGAAGTGCGGCGCGGAGCTTCCGTACGACGCGTACTCGTAGCCCGCTCCGAAGACGACCGGCGGCTGGTACGCGAACGTTGGCGTGTCGCTCCCGTCGCTGAAGCCGACCTGCGTCATGCCCGGCTGCGCGACGATCGCGAGCGTCGAGACGAGCGCCGTCCCGCGCACCGCGACCATCGTGTAGGTCGCGCCGGCCTCGAGCGAGAGGACCGCCGGCTGCGTGTACCAGCCGACCAGGTGCCCGTCGCGCGAGAGCATCGCGTAACCGCCGCGCGGCGGCGAGATCGTCAAGATGGGTGCCCCGGAAACAAGAGCCTGGCCGCGCAGCGGGTCGCCCACGGTCCCATGCTCGGCGAGTGCGAGCGTGGGCGCCGTGACGATCGCCAGCGCGACCGCGAGCTGCCAGAACAGCTTCGTCGCCATGGTCGAATTACCTCGTCGCCGAAAAGACGAGGGCACGATGTGGGATATTCAGCACCCCGGCCACAAGCGCCGCTCGCCGCGCGAACCAGGCCTCCTACGACGCTGCGATCCGACCCCGTTGCGCCGCTCGATGCTAGAGCGAGGCTTCTTCGCTCGGCTCGTCCGCCCCGTGACACGCGGAGAATTTCCTGCCGCTGCCGCACGGGCAGTCCATCTCGGCGGTGAGGAGCGGGGCCTCGCGGGGTGAGGGCAAGCCCGGTCGGGACCCCGCGGGCCGCACGTCCTCTCCGTGCTTCGCCAGCGCGTGCGAGAGCTCGTCCGCGTGGCGCGCGAGATCCGCCTCCTCCATCGCGTCCTCGTCTTCGGCCTTGCGCACCTCGGTGCTCATCACCTTCTCGACGACCGAGGACGACACGCGCGCGAGCATCGTCACGAACAGGTTGAAGCCCTCTTTCTTGTACTCCTGCTTCGGATCCTTCTGGCCGTAGCCGCGAAGGCCGATCCCGTCGCGCAGGTGGTCCATGTCCGTGAGGTGGTCGACCCACGCGCGATCGAGCTCTTCGAGGTAGATGTGCCGGAACATTCGCAGCACGAGCTCGAGGCCGACCTGCTGCTCGCGCTCGAGGTGCCGCGCTTGCGCGAGCTCGAACATCTCGCCCGCGAGCGTGTCCCGATCGCTGTTCTCCGACAGCTCCTCCGGCAGCGCGACGCCGATGTGGCGCTCGAACCCTTCGTAGAGCCCGTTCCAGTCCCAGTCGTCCGGTACTTTCTCGAGCGGGCAGCTGTCTTCGACGATGGCCCCGATCACGCGATCGAGCAAATCGAGGAGGCGGTCACGCTGCTCGGCCAGCGCCTGCGGCACGAGCTCGATGCACTCTTTGTAGACGTCTTTTGCGGAGCGCGGCTCGGCCTTGCCGCCGAAGCCGATCTCTCCGAGATCGACGACGACGCCCCAGCGCGTATAAATCTCCTTCTTGAGCGTCTCGAGCTCGACGAGCTTCGCGCCCTCGAGCTCCTTGTCCTTGAGCTCGCGCAGCTTGCCCTCATCTTCGCGCGGGACGATCGGATCCTCGAAGAACATGCCGAGGACGGCGCCGACCTCTTTCTTCACCTGCGCCACGAGCGCACGGCCCGGCTTGATCTCGCGCGGCTCGCCGAGCGGTCGCCCCTCTTCGTCGAGCTCCTCGGCCGTGTAGCGCCCGCGCAAGAGCTCTTGGCGCAGCCGGTACACCGTGGACCGCTGCGAGCTCATCACGTCGTCGTACTCGAGGAGATTCTTGCGAATGTCGAAGTTGCGCTCTTCGACCTTCGTCTGCGCGTTCTCGACGCTCTTCGTCACCCACGGATGCTCGATGGGCTCGTTGTCGGGCATGCCCATCCGCTCCATCATGCTCTTGACGCGATCGCCCGCGAAGATGCGCATGAGGTCGTCCTCGAGCGACAGGTAGAACCGGCTCGAGCCGGGATCGCCCTGACGACCCGCGCGCCCGCGTAGCTGGTTGTCGATCCGCCGCGACT
>SXGR01566201.1_pt1 | contig 10771 bp, 7 predicted proteins | sample 3174711 | NCBI WGS metagenome assembly SXGR01 (sample SAMN11356860, study PRJNA531348) | freshwater metagenome | isolation source: freshwater sample F1-60 | place: China: Fuxian Lake, Yuxi | collected 2017-12-25 | reverse complement strand
GTTGGCCTACGCTGGCGGGCGAGGGCAATCTCCTGCATTTCTCCTTCGGGACCGGCAGTGCTTGGACGATCAGCCGTCAGAAAGTCGGCGGAGTCTGGCAAGGCGCGGCGCAGCGTCTCTCCGGTGCTTTCCGTTCGGGGGCTCAGAACGGCCGCTTCAATCCCGCGGACGGCCATCTCTATGTCACCGGCATGCAGGGCTGGGGAAGCTACACTCCGGATGACGGCTGTCTGCAGCGCGTTCGGCATGTCGGCGGGGCGCCGGTCCTGACCGGGCATGAGGTGCGCGACAACGGCGTCCTGCTGAAGTTCGATAGTCCGATCCGCGCCTCCGAGCGGGCCAAAGCCTTCGCGCAGGCCTGGAACTATCGTTACAGCCGTTCGTATGGTTCGCCGGAGTTTTCCGTGCGTCATCCGGAAGCCGTGGCGCATGACGTCCTCGAGGTCGACGGCGCGCATGCGGATGCCTCCGGACGGAACGTCTTCGTGCACCTTCCGCAGCTCCTGCCCTGCAGTCAGCTGCATGTCAGGCTTGGCGAAGACGCGGAAGTCTTCCTTTCTGCGCATGCCTTGGGCGAACCTTACAAGGACTTCGCCGGTTATCGGGCCATCGCCAAGGAGTCATCGCATGCCCACCCTTCGCCCGTCGCCGAGGCGGGCAAGGCTCGTCCCGTGCGTTGGGAGACCGAACTCTGCGGGCCTGATCCCGTCGTCCTGAAGATCCAGGCCGGCAGCGCCTTGAATTATCTGCAGAAGGAGCTCAAGGCCAAGGCGGGCCGAGCTGTCGCGCTCACCTTCGAGAATCCTGACATCATGCCGCATAACTGGGTGCTCGTGAGGCCCGGGTCGGAGGAGCGGGTCGGCACGGCCGCGGCCTTGATGGTGTCGCTGCCGGACGGCATGGACCGCCATTACGTCCCCGAGTCAGCGGACGTCCTCGTCCACACCCGTATCCTCGCACCACGCACCCAGACCACGATCTATTTCAACGCGCCCAAGGAACCGGGAAGGTATCCGTACCTCTGTTCTTTCCCCGGACACTCCCAGCTCATGCGCGGGATCTTGCTCGTGGAATAGTCGCCCGAAAATCGAGGCCACGAGGGCCGGAGAAGGCAGTGCAAAGGTGCAAATGGGCAGAGCCGCGTGCAAAAGTGCAAAGGTGGAATCCGGGAGTATCGAGCATGGGTGACGTCAGTGGGCCCGTTGGCCGGTTGGTAAGAGCGAGGCAGATTAGCTGGCCAGCTGGCAAGTTGACACGTTGACAAGGGATACACGAGGCGAGGACCCGAGGGCAGTAAGCTAGAGGCTCGGTTGACCAGAGAGTTGCGGGGATCAAAAGGGAAGCCCGCGTGATTGGCGTTGCGGCGGGCAGGGACGGGCTGAAAATCGGGGCATGGAAAAATCCAAGGCCCGACTCATCCTGCGCTTCCTGCTCGTCGCCCTGTTCGCCATGGTCGTCTTATCCATCGGCATCGCAATCGTGGCCGACAAACTATTGCCCGAGGCCTTGGCCGATTGGGTGCATCAGGAGAACTCCGGCGATTTCGGGGTCGCGGACATCATCGGACTGATGTTCTGGGGGGCCGGCCTGTTCCTTTTCTTCGTCAGCATGGCCGGACTCTTCTTCTATCAGCGTTGGGCGGCCTGGATGATGGCCGCGGTCATCGCGATCTTTTCGGTCCAACTGATCTTCAGTCCTACGGTCGAGCCGGGAATACTGTCTTTGCTGGGAAGCCTGAGCGACGTGCTGACCGGCTTGGTGCTGGGCGTCGCATTCTTCCCCGACGCGTTGCAGGCCGGAGACTGAGTCGAAGTCGGATCCGATTGCCTGGGTCGGGTTCCCCGACAAAGCCATCGATCCGGCCATCTTTCATCGTTCCCCGCTCTCAGATATCCGTCCAGTCGCCCGGTTTCGGCAACGGCGGGGGCGTCGGCTGCCGGGGCAGGTCGACGCGGGTCTGGATGGTCGCACGGCGACGCTGGCGGAGCGACTGCATCGCCTCCAGGACGGCCGCGTTGCAGTTCTTTCCGAAGGCGCTGAAGTAGACCCAATGCGTCGCGCGGGTCGTCGCCACGAAGAGCATGCGGCGGGCCGCCGTATGGCGTGCGCGGATCGCCGAGCGGGTGACGCCGGGCAGCAGCACCGAGTCGAAAGTCAGGCCTTTCGCGCTGTGATAGGTAAGCACCACCGGGCGGCCCGTCTTGAAATCGATCGTCGGGCGGCGGCCTTGGGTGTCGGTCTGCGTCTGCTGGTCGGTCAGGAGTCCTTGGGCGCGGAGGAAGTCGGCGAAGAGGCCGACTTGGGCGAAGGTCGGGAACAGGATGGCCACGCGTTCGTTGCGGAGCAGGCGTTCGCGGAGTACTTCGACCAGCCGGCGGCGTTCGTCGGACTCGTCGGCCGCCAGATAGAGGAGGGGGGTCTGCCGTTCCGTCTGCACCGTCGCGGCCTGGAGGCGGAAGGCCGCGCGGGCGGTTTCATCGGCGATGAATTCGCAGGCCAGGTCGACCACGTAGGGGCAGGCGCGGTAGGTCGCCTGCAGTTCGTGTTCGTGGCGGCGGGTGCCAAGGGCGCGGAGCGCGTCGGCTTCCTCCGGTTCCCGGTAAAGCGACTGCTTCGGATCGTAGGCCACCGTCACATGCCGGGCGGACAGCTTGAGCAGCGCGTAGCAATCCTCGTCGAGGTCCTGGCCTTCGTCGACCAGGATGGCGTCGAGGGCGGGGGCGGGCGCGCGGGCGCGCAGATGGGCGAGGAGCTGGCGGCGGACGCGAAGGAAGTCAGGGTGACCGTCGTGATCGAGCGGAGGCGGACCGATCAGTTCCGCGTGACGGAGCCGGCACCAATGGTCGAACGTCAGGATCCTCTCCGGATCGAGGCGGAGCGTCTCCGTCGCCGAACGGATGAAATCGCGGAGCACGTTGGTGTAGACCAGCGTCGCGACCGCCGCGGGGCGGCCCGTGTCGCCGCCGAGCCGGCGGGCGCGATGGAGCAGCACGATCGTCTTGCCTGAGCCAGGGCCGCCGCGGATGACCAGCGGCCGGTCGGTCGGGGCTTCGACGGAGGCCGTCTGCGCGGGAGTCAGCCGCTCGGCGGGCGGGAGCCAGGTCATGGCGCGGGGCGGTCGGGGTCGATTTCGAGGCGGGGGAGCCGGCCGTCGGTCGGCGCCGGCGCGGATGCCTGACGCTTGCGGCGCTGTTCTTCTTCGGCTGCGCGTCGGCGGAGGGTCGGATCGTCGCTCATCGTCGCGGCCGTCTGGTACCAGGCGAAGGTCGTGTCGTCGAAGGACGGCAGATCCTGTCCGAAGCGCCGGAAGGCGTCTCCGAGCGCTTCGGCTGCCTCGTCGTTGCGGCCTTGGGCGCGGAGGCAGCGGGCGAGCAGGACCATTCCGATGGCGCTGGGCTCTTCGGCCTCGAAGCGCCGGCACATCTCCTCCGCTTCCGTCCAGCGCCCTTTGCGCGAGTAAAGATTCGCGAGGTTGAGGAGCGCCATCGCGCTGCCGGCGAGGACCGCGTCGAGCAGGCATTTTTCCTGGCGGTAGGCGTCGCCCTTGCGGCCGTACACGTTGGACAGGTGGCACAAACCCGCCTGGCGGTATTCCGGCTGCTGGCGGATGAGCCGTTTGAGCAGCGCCGCGGCCTTGTCGTGCATCCCCACCTTGTCGTGGAGGAGCGCCAGCTCGAGGATCTTGGCGGGCAGGGCGTCGGGCGGGAATTCGCCGGCGCGCGTGGCGCGTTCGATGCGGAGGATCGTCTCGCGATCCTTGCCGGGGTTGACCACGTTGTGGAGCGGCGACTCGATGGTCCCGGCGAACGTCTCGCCTCCGTCGGCCGGCGTCACCCCGAAGGAAAAATGCTGGTTGGCATCGAGGTCGAAGGACAACGTCAGGGGCGTGCCGGCCTTGATCGGCTGCGTCACCCCCGTGAAGACCGGTCGCGCCTCGACCCCATGTCCGGCCCAGAAAGAGACGCGGATCGGCCCACCAGGGGCCACGAAGCGGTGGGCGGACGAAGGCCGGAAGTCGCCGCCGCATGGCAGTGGGTGCCCGCGCGGGATGATCTCATGCAACCCGCGGTCGGTCTGGAGGCTCAGGCTGTCGCTGGAGACCGGTGCCAGCAGGCTGCGGCCATAGAGGTGAAGCAGGGCCGCGTGGTAGGCGGCGCCCCGGGCGACGGCCACCTGCATGTCGAGCGCGGAGTCGAAGCGATGGACCAGGAACTCGCCGAAGTAGTCGCGCAGGGCCTCGATCACCAAAGGATTGAGCGAGCTCCCGCCGACCGCGAGCAGGAAACCGATCTGGGACGGGCGGAGCTTCGCCCGTTCGAGCGCGTCGGCCACCGGCGCGAAGACCGAGCAGCTCAGCGTGTATTCGTCCTCGTCGGCCTGCAGCGCTTCGGCGTCGAGGAACGGCCGCATGATCTCGGCGAAACGAAGCCCGTCGAGGGCGGGCGAACGCAGCGCGAGGACCGTGCCGTCGGCGAGGCGGAGGGTCTGCGTGCCGGGGTAGGTCTTGATCGTGTCGGCGAGGGCTTCGCCGAGGGCGGCGCCGTGGGCCTGCCGATGGGCGAGCAGCTCGCAGAGTCCGGTCTTCAGCTGTTCGGCCGTCGCCAGCAGCTGCGGCTCCAGTTGTTCCTTGCGGATCTCGTATTCCCAGTCGTCGGGAGAGACGCGGTTCTGGCGGGCCAGTTCGGGGATGAGCACCTGATGGACGATGGCGCGGTCGATGTCGGCGCCCCCGAGGCGGTGGTAGCGCGAGACCGCGCGCGGGCTGACGTTGAGCGTGCCGTCGGGCAGACGGCGGAGGGTGAAGATCGCGACGTCGCAGGTGCCCCCGCCGAAATCGACGATCATCGTCTCCGTCTCTTCGGCCGTCCCGTCGAGGATGGCCGGACCTTGGCGCGCGATGAAATCCAGGAACGCCGCGAGCGGCTCATCGAGCAGGTCGCCGTGGCCGAGTTCGATGCCGGCGAGGTCGGCGGCGAGCAGGGTGTCTTCGCGTTGCGTGATCTGGAAGGAGGCCGGCACCGTCACCACCGTGCGGGCGACTTTGCCCGGGGCTTGGTCGCGCAGGAAGCGGAGCACCTGTCCGGAGACTTCCGCCGGGCTACGGCAGCCCGGCTTCGCCTGCGGGTAGAGCCGGCCGACGCCCATCTCGTTCTTCGCCTCCGCCAGGTAGTTCGCCTGGGGCCGCAGGCCGAGTTCGACCGAACGGGAGAGACAGCGGCGGGCGCCTTCGCCGACCAGCTGGCGGTCGGCGAGGTGGCAGACCACCGACGGCACCAGGACGGACGTAAAACCACCGCTCAGCGTCGGCTGTTCGACCTCGAGGCAGGCGGCCGGGGCGAAGGCATCGGGCGTCTCGGGCGACCAGCGGACCTCGGCCACCGTGGAGTTGGTGGTCCCTAGGTCGATGCCGAGGGCGCGGAAGGCTTTGAGGCGAGGTCGAGGGCTGGCTCCGGGTGGGCGAATATGGGCGAGGGGGTTCATCGGGGCGCCGAAGCCCCGAAAAATAGGGTGATGGCTCTCCAAGGCAATCCGCGAGGGCGGGGGGCCGATATTTCCCTTAAATTGAAACTACCAATCCGCCCTTAGGGTTCTATTGTCAGACAAACCCCCTATGCGCCTTCTGAATTCGATTATTCTGGTCTTCGGCCTGACGTGCGTTGCGGGTGCCGCTGAGAAGAAGGCCGCCAAGAAAACCTCGCCCGTGATCAAGGCCGCCCCGGTCTCCGTCCGGCCCGTGGCCGCGGTAACGGACCGCGTGCCGGTCTGGCACGTCTGGACGGACAAGGAAGGACGCAAGGTCGACGCGCAGTTCTGCGGGCTCTCCGGCGGTTTCATCACCATCCAGACCCGCGACGGACGCACCTACCATTTCCGCACGGACCTCCTGATCCCGGCCGACGTCGAGTTCGCGCGCGCCTGCCTGGACCGCGGACGGGCGAACAGCTTCAGCCGGGAGATCATCGCTTCGGCCGCCGCGGACATCGACCGGCTGGTCGGCGCCGTGCTGGCCGCCAACCGGCAGCAGCCCAACGCCCCGGCGACCGATGAGCAGTTCCTCCGACGCGTGTACCTCGACGCCGTCGGTCGCGTGCCCACCGCCAAGGAGGCCGCCGAATTCCTGGGCAGCGGCGCGCCCGACAAGCGGGCCAAGCTCATCGACGACCTGGTGTTCTCGCCCGGCTACTCCATGCAGATGTTCAACTGGATGGCCGACCTCCTGCGGGTCAAGGACACCTTCGGCAAGGGCGTGCCGGCGTTCACCTTCGAGGACTGGCTGAAGTCCCGCCTCGCCGCGAACACCCCGTGGGACAAGATGGTCCATGAGATGGTCACCGCCGACGGGCGCCTCTGCGACAACGGCGCGACCGGTTTCATGCTCTTCGACGCCGAGATGCCGTTGGACGGCGTCTCGAACCTGATGACGACCTTCCTCGGGACCAACATGGCCTGCGCGCAGTGCCATGACCACCCCTTGGCGGACTGGACCCAGAAGGATTTCTACCAGATGGCGGCCTTCTTCGGCGCCACCGACGGCAAGGACGAGGGCGTGGTCCGCGAGGTCGCCCGGCTGACCAAGGGCGACAGCGCCCTGAGCAAGGCCGCGACCCGCAAGATCGCCGAGATGAACGCCTTCCGGCTCGAGGACCGCGCCAAGCAGTCGCTGGTCATCCCCAAGGATTACAAATACAAGGACGCCAAGCCCGGGGATCCCGTCGCGCCGGCGCTCATCGCCTGGTCCAAGGCGGACAAGTCCCTGCCGGCTTACAATGTCAGCACCAAGAATCCGGCCCAGCTCCGCGACGAATTCGCCCGCTGGCTGACCAGTCCGCAGAACCCGCGCTTCGCGACGAACATCGCCAACCGGATCTGGAAGAAAGCCTTCGGCGTCGGCGTGATCGAGCCGCTGAACGACATCGACGACCTCTCTCAGGCCAGCAGTCCCGAGCTGCTCGCGCACCTTACGTTCGTCATGAAGGCGGCGAAGTTCGACCTCCGCGAAGTCCAACGCGTCATCTACAACTCGAAGACCTATCAGGCGTCGGCCAGCCCCACGCCTGACCTGGGCAAGGCCAAGTACCTCTTCAACGGACCGATCGTCCGTCGCCTCACCGCCGAGCAGGCCTGGGACAGCCTGGTCGTCACGGCCGTCGGCACCTATGCCGACAATGTCCTCCTGCGGCGCGGCGACGACATCAAGTCCATGGCCCTGCCCGCAGGCAAGATCACCGTCGCGGAGGTGCGCAACGCCGTCGACCGGACCAAGAAGGCTTTCGCCGGAGGCAAGGGCGCCGGCAAGAAGGCCTCCGGCGGTTCGACGCTCGGGCTCGCCAATGGTTACGAAGGCGACAAGCCCGTCTCGCGTTTCTCGTTGCTCCTGGCCCGCGCCAGCGAACTTCCGCAGCCTTCGCCGGAGACCCACTTCCTGCGGCTCTGGGGCCAGGGCGACCGCCTGCTCGCCGATTCGGCGACCAATGACGGCAGTGTCCCGCAGGTGCTGCAGATGATGAACGGCGCCGTCGGCCGGCTCGTCGCCGACACGCGGGCCGAAGCCGTCATCGCCGCGACGGCCGAGAAGACCGCCGACGCGCAGGTCGCCTCGCTCTACCTTTCGTTCCTCTCTCGCCGTCCCTCCGCGACCGAGCTCGCCGCCGCCAAGGCTTCCCTCGAGGACGGCCTCGGCCTGACCGACCTCGCCTGGGTGCTGGCTAACACCCGCGAATTCCTTTTCGTCCAATGAGCATCCTCCATTCCGCCAGCCTCCTCCGCGATCCTGAGGACCGTCGCCGCTTCATCGAGAAGTGCGCCAAGACCGCCTTCGGCCTGAGCGTCCTCCCTTGGTTCGCGCGGCTCGCTTCGGCCGCCGAAGAGAAGGGCGCGGTCAAGGCGCCCAACGCCGGCCAGCCTGGTTTCGGCAAGGCCAAGCATGTCATCTTCCTCCAGCTCAACGGCGGCATGTCGCACATCGACACCTTCGATCCCAAGGCCGGCCCGGGCAAGGGCCCCGGCGAGATCGTCTCCGCCAAGGGCGACATGCAGCTGACGTCTTTCCTGCCCGAGACCGCCAAGGTCAGCGACCGGATCACCGTCATCCGTTCCATGACGGCCAAGGTCGGCGTGCACGCCTCCGCGGCCTATCTCATGCGGACCGGCTTCGAACAGCGCGGCACCGTCCAGCATCCGACCCTCGGCGCTTGGGCGCAGCATTTCCTCGGCGCCAGCCACAAGACGTTGCCGTCTTCGGTCGCCGTCAACCGCTCCTCCAACCACGGCAACGGCTGGTTCCCCGCCGCCTACTCGCCTCTGCCGATCCTCAATCCGGCCGATGGCCTGCTCGACACCAACAGTCCGGTCGGCACGGATGTGATCGGCAAGCGTTCGGCCTTGCTCGCGAAGCTTGACGCCGGTTTCGGAGGCAAGGCCGCGGACGAGAACGTCAAGGCCTACAACGAATTCTACGAGACCACCTTCCAGCTCATGAAGAGCACGGATCTCAAGGCGTTCGACCTGTCCGCCGAGCCGGCCGCCACGCGGGCGCGCTATGGCAAGAGCAAGTTCGGCCAAGGCTGCCTGCTCGCCCGACGTCTGGTCGAGAACGGCGTCCGCTTCGTCGAAGTCGCCAGCGGCGGCTGGGACATGCATGCCTCGTTGGACGACCGCCTGGAGGAAGTCGGCGGTGATTTCGACCGCGTCTTCGCCGCCTTGATCCAGGACCTCGACGCCAAAGGCCTGCTGGACTCCACGCTTGTCGTCGTCGCCACCGAATTCGGCCGTAAGCCGACCTTCGAAGGCGGCGGCCGCGGGCACCATCCGCTCGTCTTCTCGACCGTCCTCGCCGGCGGCGGCGTCCGCCGTGGTTACGTCCATGGCGCCAGCGACGCCAAGGGCTATGCGCCGGCCGCGGACGGCGTCACGCCGGGCAGCCTGCACGCGACGATCGCCCATGCCGCCGGACTCCCGGTGCAGACCGAGATCATGACTCCGGCCGGTCGTCCGATGGAGATCGGCAACCGCGCGAAGCCCCAGCTCGGCGTCTTCAGCTGAGCGTCAGCGCAGGAGCATCGCCACGTCGTCAGGCCTCTCGAGGTGGACGGCATGGCCGGCCCCTTCGATCACGCTATGGCGGGCCTTCGGGAGGTGGGCTCCCATCTCCCGGGCGAGCCGGGTGAATTTCTCGTCATGTTCGCCGGTGACGAGGTCGACCGGGCAACGAAGCTCCCTGAGGCGTGGCCAGAGGGAGGGGAGGGTGCCTGTGCCGACGTTGTCGAGGCTGAGCGCAAGGCCTTCCGGATCGTTGCGAAGACGACGTTCCAGGATCGGACGTAGGCGTTCCTCGGGCAGCCGGAGGAGCGGTCGGAAGAAGGTCTGGTTATGCCAATATTTGTAGAACGCCTCGAGTCCCCGCGTGCGGATGAAGTCGGCGAGGGTGGCGTCCCCGAGGCGTCGCTCTTCGCGTTCGGCGGGAGTGGCCAGTCCTGGGCTTGCGCCGATCAGGATCAGGCGCGCGACCCTTTGCGGATGGGCGAGCGCCCAATGGAGCGCGAGACGACCGCCGAGCGAGTAGCCCAGGAGCGTGATCTGCGGCGACGTGGCGGCTTGGGTGATCACCGCAAGGTGGGCCTCGATGGAATATTCGCCGAGGGCTCGCAGATGACGACGCGAGCCGTGCCCGGGCAGGTCCGGCGCCTCCAGGCGTGTCTCCGGCGGCAGGCTCGCGCGCAATGGTCCGAAATCAGAGCCTTCTCCCGTGAAGCCATGAAGCGAGACGATGGTGTTCATGGAAGAAATGCTATGAAGCGGAGCCGCGAGATCCGATATGGATTCTATTTATCAGAGCGACGGCTGACGCGAAAGAAAAAACAGGGAACAAACGACATTACCAAGCATCTTAATATCATCCCACCATGCCTGGCATCCGCGTCAAACCTTGGAACCGAGTCGATGGCCCGATCTACAGCCTTGCCACGACCGCGCACGGAAAAGGCAACCTCAACATCTGCAGTTACGTCACGCCGATCGCGATGAAGCCGAAACGCTTCATCATCGGCGTCTACAAGGATACCAAGACCTTGGACAACCTGGAGGCCAATCCGATCGGCCTGCTCAACTATCTGGCCAAGGACCAGGCCGGCCACATCCCCCTGCTGGGCAAGAAGTCGGGCCATTCCACCGATAAGATCACCAAGCTGGGCGAGAAGATCGAGCATGTCGGCGACGGACTTTACATGCTCAAGGGCGCCATCGCGACCTTACGGCTACGCTTCATGGAGCGCATGGACTGCGGCGATCACTGGGCCTGGCTCGCGCATGTCGATTCCTACGAGAATCTCCGGGAAGCTCCACCCCTGACCTTGGACGAACTCAAGCGGTTGAAGCTCATCTTGGCCTAAGGGCCAAGAGGGCTAGGTATCATCAAGATCCTAGCCCTGGTCCTAGCTCTGGCTCTGGCCCTGCGCGGTAACGACGCGCTTACTTCTTCTTGGGGGCTTTCTTCGCCTTCGCCTCTTCGCGGTGCGGGATCAGGTAGGTGCGGCCGCGGATGAGGCGTTCGTAGAGATCGACCATCGCCACGCCTTCACGGGGACGGACCGAGTCCGCCTTCGTCGCGCGGTCCACCTGACGCTTGAGCATCCGGCAGAGGTCCTCGGCGTTATATTGGATCATGCCGAGGATGCGTTCGACCGAGTAGCCCGGGATGCTTTCTTCGATGTAGAAGCCGTCGGCCTCGTCGTCCTCGAGGAAGACGTGGGCTTCGTTCACGCGGCCGAAGAGG
>SXGR01087948.1_pt1 | contig 10773 bp, 9 predicted proteins | sample 3174711 | NCBI WGS metagenome assembly SXGR01 (sample SAMN11356860, study PRJNA531348) | freshwater metagenome | isolation source: freshwater sample F1-60 | place: China: Fuxian Lake, Yuxi | collected 2017-12-25 | reverse complement strand
GCCCACAGCCGGTCGCGTGCGGCGCTGATCTCGTCATCGAGACTGCCTGCGGGCGATCCGGATCCATCACCAGCGGCACCCATCTCGGTGGTGCGGGTAGCGAATATGTCCCGATCGTCGTCATGGGAGAACGCCCGCAACCGCAGGCTCTCATCCGAACTGGCCGGTCGTTCCCGGGCGGTGAAACTCAGCTGGCTGTTGAGGTCGTCGAGTTCGGCCGCGATACGTTTACGAGATTCGGTGGTCAGCTGGTTGAAGGACATTCCCATCACGGCTTCGCTGCCGATCCTGGATGTGCCGAGCAGGCGCGTGATCGCATCGATCGCCTGGTCGCGGTCACCGGATCCGACAATGACGTCGAGGACTTCGTGGCGCCGGTCGAGGGCGGCCATCAGGGCATCTGCGATTGCGCGCCGGGTCACGGCTCGGTCGGTGTCGGTCATTGGATTAGCGTAAGGCCGAAATCGGTGCGCATCCACCCGCGAGGAGTCCCACCCACCGTGGCGAAGAGGTTTCTGACGATCTTCGCCGTCGTGCTGTTGATCCTCGGCGCCGCCGATTACCGGGTGTTCGCCTCCCCGCGGCCGGCCGCCGGCCGCGACGTCGAACTGGCCGAGGGATGGAAGCTGGTGTCCGCGACCGGCCTGGCGGCCGATGGCGCCGCGATTTCGGTTGCCGGCTACGACGACTCATCGTGGGTGCCGGTGCCTCGGATGCCCGGCACCGTATTGGGCATTCTGCAGGAGGCCGGGGTCTACCCGAACCTCTACGTCGGCAAGAACCTGCTCACCGAAGTCCCCCAGGATCTCTACAAACGCCACTGGTGGTACCGGACGACCTTCACCGCTCCGGCCGACTACCGGACCTACCTACTGGACTTCCCGGGCATCAACTACCGGGCCGAGATCTGGCTCAACGGCCATCGCGTCGCCGACGCCGACCACATCGTCGGCATGTACACCCATCACGAAATCGATGTCACCGGCCACATCTGGTCCGGCGGACAGAACACCCTTGCGGTGAAGGTGATCCCCGAGCGAGCCATTCAGGATGTCGACGGTGTGGAGTTGGCCGACAGTTGGTACGACTGGATCAACTGGCGCTACCTCGGATACCGACGGCCCGGTGCCTCAGAGGGCACCGGTCCGTCATTCGTGCCCGACCGCAATGCCGGGATCTTCAAACCGGTCCGGCTCAGAATGTTCGGGGCCGTCGATATCGGTCCGACGACGGTGAACAGCGAACTGCCTGACACCGACAGTGCTCGGCTCACGATTTACTCGGCCGTGCGCAACTACCGCGAGGAACCTCTCCGCGGTGTGCTGCAGGCAAGCATTACCCGGGACGGCAGAAAACCTGTCAGAGTCGCACAACCGGTAGTGTTGCAACCGGGCGAAGAACGTGAAATCAGTTTCGCACCAGACGATTTCACCGCCCTCAATATTGACCGCCCGGATCTATGGTGGCCCTACACGATGGGCAGCCCGGACCTCTACGATTTGCGCCTCGACTTCATCGAGGATCGAACAATCACCACCTCGACATCGCGTTTCGGTATCCGCACCGTCAGCCAGGGCCGCGACGGCGGCGGCGAAGGTGACTTCTTTCTCCGAGTCAACGGCCGGGATCTCATGATCCGGGGCGCCACCTACACCCCGGATCTGCTGTACTCCTACGACCCGGATCGGGATGCGGCGATCCTGCGGTACGCCAAAGACCTCGGCGTCAACATGCTGCGACTGGAATCCAAGATCGCCTCCGAACGACTTGTCGAGATGGCCGATGAAATGGGTATCCCGCTGATGTACGGCTGGATGTGCTGCAACCAGTGGGAACGCTGGCAGCAATGGGACTCCGAGGACCGTCGGGTCGCGCGGGAGAGCATGCGCTCACAGATCGAGATGCTGCGCCCGCACGCCTCGGTGTTCGTCTGGGCCAACGGCAGCGACGGCCGGCCGCCGGCCGAGGTGCTCGCCGACTACCGTGGCATCCTCGCCGATCTGCACTGGCAGAACGCCACCGTCGACACCGTGTCGGCCTTCGCTCGCGACGGCGACGGCAACCCGCAATGGGACGGAATACGGATGGCCGGCCCCTATTCCTGGCGCCCGCCGTCGTACTGGTTCAGCGGTCGTTACTCCGCGGCTCGCGGAGCCTCTGCCGAGCAGGGCGACAACGAACACATCCCGCCGTACGCCAGTCTGCGGCGCTTCATCCCCGCCGACAAGCTCTGGCCGATCAACGACACCTGGTTCTTCCACGCCGGGGCCGGTCTGCAGAACTCCACCCTGAGCAACGTCCGCCGCGTCATCGACCGGCGCTACGGGCCGTCCACCGACGCCCGGATGTTCGCCGACAAGGCCCAACTGGCCCACTACGAGTCCACCCGCGCACAATTCGAGGCGTTCGCCGCCGGTGGTTGGGACAGCCACAAAATGACCGTCTACTGGATGCTCAACAGCCATTGGCCGTCGTTCTTCGGCAACATTTTCGACTATTACCTGCGACCCGGCGGCGCCTACTTCGGGGCCAAGAAAGGCCTGCGGCCACTGTCGGTGGTCTTCGACTCCTATGCCACCGGCGACCATCGCCAGGCCCGAATCACGGTGGTTAACCAGAGTCCGCAGGCTCGTCAAGACCTGCGGGTGCGGGTTCGCACCTACGACCTGCGCGGCCGCTTGCGCGACAATCGCGGTGTCGGGGGCATCGACATCGGCCCCGGCGCCGCTGCCGCCGTGATGACGCTGCCTCCCGGTCCGTCGGACTCCCGGGTGTTCTTCGTGCGCTGTGAACTGCTCGATGCAGAGGGCGCAGTGATCAGTGAAAACGTCTACTGGCAGTCGCAGGTGCCCGACGACGTGGGTCCGCCGGGCAATGACACCGCGTTCGACTCGCGGCAGATCAGTTGGGCCGATATGACACCGTTGAACACCATCGGACGACCGGCGTTGGAGGTCAGTGCGCGTCCGGACGCCTCCGACCCCGCCCACGTGAAGGTCACGCTGCGCAACCGGGGCTCGCAGATCGCGTTTTTCCACCGGGTCGAGCTGCTCAGTACGGCCGGGGGCGAGGAGATTTTGCCGATCACCTACGACGACAACTATGTCAGCGTGTTCGGCGGCGAGACGGTCGAGATCAGCGGGCGGGTACCAGGCGGCGGTCCGGTGCCCGCCTGGGTACGGGTGACCGGCTACGGCGGCACGCCGGTGGTCGTGGCGGTGCGGTAGCGGCCCGTGGCCTAGATTCGCCTCCCGAGGTTCGGCTGGGGCCTAGATTCGCCCGTGGCCTAGATTCGGTAGGTGGGGCCGACTGCGCGGAAGGGACGGTAGACGTTGGTTGAGCATGCCCTCGTGGTGGCCGCTGCTCTGGCCGGCGCGGTGTTCACCGCGATCGGGATCGTCGTCCGCCAACGCGCAACCCTGGATGTGCCGCGCGACCGCGGCGTCAGCGGGTTGATGATCAACACGCTGCTGCACCGTCCACTGTGGTGGGCCGGCACGGCCGCCGCGGTGACCGGATACGGATTTCAGGCGGTAGCGCTGGCCTACGGGTCGCTGCTGCTAGTGGCGCCCCTGCTGGTGTCGGCGCTGTTGTTCGCGCTGCCGCTCAGCGCGTGGATCTCCCGGCGCCGGGTCACCCGCGCCGAATGGGGATGGGCCAGCCTGTTGACCGTGGCGCTGGCGCTGTTTGTGGCCGTCGCCCGGACCAAACCCGGTGACTACGAAGCCTCCGAGCCGACGTCGGTCGCGGTGGCGACGATCTGCCTGCTGGTGGTGGCCGCCAGCCTCGTCATCGCCGTGCGGCTCACCGGGTGGCGGCAGGCGCTCCTGCTGGCGCTCGGGGTGGGAGTGCTCTTCGGTGTGCTGGCAGTGCTGACCAAAATCGAGATGCACATCCTGACCGAGGAGGGCGGCGCACGACTGCTCACCTCACCGGTGACCTACGCGCTGATCGTGGTCGCCGTGGCCGCGACGCTGTTGCAGCAGTCCGCCTTCCATGCCGGCTCGCTGAAGGCCTCCGTTCCGGCGATGCTGGTCCTCGAGCCGGTGGTCGCCGTGCTTTTGGGTCAGGTGATCCTCGGCGAACACCTGGCGGTCAGCACCGCCAGTGCGATCGCGCTGGGGATCGCCACGGCCGCGATGGCGGTCGCGACGGTCGCTCTGGGCCGCGACGAGGGCGCCTTCGAGGACGAACTCGAAGCGGCCGCAGCGCGACGTCCGGCGCCGTGACGGTGTCCCCGCGCCGTCTGCCGTCGGAGCTACTGGCCGATCCGTCCCAGATACTGGCCGATATCGCCGCCCGTCCCTCAGGTCCCGGCGTCGGCGCGTTCTTCGATCTCGATGGAACCCTGCTGGCCGGCTTCACCGCCACCGCCCACGCCAGTGATCGCCTCCGGCGCGGCCAAGCCCGGATCGGCGAGGTGCTCGGCGTCGTCGAAGCCTCGGTGCGCTACAAGCTGGGTCGCATGCAGTTCGAACGACTCCTCGCTCGGGGCGCGACATACCTGCGGGGGGAATCGTTGGCCGAACTCAGTGCGGTCGGCGAACGATTGTTCGCCGAGGAACTGACGCACAAGGTCTACCCGTTGATGCGCCAGATCGTCGATGCGCACCTGAACCGCGGGCATACCGTTGCGATCAGCTCATCGGCGTTGACGATCCACGCCGAACCGGTAGCCCGCGCATTGGGGATCTCCGATGTCGTGTGCAACTCCTTCGAACTCGACGAGCACGGATTGCTGACCGGCCGGGTGGCGAAACCGATCGTGTGGGGCCAACAGAAAGCCGCTGCCGTCCAACGCCTGTGCGCCGAACGCGGTGTCGATGTGGGCCAAAGCTACTTCTATGCCGATGGAAACGAGGATGCGGCGTTGATGAGGCTGGTCGGTCATCCCCGACCGGTCAACCCCAGGGCTGGCCTTGCCGCACTGGCAGCGACACACGGTTGGCCGGTGCTGCATGTTGGCGCGCCGGGTCAGCGCGGCCCAGCCAATGCGCTCGGCCACCTGCCGGGCTTAGGCCGGGCCGCGATCGGTGCCGCGTTCGGTGCGGTTGCGGCACGCCGCGATCGACGGCGCTGAGCTGCGCTACATGGCGCGGTGCGGGACGTCGGTGACCAGACCGCCGTCGACGACGTACTCCGAACCGGTCGAAAACGACGACTCGTCGCTGGCCAGGAACACTACGAAGGCGGCGACCTCCTCGGGTGTCCCGGGCCGGCCGAGCGGGGTGGTCACCATGTCCTCGGGCAAGTGCTCGGTCATCGGCGTACGGATGAACCCCGGATGTATCGAGTTGACGCGGATGTTGCTGCTGGCCAGTTCCAGCGCACTGGACTTGGTCAGACCGCGCAGACCCCACTTCGAGGCGACATAGCTGTGCACGTAGGCGGCGCCGCGTAGACCCTCGATCGAGGAAATATTGATGATCGAACCGCCCCCGGCGGCGATCATCGGCGCGATGACCTCTTTGGTGCCCAGCATCGGGCCGGTGAGGTTGACGTCGAGCACCCTGTGCCAGCGGGCCACGTCGAGGGTCTTCAGCGGACCCAGCTGGACGATCCCCGCATTGTTCACCAGCACGTTGAGCTTGCCGAAAGCGCTCAGCGCGGTCCCGACAGCGGCCGTCCAGTCCTCAGCGCTGCTGACGTCGAGGTGGACGTAGCGCGCGGTGTCGCCCAATTCCGCGGCCAACGCGGCGCCTTCGTCATCGAGGATGTCGCCGATCAGCACCGCGGCACCCTCGGCGGCCAACATGCGGGCGGCTGCCGCGCCGATGCCGCGAGAACCACCGGTGACCAGAGCGACTTTATTATCCACGCGTCCCATGGGGGGTCAGGCTACCTTGAAGGGTATGGCCATACGCGTCGTCCATATCGGAACCGGAAACGTGGGCCGGCTTGCGCTGGCGGAGCTGATCGCCAACCCGGCTTTTGAACTCATTGGGTTGTGTGTCTCGACCCCTGCCAAAGTCGGCCGGGACGCCGGCGAACTGGCCGGACTGGACGTGATGACCGGCATCAAGGCCACCGACGACCTTGACGCGGTTCTGGCATCCGAACCCGAGTGCGCGGTCTACTGCGCGATGGGCGACACCCGCATGGTGGAGGCCATGGGTGATGTGCGACGGATTCTCGCAACGGGCATCAACGTGGTGGGCTCGGCGCCAGGAGTACTGCAATACCCCTGGCATGTCATGCCGGATAAGTACATCGAGCCTCTCGAAGTTGCTGGGCGGCAGGGTAATTCGAGCATCTACATCAACGGTGTGGATCCCGGGTTTATCACCGATCTGATTCCGCTGGCATTCGCCAGCACCTGTGCGCGAATCGAGCAGGTGCGTTGCATGGAGATCGCCGACTACGCCACCTACGACGGCGCCACCGTGATGTTCGACGTGATGGGGTTCGGCAAACCGCTCGACGATGTGCCGATGCTATTCCAGCCCGGTGTCCTGTCCGTGGCGTGGGGCTGCGCGATCCGGCAACTGGCGGCCGGGCTGAAAATTGAGATCGACGCGATCACCGAGAGCTACGAGCGCGAACCGGCACCGGAGCCGTTCGAGATCGCCGCCGGCCATATTCCCCGGGGCGGAGTCGCGGCGGTGCGCTTTCAGATCAACGGCATCGTGGACGGCCACCCCGCGATCGTCGTCGAGCATGTGACGCGGCTGCGCGGGGACCTCCGGCCAGCCTGGGCCCAGCCGGCCCAGGCTGGCGGCTCCTATCGCGTCGAGATCACCGGTGAGCCGTCGTATGCCGTGGACATCTGTCCCACCAGTCGCTTCGGCGACCACAATCACGCGGCTATCGCGGGGGCGGCGGCTCGCATCGTGAACGCCATCCCGGCGGTGATCGCCGCGCCGCCGGGGATCCGCACCACCCTCGACCTTCCTCTGGTCTCGGACGTCGGGGTTTATTGCGCGCCGCGGTGACCGGTTCAGTCGGGTGACACGGTCAGTCGGGTAACACGGTTCGACCGAGTGACACGGTTCAGTAGGGCGATTTAGGGCTCGAACTCAGGGCCGCGATCCGGGCCCCAGGAATACCCCTGAAAATCCGCCGAATCCGCCGAATCCGCCGGCCCCGCCGTTGACGAACTGTGACAGGCACTGGGCTCGCAACACCTCACTGCCGACGCTGCAGTTGAGCAACGCGGTTTGATCCGGTGCCGATCCCCGCACGCGTGACGGTCGAAAAGGGAAGCTACAAATGTTGGCGTAGGGATCAAGCGGTGTTATGCCGTTGTAGCAGGGTGCCGATGGCGGCGAGGGCGCCTCAGCGGGGCTCGCCAATGCCACCGGGGCCGCGGCGAGCACCGAGCAGGTCAGCACAAGTCCAGCCACTGAGATCAGTCTGGACCGAACTGCCATTCGCGAACACCTCCCCCGTAATGCTTCCCCCAAGCTTACTCCGCAGACGATTTCCCCTGTTTGAACCCCTCATGGCGAAAAATTGGAACACGTTGCAGACTCCTATGGCGACGTGCGGCCAACGAGGCAAGATATGTCTATGAATGACCACATTCAACGCTTCCTCGAGCGCTTCGCCGACTTCGGTGCGGCCCCGGATCCCGATAAGTATGAGCGCCTGTTTGATCCTCATGAAGGGACCGTGTTGCATCCGGGCATGCGTGCCCCGTTACACCGAGACCATGTGCGTGCCTACATGACCACTTACCTGGCGGGGGTGCCGGAATTCCGTTTCGACATCGCCGAATGGGCCGATCGCGGTGACACGGTATTCGTTGAAGCCCTCAACAGCGGCCGACCAGGTGGCGGCGAGGTTCTTGAGTGGGGCACGGTGTACTGCGTGACCCTGCGTGGCGACCGCGTCCTACGTGGGCGTGCCTACGGCGACCGTGTCCCCCTTCTCGCGAGGCTGATGCCAGCGGTGACACTCGCTCAAGCGGCAGCATTGGGCGCACCGGCACCGGGACTCGATGTAGGAATGGACTAACCGCGGGGTTCGGACTTGCGGCCCTCGGCCGGATCTAGTTGCCAGCAGAAATCAGCTCGCCGACACCCGCGACTGTCAGGTGCGGCACGGTGCAAGGTGCGTCTCTTCACTCAGGGCGGCACGCGGGGCTAAGCTAGGGAAAACTAGAACACGTTCCAGTGACCATCCAGGAGCCTGCCATGCACACTGCCCTCTGCGACGAGCTCGGTATCGAGTTCCCGATCTTTGCCTTCACCCACTGCCGCGACGTCGTGGTGGCCGTCAGCAAGGCCGGCGGATTCGGCGTGCTCGGCGCCGTCGGGTTCACCCCCGAACAGCTGGAGATCGAACTCAACTGGATCGACGAGCGAATCGGTGACCGTCCCTACGGCATCGACATCGTGATCCCCAACAAGTACGAGGGCATGGACGCCGACGTCTCTCCGGAGGTGCTCACCAAGATGCTGCAGGACATGGTTCCGCAGCAGCACCTCGATTTCGCCAAGAAGGTTCTAGCCGACCACGGCGTACCTACCGGAGACGCCGACTCCAACGCCCTGCAGCTACTGGGCTGGACCGAGGCGACGGCGACCCCCCAGGTCGAGGTCGCGCTGCGCCACCCGAAGGTCACCCTGATCGCCAACGCGCTCGGTACCCCGCCGGTGGAGATGATCGAGCTCATTCACGCATCCGGGCGCAAGGTCGCCGCGCTGTGCGGCTCCCCCGCCCAGGCCCGCAAGCACGCCGACGCCGACGTCGACATCATCATCGCTCAGGGCGGCGAGGGTGGCGGTCACTGCGGTGAGGTCGGCTCCATCGTGCTGTGGCCGCAGGTGGTCAAGGAAGTCGCACCGCGACCAGTCCTGGCCGCCGGCGGAATCGGCAGCGGTTACCAGATCGCCGCCGCGCTCGCGATGGGATGCGCCGGTAGCTGGTCGGGCTCGCAGTGGCTGATGGTGGAGGAAGCCGAGAACACTCCCGTTCAGCAGGCGGCCTATGTCAACGCCAGCAGCCGCGACACCGTACGCAGCCGGTCGTTCACCGGTAAGCCCTGCCGGATGTTGCGCAACGACTGGACCGACGCCTGGCAGACTCCCGGCAATCCCGAGCCGCTGGGAATGCCGCTGCAGTACATGGTTTCCGGCATGGCAGTCGCCGCCACCAGCAAGTACCCCAACGAGACGGTGAACGTCGCGTTCAACCCGGTCGGTCAGGTGGTCGGCCAACTGACCAAGGTGGAGCGCAGCGCAGCGGTGATCGAGCGTTGGGTGCAGGAGTATCTGGAGGCCACAAGTCGGCTCAACGACCTCAACGAGGCTGCCGCAGCGGTCTAGCGACCTGCCGTCCCGAGTTGGGAGAAACGTGCTATCCCTCCGGGAAGATCCTGCTACCCCGCCGGGAAGAAGTAGCCGCCGTTGCCCCAGTCGCCAGCCTTCTGGTAGCCCGCCTGCCAGCCCAGCGCACCCCGGCACAACATCGGGAAGCCCTCCGGGGACTGCGCGGCAGCCTGGGGGCCGGGGCACGGCGCGCCAGCGGTCTGGACCCCGTACAGCTTGGGCGAGATCACCCAGAAACCGGTGCCCTCCGGCGGCCTGACCAATCCGACGTACGACTGGTTTTCGATGAAGTGGCAGGCCAGCGCCTGACCATCGCGTCCGCGACCGAAGATGAACCGGTCCCACTGGTAGCACGGTGCGCTCAGGTTGGCACCGTAGGTGATTCCCGGCACGTCCCCGGCATAGGGCCCGTCGGCAGCCGCTGACGGCGCGACGCTCAAAGCCCCGGCTACGACTGCTGCTGCAATGACGACTCCGCGAGACATGGTCCCGAGCCTAACCGCAACCGCCCGGATTGCTGCGCGAAACCCGGGGAAAGCTGGCATCGAACCCGCAAAACACCGCCGCGGCAACGCCGAATTCACCTCCCGAGGTGGTTCGCTTAGAACCGAACCCGCTGTCCGACCGTCAGAACCGTAGGAAGTCCGATGTTCGATCGCCTCCCCTCAGCGCCTGCCCTATCCAATCCTGTGGCGTCCGATCCTGGGGCGTCCGATCCTGTGGCGTCCGGTTACCGGTCCAGAATGGGAAGGTCAGCGGGTGTGGCCGCGCTCGCCGCTGCCATCATGGCAATCAGTGCAGGCCTGACGGCCATCGATGCAGTCGCGGCGCCGCCTGACGACAGCAGCGACGAATACGGCTACCTGAACACCGCGGCCCGCTGTGACGACGACCAGACGCTGATGGCTTTCGGGCGTACCTCACGCGCGATGGTTGCCGTCTGCGTTGACTCTGACGGCGAACTCGAATATCGGGGAGTTCGGTTGAGCGATCAGGCGGCGACGACGCTGTCCGCGACACGCGCCCCCGATGGATCCATTATCGCCACCAACGACGGCGTCACCTATGCAATTTCACCGACGTTCTTTCTGGTATCCGAGGGCGACTCGGTGCTCTACCGCGACGCTTGGATCGAGTTCCGCCAGCCGCGATTCTCTGGGGCGCCCACAACGACGGCAACGCCGTCGACCTCGTCGAGCCCGTCGACCTCGTCAAGCCCGTCGACCCCGTCGACCTCGTCGACCCTGCCGGCCTCGCCGACTGTGAGCACCACGACGGTCACCATGGCACCGGTGACCCCCGCGGGGCGCTGAACCGGGCAAATCTTCCCAAGTCCGCGGCCACCAAAGTTTGGGACCACTCAAGTGGTTGCGGTACGGGCACTCATCCCACAGGATCAGGGATCACAGCAGCCATCGACACGAGGAGACACCTATGGCCGGCCCCAATCTGCCGCCGGGGTTCGACTTCACCGACCCCGACATTCACGCTGAACGCCTGC
>SXGR01303241.1_pt1 | contig 10775 bp, 7 predicted proteins | sample 3174711 | NCBI WGS metagenome assembly SXGR01 (sample SAMN11356860, study PRJNA531348) | freshwater metagenome | isolation source: freshwater sample F1-60 | place: China: Fuxian Lake, Yuxi | collected 2017-12-25 | reverse complement strand
CTCGCCACGGTGAAACATGAGGGGCCGTACGGACGCTCGGTGTACCTCGTCACGAGCAAGGATTTCAACGAATGGACCAAGGCGCGCATGATCTTCCATGCGGATGGCGAGGATCAGCAGGCCAGCCGAAAACGAATTGCGGCACGGCTCATCGATCCGCGGTTTGCTCCACTCACCATCAATCGGCCGGCCGACTACAATACCGACGTCTACAATATGCCCATCTTTCCTTACGAGGGGATCTACATCGGCACGCCGATGTTCTTCAACCAGAGTGGACCCAACCCAGCCCCCATCGGAAATACCGACGGTTTTCATCACGTTGAACTCGTGATGAGCCGGGATCTCATCCGCTGGGAACGCGTGGCCGGACGTGCCCTGTTCATGGAAAACGCCCACGTCGGCACCGGCGCCTACGACACCGGCCAATACATTCCGGCAACCCGGCCTGTCCGTCGCGGAAACGAGCTGTGGTTCTACCATTCGGGGATCACGTATCGCTTCCATCCGGACAACGTGAGAACGCGATCCGACGGCACCAAGACCTACATGTCGATCCGGGACAGCGGCGCGATCTACGTATCGCGCCTGCGGCTGGATGGCTTCGTTTCATTGAACGCCGACGAATTGGAGGGAGTGCTTTTGACACGGCCCATGCTGGTGAAAGGGAAACGGCTGCACGCGAATGTGGATGTCAAACCAGGCGGACGTCTGCGGGTGGAAGTTTTGAATGCCGCCGGGCGCGAGGTGCTGGCGGGCTTCAACGTCGACAGCTCCAGCGTGATCACGGGAGACCAACTCGGGGCCGAGTTATCCTGGACTGGCGGGAAGAGCTTAGGAGATCTTGCCGGGCAGCAGGTCCGGCTGCGGTTCATTCTTCAACAGGCCGCCCTGTACAGTTTTTGGGTGACGGACTAGAGAGTGTTTTTAAACCACATGAGTACGCCCATCCAACACGAAGGAGAACTGCACGAAGCCGAGAAAGGTGCGAGCAATTCCATTCGTGCTGTTAGTCTCATGAGCCGCACTGCGATCTGCGCTCGCTCACAAAGCTCCATCAGGATTAAAAACATTCCTAGATCCAATCGCATCTTGACCCCGAGTCCCAACGCCCGACCAGCTCCGCGGATGCCATACTCTTCGATCAAGATCACCGGATGGACTCTGAATCTGATGCCCCCAATTTGAACGAATACCAATGTCGTTGTTCTCACTTGAGCCGCGGCACGTCGCCGAAATCACGCCGGAAATGGATCGGCGTAACAGGTCGCTCTATGTCTGGACCGTCCTGCTGATCTATTTTGCAGCGCCTGTGGTTTATGTCGGAGTCGTGCAAGCAGCGTTCTGCGACAAGCTTGGTGCCAGCGCCACCATTTCAAACCTCCCTAGCGCCACTTACTTTCTGGGATTTGTTTTTCCGTTCTTCTGTTCATGGCTGTTTTCGGCTCGCTGGGAAAGGGCGGTCCCACAGGTCGCATTTCTCATCGTGGCGGCCTCGATGTCGCTTGTCTGCGCAGTCACGTTTGCCCCGTTCCCGAGTTGGCTCCGGATCACCGTCGTGATCGGCCAGGGGTTCGTCATCGGCATCGTAAACAGCGTGGCCAATGTCTATACGTTCAAGTGCCTCGCCCGTGGCACCACCGCGACAGGCAAAGCATTGGCACTGAAGTATGCATTCGGCTTCGGTCCGATTGCCGCCGTGCTTGGGTCTCTCGCCGCCCAGTTCATTCTGGATGACAAGATACCCGGGCTCCACTACCCCTATAATTTTGGATTTCTTTATCTCGTGGCATTGGCGTGCATGATCATGTGCGCGGTACTCACCAGCCATTATCAGTTACTAGTGGTCCCTGAGGAGAGGAACCCGGCGTTTGTCAGCTACTTTGTGGAAAGCGTCAAATCCTTCGCGCAGGATCGACGGCTCGTTTTGACCTGGCTCGCCTATCTGTGCTGGTACTTCACTATCAATTCCATGACAAACATCTCCCTGTACACTCGTGAGGCCGTCGGGCGCGCCCCCCTTGAGTTGGCGGGTCTGATCATGGCCATCCGCTTTGGCTCCAAGGCGTTGGCGGGATTCGGATTCGGCAGCATGAACGCCCGTTACGGAGAAAGAGCTACGATGATTGCGACGGTGGTATTTGCGGGCGCAGCAATCAGTTGGCCCTTTGTCTCCTCCGGATACGGTTATCTATTTGCCTTCGGCCTCATGGGAGCCGGAGAGCTGGGCGGAGTGTACTTTCTCGCCTACGTTTTGTCAATTTCGTCTCCCGTCACGGCGACGCGGAACTTGGCACTGCTAGGACTAGTCGGCGCCTTCAGCAGTATTGCCCCCGTGATCTACGGCGGACTGACGGACCATTTCGGATTCCGTGCCAGCTTCCTCTTCGGCTCAGCCATGGCGGGGCTTTCACTGACGCTCCTTCTCAATCTCAAACGTGAACGGAAGGATCCTTCAGAGAACCGCCCCGTGACCACCTGAATCCGCTGGGAAGCCGAACGAATTCCCCGTTACTGATCCGCCTCGAAGCCATTTGTTCGCCGCCCACAATCGTTCCTGCCGGTGATCTTCGACAGCCATATCTACTGCTTTCCCCCTCCCGACAGCAAAGCCGGGCACCCGACAGGCGAGGCTCACCTGGCTTGCTGGCAAAGGGCCTATGCGCTTCACCATCAGCCCGCATTCCGGATCCGCGATCGCGCTCCGGGCGATTCGCGCCTGCTGCTCGATCCGCAACCGGACGATCCGCTCCGGCTGGCCGCCAATCGGAATTTCCGTGTGGACCGCTTGAGCAACCGACTCGTCTGGACGGTCGACGGCGAGGACTACACCAAGCAGATGCTGCCGCCAAACATGCTCGAGTTCAGCGTCGGTGCTGCAATCGCTGAAATGGACTACGCTGGCGTCGACCGGGCGCTAATACACGTGGATGCCATGCTCACCCGCGATGTGAAGTACCTCGCCGGCTGCGTGAAATCGTTCCCGAAGCGGCTGTTCTCGATGGCCCCAATCGACGAGTGGCTTATTCCTACGAACCCTGACGCGGCGATTCGCCAAGCCCAAGAGGCAATTGTGGTGCACGGCTTGCACGCGCTGAAGATCATTCCTGAATACGCTTATCGGGCCACGCAGTCGCGAAGCTTCGATGAACCAGCCTGGCGGCCGTTCTGGGATGCCGTCGCCCGGTTGGGCGTACCCATTTTCTTCACCCTCGGACCCAGTCGCGGCTCCACCGATCCCAGGGTGGGATTCATCCAGGAGCTCTGGACCCTGCGCCGCTGGCTGGACCGCTACCCCCAGATGACGGCCAGCGTGACCCACGGATTTCCGTGGCGCGACTTCCTGGACGACGGGCGGTTCGCGCTGAGCGACGCCATGTGGGAGCCATTCGCCGGATCGACTCTTTCGTTGGAAGTTTGCTTCCCGGTCCGAATCGGTGACCGGTTTGATTTTCCTTTTGTCGAATGCCGGCCGGCCTTGGCGGCCATGGCGGAGAAGATCGGCGCGGACCGGCTGTTGTGGGGCACGGACATGCCTTTCCAGAATCGTTTCTGCACGTACCGGCAGTCGCGCGCCTGGATCGAGAACCACTGTGCGTCGTTTCTTTCGCGCGATGACGTGGCCAAAATCATGGGCGGAAACGCCGCCCGGATCTTCGCCCTACTCGGCAAAGCGAAATGAGAAAAGATCGGCGTCCTTCAGCACAAAGCGCAATCGCACGGTCCGACCCGCCACGGCTCCGACGTCGCGGCCGTTGATCCACGTGACCGCGCGATCGATCGTGTCGCCGAAGATCGGAGGGCAGTCGGCCAGCGCGAATCCGGGCACCGGTTTGCCGCAACGAGCGGCCGCTTCCCACACCACTGTCTCAAACGCGCCCGCCGCCCCTTCACTTTCGCACGCGTCTCACCGGTAGTTCCCGCGATTGAGGACTTGGTACGTCGCCCCGGGAAACACCAATCGCAGCTTCCTCGCCATGCCGGGCGGCCAATCTCACCCAGCCAACCCGGTCAATCTGACTTCTGAGGCCTGACCCCTTTTTCCCTGCCCTCGTTGGTTCCCCCCCCTTGCCCTGCTCGCTCGCCCGGCCGCGCAGATAGGCATCGTAGGCAGCGAGATTTTTCGTCCCGGCTCCTGCCGCGACGGTGACGGTTGCCGCCGGTGTGGCCAATCCGCCCGCGAGTTTCTGCGCAGCCGTGGTGGCAATCTCGCTCTGCACGGCGAAGATGTCCGTCATCTCCTTGTCGAAGGGTTGCGACCACAGGTGAAAGGAAACTTGATTTGCTGAAAGGAAACTGGATTTTCAAGGGGATCGGATCCGGGAGGGGTCTATCTGCCGCCACGCCACTCATAAGCTTCATGACTCCGCCCAATCTTCTTTCTGCATGAGTTCCGCGCACCGGGGAAACTGGATCGACCGCCTCGCGGCCCGGCCGTCCTACAAGTGGGTCGTCGTCGGGCTCCTTTTCTTCGCGGGATTCCTGAACCTGGAGGACCGGGTCGTGATCTTTTCGGTCATGCCGCTGATCCGAAAGGATCTTGCCCTGAGCGATATACAAATCGGGATTCTGATGACCGCCTTCCTCTGGACGTACGCGTTTTTTTCGCCGTTCGCGGGTTACGTTGCGGACCGGGTTTCGCGGACGCGGGTCATCGTTGGCTGCCTCGCGATGTGGAGCTTGGTGACGATCGCGGCCGGGTTCGTGACTTCGGCCAATCAAATGATCGGCGCACGCGTGCTGCTGGCGGTCACCGAGGCATTTTATATCCCGGCGTCATTGGCGATCGTGGCGGATTACCACACGGCCAAGACACGGGCGAAAGCGGTCGGAATTCTGATTTTCGGAATGGCCCTGGGCCGATCCTCGGTGGCGCCGGCGCCGGCTGGATCGGGGATAACTACGGCTGGCGGCCCGTGCTGATGGTTCTCGGCGGAATCGGCCTGGTGCTGGCCGCCACCCAATGGATCTTTCTCCGGGACGCCACGGGCCTGGAGACCTGCGCGGAACCCACGGCTGGCGCCCAACTGCCTGCCACCCCCATTCGCAGGGTGATTGGCGACCTGCTCCGAACTCCCACCTCTGTGCTCATGACCGCAGCCGGGGGCATGGTCTCGTTCGGGGTTTGGATGTTGATCACCTGGCTGCCGCTTTTCCTGGTCGAAACATTTGGGCTGACCCTCGCCCAGTCCGGTTTCTGGGGAAATCTCGCAATCACCGGCCCGGCCTTCATCAGCGCGCTGGCCGGCGGCGCGCTCTCGGATTATGCGGGGGCGGGCAATCCGCGGCGTCGCATGCTCCTGATGATCGGATTCTACAGCCTCGTGCTCCCGTGGCCCCTTGTCTTCCTCGGGGCAAAGGCGGTCCCGCTGGTGCTCGTCAGCGTCTTTCTTTTCCAGCTCTGCCGGGGGATGGCGGACCTGAACTCGTACCCGTTGGTATACGAATTGATCCCGCCGGAGCGGCGGGCCACCGCGGTCGGAATGGCGAATTGCGCGAACACAGTTCTCGGGGGCGGCGGGGCCCTGGTTGTTGGTTATTTCAAGAGTTCGCTGGGTTTTCAGGCGGTTTTTGGGCTGGTACCGATCGTCATTGCGATGTCGATCGCCTGCCTGGTGCTTGCCTACCTGAAGTATTTGCCCCGAGACCTGGCGCGCAGCGCGGCGGCGGCCGCACGAACCGGAACCTGATTCGACGCCGGGGGTCCTGATTGGGGTCAGCCTGTTGCCGGTTACACCGAGCCCCACAACGGTTCGAGTTCGTAAATGTTCAACAGGCAGACCCCGTCCGATTTGCCCCGGCCAAGGACAATCCGAGTTGCCCGGGCGGGTGCGGGCGCCGTAGCCGGCCATCCACATCGTCATCTCGGGCGTGATGTCGACCGACGCCACGCCCGCTTTCCACGGCGCAGCCGGCGCCGCGCCGAAGACCCGGAGGGATAGGAGGGCGACGACCGGCAGGGCGCGGAAGAGTGAAATCAGCGTGGACATGTTTTTTGGGCTCAGATCTGAACCTGGCACGGGCCTGACCGCCCGGCATGCCCGGCGGATGCCGGCACGTTGGGATGCCGGGCTCGTTTGTTCGGACCGGGCTCCGCACTGCTGCGTTACAAAGTCATCGCGAACACCGAAGCAATCGGTTGCCACAAAAAGGCACAAAAATTCATTCGCCGCGGTACACCTGCGCATGGGCCCATAGGCCCGCGGAAGATTGCCGCCCGGTCCTTGATTTTTAGCGCTTTATTGTGGCAAATAGTTTGGAAGCTTTGGTTGCGGCCCAACTTCGTCAGGCTTTCTCGCGACAGAAAATCCTCGGGCTTTCCAGGTGCAGAGACCAACTTGTTTGGAGGGCCCGCCTCCGCGCGGGCCGCATCAGGTCAAGAGATCCCTTTCGCGGCCGACGCGGAGGTCGGCCCTCCCGCAGCGTGCAGGACAACGCTTGCCCCGGGCAGTTTCGGGAAACAACCGTACGAATGCTCCCCCCATGAAAACAATACTTCGGCTTTTGCCCGGTCTCTTACTGGTTATGTCCGCCACTGCCGCCAGCCCGGCCGCTTCCCCGTCGATCGCCTTTGTCAACGTGACGGTCCTGCCTATGGACACGGAACGGATTCTTGAGCGACAGACCGTGATCGTCCGGGGCGATCGGATCGTGGACGTCGGTCCCAGTGCCACCGTGCCCACTCCCGCCGATGCCCGCCGGATCGACGGGGCCGGCAAAATCCTCATGCCCGGCCTGGCGGAGATGCACGGGCACAATCCGCCGCCGGGTTCGTCGCCGGAGGCGATCGAACGGACGTACTTTCTCTTCGTCGCGAATGGTGTCACGACCGTGCGCGGCATGCTGGGTTATGCCGGCCAGATCGACCTGCGGACGCGCGTCAACCAGGGTGAAATCCTGGGCCCGACCTTGTACCTCGCCGGCCCGAGCTTCAGCGGCACGAGCGTCCGATCGCCGGGGCAGGCCGAGCAGATGGTGCGGGCGCAGAAGGCCGAGGGTTGGGATTTGTTGAAAATCCATCCCGGCCTGAGCCGCGACGTTTACGATGCGATGGCGCGCACCGCGGCCGAGGTGGGGATCCGCTTTGCCGGTCATATTCCCGCGGACGTGGGTTTGCGCCACGCGATCGAACGCGGGCAGGAGACCGTCGATCACCTCGATGGTTACATCGAACTGCTTGAGGCGGACACGGCGCCGGTGGACCGCACCCGGCTCGCGGACATCGTCCGGCTGACCCGCGAAACCGGCACCGCGGTCGTACCGACAATGGTGCTCTGGGAAACGATCATCGGCTCGGGCCGCCTTGAGGAGATGGCGGCGTTCCCCGAGCTGAAATACATGCCGCCGGCGGCCGTCGCCGGCTGGAGGAGAAATTATGCGACGATGACGGGAAACTCCGGATTCAATCGTGCGCGGGCAGCGCAGATCGCGGCGAATCGCAATGTCGTGTTGAAGGCGCTGAGCGATGGCGGCGTCACCATCCTGTTCGGCACGGACGCACCGCAGACGTTCAGCGTGCCGGGCTTCTCGATTCACCGGGAGATGAAGGCAATGGCGGCGGCGGGAATGTCGAACTACGCAATCCTGCGCTCGGCGACGCGCAATGTGGGCGAGTATTTCAGGGCGAAGGATCGGTTCGGCACCGTGGCGCCAGGCCAGCGGGCCGATTTGGTGCTGCTGGAGGCAAATCCGCTGGCGGACCTCGGCCATGTTTCGAGGCGCGCCGGCGTGATGGTCCGCGGACGCTGGCTGCCCGAATCGGAAATCCAGGCCGGGCTCGCGAAGATCGCGGCCGCGCTGGCGCCGTGATCGAAGAAGGAGATTGGAACGACGGGGAATAAGGCCGCCCCTTGCTTCCCGGGCTCCCCGCTCCTTCTGCTCAAGCTCCTCGCAGAAACTTTCCGGGCCCAATCGTTCGCACCAAAGGCCAAACCAAGGACCCTCGTTCGCCCTGCCTACGGAAGGGCAGACAATCCGAGTTCGAGCCCAGCAGTTCCGATTTCTCCGGTCTCGGACCGACCTTGGATTGTCCTCCCGTAAGAAGGATTGGGCCGAACTCGGTACTTGTTTGGTTCAATCCTTTGCACAGGAGGCAAACCGAGATCAATCCGAGGCCACAAACCCGGGAAGGGTGCGCCTCTTGAACCTCTTGTGGCCAAGGATTGGTGGATTGGGTTTGGTTGCGGCCACGCCGCGCTGGGCTCTTTTGCGGCAAATGACCTGTAGTCACGGCCTCGGGACATCGAGACAGGACCAAAAAGCCCGAAAGGAAATCGCGAGGAAGGCCAGTTATCCCCGCTCGAATCCTGTAAATCCTGTCCCGATATCAAGCCTGGTCCAACGCAGCCGGCAGGACAAGATGGACAGGATGCGGGCAGGGGTCTCGCCGAAGGCCCAGCCGGACGGGTCAGCCTGTTGCAGGATGCCAAGATCGGACTTTTGGGGAATCAACCACAGCCGCTGGCAGCCATCGCCATTGCCCGCCGCCTCTCAGACGGGTTCGCGGCAACTCCAGCTCGCTGGCCGCCGCTCGCACCTGGTGGCCAGGCATCCGCCCGCCGCCCGGACCTTTCCAGCCATGATCTTCGACAGCCCTATCTACTGCTTCCCCCCACCCGACAGCCTGGCCGGGCACGCGACGGCCGAAGACCACCTCGCCTATTGGCAAAGGACCTACGCGCTTCACCATCAGCCCGCGTTTCGGGTTGGCGATCGCAGCCCCGGCAATTCGCGCCAGCTGCTCGATCCCCGGCCGGCCGCGCAGCTAAGTCTGGACAAACAGCGTGGCGTTCTGAACCGCGCTTGCTCAGTCCGGCGCACGCGCGACGCACCACGCAGACGCCAATAAGACGTCAGGTCTTGACTTTTGACAATCGGCGCGGTGCGGACGTTATGTGTCAAGAGTCAAGGGCGTGTTGCCCAAACGGTCGTTCAGTTGAGTTGAGGTGACCGGTGCAGCGTGGGACCGAAAAGTTGTCCGATTTTTCCGATGAGGGAGCAAAATTCACTCCTGATTGAGGCGGAGAGGCGGAGCCGGTCGGATGCGGCTCGACCGGCCCCGGCCAGTGGCCCCGGGCGCAGCGCCTTGACCAACAACCGCACATTGAGGCAGGCGGCGATGAGCCAGTCCTGGATTTGCTGGCGCCAGAGCCGGCGCCACCGGGCGCGTTTGCCGCCGTGAGAGTTCACCGACTGCGCAAAGCTGCCTTCCATCAGGTGCCGGCGGCGGCGGTAGTCTGCTCGGGCCGCCTTGCTGGTGGCCTGGGCGCGGGCTTGGAGCACCAGTTCGTGCTCGCGGTAGCGATGCACCGCCCGGCTGTGCTTGGAGGTGGTGCATTGGGTCCGCAGGGGACAGGCCGCGCACACGCCCTTGCGGGCGACATACTCGGTGTGCTGGCGCTGGGCATCGTAACCGCGGGGATACAGCGTCTGGCCCGCCGGACAGTGGAAGCGGTCGGTGGCTGCGTCGTAACGGAAGGCTTCCGGCGGAAAGCGATCTGGCGGGGGCGGCCGGCCGGGCATGATCTTCAGGTGGGTGCGGATGCCGCGTTGCTGGAGCGTGCGGTGATTGTCGATGGTGCCGTATTGCTGGTCGCCGATCGCGATGGCGACGGCGCAGCCGGTGTTCTGTCCGTGCTGATCGATGAGCGGGATCGTCTGGGTGGGTTTGGCGATGTCGCCAGGGGTCGTGACGGTGGCGGTGACAACCCCGCAGCGGTCATCCACGGCGCGGTGCAGCTTGTAGCGGGGGCGGGTGTCGCCGGCGGCCCCGATCTTGCTGTTGCGCACGCAGGGCGCGTCGGGATCGGTCGTGCTGCACAGGCTGGCGTTGACGGGTTGGTAGTGCGGGGCGCCCGAATGTCCCTCCAGTTTGCGTTCCTCGACCTGGTAGGCCGCCTTCAGCGCCGCGATCAGCTCGGGCGAACTCTTGACCACCGAGTCACGACTGGCGTGCGCGTTGATCAGACTGCCGTCGAGGTGGAGCTTGCTCCCGTCCACCAGCCCGGCGTTCACGCACTCTTGCACGGTGCGCACGAACAGGGATTCGAAAATCTCCTGGCCCCAGCGGGCGCGGGCCTTCGAGAGCACGCTGTGGTCCGGAATGTCGTCATCGAGGCCGAAGCCGAGGAACCATAGGTAATCCAGGCGCTCCGGCAGCATCCGCATCAGCTCCCGCTCGCTCTTCACGTTGTCGAGGAAGAGCAGGAACATGAGTTTGAGGATCACCTCCGGGTCGACCGAGACCTGCCCGTTGTAGCCGTAGCAATGCGCCACCTCGGGGCGCACGAAACTGAAGTCGATCGCCGCGCGGATCGCCCGCAGCGGATGGTCGGCCCGAATGCGCCGATCCAAATCGACTTGGTAACTGAACATCTCCTTCTGCCCATCGTGTGTGCCCATCATATTGCTGAAGTCAGACGCACGCGTCGATGCGGTGTTCAATCATCGACCCGATTTGGGCAACACGCCCTCAAGACCCGACGTCTTCGGTTTTGCTTAGCATTCCAGAAATCGGCTTTCCAGCCGAACGCGATGAAATCCCTGATCGACTCTCCTGTCGTTCGACGGACGATGAGGAACGTTAACGCACACTCACGGCCACCCGGCGGACGCGTGGGTAGGCATCCCCGTTCGGAGAGACCAGCGTGAGGCGATACTGAAAAAACCGGTGGGTCTGGTGCACCGTGGCCGCGCCCCCAGTGATTGCGCGCCAGGATGCGGCTGTCAGGTCTTCGGCGGCCGGAGCGGAGCGAATCTCCACCTCGATCCCCGCT
>SXGR01285926.1_pt1 | contig 10776 bp, 12 predicted proteins | sample 3174711 | NCBI WGS metagenome assembly SXGR01 (sample SAMN11356860, study PRJNA531348) | freshwater metagenome | isolation source: freshwater sample F1-60 | place: China: Fuxian Lake, Yuxi | collected 2017-12-25 | reverse complement strand
GCTTGTTCGGCAGCAACGGCCTGATCAGCCGCCATTCGACATCGCTCAGATCGAACCGCGCCATGGTCACCTCCGATCAACGGAAGTGAATCACCTGACAGCCCAAAAGGGAATCCCCTTTATGAGTACAGAATCTAGACGCTGAGCTGGACGAAGTCGGACTTGCCGACCAGGCAAGCCGGGCAGAACCAGTCTTCGGGGATGTCCTCGAAGCGGGTGCCTGGTGCGACGCCCGAATCCGGGTCGCCCTGCGTCTGGTCGTAGATCCAGCCGCAGACCCGGCAGACCCATTGCGGCGCTTTTGTCGCAGCGGCAGCTTCGCTCATGCGGCGCGCAAGGGAGCGATACGCCGCTCGTAGGCCAGCCGGCCCTTGTTCTCCAGGGCGAAGGCGTCCCACACCCGCCGCGCCACGCGGCGCTGGCGGTCTACAGTGGTGGCGTAGCGATGCACCAGGGTACGGCCGAGCGCGATGTGGAACTCCTCGTCGGGCATGACGCGCTCCAGCACTTTGCGCGTCGCCTCGGGCACCCTCGCCTTCAGGTTGATGAAGGCGTTGAGCGCGCCCAGCTCGCCGGTGATGTTGTGGGCGCAAACCCGCTCCAGCGTGTCGTTGCCGGCGGGATAGAAGACCTGGATCCACTCGATCCATTCCGGCTCCGGCTGCCAGCCCCGCATCGAGGCACCCAGGGACTCCAGATGGGACTCGAAGAGCTTGCAGTGCACCCCCTCGTCGGCAATCTGGCGACATAGGCCGTAGAAGGCCTCGGGTTCCGGCGTGTCGCGCAGCCAGGCGCCGATGAAACTGGCCGCCTCGCGCTCGTACCAGCACTGGAACTGCAGCCACTCGATCAGCTCCGCCCGGCCGATTGGCCCGTCGGCGCCGAAAGCCTGCTCGGCGGCCGAGGAGGCCGCTCGCCGGGCTTCGAGCTCGCGAACAAGATCGTCGTAGAACGCCTTCGGATCGACAGCAAGCTCGCTCATTCGGCCGCCTCCTGCCGCGGCACCGCGCGGTCGTGCGTCGCCTCGAACCACGCGCCGGCGCGCAGACAGCCAACGGCCCGCAGCCGGCGCGGGGCATGGATCGACTCCCGCCCGTCGGTCAGGCTGGTTTCAACCTCCTCGATACGCAGCACGCTGACCTCGGCCGCGCGACCCACGCCGAGCGTGCCGTATTCCTCGCTCTTGCCGATGGCCGCCGCGGCATTGACCGTGTTGAGGCGGATCACGTCCATCAGAGGCAGGCCGAGCGCCCAGATCTTCGACATGGTCGTGGACATCGACCACACCGGCCCGTCGACGTCGACGTTGAACACGTTGATATCGGTGGAGCAGGTATGCGGCGTGAAGCCACGGTCGAACAGCCGGCGCGCCGTCGGAAAATGGAAGTCACCGCCCGAATGGCCGACATCGAGGATGACGCCGCGCTCGGCCACATCCTTGAACTCGGGCGTGGGCTCGCCCTTGGTGTCGAGCTGGCCGCCGCCGCCGCGGAAGGCATGGGTGATGATGTCGCCGGGCCGCAGCGCCGCCAGCAGCGCGTCGCTCTCGATCACCGGCGTGTGCGGGAACGAACCCAGGTGGATCATGATCGGCAGGTTTGGCGCTATCTCCTTCGCCGCCTCGAGAAAAGGCGAGAGGCGCGGATTGTCGGTGTAGGTGGCGCGCACCTTGAGCCCCACAACCACGTCGCGGTTCTCTTCCAGGGCCTGCATCGCCACGTCGCGGTCGAGATTGCGCAGGTCGTTGGCGATGCGCAGGTGGTGACAGATGAAACCCTTGTTGGCGAGATAGATCTGGCAGGGGTCCATCAGGGCGAAGACCCTGGTCTTCGTTTCGGGATGATCGATCACCGCGCGCCGCGCCAGGCCGATGATGGCGGCGCCGGCGGTACCCGCATCGACGATGATCGGCACCCCTGATCCCACGCCGACCATGTCGGCCGGCAGGCAGAAATCGCCCAGGCCGGGATAGCAATGGGTGTGAATATCGATCAGCCCTGGCGTGACCAGGCAGCCGGAGACGTCCATCACCGCGTCGACGGCCGTGCTCTCCCCCGCGCCCGGTCCTACTGCTGCAATCCGCCCGTCGCGCACCAGCACGTCGGCCAAGCCATCGAAACCGGATTGCGGGTCGATCACCCGCCCGTTCTTGAGAAGCAGCGTGCCCATGCCACTTTCCGATGCAACGGCGATACCAGAATCCCGTCACTCGCCGCCCTGCCTAAAATTCAATCAGCTTGCTTCCGCGGCGGATGGCACATCGCTTGCTCAACCAGACCTGTAAGACCCTTCAAGCGGGAGAGCCGGTTATGAAACAAGTCCTTCGGTATGCGGCAGTTGCAGCTCTGGCCCTGGCGGCGATGCCGGCGGCGGCACAAGAGAAATCGAAATTCCTCTTCGGCACCAACTGGTATCCGCAGGCCGAGCATGGCGGCTTCTTCCAGGCCAAGGCCGCCGGCATCTGGGCCAGGAAGGGCGTGGACGTCGACCTCAGCATCGGCGGGCCGCAGGTCAACACCGCCCAGCTTCTCGCCACCGGCGTGCTCGACTTCGCCATGATCTCCAACTCCTTCATCCCGCTCAACTTCGCGAAGGAGGGTATCCCGATGATCGCGGTCGCCGCGGTCTTTCAGAAGGACCCGCAGGCGCTGATCGTGCACGAGGAATCGGGCATCACCGACCTCACCCAGATCAAGGGCAAGCGAGTGCTGATCTCGACCGACGCGCGCTCCTCCTACTGGCCCTTCCTCAAGTCGAAATACGGCTATGTCGACGACATGGCGCGGCCCTACACCTACAACATCGCGCCGTTCCTGGCCGACAAGTCGTCGATCCAGCAGGTCTACATCTCCAACGAGCCCTACGCCGCCACCCAGGCCGGCGCCAGGATCAAGACCTTCGTGCTCGCCGATTACGGCTACCAGTCCTACTCGCACGTCATCATGACGGCGAGGAAGATGGTCGATGAGCGGCCCGACGTGGTGCAGAAGGTGGTCGAGGGCTTCATCGAGGGCTGGTACGAGTACCTCTACGGCGACGGCACGCCCGGAAACAGCGCCATCGCGGCTGCCAACAAGGACTGGACGCCGGACCGGACGGCCAACTCGGTCAAGGTGATGAAGGAAGTCGGGCTGGTCGATTCGGGCGACGCGCTGAAGATCGGCATCGGCGCCATGACCGACGCCCGCTGGAAGCAATTCTTCGACGACGCGGTAGCCGCCGGCATGTATCCAGCCGATCTCGATTACAAGAAGGCCTATACCCTGAAATTCGTCGGCACCGGCTACGGTCTCGACCTCAAGCGCAAGCTCGGTCACTAGGGGCGGGGGCCCGAACCTTGCGGGTACTACCGGTGCCGCATCCACGGCGCCGATCACGTGGGCGCTGTTCGGGTCAATTAGCCCGTGGATTAGGCAGCGCCCGCCAGTCCCGCGACTGCCCGTTCCTGCTCCAGCGTTGCCATTGGGAGAACGCCTCATGCTGAATGCCGCACCCCTTTCTCAAAGCGTGACCCCAGCTGCTTCCTCGGCGCTGACCGACGTGCCGGTGATCGACATCTCCGCCTATTACGACGGGACGCCGGAACAGAGGAAGGTGCTGGGCAAACAGATCGACAAGGTCTGCCAGTCGCTCGGCTTCCTGGTGATCACCGGCCACAACGTGCCGCTCGAGCTGATCCGGAGCACCCACGCCGCGAGCCGCGCCTTCTTCGACCTGCCGCTGGCAACCAAGAAGGGCTACGAGCCGCCGAACGAGTCGATCTATCGCGGCTATCGCGGCCTCAACGGCGCGACCCTGGCCTACAGCATCGACGATGCCGAGGCGCTGCCCGACTTCCGCGAGCTCTACACCATCAACCGCTTCGAGATCGACGACGACGATCCTTACTTCGCCACGCCGCAGGCCAAGCGCATCTTCTCGCCCAATATCTGGCCGAGCGAGATTCCCGGCGTGAAGGAGACCTGGCAGGCCTATTACAAGGCGATGGAGGAGCTGGCCACGGCGTTGATGCGGCTCTTTGCGCTCGGTCTCGATCTCGACGAGCGCTGGTTCGACGACAAGATCGACAAGCACATGACCAATTTCTGCCTGAGCAACTACCCGGATCAGCCCGAGGCGCTGCCCAAGGGCCAGATGCGCGGCGGGCCGCACACCGATTTCGGCAGCCTCACCATCCTGCATACCGAGGACAGGCCCGGCGGGCTGGAGGTGCAGATGGCCGACGGCGAGTGGAGGAAGGTGCCGATCATGCCCGGCGCCTTCATCATCAATCTCGGCGACCTGATGGCGCAGTGGACCAACGACCGCTGGGTCTCGACCATGCACCGCGTGGTCAACCCGCCGCGCGATCAGGCCATCGGCAGCCGCCGCCAGTCCCTGATCTTCTTCCACCAGCCCAACTACGACGCGCGCATCGAATGTCTGCCGAGCTGCCTTGCCGGCGGCACGCCGAAGTACGCGCCCACCACCTCAGGCGAGCACCTGCTGATGAAGATGCAGAAGACCTACGAGAAGCCCATGGCCGACGCCGGGACATGATCGAGGCGTAACGACCTCGAATGCACGGGCGGCACCAGACCGGGGCCGCCGCCCGTTTCGTTTCTTCAGCCGGGAATCTCCGGATCGACCAGGTTGGCGAGCTGCATCAGCGATTCCTGCCAGCCGAGATGGCAGGCCTCGGCCGGGATCACCGCCGGCACGCCTTCCTGCACGATGTTCATCTCCGTGCCGCAGAAAACCTTCTTGAGCGTGACCGTCACGCGGATCTCGCCGGGCAGGTTGGCATCCTCGAAGCGGTCGGTGTAGCGGATCCGCTCGTTGGGGGTGAGCTCGAGATACTCGCCGCCGAACGAGTGGCTGCCGCCGGTGGTGAAATTCGTGAAGGTCATCCTGAAGCTGCCGCCGACCCTGGCCTCCAGGTGGTGGACCTTGCAAGTGAAGCCGTAGGGCGAGAGCCACTTGGCATAGGCGTCGGCGTCGACGAACGCCTTGTAGACCCGCTCGGGCGGAGCCTTGAGCACGCGATGGAGCCGGATCGTGTGGGTTTCAGCCGTCTTGGACATGGTGGGTCACCTCCTGCCTGAAAGACGAAGCAGCCGGCCCCGTTCCGACATCGCCCCCCAGGGCGCAGAAGATTTATTCCAGGCGCGGCCAACCCCTCGCCGCAGCGACAAAATCAATGCCGCACGCCGGGCCGCCTCACGGCATCCGGGCGATCTCCGTCAGGTCGGCGTCGATCGCGGACCCCATGGCCTCGCCGGGCCGGCCGATCGACAGGTCTTCGAACCTGTTGCGCGCGATGTAGTCCAGCACCTCGGGCGCGCCGCGCGCCTTCAGGAGCATGGCCTGAAGCTCGGCATAGGCCGCCGGCTGGCGGGCCTTGAACGAGGCCGGCACCGCGTAGATGCCGTAGCGGGAGAGGAAATCCGGGCTCGGCGGTACCACGCCAAAGGGAGCCAGCGCCGCGCTCAGCGTCGGCGCCTCCGGCCAGCGCGGACTGGCCGACTGCGACCCGACGACCAGCGCCTGCGTCATGTCCCGCATGTTGAGACGCGCGAAATCGTCCCCGACACTCGCCTGCACGTCACCCGTGAGCAGCGCATTCGACGCCTCGGCGCCGCCGCGATAACCCGCCACGGCGACGTCGAGCCCGAGGCGCTGGAACAGCCACTTGGCGAACAGCTCCTGACCGCTGCCGGCGGTGACCGAGACGGCCACCGTGCCGGGCCGGGCGCGGGCGCGCTCGACCAGGGCCGCGAAGCTGGAGAGCTCCGAGCCCCGCTTGACCAGGATCACGCGCGGATCGCGCACGTCGACCATGATGGTCTGGAAGTCGCTGGCCTTGAGCGAAGCGGTGTCGCGCATCACGGCGAGCTGCAGATCGGGCTGGTTGATCGCCAGGATCGCCGAGCCGTCGCCGCCTTCGCGCAGGGCGGTGACCGCGGCGATCTGGCCCCCGGCCCCGGGAACGTTGCGCACGATTGCGGCGCGGCCGGTGGTCCGCTTGATCGCGTCCGCGAGGATTCGGGCCAGCGTATCGCTGCCGCCCCCCGCTGGGTAGCCGACGATGAACTGCAGCGGCCGCTCCTGCGCCTGCACACCGCCCGCCGGCACCAGCGCAAGCATCGCGGTCAGAATCCATGCGAATCTCGTCATGCGCCTTCCCCCTCAGCCCAAGAGCCGCTCGTCATGCGGCGTGGTGTTGATCTGCTCGAAGCCGGTCCTGGTGACGACCACGACGTCTTCGAGATGGGCGCCGCCCACATCGGGGCGGTCCGGCAGGACGATGCGCGGCTCCAGGCACATCACCATGTTCTCGACCACCTCGAACTCCACGTTCCTGTGGACCAGCGGATCGCCGTGCAGGCCGTAGCCGAGCTGGTGCCCGGTGTTGCTGCTGTAGAGATATTTTCCCCAGCCCTCCGCCTGGATCACCTCACGCGCGCGGGCATCGATCTGGTGACAGGTGACCCCGGGCTTCACCATCTTCTTGGCTTCCTGCAGCGCGAGATGGGTCGCCCTGTAGACGGCCTTCTGCTCCGGCGTCGGCCTGTCGCCGCAGAGCACGGTGCGGCCGAGGTCACCGGTGTAGCCGCGCACCACCGCGCCGATATCGAGGATGACCATCTCGCCCGACTGGATGATTTTCTCCGTGGCCACCCGCTCGAACATCGAGGTGTTGTAACCCGAGGCCACGAGCGGGATGAACGGCTCGAACTCGGAGCCGTTCCTGCGCATCGCGTAGACCGCCTCGGCAGCCACGGCGTGCTCGACGACGCCGGGACGAACCGCCTCCATCGCCGCCTTGGCGCCGAGATCGGCGACCCGCACGGCCTCGCGGATCAGCTCGATCTCCTTGGGATGCTTGATGGAAGTGAGCTTCGCCCAGATCCTGCCGGCGTTGGAGAACCCGATCTTCGGAAAGCGCTCCTTGAGTCCGTCCTGGACCATGAACGGCATCAGATCGGTGCCGATGCGGCCGTTGCCCAGCCCGTAATCGGCGATCATCTCGCCGATGGTCGTCGCCCATTCGGAGATTTGCGGCAGCCTGCGGGCGTCCTCGATATCGGATTTGACGCGGATACGGATGTCGTCGCTGCCCGAGATGTAGCCCACCGCCGGCGGCTTGCCCTTGGCCACAAGCACCACATATTCCGGCTCCATGAACGGGCGGAACCCTTTCACGTAGAAATCGGTGATGTAGCGGACGGCCTCTGCTTTGAAAAAGAGGAAGGCGTCGAGCCCGGACTCCTCCAATGCCGCCTGCAGCCGCTGCTGCTTGACGCGATGGAGCTCGTCACCGGCGTAAAAGATCGGCGCCTGTTTCTGGAATCCGGCAAAACCGTCCATGTCAGGCCACCTTCCGATAGGGCTGGATGATCTCGGCGAAATGGCGGATCGCCGCCGCGACCGCCGCCTCGTCAATGTGATAGTGCGTCACGAAGCGGATCTTGGTGCGCCTGGCATTGGCGAGGATTCCGCGCTCGCGCAGGGCGCGGTTGATCTCGCCGGCATCCCGGGCGAAGCGATCAACGAAACAGTTCACGATGTTGGTCTGCACGCGATCGGCATCGACGAGCGATTCGTCGATGTCCGCAAGGCCGCGCGCCAGCCTCCGGGCCAGCTCGTGATCCCGCCGATGGACGCTGTAGGGGTCCTTGAGTGCGACGATTGCGGGTGCTGCGATGATGCCCGCCTGCCGCATGCCGCCGCCCAGCATCTTGGCCGCACGCCGCGCCTTCAGCATGAAGGCCTTGTCGCCGGCGAGGACGGCGCCGACGGGGCCGCCCAGCCCCTTGCACACCGCGAACCAGACCGAATCCACGTGGCGGCAGATCTCGCTGATCCGGACATTGAGATAGGTCGCGGCGTTGAACAGCCGCGCTCCATCCAGATGCACGGAGAGCCCGGCCTCGCGCGCGACCTCGCGGATGGCCGCCATGCTGTCGAGCGGGATCACCGAGCCGCCCGACGCGTTGTGGGTGTTCTCGAGACAGATCAACGCCGTCGGCGCCAGCGCCAGGTCGGCCCTGCCCTTGATGGCGGACTTCACCGCGGCCGGATCCATGATGCCGTGCCGGCCGGACACCGGCCGCGGAATGGCCCCGGCGACGACCGAAAGCGCGCCGCCCTCGGAATTGTAGATATGGGCCGTCTCCTCGACGATCACCTCGCTGCCCCGGCAATCATGGGCGATCAGCGCGGCGAGATTGGCCATCGCGCCCGACGGGACGAAGAGCGCCTCTTCCTTGCCGGTGAGCTCGGCCGAGAGGCGTTCGAGCGCGTTGACCGTGGGATCGTCGCCACGACCGGCATCACCGAGCTTTGCCGCGGCGATGGCCGCCATCATCTCGGCCGTCGGCAGCGTGACGGTGTCGCTCCTGAAGTCGTAGGTGTTCATGAGCGTCAGTCGATGCGGGCGCCGGAATCGGCCACCGCCTTCGCCATCTTCGCCCGCTCCTCGCTCAGGAACTGCGCGAACTCCGCGGGCGTGCCGCCGCGCGGACTGGCACCGATCCTGGCCAGCCGGTCCCTGATGTCGGGGGCCTGAAGCACCCGGTTGATCTCGCTGTTGAGCCGTTCGACGACCTGCGGCGGCATGCCCCTGGGGCCGACGACGCCATAGACGACCTGCGGATTGAAGCCGGGATAACCCGCTTCTTCGAAGGTCGGCACGGACGGGAGCTCGGGCGAGCGGCTGGCCGAGGTCACGGCCAGGGCGCGCAGCTGGGGCGGATCGACCAGCAGCGACGCCGCGGCCGGGATCGATGCGAAATGCAGATCGACCTGCCCGGCGACGACATCGGTCACCGCCGCCGCACCGCCGCGATAGGGGACGTGCTGCAGCTCGGCGCCGGCGCGCCGCATCCAGATCTCACCGGCGAGATGCCCCATCGTGCCGTTGCCCGCGGAGGCAAAGGTCAGCGGCTTCTGCCGGGCAGCCGCAGCCACCTTGGCGACCGTGTCGAACGGACGCTGGGGAGACGTCACCAGCACGAGAGGCACCGTGCCCACCAGGACGATGGGCTGGAGATCCCTGGCCGCGTCGTACGGCATCGTCGCATAGAGATACGGGTTGATCGTCAGATTGGCCGATTCACCCAGGGCGATCGTGTACCCGTCGGGCGCAGCCTTGGCCGCGATATCCATGCCCAGATTGCCGCCGGCACCCGGGCGGTTGTCAGGCAGGATCTGCCATTTCAGCGTCTCGCTGAGCTTGTGGGCGATCAGGCGCGACAGCGTATCGGTGCCGCCGCCGGGCGGACTGGGGATGATGAAGCGGATGGGCTTCTCGGGAAACGCCTGCGCCGCTGACGGGATGGGCGCCGCGAGTACCAGGACCGCGATACAGGCCACGCCCAGGCCGTGCCAGATCCGGCCAATATCTTCGGTTTGCATGAACCCCTCCTGCCCGAACGTAATCACACACTGACATCTCAGTTGAATTTTAGAAGGAGGTCAAGTAGGTTTGTCCCCGGGACAGTGCAAAAACGCGAGTCGCCCCGGAGATGATGCGGACCGAGGTCTACGATCAGCTGAAGGAGCGGCTCTTTGCCGGTGAGCTCCGCTCGGGGCAGTTCATCTCGCAGCGCGAGCTCACGACCCTGCTTGGCGCGACCCTCAATCCGGTGCGCGAGGCCATCCGCAAGCTCGAGGCCGAGGGCCTGATCAACGTCTACGCGCAGCGCGGCATCCAGATCGTCGAAGCCGATCCCAAGGCGATCAACGACGCCTACGAGTACCGGCTTCTGCTGGAGACGAATGCGTTGCGCCACTTCGCCACGACGGCGATGCCCGAACAGATGCTGAAGGTAAAGGCGAATATCGAGAAGATCATCGCCATGATCGCCAAGGCGCCGGAGAACCGGGCCGTACGCGTCAAGGCGCTGGATGAGGACTACAAGTTCCACCAGGACCTGATCGACTTTCAGGGCAACGAGATCATTTCGAAGCACTACCGCCTCAATGCGGCACGGCTCCGGCTGTTCCGGATCAATACCGGCGAGCCGCTGCAGCGGCTCGACCTGGCGGCCCACGAGCACATCGAGATCCTCGACGCCTGTCTGTCGGGCGATGGCGAGCGGGCCGTTGCGCGCCTCGCCGGGCACATCGAGATCTCCCGCGAGCACACGCTTGGCCTGCGCCCCATGCGCTGGAACGGCAAGCCGGCGACCCTGACCGGCCTCTAGCGCCGGGCGCTTACCCCCAAATCCTTGCTGCAGCGCACAAATCTGGCGTCGCGCCAGGCGGCGGGTCGTGCTAGATAGGCGCCCGCATGACCCACTACCTCGACTTCGAAAAGCCGATCGCCGAGCTCGAAGGCAAGATCGAGGAGCTGCGCCGCCTGACCAGCGACGCCGGGGTGAATATTGCCGAGGAAGTCGGCAAGCTGCAGTCGAAAGTCGACAAGCAGCTGCGTTCGGCCTACGGCAAGCTGACCGCCTGGCAGAAGGTGCAGGTCGCGCGCCACCCCGAACGGCCGCATTTCCTCGACTACGTGAACACGCTGGTCGAGGAATGGACGCCGCTGGCCGGCGACCGGCTGTTTGGCGACGACCAGGCGATCATCGGCGGCATGGGCCGGCTCTCCGGCTATTCCTGCATCATCCTCGGCCACGAGAAGGGTGCGGAGACCGAGGACCGGGTCACGGTCGAAGGCCGCTACATCAATGACTCAACGGTGGGCGCCCGCGAATCCGCGACTCAGTTCGCGGTTCGCTTGAACAGGTAGGGACCCGCGGTGGACCCGCCGACTTGCTGACCCTCGGCATTCAG
>SXGR01652240.1_pt1 | contig 10777 bp, 9 predicted proteins | sample 3174711 | NCBI WGS metagenome assembly SXGR01 (sample SAMN11356860, study PRJNA531348) | freshwater metagenome | isolation source: freshwater sample F1-60 | place: China: Fuxian Lake, Yuxi | collected 2017-12-25 | reverse complement strand
GTAACGAACACAAACTCAAGCTCACGGACGTCGCGCGCGTTGATTTGAAAGTGCATCCGCTGGTGATCGAGTTGTGCAGCCGGCGCGATCCGAAATCCGGGCTGGAAGGCAAATTCAGCATTTTTCATTCCTGCGCGGCGGCGACCCTGCTGGGTGGAGGCGGCGAAGCGGCGTACAGCGACGCCATCGTGCGCAACCCGGCGGTGGTGCGCGTCCGGGACAACACTCATGCGACAGCGCAGGCTGGCATCGCCGAAGATCAGGTGCGCATTACGATGACGCTCAAGGACGGGCGTGTATTGGAGAAATATATCGAACATTGCGTGGGCAGCGTGGATAACCCGATGAGTGACGCCGATCTCGAAGCCAAGTTTCGTGCGCAGTGCAAGGGCATATTGCCGGTGGCGCGGGTGGAGAAAATGATCGGGTTGTGTTGGGGCGTGGAGCGGTTGAAAAGCGTGGCGGAGGTTGCGCGGGTGGGGCGGGCGAAATAATTTGGAGTACGTAGAACTCTAGGTCGGAACGCGCAGTGGTTCCGATATCGACGCACGGTAAGGCTAGATTTTGTCGGAACCGCTACGCGTTCCGACCTACGCGGGCTGATGCCAAACAGATTACGGCTTACGCGGGTTGCCAATTGGCTTGGGCGAAAGAGGCAGGGACTGAGCTGCCGTTTTCTCAGCCGGTGCCCAAGACCCTGGGCGCGGTCAGCATGAGCCTCTGGAACCCCTTACGGGGCTGGCCTTCCCCTCTCTCGCAGGATAAATTATACAACCTTACTGTTACAACACAAACTGAGAAGCTACCGGATAAGCCTTTAGCTATACCCCAACCCCATAACCTCCCGCACCTCCCTGAGAGTCTCCTGCGCCATCTTCCGCGCCTTCTCACAGCCATCCGCCACAATATTCCGTACCAGCGTCGGATCATCGAGATAGCGCTGCGCGCGCTCGCGCATCGGTTGCTGCTCGGCGATGATGGCATCGATTACCGGCTGTTTGCATTCAAGGCAGCCGATGCCCGCGCTCTTGCACCCCTGCTTCACCCATTGCTTTAAGCTCTCGTCGGAATACACCTGATGCAATTGCCACACCGGGCATTTTTCCGGGTCGCCGGGGTCGGTGCGTTTGACGCGTGCCGGGTCGGTGGGCATGGTTTTGACTTTTTTCGCCACGCTATCCGCGTCTTCGCGCAGGGTAATGGTGTTGTTGTACGACTTGGACATTTTCTGTCCGTCGAGGCCGGGCATTTTCGACGCTTCGGTAAGCAGCGCCTGCGGCTCGGTCAAGATCATTTTGCCGCCGCCCTCGATGTAACCGAACAGGCGCTCGCGGTCGCCCATGGTCAGGTTTTGCGTTTCGTTGAGCAGTTCGCGCGCCGCGGCGAGTGCTTCGGCATCGCCTTTTTCGAGGTAACTGGCGCGCTGCTGACGGTAGGTCTTGGCGCGGCGCGAGCCGAGTTTTTTGATCGCGGCTTCGGCCTTCTCTTCAAAACCCGGCTCCTTGCCGAACACGTGGTTGAAACGCCGCGCGATTTCGCGGGTAATTTCGACGTGCGGCACCTGGTCTTCGCCCACAGGCACCTGATTGGCGCGATAAATCAAAATGTCGGCGCTTTGCAGCAGCGGATAGCCGAGGAATCCGTAGGTCGCGAGGTCTTTTTCCGCGAGCTTTTCCTGCTGATCCTTGAAAGTCGGCACACGCTCCAGCCAGCCCAGCGGGGTGATCATCGACAGCAACAGATGCAGCTCGGCATGCTCCGGCACGCGCGATTGAATGAACAGCGTCGCCTGCGCCGGATCGACGCCCGCCGCCAGCCAATCGATCACCATGTCCCACACATGTTTTCCGATCTGGCCGGGATCGTCGTAGTGCGTGGTAAGCGCGTGCCAGTCGGCGACAAAATACAGGCATTCGAATTCGTGCTGCAGGCGTATCCAGTTTTTGAGCACGCCGTGGTAGTGACCGAGATGCAATGCACCGGTGGGGCGCATGCCGGAGAGTACGCGGTTTGAAAACATGATTTATTTGGACAAAATCTGTATGAGTTTATAAAGATCCAGCGAAGAAACACCCAGTACAACCGAGACGATTTCGATGGCAATTGTGACAAGCGGCCACATTACGTAGTCCAGCACCTTGGTGAACAACAGCGCGAGAATAATCATAAATCCATAGGGCTCGATGCGCGAAAATGCATAGGCCTGCCGGTGAGGCAACAGGCTCACGACAATACGCCCGCCGTCGAGCGGCGGAATCGGCAGCAGATTCAGCACCATGAATATCGCATTGACCATCACGCCTGCCGCGCCCATCAGCGCCAGCGGCAGCGAAAAACTGCCCAGCGCGTCGGTGTACGACAGCTTCACCATCAGCACCCAGAAAAGTGCCATCACCAAATTCGCCCCGGGCCCCGCCGCCGCCACCCACAGCATGTCTCGTTTGGGGCTGCGCAGATTGCCGAAATTAACCGGCACCGGCTTCGCCCAACCAAAAATAAATCCGCCACCGAACAACTTGGAAATCGCCAGCAAGATCAACGGCAGTGCCACCGTGCCTATTGGGTCGATATGGCGAATCGGATTCAGACTCACGCGACCCTGCGAATACGCGGTGAAATCGCCAAAGTATTTGGCGGCATACGCGTGCGCAGCCTCATGCAGCGTGATCGCAAATATTACAGGCAGCGCGTAAATCGCCATCACTTGAATTACATTGAGTTCCATGCGTACCTGAAGTTTGCGTAAGTTGCGGAATACTTTCCCCGCCTTCTCCCATCAGTAGGCAGGTAAGACGATTTCTGCGAGGTGTGCGGATATGCCTGAGTCACGATGACCGAACCATCGTAACTATCTGTTTTTATTGAGTTTTTTTTCATACCGATTTTACCCTGCGGCACACGAACTCGCGGCAACCTGCAAAGGCAATCCGCAGTGTACCGCAACCGCTGCTCACACACCGAAGATCGCGATGTCGCCCTTGCCTTCACGCACGATTTCGGGCGCGTCACCCGTGAGGTTCACCACCGTCGTCGGTGTGACGCCGCACGAACCGGCGTCAAGGATCAAATCCACCTGATGTTCAAGTTGCGCGCGAAATTCATCCGGATCGTTTAACGGCGTTTCCTCGCCCGGCAGAATCAGCGACGACGATAAAATCGGTTCGTTCAATTCGGCCAGCAGCGCGATCACCACCGGGTGATCCGGGATGCGCAGCCCAATCGTGCGCCGGCTCGGGTGCTGCAAACGCTTCGGCACTTCGCGCGTGGCTTCGAGGATGAACGCGTAACAGCCGGGTGTGGCGGCCTTCAACATGCGGTATTGCTGGTTATCCACTTTGGCATAGGTGGCGATCTCGCGCAGATCGCGGCACACCAGCGAAAAATGATGCCGCGCATCGACTTGCCGGATGGCGCGCATGCGCTCCATCGCCGCTTTGTCGCCGATGTGACAACCCAGCGCATAAAAGGAATCCGTCGGGTAAACCATCACGCCGCCATCGCGCACGATCTGGGCTGCCTGGCGGATCAGGCGCGGCTGCGGGTTTATCGGGTGGATGGTGAAGTATTGGGACATGCCTCAAAAATCCGCCCACACCGGCGTCAACCCGAATGGCAATTCCGGCAGCTTGCCCAGATCGAGATAACTCTCGCCCGGCCCGTGAAAATCCGAACCGGCCGATGCCTTCAACCCGAAACGTTGCGCGTAGCGTGCCCAAGTCGCGTACTGATCTGCCGTGTGGCTGCCGGTGACGACTTCGACGCCCACACCGCCCAGATCGCGAAACTCGCCGAGCAGCGCTTCGCGTTCCTTGTTATTCAGGCCATAGCGCCCCGGATGGGCGATCACCGTCACGCCACCGGCCGCCATGATCCAGCCCACCGCCTGCGGCAACGTGGCCCATTGGTGTTCGACATAGCCGGGCTTGCCCTTGGTGAGATAACGGCGGAACGCGGCGTTGCTGTCGCTCACAATGCCGCGCTCCACCAGATAACGCGCAAAATGCGCGCGGCTGGGCAGCTCAGGATTGCGTGCGTGACGGCGTGCACCCTCGAGCGCGCCTTCGATGCCCACGCGCGCCAGATCCGCCGCAATACGCTCGGCGCGCGCCAGCCGCCCTACGCGCACCTGACGCAGACCCTCCGCGATAGCCGTCTGCTGCGGATCAAAATTCAAACCGACAATGTGCAGCGTTTCATCCGCCCACGACACAGAAATTTCCACGCCATTGATAAAGCGCATGCCGAGTGCTTCCGCCGTGGCGCGCGCTTCTGTCAGCCCGCTCAGTTCATCGTGATCGGTCAGCGCATAAGTCGTCACGCCATTCGCATGCGCGCGCGTGACCAGCTCCACCGGCGGCAGCAGGCCGTCAGAATGCGTTGAATGGCTGTGCAGATCGACTGACGACATACAAAAATTATCCAAAGAAAACAGATAGTTACAGAAACAGCCGCGCATCATAGCAGAATGCCGTGACAGCCGCGCGACTGTAAGGATACGCAACGCAACGCGACGAAGTGTCTCACCCCGGAGTTGTCATGAAACTTGCCGCGAAGCTCGCCTCACCGCTTGCCGCCATTCTGCTGTTGCACTCGTCCGCCGCCATCGCCAACCGTTGCACCGCCACCAGCGGCCCGCAGCGCGTGGCGTTGCTTGAGCTTTACACCTCGGAAGGCTGCGACAGTTGCCCACCCGCTGACCGCTGGACGAGTGCTCTCCCGGCGCGCGGCTTTGGCGCCGCGCGCGTGGTGACACTCGCCTATCACGTCGATTACTGGAACTACCTCGGCTGGAAAGACCCGTTCGCGCAAGCGCTTTTCACCGAACGCCAGCGCTTTACCAACACACGCATCCGCAATCGCACCATCTATACGCCGCAGCTGATGCTTGACGGCAAAGACTACCGCGCAGGACTGTCGTTGAGCGATTTTCAGCAACGCATCACAATAGCCAACAATGAAAAGCCCGGCGCGGATATTTCGCTATCGCTGATCGGCAACGCCGCAGCTGCGGAAACCTCGGCACGCGTCACATTGCATCGCAAAGAACCCGGCGCTTCAGTGTTCCTGGCGCTCTATGAAAACAATCTCGCCAATCAGGTCACCGCCGGGGAGAACAAGGGTAAGCGTCTTGCGCATGATTTCGTGGTGCGTGCGCTCGCCGGGCCATTCGCCATCGACGGGCGCGCTGTGGTGCAGCACTCCTTTGCACTGGCGCCATCGTGGAAAACGCGCGACCTTCATGTCGCAGCGTTCGTGCAGACGGCGTCTACAGGCGAGGTGCTACAAGCGGTCGCTCTACCCTGGTGCGGCTAACCGCCAGATACCGGAAAATCCGGGGACCATCGCCGCCCGCAATTGCGAAGTTCTCGTCACGCGTCGCATGTGGCATCATGTAAATCCTCTACACACAAGCTGCGCCCATGACCTACTGGCGCGCGCAATTTTCTGGAGCCGGCATGAACTACGGCGTTGCGATTTTTTTTACGGATTCTTCCATCAGCCCGGTCGATATGGGCGCAGCACTTGAAGAGCGCGGCTTTGAAAGCCTGTGGGCACCTGAGCACAGCCACATTCCGCTGACGCGCAAATCGCCCTATCCGCAAGGCGGCGAACTGCCGAAGAAATACTATGATGTGATGGACCCATTCATCACGCTGACGGCAGCGGCGGTGTCTACAAAAAGACTCAAGATCGGCACCGGCATCTGCCTGGTGGTGCAACGCGATCCCATCCAGACGGCAAAGTCGGTGGCGAGCCTCGATCAAGTGTCCAAAGGCCGCTTTCTGTTTGGTGTTGGTGCTGGGTGGAATGAAGACGAAATGGCCAACCACGGCACCACCAATTTCAAGGGCCGCTTCAAGCTGATGGAAGAGCGCGTGCGCGCCATGCGCGAAATCTGGAGCAAGGTGAAACCGGAGTTTAGCGGCGCCCACGTCAAGTTCGGCCCGATGATGACCTGGCCCAAGCCGTTGCAAAAGCCGCTGCCGGTGATCGTCGGCGGCATGTTTCCACACGGCGCACGTCGCGCCATCGCGTTCGGCGACGGCTGGATGCCGCATGTGAAGCGCCCTGCGTACGGCGAAAAAGATATTCTCGATCACTTACCCGCCTTTCGTGAAATGGCAAAAGCCGCCGGACGCGATCCGTCAACGTTACCGGTCACCGCCTGGGGCCCGGCCGCCGAGCCGGACATGCTGAAACGCTACCGTGACGCCGGTGTCGAACGTGTGGTTTTCTCGCTCGCTTCAGATGACAAGGATAAGACACTGGCCGCTCTAGACGAGCTGGCAGCAGTGGTAAGTAAGACGGGTTCGTGAATGAAACAATTCCGCCAAGCCGCAAGACCCCTGCTTCGATTCATATCAAACCGCAAAGCACAGGAGTAGTTTTTGATGCGGTTCGGATTATTCGGCAGCGCTTCCGCAAAGCGCAACAGCGGCGAATTTGACAGCAGCGAAGGTTTTCACGACTTCATCGAATACAACATCGAGGCCGAGGCACTTGGCTTTCACGGCACTTTCGTCGTCGAGCACCATTTCACAGGCTACGGACAGGTTTCCGCCACATTAAGCTTGCTGACATGGCTGGGTGCGCGCACGAAAACATTGCGTCTGGGTACAGCGGTAATGGTGCTGCCATGGCACAACCCGGTGCTGCTGGCAGAACAGGCGGCAACGCTGGATCTGCTGACCGGCGGACGCCTGGATTTTGGCATCGGCACCGGCTACCGCTACAACGAATTCGTCGGCTTCGATTTGCCGATGGAAGACGCACGTGAAAAATTCGAGGAATCGATTGGCATCATTCTGAAAGCCTGGACCTCGAACGAACCGTTCTCGCACAAAGGCAAATTCTGGACGTTCAGGAATATCGTCGTCGAGCCGCCGTCATTCCGCAAACCGCATCCGGCGGTGTGGATGGGCGCGGGCAGCGAACGCTCGATACAGGATGTCGCGCGCCGCGGCTTTAACCTGCTGCTGGGACAGTATGCGTCGCCTGCAGACGTTGCGAAAAACATTTCGATTTTTCGCAAGGCTGTCGAAGACAAAGGTGAAGATTGGAACCCGATGCGCGTCGGCGTCACGCGCGCCTTCTTCGTCACCGACGATGCGAGCGAAATCGAGCAGGCGCTGGAACGGCGCCTCGCCAATCGCATGCGGCAACTCAAACTCGCCACCCTGCCCGACGGCCGCATACTCGGCGGCCCGGATCGCGCGGACGGGGACCCGGTGCAGATCAATTTAAACAGCGCGATCTACGGCACGCCCGACGACATCGCGCGCAAGCTCGAAGAGCTGCGCGACGCCGGCGCCGGCTATCTGCTGATTAACGGCGGCGGATCGGGAGGCGGGGCACGTGGACGGGAAAGCCTGCGCCGTTTCGCACGCGAGGTAATGCCAGCATTTGCTGGCGGCTAGACCGATCCATTGGTTGAACGCCTGTGTAGCGCTGCAGAGTGGGAACCATCACAACCCTTCAGAGAGGCAATGCATCGATGCCGGCGATCGTCAGGGAGCCAGTAGTTTGATCGCGAAAACCGCAGCAGCGAACGCGTTTCCCGATTGAGATACCCTATTGTTGATGTCGGACACTTTGTGCCAACCGGATTGCAGACCAGGCTGCGAGATGCCCAGCTCCCGTGGCACGATGGGCAAAATTTCCTGACGCAGGTCATCAATACTGAAATGTACGAAGCCGTACCGCGCGGCATTGCCCTACAGCTCCAGCACCGTGTTGCATATATCGGGATTCGCAAAGCGGTCGACACCTTTGTCGCTGCCCGTGGTCGGCACGTCATGATCGCCAAATGCAAACGCTTGCCCGGGACGCGCAAATGTCGGCAGGTTCCGGTAGACTTCACCGCTGCTGAAAGATCAGGGAGCGTGACATGGGTTTTTACCGATTCGAAAAACTGAAGTCTTTTCACTTCAATCCACACCTGTCCGCGACACAGGGGCCGATTATCGAAGGCGAGTACATGTATTTCCGGCGCGTCACCAAGGCGGCGGGCGGCAAGGGCCGGCTGCATTACCACCCAAATGAATTCATGGCTTTTCTGCTGGAAGGCAAGATCAGCGCGGTGGTCGGCAAGGGGCTGCGCAGCGTACGTCCTGGCACGTTGATCCACATCCCGTCGAACGCCCAACACCGTTTTATCGCGCGCGAAGACCTGAAATACCTCTACGTCAAGGATCGCACCTGGACCATGATCGGCGCCGCCGCCGACGAGGCGCTGCCTGAACGCGCGCGCTCGGCCACCGAAGTGGCAAAGGACATCAAGGCGGGCATCTATCCGGGCGGCAAGAAAGCACCGGAAAAATCGAAGGCCATTGTCGAAGGCCTGGGCAACTGCTTTTATCCGTTTATCGACAAACTGGATGCACCGGCTGCCTCGGGACATTGCGAACGATGGACCGAAGGCGCCAATCTGGCGTTTGGCTTTATCGACTCTCCGCCGGGACACGCCAGTGCCGAAAAGAAGGCTGAGCACGAATTGTTCGCCTATGTGATCAGCGGCACGCTCGAAGCCCAGGTTGGCCGTACGAAGCACCGTGCCAGGGCCGGTGATGTCATTCACGTGCCGCGCCACGCGTCGTACCGCATCGCAGTGTCTGGCCGGCACCCGGCGCGTTACGCGGCAGTACGCTCGACCGAGCGCCTTGAAGCCTCAGTCGCCAGGAACGGAGCTTCGGACAATTGGCGCGGTTGATTTCGGAAGACGCATCACAAAGCCATGCGTTCGTTTGGCCTCGCAGGCACCCTGCTCTTGGTGCCCGCCGCAACAAGGCCTGGGTAGCGCTGATCCCGGGCTATCGGGCGCGCAGCAGCTTGTCTTCGAACCAATTGCCGATTTCACCCACCGCCAGCGACATGTAGTCTCGCTGGCAATGCTGGGCACCGCCCTCTTCGGCGGTGAAGATGCGCAAGGTCTTGTCGGCGGAGCCTGCCGCGTTGTAGAGCGCCTGTGCATCGGCAAGCGGCACCTGTTCGTCGTCGGCGCCGTGCAGAATCAGAAACGGACAGCGCATTTTTTGCACCACGCCGTCATGCCGGTAATCGGCGAGTTTTTTCAGGGCGGTCTCGATGCTGTCCGCGCCGAGTACCCAGGTGATATGGTGCCCGGGAACCGACATCGAGGCATTGAACGCCGCGTCGATGCGGCGCTTCCAGGTGGCGTGATAGTCCCATATCGCACCCCACGCCACGCAGGCGGCGAAGCGCGGCTCCATTGAGGCACAGCGCGGCGCGTAATAGCCGCCCAGGCTGCTGGCCAGTACGCCGATACGCTTGGCGTCTACATCGCCACGTGTCTCGAGATAGTCAATGCACGCCGTGCCGGCGACGTCGTAGTCGTATCGAAGGTGCTGACCACGCAGACGGATCGATTCGCCGCTGCCGGGCCCATCGACGATCAGACACGAGATGCCGCGCTTGACGAATTCGGCCACGCCGCGCATGTATTCGAGTTCCTTGGTGATATCCAGCCCATCGAAAAACACAACGCAAGGCGCGCGCCTTGCTGTCGCATTCTGCGCGTGCACAAAATACGCGGGCAGTCCCACCGACTCGTAAGGCACTTCAACAATATCGATGTTCACATCGGTGAGCGCGATATAGCGGTGAAAGCATGCGATCGAGGTGCGGAATGCATCCAGCGCAGCCTCGTCCTTGGGCGTGCGAAAACGTTCGGCCATCTGGTAATAGCGGCAGGCGCGCAGATAGGCTTGCCCTGCTGCAAAGCGGTATCCACCCGTATCCCAGCGCTGTGCGAGCAAGCGGACCTCTGCGGCAACGGCTGCACAGGCATCGAACCAGGCGGCATCATTCTTCACCGGCGCCGCATTGAGCCGCGCGCCGATCTTGTGCACCTCACCAAGGTCGGCGCCGCCCCATTGCGCGGTGCCCAACATGCTCAAGAAAGCCGCCGACCAGCGGTAGTTGCCCGGGAAATACATAAAATAGGCAGCGTCTTTTTGTGCGGTGGTCATCGCGGGTCACCGTGAACTATTCAGCCTTGATGCGGGCGGCCTTGATGACCTTGGCCCATTTCGACGTTTCGCCTTTCATGAAATCTCGAAATTCTTCAGGCCCCAGGCCAGCGATGTCGTAGCCTTCCCTGATGAGTTGTTCGCGCAACTCGGATTTCAGCACGCGGCGTACAATCTCATCGTGCAACTTCATGACGATGTCGCGGGGTGTGCCTGCAGGCGCCATGATGCCGTTCCAGTTGTTCGATTCAAAGCCCGGCACACCCGACTCCGAAACCGTTGGCACGTCCGGCAGCAGCGCCGAGCGTTGGCGTCCGTTGATGCCAAGCACCCGTATGCGACCGCTTTTCACCAGCGGCGCGGCAACCGGTATCGAAAATGTCCGGAGATCGATTTGCCCTGCCAGCATGTCGTTGGTCGCTTGCGCGGTACCCTTGTAGGGCACGTGCGTCATCTTCGTGCCGGCCAGTGAGTTGAAGAGTTCTACGGTCAAGTGACCCACCGTGCCGATGCCGGGCGAGCCGTAAGTCAGCTTGCCGGGCTGCGCTTTAAGTAGGGCAATCAATTCACGCACGGTTTTCGCCGGCACGCTGGGGTGTACGGCCAGCACACTGGTGGTGTGCGTGACCAGGATCACCGGTTCGAGCTGGCGCACCGGATCGTACGGCATCTTGGCGTGCAAGCTCGGTGCAATGGTCAATGGTCCCGGATTCGCGCCCAGCAGCGTGTAGCCGTCGGGCGCGGTGCGTGCCACCATTTCCGTTCCAAGCATGCCGCCGGCGGCAGGC